>Ga0208790_1000102_pt1 | contig 45577 bp, 56 predicted proteins | sample 10_taG_FD_184083 | JGI IMG/M metagenome (GOLD analysis project Ga0208790, IMG submission 184083) | Marine viral communities from the Subarctic Pacific Ocean - 10_ETSP_OMZ_AT15264 metaG (SPAdes) (version 2) | ecosystem: Environmental > Aquatic > Marine > Oceanic | place: Pacific Ocean | collected... | reverse complement strand
TTGTTGTTCACAAGACCAACAAAAACACTGGTGCTCCGCAGGCTGAGATCAACAAGGTCGCAGCATTAGTATAGCATCGACCGGCGCGTGCACCGCACTTCGGTATCAAAAATAGTGCACAGGCGGCGGGATTCAGGGTGTCCCCATGACCCTGTTTTCCCGCCCCACTTATTATAACTAACTAGGGCGCGTATGATAAATCTATTAGCCAAAGCAACTTACTATGCAGTCGTAGGTCTAACCACGGCCTTTATCTTACTGGGTATCTTTGGTAATATATTTCCAACGCTAGGTATATAGAATATGAAAACAACAGAACTAGAGAACATTGAAGTATCTGAATCGCGTCAGCGCAAGACGTTTAACAAGAGGCGAATGGAGGAGTTAAGCAAGAGCATAGTGTCTAATGGGTTGTTTCATCCTATCGTAGTCGAGCCTCTCGATGATGGCGGAACGGGGACTGTCACCCTAATCGCCGGAGAGAGGCGGCTGCGTGTGGTGAAGGAACTTATTGAGAAGAAGACACCCTTTCGTCATGACGGACAGGAGGTTCCGCTTGGTACAATACCGACTGTCTTTGTAGATGAACTCGACGAGGTTACAAGACTTGAGATTGAGATTGAGGAGAACGTAACTCGCGAGGACTTCACTGTTCAGGAGAAAGCTGCGGCCTATGCACAGCTACATGAGCTACGGATAAAACAAAAGGGAGAGTATGACAAGGGTGAGAGTCAACGAACAGGTGACACTGTAGGCCAGACTCTCCTTGCTACAGCGCAAGAGATACACGGGGACGACGCCGGGGACAGTAAGGTGAAAGACCTGTCTGACCTGCTTGTCATTGCCGAGCATCTTGATGACCCTGAGGTCGCCGCGGCCAAGACAAAGTCCGAGGCACTCAAAGCGATTAAGGACACCAAACGCGCGAAGGTACGGAAAGAACTCGCAGAACAATTCGACCTAACGGAAGCACCGCATGTGTTATTCCATGCTGATAGCTATAACCTTGAAGCTGTCTCCGGTGCCCCGTTCGATGTCATCCTTGCTGACCCACCGTACGGTCGTGAGATGCACAAAGAAAAGAACGCTGGGACGAGGAAACATAACTATGATGATTCAGAAGAAGCCTTCCAACAAATGCTTGCAGAGCTACCCGGACTTTGTGATAGACTTACGAAACCACAAGCCCACGGATATATCTTTTGTGATATTCGCAGATGGAGCGAACTCTTCGTGGCTTTCGAACTATCCAGTTTTCAATGCTGGCCCCGACCTCTTATCTGGGATAAAGGTAATACTGGTTCCTTCGGAGACATGGAGTACGGTTTTCGCCAAACATACGAAGCAATCTTATTTATTAATAAGGGCAGACGAACAATGGCTAAGCCCCATACTGAAGTCTTCCGATGCCAAAATCCTACAAGCGGTAACCACGCAGCTGGAAAGCCGCCAGAACTCCTCATCGAACTTCTGAGCTGTAGTGTTCTGCCAACCAATACAATCCTTGACCCGTACTGCGGTGAGGGTAATATCTTTCCTGCGGCCACTGAACTCAAGTGTACAGCAACGGGAATAGAAAAAGAAGAATCAACCTATCACATGGCTGTTGCCACACTGGAGGCTCTAACCAATAATGAAAGCAAAGAATGAACTGCCACACTTTATTCATATATCACGATATGCTCGATGGAATGACGACGAACAGAGACGGGAGACCTGGGGAGAAACGATAGACAGGTACGCTGACTTCTGGATGAAGAAGTATCCTGAACACGACCAAGCTATCAGTAACTTCTGCACAGAAATCCATACAGTCAAGGTCATGCCGTCTATGCGACAACTGATGACGGCTGGGCCAGCACTTGAGAAAGACCATGTAGCTGGATACAACTGTGCCTTCTTAGCTATCGACCAGATATTTAAATTTGCTGAGGTCATGTACACACTTATGTGTGGCACAGGCGTCGGCTTCTCTGTCGAGCGTCAGTATGTAAACTACCTCCCTGAGTTACCGAGCCACTTCTACGAGTCCAACACTACGGTGAAGGTAGCAGACAGTAAGCTTGGTTGGGCCATGGCCTTTCGGGAGATACTAAGTTTACTCTCTGTCGGACAGATACCTAAGTGGGACATATCCGCCGTGCGCCCCGCTGGTGCAAGACTGCGTACCTTCGGCGGACGGGCATCTGGCCCCGGACCTTTGGAAGAACTCTTCCGATACGCGGTAAGAATCTTTAAACAAGCTGAGGGGCGGAGGCTAACTTCCCTCGAGTGCCACGATCTTGTATGCAAGACTGGACAGGTTGTTGTCTCCGGAGGCGTCCGTCGCTCAGCGCTTATATCCCTATCAAACCCATCAGACGAGAGGATGAGAAATGCAAAAGTCGGAGAGTGGTACAGACCAGACCAATCACCGTGGCGTAGTTTGGCTAACAACTCTGCCGCATATACTGAACGGCCCGATATGGAAATCTTTATGCAAGAATGGACTTCGCTCCTCAAATCCAAGTCGGGTGAGAGAGGTATTTACAATGTGGCTGCAGCACAAAAACAAGCGGCTCGTAACGGACGTAGAGATTCAAGCCACCACTTTGGCACCAATCCTTGCAGTGAGATTATACTTCGAGATAGAGAATTCTGTAACCTTACAACGACAATCGTACGTGCTGATAATACACTCGATGAACTTAAAGCAAAAGTCCGCACTGCTACGATTATTGGAACGTTTCAGTCAACTCTTACAGATTTCCATTTCCTCTCCGACACCTGGAAAAAGAACTGCGAGGAGGAACGTCTGCTTGGGGTCAGCCTTACAGGAATAATGGATCACCCCGTGCTGAATGGGAGACTGAAGCATACCCCAGACTGGTTCATGTCTACAGACAACGGGGCACATACGTTACCCGATGTCCTTCGTGAACTCAAACAAGTAGCTATCGACACCAACCTTGAGTGGTCGCAGAAGCTAGGGATTAACCAAGCCACCGCCATTACCTGTGTTAAACCAGAGGGAACGGTGAGTCAACTCTGTGACACAGCCAGCGGTATCCATGCACGACATGCGAAGTACTACATTCGTCGTATACAATTGGACAAGAAAGACCCAGTCTTTTCCCTTCTCAAAGAATGCGAGGTTCCTCATGAAGACCTATATACAAGTCCGCAACACGTCGCAGTGTTTTCGTTTCCACAAATGGCACCTAAGGGAGCTGTTACTCGCTCGCAAGTCACTGCCCTCGATCAGCTTAATCTTTGGCTCACATACCAAATCCACTGGTGTGAGCATAAACCTTCCCAGACAATATACATACGTGACCATGAGTGGATGGAAGTTGGAGCTTGGGTCTATAAGCATTTTGACTTACTCTCGGGGATATCATTTCTGCCATATAATGAAGATGACACCGTATATACCCAGGCTCCATATGAAGAGATTGACGAAGCTGCGTATAATGAGATGTCCGAAAACTTTCCAATGATTCATTGGGATAGGTTATCAATATTTGAAACAGAAGACACGACAGACATGATGAACGAGATGGCGTGTACTGGTGATAAGTGTGAGGTATTGTGAGGAGGTGAAGGGATGAGTGATTTATTACCGTGTCCTTTTTGTGGTGGTGAGGCTGAACTGTACAAAGGCGCATCACAAGAAGCGGGAGAGAAGAATGCCTGAAGTCCACGGATACGGCAACCCCACCGCTGACATAATGATAGTTGGCGAAGCCCCCGGCAAGACTGAGGAGGAGCAGGGTCGTCCGTTCGTCGGCTCATCCGGATACGAGATGAACAACATGTTAGCAGAGGCAGGGATATCTCGCGACGAATGTTTCGTAACAAACGTCTCTCGCCTCCGCCCACCATATAATAAGATTGAAAACTTCTTCATGACTAAGACAGAAGCGAAGAAGCGTGGCGGAATAGAGTGGCACGGTAAGTACCCAGACAAGCCTATACTCCAGGGTCTCCCTGCGTTGCAGAAAGAAATCGAGGCTGTCGACCCGAATGTAATCATCGCCTACGGTGCCACGTCTTTATGGGCACTGACAGGTTTAACTGGTAAGACAAACAAACCAGCCCCGACTGGAATCATGACCTGGAGAGGGAGTCAGTTAGAAACCCTCCCCGAGTTTGGTTCTCGCAAGGTAGTCCCATGCGTCCATCCTGCCGCCATTCTTCGTCAGTGGGCAAACCGACATATAGGTATCTATGACCTTCGTCGCGTAGCCGAAGCGAAGAACACTAAGACCTGGGACTATCCTAAGTATGACTTCCACATTAGACCTAGCTTCACAGATGTGATGTTGTATTTTGATTCGATACAAGAAGCATTTGCAGAAGGCTACCATGTAAAGCTAGCTTGCGATATTGAAACCCGGCTCAGACATATTGCTTGTCTTGGTCTTGCTAACTCTGCTCGTAGTGCTCTATGCATTCCCTTTATGTCGACAGATAATCCGTCGGGGTACTGGTCTACTACCGAAGAGTCTGAGATAGTCTGGTCGTTAAAGGATATCTTAACCCACCCACAAACTATTCTCATCGGACAGAACTTCGACTATGACATTCAGTACATGTCTAGAGAGTGGGGATTCGCCCCGCTTCCCGCGCGGGACACAATGATATACCAACACACTTTATTCCCCGGCCTTCAAAAAGGACTCGACTATCTGTCCTCAGTATACTGTGAGTTCCACCAGTACTGGAAAGACGAGGGGAAGGAATGGGACCCAAAGCTCCATGATGAAGAACGACTATGGACATATAACTGCAAAGACTGCGTAGTTACTTATGAAGCCGACGAGGTGTTGCAAAAACTTATCGAGATGTATAAACTCGAAGAGCAGGTAGACTTTCAGATGTCTCTCATTCGCCCCGTCCTGCGGGCTGAGCTTAGGGGAACCCTCATGGATAACGAGGCTAAGCGCCAGGCCAAGTCAGACATGATGGAATATATGTTCGATGCTACTGCGTTCTTTGAATACATCCTCCCTGAGAATATCTATAGACGAAAGAAGACTCCGTGGTATGATAGCCCCACCCAAACCGCTGAGGTTCTTTACGACGTTCTTATGCTCCCTGAGCAATTCGCTCAACGTGGTAAGGGTAAGAAAACTCGCACAGCTAATGACGATGCGCTTGAAGCATTAGGTATAATAGAACCTTTGATAAAGCCAGTCACAGACAGACTACGAGACTATCGCTCAGCTAAGAGTCTTATGTCAAACTTCCTCAACGCCCCTGTGGAATGGGACAACCGGATGCGTAGCTCTATTAACATATGCGGAACTGAGACGTTTCGTAAATCCTCCAGCCGAGATGTATTTGGCTATGGAGGCAACCAGCAAAACTTAACCAGTGGGAGTAAAGAATCATGAGCAACAAAGACAATGACCCTGACACATACCGAGATGTTACACCGCCTGAAGGATGGGTAGCGCAAATAATGGCTGACATGGACGACGCCAATAGCGAATCGGGAGTCCGTAGACGTACCGAAGCCATGCTCGAGGAGATTGATAAACGCTTTTCAAGAATAGAACATCTGCAAGAATTACATATGCAGGCTTTCGACCAGGTTGAAAAGTCCCTAACCGTAGTCAAAGAAACTCTGGAGCTTATCTGTGAAAGTTCCAAATCTCCGTAAAGTTCTTATCCCCGACCCAGGGTATCTCATATGCGAGTCTGACTTAGCTCAGGCTGACGCACAAGTTGTTGCGTGGGAAGCAGATGACCAAGCTCTTATGGACTTCTTCATAGCAGCTCGGACAGACCTTTCCCTTGACTTACATACGACAAATGCAGAAGCCCTGGGTCTTACTGGCCCGGCTGGTCGGCAACTAGCCAAGGCCGGAGTCCACGCAACAAACTACGGAGCAAGTGTCCCAAGACTAGCAAAGGTCCTTGGCATTACAAAAACCATGGCCCAACTATTCGTCAACAAATGGTTCGCGGCTCATCCAGCTATACCTCGCTGGCACGAGAGAACTCAAGATTCTCTTAACGCTTCCCGATCAGTAACTAATAAGTTTGGCTACACTCGTCGCTACTTTGAGAGACCAGACAGTTTGCTTCCTGAGGCTTTGGCTTGGGTTCCCCAGTCAACGGTAGCTCTAGTAATCGACAAGGGCTGGGCAAACATTGACCGAGAACTCTACTCTCATGTAGAAGTTCTTTTACAAGTTCATGACTCATTGGTGTATCAGATAAAGAAAAGAAACTATACTCAATCTCTGCTCGAACATCTTCACCAATGTTTACACATTGAAATACCGTACGATAATCTACTAACTATCCCTGTCGGCATCTCCATCAGCGAGAAGTCTTGGGGTCATTGCGAGGAGACAACATGGAAAATAGCAGCGTAGAAGAAAAGAAGCCTCTAACTAAAGAAGACTACCACAAGACATTCGTCTGTAATGGATGTGGAAAGAAGTCCTGCGAGGAAACTTACATAGGCGGAGTTCACATAATCCAATGTGTAGGCTGTGGGGGTATGTATAACTACGACATATACTTCAAGCTACGAATCATAGCCACTCCCGATGATGACCCTGAGGAGGAGAACGCCCAGTGTTCGTTTACTTAGCCAATCCCTATAGCGGCACAGGAGCTAAAGAGCACGAGAGATACGAGCAGATAGTTGAGGTATGCGCGACTGCGCTTAAGGCAAACTGCCCAATCTTCAGCCCGATAAACCACTGGCATCCAATCAGCCGTACCTATGGGGTTGAAGGAAGCTTTGGTATGTTTCGTATCCAGTGTGAAGCGCTCCTTCCACATGCCAGTTGTCTGGTAGTCATTACCCTACCTGGCTGGAAACATAGTGTAGGCGTCAGTCACGAATGGTGTATGGCAGAGGAACTAAGTATCCCCTCCTTCCATGTTACTTTGGCTGAAGCTCTATCACTTTCTTATTGGGAGAAACTCAGAGATCGCTATTCAACGGAACTACCCTGATTGGATACGGGCCTATTTAGAATATACTCGTGTACTGGAAGCCCCGGATACCTGTCACTTCTGGTCAGCGGTTGCGGCTATTGCCGGAGCCCTGCGTGGTAAGTGCTGGTTCGATATGGGCTTCTTCAAATGGAAGCCAAACTTCTTTATTATTCTTGTCGGCCCTCCCGGAATAATTAACAAGAGCACCACGATAGAGCAAGGCTATGCCCTTCTCCGTGAAGTGCCGGGGATTCACTTCGGCCCTGACTCAGTAACTTGGCAAGGACTCACTGATGCCTTTGCAGAAGCTAGTGAAGAATACACCCTCGCAGATAACTTAGGTGTCTTATCGTCCAGCTCTATTACCATCGCCGCTAGTGAGTTGGGAACCTTCCTTGACCCACGGAACAGGGAGATGATAGACGTCTTGGTAGACCTCTGGGATGGACGCCCCGTTCCGTGGAAGCGTAGAACCAAAGGCGAAGGTCAATCCGAAATAGCCAATCCTTGGTTTAACTTCGTCGGCTGTACTACACCTGGGTGGATGCACGAGAACTTCCCTGAGTACGCAATTCAGGGTGGGTTCACATCTCGGACGGTGTTCGTGTATGGAGAGCACAAGAGATTTTTCAACGCCTATCCTCATCGGTCAATAGTTCCTAAAGAAAGAATGGAAATGAAAAGCAAGCTGGTCGAAGACTTGAAGCTCATAGCTAAAATCTCTGGCCCCTTCGACCTTACTGAAGATGCCTATGCTTGGGGAGAGAAGTGGTATGGTGAACACTGGCAACGCCCCCCGAATGAAACAGATAGTTTAGCTGGTTACAAGGCCCGCAAACAGACTCACATACACAAGCTTGCCATGGTACTATCCGCCGCCAAGAGTGATGATAGAGTCATTCAACTCGAAGACATAAAGACCGCCAACACCTTCATAAGCACCCTTGAGTCCACCATGCCTAGCGTGTTCTCAGCTGTGACAGAGAACCGAGACACGAAGTTTGCGGCTATGGTAGTCAAGCAAGTCAAGCATCATCCGAAGATAACCAAGACAGAAGTATGGCGCAAGCTGTTCAATGTAATGTCTATCAATGAATTCAACCTCGCACTCCAGGCCGCGGTAATTGCTGGCTATGTAAAGGAAACCAACAACGGTACAGACCTTGTACTCAGCTACGTTGGGCCTCGGGAAAAAGCTCCTCAATCTCAAGAAAGTCCCGACGAAACCCTTTCTCATTCGGCAGACCACGCTCCCGTAGAAGTGCCCGACGACGACGCTGCTTCAAGCTCTCCTTTAGTATCCTCGGAGTTATCCGAAGGCCAGGAGGTGCGTTCTGATTAAATTGTTTAACTGCTTTCCGTACGTCTGCTATGCCTTCCCGGTGGCCCTCACCTTGGGCATATGCGTACTTCTCGAGGAGGAGACTTCTTCTCATCAGGACATACCTACGGAAGTCCTCTTTAATTCCGCGCAGCTCGTACGTAGTAGAAAGTCTACTTGGAGCGAATCCCAATGATTGAGCAATCAACTCTGCTTGTGCTTGACTGTCATGCGGATCAAACTCAACTACTTGTCCGCCCCCACGGAATGTCTCTTCGCCTCTCGTGTGAAGACGCGCTGCTTTTGAAAGAGACTTCAACGCTATGGGCATACCCCTCTCCCATTTCTTCCATACATCAGGATCTGAGGACTCTGCTACTTTCCATAAGTTGTAAGGAATCCCTATCACTGGGCCAAGAATATCAACCACTGTCCGTCCGAATTTTGCCTCCGGATTCCTTTCATTCGATAGTATCTCACCTACACCGGGAAGGAACCTACCCATGGTTAACGATCCCGTTATGTCTACATTGGGGACTGGCACTCCGAGAGCTTCAACTGCGTGTAACGGACCGAGACCCCAGTATCTTCCAGCACCGTGCATTATCAGATCTGGGCGGTCAGTAATTCCAGTCATCAGCTCACGGATATCATTCCGCAATTCCGTGTGCGGGTCTTTCATTCCCGTTAAGGTCTTAATCTTCGTCGTGCTCTTGTTCAAGATATCTAGTATATTCTCAGCAAACGGGATACCCTGTAGTCCAGCCAACAACCCAAGCATAAGCATGAACCGAATAGCTGTACCGCCGCCAGCCCCGCCCAAGGCAAGGAAGCTAGCGCCCTGCATCCACATCCAGAAGAGGAAGATAACGCTCTTCTTTCCTCGCATAAACTGAGGCCGGTTCCACTTAGCATACTCAAACATGGCAGTCTGAACAGCATCCTTTCCAACCTGATATATCTCTTCCGGGTCAGTGATTCCACTCTTCTCTGCCAACCGTGTAGCAGAGATAAAACTCACAAGCCTTGTATACTTCTCAGCATTCCTGAACATCCACGCACCGTAGTAGCTAGTATTACTCATCAGCCGCCCGGTCGCAGTACTCGGCACCATCCTTTCCAACACATTACTATCACTGAACCCAGCAAGCTCAGTTGCAATACTCTCATCTAAGAACCCATCTTTTCTTGCTCTGTCAATCATGTCATTCAGAGCATTACTTATCTTAGGACTCTTACCTCCAAACACCCGAGCCGCGTCGATAGTTGCATTAGCAATTTCCTTAGTCGTCTTGACATCTCCGAATTTACTCGACAAGTACGGATACAGCACCATCGGCACCTGCGTCATGTTCACAGCTGCTGACTTCGCATTGAATCCCAGGTACCACAGAAAGGCCATGGCCCTCAGCTTACTCCAGTCATCCTCTGGGTTCATGATATAATTATAATGGTCTCGGAAGTAATCACCCAACATAGCCGCACTGGTGGAATCTCCTATCTCCTGATCCACCCGTGTACGTAGCTGGTCAAACCCCTTCAGCGCTGCGTCCATGTCAATGAAGTGCTCAACCCGAGCAATGTGATTTGCCGCACTCAACATGTAGGAACTATATACCCTTAGCGCATCTTCGCTGAACCCGGCCACACCTTTACGATTCAAAAGGTGCTTAAGGAAAGCCCGTCCAGGAGACAGCCTTATTGTTATCTCCTTCATCCGTTCCTGTTGCTGAGGTGTTAATCCTAGCTCATTCTTAAAGCTATCGATTAACGTTGGCGGCAGTCCGAGGAATTGGAATTCTTTATCCGTCAACTTACTCATGGTAATCTTCGCAGAGCCAAGCTGACTCAACTTATGCAGCTCTTCATTCCGAAGTAACTGGGCCTTCCGTGTCTCATGTGTCTCGAACAACACAGTGTCCCCAGCCTCATACGAACGCCCAGCGAATTTCATTGCCTTCTGTGCTTTCACAGTAACGGTGTACTGCCCAAACCGTTGGCGTGGAAAATAGTTTCTGTTCTTCAGCTCACTGAAATCCTTCTCGATCTTATTCAGCCTTGGAATCAGCAGGAACTTCTCACTCCCTTTGTCTGCCAGAGCCGCTTGTAACATCTGCTTCCGGGTATCCTTATCCGTAGTCCTCCAGGCTTGTAGAAACTCCACCGCCGCCGCCTGCGACCCGAGGCTTTCCAGCGCTGCATTATACTCCAGCCCCGGTTGCAACCTGTCCAAAATCGTACGGAAGCTCTCATCAATCTCGGTAAACAGCGCCTGCCCTGCCTCATCCAGTTTATTCTTCTGCATGATCCTAGCCACTTCCTCTGGAGTCAACCTCCGAGCAAGCTCGTCACTCGTAGTACTGACCTCAAAGATAGTCTTACTCAGAGCCTCACTCCTTGTATTACTCGTGCTCCACCGTCCAGCAATGTCAGACGCCAGTTCCATTATCTCTGTCTTAGTGTTCCACCACCTCTGCACCACCTCGAGGTAATTCTTACTAGGACTTACATTAAACACCCGAGCCATTTGCAATGGAGTCAACACACCACCGGCACCTTTCACTCTCCAGACCTGGGTAAACTTCTTCAAATTTTCCTTAATAAGTTTCAAGTCCATATCCAAGTTTGCTTCAAGATTCGCGGCATGAGCCTCAGTCTTACTTGCAAAGACTTTAACAGGCGTCTCAGCTTGCGCAACATCACCAGGTATTTCCCACCATGAGAAGCCAAACTTATCTTTCACAATCTTCCCATCAAATTCCTTATAAATCTTCGGTAGTTCCTTCTCATACATCTTGAAGATTCCTTCCCATCTGTTTAGATTAAGCGCAACATCCGGTGGTACATTTGGCTTGAAGCTTATAAGTGCATTTTTGTGATATTTACCTGCAACGATAGCCGCTGTCCTGCCTGTAGGAAACCTAATAGGCTTTCCAGGAAACATAATAGCATTCCTGCGTATATACTCACGTACCGTTTGATTCAACAGCGTAGTTCTCTGTGGAAAATCAACTGTATCAAACTGCCTATTCTGAGCTACATCACTTTGAACTTCCACCACATGAGTAACATCTTCCTTATCAACAAACCCACGAGTATGTGATAAATAATTATTCGAGTCTTTAAAATGTTCTGATGCCCTAGACAGTTCTCTCCCAACCTCATCGATAGGTCGTTGAGTTTGCGTTGGCCCTTCCCAAACTAATGCCGAAGCTTGAACTCCATCCAATGTCTTGTCTAACCCTTGTTGTCCAACAAGCAATTGATACTCCGTTGCTATCGCTTCACTATTAGCTTGCTTAACAGCGTCCATTAACAGGCCAGCCTTTGCTCCTGCATCACCAAGTCCTTGGTATATCTCATCATTAAAGAATTCCTCAAAGCTGTCAGTACCAGAGTTTAATCTAGCCCTTAAGTCTTTTAGTATTTTATCTGGCTGCCTTATCTTAGTTGCATCTAAACGAAAGTGTGCGTCCCTGTACATCCACGCACCCAAACGAAAGTGTGCGTCTGCCAAAGCCTTTCTATCTTTCTGGACTAACGCTAACAACTCCGCATCGAAGTTATCCAATATAGCCTGGTCTTCTCTACCAATATTCTGGAAGCCCACATTTGATAACTCAGGAGCATGCCAACTCTTTGCATTCAACGGGAGTATTCTTTGCATTACTTCGTGAATCAAAGTCTCCCTCTGGAACCTCCTCCCTATATGATGCAGTGCAAGTACTTCCCTGAATATCTCTACCTCACCTTTCTTAGCCTTCGCAGCTTTCAGCGCCTGCACCACATGCCCGGCGTTCAACCACTGTTTCTTCGGGAGTGCATCCAACACCCTTGTAGTATACTTAGGAATCTCTTTCAAGTCCACCATTCTGCGCAAATAGTTCTCTGTACGGAATTTCCCGCCCAAGTTAGTCGTATTAATTGGGGCGGATAAATAACGTCGGATATCACTCAGCATTACCCTCAGTTCTGTGTCAGATAACTTAAGGTTTGGTAGGAACTCACGAAGGAATCTCCTCAGCGCAGCAACAACCCGAGTAAGGACTGGGGCACGAGGATTACTTTCTGCCAGATGTGCAATCTTTTCCTCAGCAAGTTCCCTTTTATGTACAGGATTTGATAAGTCTAGTCCATACAAGTTAGCGAGTCCAGAAAGGTCAAAGGACTGGGCCACTTGGTCTAATAGTGCATTAAGTTCCTTGGGAAGAAGCACAGCCCTCAACCCATGGTGAGCCAGGGTTTCATGAAAATATGCCTGTACAACAGCTTCAGGGGACTTGAGTCTATCTGCTATCAAGAACATTGTTTGTGAGTCAACATAGTACACAGCGCGAGTGCCCCGTGCTTGAGCCGCGCGCTTAACATCTGGATGAACTATATCCTCGTGGCTCTTGACAATTGAAATCTGCGGGCCAAGTGGAAGTGCGATAGCCTCCACAGTTTCTTTCACCTGTTCCACCGAAATACCTGGTACTTGTGCAGTTGGAGCTACCTTTCGACTTTCGAATATCCCTTTCCTCAGCTCCACATTTTCTTTCTTAGTAGCAGTCCTACGCTCTACTATCTCTCCCTCTGCCTTTGATCGCAAGGCATCCAAGATTTCGAATTCTTTGTCTGTGAGTCCCTCTTCGATTTCTTTTTCCAGCAGTTTATCAAGACGCTTCTGCTCTCCCTTAGTAAGTCTTTCGACACTTTCAGGACGAAGGGGACTGGTTTCAATCTCTTCTGGTGTAACTTGCAAGGACTCGTCATGTGTGACTACCTCCTCAGTTTCTGTATTCACGTCTGGAAACGAAATAGCATCCTGTTCTCTACGAGAAGAAACAGTCTGGTGCTGAGGAATAGTTATTGGTCTAACCTTACCGCCAATATCTAACGTTCCGACCTGCACTCTCGGTTCTCTTGTAGTAACCTTGAGTCCTTTACCCTCATCGATTCTATCTTCTACAATCGGTACCAAGGACTTATCCCGGGCAATAGGACTATGTGGTATTGGAAGCCCAAATGTCTGTTCCTGTACAGAAAAAGCATCAGCGGAGACTAATCCACTCTCATTCACAGCAGTAAAAACCGGAATAGGTGTACGCTCCGTTTGCTCAACCTGGTCTCGACTATCGGGGATTTGCTGAAGGGGAGCGCCTAGCTGCTGGGTGAGGAAAGCAATCTCTTTATTAATAACCACATCACCTCTTTCACCAAGGTCAATGGAGCTATAATCAGGCACCGGTGCCACTGTTTCTTCCTGCAACAACCCTTCATTTGGAAGAGTTGTGCTAGGCTTATTAACTTCCTCTGTTACCTGAGCATCGAAGTCTTCGAGTATTTCCTTCTCTGTCCGGTGACTTCTAGGACGGGAGAATGCGCCAACTGCACCACCAAACATGAGACCAGCAGCAGCCCCAACAGCCGCCGCGTCTCGAAGTCTCTTTCGACCTTCAGCCCCCAAGAAATCGTAGTTCTCATCCACAATCTCCCGCGCGGCACTGGCTATTACCTCCTGACCAAACTCAGTAGCGGCTTCTAGTCCTGATATAACTGTACCACCAGCAGCGATACGCTTGAGTATATTCGGACTCCCCATGATCTTATCAATCAATTTGCTCTGTAGCTGTGGCCCTACTCCGAGCATACGCCCAAGCTGAAAGATAGGAAGTATCTCCAAACTACCTGCTAAAGCACCGCCAGCAACAGCAATTCCCGGCCTGATTTCACCTATAGATTCGTGCTGTTCCTGAGCAATACCACCAGTTTCCAGTGTACTTGCACCGCCGAATACACCAGCTGTTTGGCCCCTAGTAATGGTCTTTTTCAAGGCTTCTTCTGTCAGTTCTTTCTTAAACTTATCAGCAGCAAGTTTCTTACCTACACCAGCTATAATTCCACCAACACCACCAGTTGCCACAATACTCGCAATGATAGGTAATTGTCTTCCTGCAACACCCTGCATGAAGTCTACAAAAGACCCAACATCTTCAATCTTGTCGATGTTATCTACCAGTCCAGCAGTCAGCCGATGAGCCTCGTCAAACCGCTTTCCAGCAGCCTCGAAGCTTTCCGTCGCCGCGTTCTCAAACCCTAAGAGTTCTTGCCCTGTACCCACAGCTGCGCGAGTAAGACCTATGGTCTCCTCTACACCAGCTTTGAGGTTAGGAATGAAGTCCCCTGGTTCGTCAGTTTCCCGAGGCTGACCAGCAACGGCTTGGTCAAACCCTTCGAGGGCTGACTCAAAACCGTGCTTTTGTTTCGCCTTTTCTGTATCTTCGTCGAAAGCCGCTAGGGCATCATTGAAGTCTACCATTATAGTGGCCTTGGTTGTGGAGATGCCGCAAGTGACAGTAATGCCGCAGCCGATGCTTCCTTCTCCGCTTTTTCTCTCCGTAAGCGTTCGATTAACTGTTCCAGACCTTCAGACTTCTGCTTGGCAGCGTCTTCTTGCTCGACTGACATAACCTTCATTACCTCAGCGACCAATGCGTCTGGGTCAATCCCCCTCTGCTCTGCTATGAACCGGATACCAGCTTCAACATCCTGCCCATCCTGAGCAAACAAGCGAGCCTGTTGTACCGCAGCACTTATAGTGACCGGGTTCGGAGCTTCAGGTAGAATCGGCTCAAGTCCCTCATTGCCAGCGGCCTGAGAATTGTAATAGTCCATCACGAATTTTCTATAAGCCGGTGGTTGCTTACCCTCCAACTGGGACAGTTCCGCCACACTAAGATAGTTAGCATTCGCATCATCGAGAATCTTCCTGTTCAAGTCAGCTTGCTGGAGATTAAAGTCCTTCAGATTTTGATCCGTCAGGGCCTTGATTTTTTCTCTTGCTACCTTTGCCTTCTCTTCTTCAATCCCTTCCCTACTAGCAACCTCTGCCTCGTTCGACCTGGCTGTCTCGGCCTGAGATTCACGGGTCAGACCAATCCTTTCCTGCTCTCTACCCTCAGCCCGGTCACTGGACTCAAACTCTCTCAAGTTCTTATTGAAGTTTCCAGTGAACTCAGCCCCGGCCAATGCCGCATCCGTGACGCGTGCACCAAAGCTGTTGTTCTCAAATGGGCTACGATTCGCCTGGAGTTCCCTTGCCATTACCAAGGCACTCACCTGTCCCTGTGGAGTGGAAAAGAAATTGCCAAGTTCCTGTATCATAGGGAGGAATCCTTTCTTTCTCCGGTCTATCTCAGTCGGATCACTGGTCGGATTCACGGTTAATTTGGGAGGATTTGTACCTCCCCCTGCAACTGCTTGTCCTAACGGGTCTATCACGCTAAACCTCCTCGGGCCAAGATTGTGCCCAAATCTTCAGTATCTTTTCCACGAGCTCCAACCAAAAAGTCCTGGAGACTCAGCCCACCACGGATACCCGAGAAATTTCCCTGAGGAATAGCAGGGCTACCAGGCTGTGGAATTGGAATATTCAACGGGTCTTTCTTAGGAATAGCTCCTCCAATACTTGCAAGGATATTCCCAAGGTCCGGTTCAGCAGCGACCACCGGAGGAGCTGTACCTGTTGACCCAGGAAAGTCATGCTCCCCCGGAAGTATACCAGCGGATGCAGTCTGTATCTGTGACGCAAGGTCTGGAAGCCCCAATTGCATAGCCCCAGCCATATTTGTGGGGTCAACTGCCTGGGCCAGCGTAGGTTGTGGGGCCGTCTCCAGCGCCGCCAACTCATCCGAATCATGTTGCTGAGCCAGCATCGTGGCGAACATATCTTGCCCATCTGCGGTCTGTAACAGCTGAAAGATTGCCTGAGGGTCTAGCCCCAGAGCACTTACACTACCTAATATACCTGTCATTGTTATCTCCTACCCAAAAATAATGTCAAATAACGCGCCACCTGCGGCACCGATACCAGCACCCATTGGCCCACCAATTTCAGCCCCAATGCCGGCTCCACCTAAAGCACTACCTAAGAGCCTAGAAGCTCTACCCGGCCCCTGAGGTCCTGGCCCTGTAGCCACCGAACTGGAACCTGCCGCTGGATGCCCAAAAGCAATTGCGGCCGCGTCTGCAATCCTCCGCTGTTCCTCGGTCTGCTCAAACAAACTCCTCTGCAGATTCGAATCAAGCAATTGCTGACGCTTATCTTCCCTCTGTTGTCCAACCGCACTACTCGCGATGGACGGGGCAAGCCCAAGGTTAAATGCCTGCGGTGTCAGTGCAAGAGCTTTGATACTGGTATCCTGAGCCGTGTCAAATGCGCGGTTCCCCATGATGCTAGCAATATCAAATGCTTGTCCTGTAGCACCTTTAATAGCCCCCGCCTGTGCAATACCATGGCGAGAACTACCGACACCTCCTGCGTTGACCGCCCCAGCATCTATACCTGGAAGAATATTTTCCTGTAGATTCGTAAACACAGGGTTAATCGCCGCCTCAATAGCACCTTTGAGGAATGGATTCTGTTCAATATCCTGAGCTGCATTGATACCGAAGTTGGTTCCGCTAATTGCGTTTCCAATAAGATTATTAGCCTCATCTCCACCAGAAAACGCTAGAGCTTGTTGCTGACCTTTAATCGTGTTTCGATTATTAGGAGCAACTAGTTGGTCAGGTAAAGTGACTGGAGAACCAAATGCACCTTCTATCTTTGGGAAGATACCTGCCAAGACATCTTTTTGTAACGGATCAAGCTCGATTTTATTCGTAACTTCGCTAGTTGTGTTTGCCGGTTGACGGCTACCTTTGCCCATTAGTTAAACTCCTGCAAATTAAGTCTCTTCACTACGGTACTGCTAACATCGTGATATCCGTAGTCCATTAAAGCGCGGACCCAACCACGCCGACCTGTAAGTTCTACAAGATCACAACCCTCGTCCTTGGCCCATTCTTCGATAGTTTTACTTATCGGAAGAAAGTTTCGCAATCCAGTGCCCCCGAGAACGACGCCCCGGCAAACCTTGATCCTGTAGTCAATAACATTCTCTGTGACCGCAGCAGCTTTCAAATCTTTCTCATCATACGCGAGCCAGAGCTGCATCCGGTCTTCTTTTATAGCCCAATAAATATCCCGCAAGGTAATCCCATTGTAGGTATATTCCAATGCTTTCCCCAATAAGGGAGCCGCCGCAGACCAAGCAAAGTCCACGTCGGGAGACATTATAATCTGAGACTGTAGCTCAGAGTTTTGTCCAACTTCCGCTGATTCTAGCATATATTCCTGCTCCACTTCCAGGGTTCCAATTAGTTCCATCAGCCCACACTACTTGACCATCCCGAGGGCGCTCAGGTTCAGCATTTAATTCATTCATGTCGATTGTCTCAAAAGCTTTTAACAGCCCGCCAAGCCGACGAAACTCTCGCTCGACATATTCCGAGAGAGCCTGTAGTTCTGTTGGCGCTGGTTCTGGAACAAAGTCCATCAGAACTTTCCTAACAATTCAATGTCAAGAGAATACCCTTCAATAGTCCAGCTAGAATTATCTGTGGACTCGAAGTGTATTGCGATAGATACACCACTCTTAATAAAGTCAACTTTATCGTCTGTGCCGGGAGTAAAAGTTCTTTCCGTTTGCCATGTTACTGCCCCGCCCCGTACCTGCTGTGTCCCGAGTTTTACTTTAAAAGGACTACCTGTAGCCCGTATCCATACAGCCCGGAACATTTTCCGGATAGCATAGTCAACCTTTATGTTTCCTTCCCTATCCTGCCCCGCGATACCCAAATCAGTTCGCTCAACAAACGCAGTCATGTTAGTCCCATTAAACTGCTCTGTTTCGTCTGCTCGTAACAGCTTTGTATTCACCGTATCGGCTAGTAGAACATCCCGAGTTAAACCCTCAAAGGCTCGGTCATCCCATATGGTAACGTCATCGTCCCAAGCCTCGTTATCCGCATCCCAAGTCTCGTCCGCTGCTTCATCAACAAGACCTATGTTGGCATGAAAGGTTCCGGGCAGGTCACGATAAGAGAACGTCCCATCAATGTAATGCCATATCAAAGCCTTATCGCACCAGGTTGCCGCACCTGAAGGGTAACAGAACCATACTTCCTTCTGCGCATAGTTTGGTACTACATGAGCAGCAATAATCTGTGAAACATCCAGTTCATTAAAGACATTGCGCTTCACTTGCTTGTCAATAATACTTTCCGCGGATGACAGATTATGTACAATAATATCGTCATTGGTGACAACAAAGTGCCGACCCTTAGGAAGCGCACACATACACCGATGGGTTAACATGCCAACTTCCTGAATCGCTTTCCATATCCTAAAAATGAATTGCCCACCAATATGCTGGCAACCAAAGATAGCGTCTTCCTTGTAGATAACTAAGTTGTTCCCCAGCGGTAGCGCATCAAGAACATACCCAGGAGTATCCGCTAACTTCGGACTATCGCCTGCGTCTTTTGTTGCATCCGTCTCATCCCAACTTGTCGGCACCGCGCCGGGGTCTGCCAAATGGCTCCACTTCGTGAGGTATGGATACCTAACTCCACTTATCGTAACATCAAATGCCATGAGATAGTTTTCAAACGGTCGCATTATTCGACAAGCATCTGCGCGAGCCGCGAACCCTGTGAGGTCAACCAGGTTATTACCTGCCCCGCCTGGGTTCCACATCATTGGAGTATCAATACCATTATTCAATATCATCACACCATTGAACATGCCACCTGTCCACGGGATAGTATTAACCGCGTTCACTCCACTAGCGTGCGTCATATCGTCATGAGTAGAACCTGTGACATTATATACAGCACTTAGGCCACAGTATATCCAATAGAATACACTATTCTGCGGCGCAGGGAACAAGGCATACGGAGCCACCGATGGAGGGTCAAAAACTGCGCTCTGCCCCGGCATCTTCTTAACCTTCCCATCCTGGAAGCGTACATTATTCCCGTCACTCCATACTTCCGGAGGCAACTCGAACGCATCTATATCAGAAACAATTCCGAATCGACCTACACCATTAACGTCTACCATTGGCATTATTCTTGTTCCTCACAGAAAGCTTCTACTTTACGATTAAATCCAACCATCTTCCGCTTTAACTCCAGCGGAGTGGCCTCCTTCTCTTCCTGAGATAACTTCCACTTCTCCTGCTCAAGCCACAACGGACATTTATATACAACAACACTATCTTTCAACTGGTGTTGGATATAAGCGACCACACCACTCAGCGCAGTATTGACTATTGTCAGCGTCTGTGTGCTACAGCTCGTTGTCGATATCAGACTCAGACATAGTAGTAAGGTCGATATCAATCTGTTCAGCTTCTTCAAGTTGCTTCCTCGCTATTTCGAGACTTTCATCCTCAATCTTCTTAAGGACCATCCGACGATAGAGCTTCAGGCCTCCCCATATAAGGAGACCCAAAACACCAATACCAGCGATAACTTCAAACATCGGCCCCTTTGTCCTTCGTAAAGCCTGCAATCAGACCTTGAAGTGCAAGACCGCCAGCAACAATTGCTGCTACCTGGTCAGGACTGAGCGTTACACCGAGAGCTGTTATCAGCCCCACAAGTCCCCGCCATGTTGAAGCCTCACCAAGACGAGCTAATACATAGTCCATATTATTTCCTCCCATTGTGGGCAAGTGAAAAATGATTACCATCACGACGTTTGAAGCGACCGCCCCAAGCACCGCCCAGCGTCTCCCAGTATTCACCAAGAGGCGTTAAGTCTTCTGTCTGCTTTAGCCAGACACCATCCTTAAATACATTAAGGTCAATAGCGAGCCGACTACAATGCAAAGAATTAACGATACCAACTCCAGCTTTCGAGTTGAGCTTTGCCTGAGCAGGCGTTCGATATGCCTCTGCAAACGTGAACTCATAACCATTCTCCTTGCCCCATGCCAGCAGGCCCATGACCATCCAAACAAACTTCGACTGTTTTTTGCGTAGACTCATTTACTTATCCTCCGTCTCTTTCCAAATCCCGTATTGCTTGAAGAATGATGTTCTTGTTCTCATCCATCTTCTGCTCCAAATCATCCACCTCATCCGTGAAATGGTCTTTAACATGCTGGATTTCTTGCCGAATATTCTTATGCTCGCCTTCATCCCAGATACGTTCTGCTTCGAGTTTATCTTCAACCCAAACAACATCTGACTTCTCTGCCTCTAGCTCGCCAATATCCTCAGCATTAATTTCAATATTCTGCAGACCGACATAGACTGCACCAATCGCTGGTAACAGTGGCCATAGCCATTTAGCAAAGTCAATCCGCCTGCCTTCTTTCATTGAGCCTTCCGCTCTTTCTCTCTGCGCCAATTTCTCAGCCAACCCTTCGACTATTTTTGTTTCTGAGCCCATAACTACTCCTTAGGTATATTCACCTTTACCTGTTTAATGTGGTTGAAATACACCCCTATACCTTCAAGAATCTTGTCATCAAGTGTAACTCCGCCGCTTCCTTCTATGGAATCGTACAGAAGTTCTAGTTGCTCTCGGATAGTTCCGTAGCCTCCAGATGCCATCTCTTTCATGCGCCGGTCTTTCCATCCTTCTTTAGGTGGTTGATACTTCTCAATCACACCCCCAGCATCTAAGAAAGGTTGTACATATCGTTTCCACTGCCGGCCCTTTGGCATTATAACCTGATTATAGTTAACGCCGTCGACAGCAATAACAACATTACCGTCTTCCTGATACATAGCTTTAAGTTTCGAGATATCTACTGACATTATATTAACTCCGCGTCCATTTCAATGTAACCACCGGTGCCGCTTTCGAGATATGCTATACCTCCGTCCCCGTCACCAGCAGTGGTTGTTGTAACATTAAACCGGATACTATCTTTACTACCCCCAGAGGTAGCTAGATTAGAACCTGTCTCTGTTGCTGCCGATACTACCGTAACATCATTCACACTTCTCCAACCTGGGGAAGGTATCTGACACATCTGAACCGGGAACTGGAAGAACAACGCGAAGTTTGTCGTGGTCGTATAGTTACCATTCCCGAAGTATGTAGTGGAACTCTGCTCTTCAATCCTAAAGTAATACCTCAAGCATCGAATCAGCTCGTCCTGGAACAAAGGCATCTTGGGAGGCCTAGCATAACTTCCCTTGTGAAGATTAAATCCCCAGAACATGATATTGTTAGCAGTATTGTCGCAACCATCCACCTGGTCTTCCGACCCAGTTATAATTGTTGTCACAGTCTCCCAACTGCCATCTGCTGGAGAATCCTCACTTGTACCTACAAGGAAAGCAAAGGTAATCCTCAGTCCTTTCTCTCCCTCTTCCATAACCCACGTACCGGTTGTGTCTGCTGGAACAACAATAGAAGCAAACTCCCAGGTATTGGTCACGCTCTGGGTATAGTTCGCGGCATAGACCCGGTCATTATCGTCATTTTCAAATGCAATACTCCATGTGCCAGTCTTCGTGTGCTTATGCCAGAAACTCAGAACATAAGCTCCCTGATGCAAGGACTGGTAATCTGGCCCTTCTACAGCATAGGTCATACCTACAGCATCCGAAGCCCCAATCGATACTGTCTGCGTAGTAACATCGAACTTCATACTGTTGCCACCCACAATCGCATTACCAGCGCCCCACACAGCCTCTTGCTCGGTTCTGCTTGGAATATCCGTCTCAAGCGAAAATGTTACTTCCGCATCTGGAGTACTACGCTCAGCAAAAGAGAATCTATCACACAGATATACCCCATCATCTCCATTACCAAGACCAGTTCGAGTTTCACTGGCCCGTTGGTCGATAAGCCCAAATCCGTTGATAATCACATTCTCATGGTGAGCCGATACTTCCAACGATGGGTTAAGAAGAATAAACTGCGTACCGTCGTAGATTAAACAGTACACCCCACCGCTGATTATCATATTACTCCACAACTCAGTTCCCAGCACAGAGTAGATATTTTTAGCGCCCAGGGCATTAACGTTCAAGTCCGCGGCTCCGGCGGCATTAGTGAAGCTCGCCTTCATGAATATCATCATACCCTCAGTATACGCACTTGGAGCCTCGTCCAATGTCACCGTATATGTTGGGTCGCTTCCAGCGCTTTCCTTATAACCCCAAGGATAATCATGCCCAGGAAAGGAGTTCTTGACAACCTTCTTAATCAACTGAAGATGGTTATCTCCCTGATGCTTCTTGTCCGTTCCGCCAACTGGATTTGTGTCAACCAAGTCAGTGATGAAATCGCCAGTTTCTAAACCCATTAGTCTTCTCCGCCCATTATGTAATTCTGATTCTCATGTTTCCGAGCCTCAGTAGCGTTTGTTAAAGCTAAAATGCCTTCGTTGCGCATATCTTCAAAGTACTCCATTGCGCCTTTGTCTCGAAAGGCCAAGGCCATGCGCCGCCCGGCTTCGCCTTGTAGTACCTCTGGAGCATACTTTAGCCAGTCATTCTCAATATTGCTATTCAATACAGTATCCTTTGCATAGTAAAGCATCTTAATAGGATACACAGCATCTGGAGTAGGTTTCAATCTGAAGTAATCTCCAATCAACGCATAGTACAGTGGCTTGTCCGTGCTTGATCCATACGTCTTGACCAGCTCGTCGTAATCGCTCTTAGGAAGATTAATCCACTGGTCTTCCTCATCTGCACTGGAATCAAACCTCCACAACGTCCCATCATCATGCTCGCGTAGGAAATCACTTGGCACCGCCAGTCGCTCTTCATCTGCAGTGGTTTCTGATGTAACAATCTCGCTTATCAGAAACCACGGAAGCTCTGGCAAGGAACCTGTCTCATACTTCTCTTGCGCCCGCTTCAATGCATTCTCAATCTCAGTCGCCTTGATATCAAGCCAACCAAGCTCAATCTGAATGTCACTAACTATTGTATCTCTATCGCTCACTATTAGCTCCAAGAATTTGTCTTACCGCTTTCCGCGTCCCAGGTTCCAGCACCTAACGCACCTTCGCTAGAAAACCCATCACTTACAGATGTATCTCCTGACCAGTCCTCTGTTTCAGCACTACCCGGAACCCATTGATTTGAAGAAAGATTCACTTCCTTTCCAGTAAAGGTAAAGCTTCCAGCCCCAAGAGACATAAGCCTACCATATTCCAAGTTTGCATCCGTCCCGGTTACAACAAAACTTCCACTCCCTGCGGCCAGCGGGTGATTACTGGATAAATCTACAGCTGTTCCAGTGACCGAATAACTCACAGTATCTACATCCAACGCATAACCTTTCAGCAACGATGCCATTTGTCCGCTAATACTGTAGCTACCAGAATCAACTGCTAACCCCTGTACATATAGCAGAGTTGCAGCTTTCCCTGTGTAGGTAAAACTCCCGCTCTCCGCTTCTATGTCATACGCCTGTTCCAGTGTAACCGATTGTCCAGTTACTACATAGTTTCCGCTATCAACTGTCAGCTCATAGTCAAAGCTAAAATCAATCGGGAAGCCAGTTACTTTAAGCTTCTCTTCCTTCTGATTTTCCAAGTACCTAGCAGTAAGTAAGGTAACTTCTTGTCCAGTAACATCAAAGCTTCCACTGTCAAGAGCAATTCCCTTTCCTTTCCCATAGATAAGCTCAGCCGCACCTCCAGTAATTACATAACTTCCAACCGCCGGGTCAACTTCATACCCATACTCCAGATTAGCATTAGTTCCGGTATGCGTAAAAGTTCCAGAACCGGCATCAATTTCCCAGGTCTTCCTCAGCGTTACGGCTGTGCCAGTATGGACGAAACTACCACTTTCAACATCCAGTCCTCGTCCAGCAAATAGCCCAGCCGCTGTGCCAGTCTCCGTGTAACTACCAGAACCAGCAGTTAATGTATAATTAGTGCCACCAGCGACTGGAACAGGGAACTGCAATATCTGCGCTGATGGATAGATAACCCTGTGGTGAGGGGACGGAGCCGCATTATTTACTGTACTTAAATCTGCGCCTTGGTCTACATCTACTCGCCTCCTTACCAAAGGCCAATAAGCAACCCTGCCACGCATTATATTTGCTGGTGTTCCTGCTTTTGCTATTGCCATCATCTCACTGGCGGTTAAAATCCGGTCATAGAAAGCTGCTTCCGCAACTGTGCCATCAAAGTCCTGTCCATTGTTCATATTTTCACCGAAGCGTACAGTGTCAGATGTAGTTGTAATACTCCCTGTAGGAGGATTGGTATTAGTTACAGCAACAGCACTACCATCTATATAAAATATAGGGTCATTACTGGCGGATGTGCCGTCATGAGTAATTCCCCAACAATAAAGAGTATCAAAGGCAAGGTCATCATCGGCATCCCACCTTCCGTTGTTCCCACTAAAACGCGCCAAACATCTTGGTCGCCATCCTGCGCTCACTGGTGGTTCCGTCAGAAATTGGAAGTTATGTGCGCCGCTACCATACGCTGAACCTGTCCCCCATAAAACGTCACGGTTGCTAATGCTCGCCACTGATACAACTGAAACCAATGAGTATTGGTCAACATTCAACCCAGAAACGCCATTTTCTACAGACTTTAAAGTGTCAGAAACACCATCAAAAATATAAGCCATTATGTCTCCTTAACATGGACGGCATGTAAGCTGGCATCACCAGTCACGTCTGTACCACTTGAAGGTGTTGGGTCGCGGGTAATTCGCAGTATGAAATACTCTCCTGCCGCAACTGAGTCCATATCAGCGCCATCAGTGAAGGTAATGTCATCATACGCCACTTCACCTACAACACTTGGTGCCGTTGCCACAACGGCGTTATAGGTATACGTGTGCGCGGTAGTGTCCAAATCCTCTGCATCATCTGCTATACGTCTAAGTGCCGCTTGCCACTCGACGACATCAGGTGCCGCTTCTGCTGCTGACCACACTAATGTTAACGTCAACCCACCGCCGTCATAATGCTCAGGAAGCATACAATAGAAGTCAGCATATTCTTGCGTTGTGTCATCGAAATCAAGAACAGGTATTACTTCCGCAGGAGTACTGGTGCCATCTATCGTGTCAAACGTGGCATAGCTTGACGCAGGAGGCCCGTTATTCTGTGCGCCTAATATTAAAAGAGAGTCGCCAGAAGCCATTACGTTGTTACCTCCAAAATATCAGGAACAGTAATGACTGAGGAAGGCGCGTTGTTACTAAAATCTAACGACACGGCTTCAATATCTGCCACAGTAGTTGCGGCCTTTACTATAGCCCTGCGAGTCATGTAATCGGTTATTAATGTGGCCTCCCATACCAATACAGTATCAATCAATGCGGCCCTGTCCGGTAGCGCCGCCATCCGCAGTATTTTAAGTCTCATCTCCGTCTGCGGAGAATAGTACTGCTCCCCAAAAGCCTCAACACTGACAGCCAACTGCTCCAGCTTTTCTTCCCTATAGTCCTCTATCTGAGCATCAACTTCCTGTACAGTAGCAAGGCGTACCAAATCCCCTTCGATAACCCATTTACGCTTATCTGCTTCTCCCTCGACGCTGGATAAATCAGGATTACGAATCCAATCCTGTGTCGAATACTCAGGGGTATTGACACTCATAAAGAGCTTCTTAGTAACTCGATTAAGAACGTTGGACATATTACGCAATCGTCAGTATACTAGCACCAAAGTCGGTGGTGAACGTCTCGCCGTCATTCAGTGTAATACTGCTCCCATAATCCCACCACCCAATGAGCGGGTCGGCCGGACTAACTGGCGTATCATTGTACAAGACGACGTATCGGAATGAACCGATAGTACCTCCCGACGCTGTCCACACAATGTCTGTCCCGGCCAATGTCCCGGTTCCGCTGGTCTCGCTCCACACGCCTGTAGCGTCTTCACCTCCCGCAGTATACCCGTTCCCAGCACTTATATCTGCAAGGTCAAGTAGCACTGAGTCTGCGCTCGCGCTTGGGGTTGCATTTGACAGATAACACTTCAGTGTATCCGCATCCAAGTCATGTACCTTGTTACCAAGGTCACCGACAAAGGTCTCAAACTTATTGAAAGCTACCATTATTTATCCTCCGCCATGGATTCAAATTCATTGTCTCCGTCGATGGTGACGCTTGTCATCTCAACGCGCATGTTTGCAGGCATCCCTTCCCACACAATCTTCTTTCCTTCCTTCTCCGGAGGAGTGCTTGCGCTGGCTTCCTTCACCTTACCCTTGACTGTCACAGTGATTTCCTCTCCAATAGAGATACCCTTCAACTGACCATCAGTCAAATCGACAGTCATAGTTCTCTTATTACTCATGCCTCTACCTCCGGTTGCGATTAATGCTCTCATAAAACGATTATTCTCGTCAGTAAAACCCGCCCTAGATATTATGAATAACTAGGGCGAGAATAGACCTAAGACTACTCCTTACGCCTCAGCAGCCCAGATGCCAGTAGAGTGAACAACAGTCCACTCGTTGGCCTCGAAGCATACCAGGGTTGCGGAATCGCCCTTGATTGCGGTTGCCTTAGTGTTGATAAGGTCTTTATTATCCACACCTCCCAGGTCAACTACACTTGCCGCCAGGGTGATAGTACCCCAAATACCGTCAGTTGCCGCAGGGGAAACAGTAATGATGTTGTTTCCATCCGCGCCGATGTTGGTAAAAGAGAACGTCATCCCGACAACAGCTGTGGGCAGGGTGATGGTCTTGGCATCCGTACCGATACCAAAGTGTTTCCCAGCATCTGCCGCTGTCAGCGTTGTGTCGTCGTCCAGGATTTCGACTACCTTGCCAGTGGAGAAGTGTCCACCACGGGCTTCGCAATCGTGAAGGTCAGCGTACTGCATTTTAGTCTGTTGACTCATGACTTAGCCTCCCTTAGGTTGAGCTCAGATTGCCAATGTAGCCACAGGTCAATCCAGCGTACCGGATTTCCAAGCCAGCTTCAGTAATCCACTGGCCTTTTTCTGTGTCTTCATCGTTGCCCTGGATATTACTCTGGGACTTGGTGTCCATGAAGTGTCTCCAGATAAGAGCTGTGGGGTCAATGATAAAGGCGCTGTTGGTATACAGCGTGTTTCTGTTCATCAACGGGTGTGTACGCAGAAACAGCGTACCCTGAGGGAGAACGTACTTGCGTAAGTTCATGCCGTACATCTTGACCGTTTCGGTGAAGTTGATTGTACCGGCCGCTGCAGCAATCTTGTTGATTTCATTCAAGAAACCATTGCCGCAGAAGACAATACGCTCGTCACCGGCTTCCGTGTCAAAGTCAAAGACCTTGTACGTTGCGTCCAGGAAAGTGGACGTGGTCGCTGCCACGGAAAACACCGTCTGGTTTGCCGCAGGGATGAAAGACCGAAGGCCATTCATGGTACGAAGCGGCTTGCCATTAGTGCCAGTCGTTTCACTTCGCACACCAAACATCAGTGCGTGCTCAATGTCACGGCTGTGGTCGAACATTTTCCGCTTCTTGTCGTTCTTCAGCGGATCACCGGTGCGTGTACGGGTGCCTTTCGCTGTCCGGGTCAGTTCATACGATGTCTTGAAAATCTGACAATAGTTGAAGAACTTCGTCGGGTTGCGTGAGGCTGCATCGGGGGACGGAGTACCTTCCGCAAACGCTGAGCCAATCTTCAGCAAGAAGCTGTTGTCGGCAAGCGTTGCGGCAGTCGTTCCAGCAAACCCTCGTGTTACAGAGAAGGTTGTGGAATTGACAACGTCGGTCACAATAACCAGTTCGTTGTCATAGGTTGCGGTCTCCGTTTTCTCGACCAAAAGAATGTCACCAGGAACCAGATGAGTTGCTAAGCCCCAGACATTACCAGGCGTAGAGGCACTCGGGTCGCTTGAGTCCACAACAACCGAAGTTGCTGCGGCGGTCAGCGCGCCGTTTACCCGCAGTCGGATAATATCATTGGCTTCGTCCCACCAGCTAAATTCAGGGTCATCCGTCGAATCACTCGAGGTTTTCCCCATAAGGGCTGTCATGGGAGCAGACCCATTCGGGTTCCGGAACAATATGAATTCGCGGAAGTTCTTGGGACGCTCGTCGGTCGCCCAATCACCTGTTCCGCGTAAACCTGCTACTGCTGTCATAATGTTTTCTCCAGAATAAGTTTATGCGTCTTCTTCAGCTAAGCGCTCGAACTCATTCGTGGATTGGGTTTGTACTGGTTTCCCGGCAGAACTCTTACTTGCAGCAGACTGACGAGGCTTTTCTTCACTCGGTGCCTCTTCAGCAAACGAGGCCGGCAGCTCAATCTTATGAGCTATCATAGCAGCAAGACCTACTTCGTTAATAACGGTCTGTTCATCCGCGCCCGGATTCGCCTGTCGATACAGCAAGGCCAATCTTGTCGCAGTTGCCTGATACTCCGGCTTCTTGTTCAACTTAGGCCAGGTATTATAGAAATCCTTCCGAGCCTTCGCCGCTGTGTCCTGTGCAGTAGTTACATTCTGCAACATGGACGGTAAGTTTCTAGCCAGACCAGACAACACCCCTTCCAGAATGTTGACGTGCATCTTAGCCATACGTTGTGGTATATGCTTCTCAGGATTAGCCACAAGCTCCTGACCCTCTTCTTCAGACATGCCGTATGTTTCGGCGAGCTGAGTAACGGCGGTCTCTCTATCCTTTACTCTCTGCTCCTGAAGTTCCTCAGCACTTAGCTGTGGTGTTTCTTCTTCGGTCGGAAGTTCTTCGGGTGTCTCTTCCGATTCGTCGGTTTCAGTTGGCTTCTCGACTTCGTCTTTCTTCTCCGGCTCTTCCGTTTCTTCCTCCACTTTCCTGGATTCCTCATCCGTACTCGCTTCAGCTTCTTCTTCCGAACCTTCGGGAATAACTTCGTCTTCTTCCTCACTGGCTACCTGGACTTCCTCTGATGCGTCAACGTCGTCGAGCAAACCTTCGTTTGCCACAAAGTCTTCGCTGTCGTCGGTCATCTCTGAAATGGTCGATTCTTCCTGACCATCAGTGGATACTTCACCCTCCGATGAGGTCGTCGATATCGTCGAGGTCTCCTCCGAGCCCTCTGAAGTCAACTCCTCCAGAACCTTGTGCTTCAATATCGTTCTCATGGTTTTCTTTCTCCTTCGCTATATCTTCAAGTAAAAGTTTGATTCTCGTCTCCAACTCTTCCAAAGTATCCTCCGGAATATGTAGGAATAAAAGAATCCCGTTTGCCTGGTTCGCGTCTGAGCATTTAACAAAAGCATCGTCAACGCCCGTCCAGTCACCTGCAACAATTTCATTCTGCCTTCGCTGAATCTGCTCCTTGGCAATACTAACTAACCGGACCCACCCCGGCGATTTCAGTAGGTCTCGGAGATCCTTCTGAGTTGCCCGAGCCGCCGCCAACGCTTGGGATGATGTTACTTCCTCCTGTTCCTCCAGCATTTCCACCTCCTAACGCAACTACGTTGCCCGCACGAGCCTCGGCCTCAAGTACACTATCTGGACGAACATTGATTTTGAAGCGGTTGATATTCTTCATCCCCGCCAACTGTGCTACCCATCCAAACATATCTACCCAGTCGTAAGCCCCTGCAAGCGTCTCGCTTTGCATTGCTTCGCGCATTAGGTCTCTCCATAGATTCGCCTGCGCAAACCGATCAACCGGTAGTGTTCCGTCCACCGGCACAAAGTCGAAGAAACCCTGGATTGCTTCAGGATTCACTTCTACAAACGGATGAGCCTGACCACGAACCTGGTCTCCAGCTATCCGGAACTGCCTTTCAAGTGACATGTACTGCTGGGTGTTCTGAGCCATTTGAGAACCGAGCGGCTCGAAGCCCATAGCAGACATATACTCAGTCGTTGTCTTCTGCCTTCCTGCACCAGCCCCGCCCGCTGTCCGAACCTCAGTAGCGGTCTTCCTTCCTCTCGGGTCAAGGACACCCATGATGTTATCACTGACACCCGATACCCGCTGGGCAAAGTCAATGACCACTAATACATCCCGCAGGTGCTGTTGCGTCACATCTGTAACCTGGAATTGCTGGGCTACAGACTTCAAATCTGTACCATAGGCACTAGGCTTCAGGCGAATTAGTTTCCCTGCAGCCGGGTCAAGCATATCTTTCATGACCACTTTACTTGGGTCAACAAGGAACATATCGTTCAAACACTTCCGAACATTATAGAAGTGACTGTTAAACAGCCAGCTAATAACATTGTTCAGCGGACGAATAACTTCCATCATGCTCCGATTGAACAGTGCATATCCGTCAATCTCGTACTCAATCAGCTCAAACGGGAACTTGTTATGGTAGCTGCCCATAGGACGAGCCCCGATTACAATCTTCTCGTTCGCTATCGTGAAGGCCCATTTCTCAGGAAACTCTGTGTTACCCAGTCCCCAGTCCTTTGGCCTTAGCTCGATATAGCACTCGTCAATCTGGAACGTTTTTAGGTCCAGCATCTTCAACAGGTCTTCCTGGCCTTCAGAAGGTTGTTCTATCTTCGTCGCCCCTTCCTGGTTTCTCAGCGCACTCAAGCGTTCCTTCTCGAGTTGCTTAATGTTAAAGTACTCCTCCGCCTGTTCCCGCTCCCGAACGTCATTCCAGCTCAGCTCGGTTTCAATGATAACAAACTCACCATTTTGAAACTTAGCAAGGGTCTGTCTTGGGTCAGGAAAGAACTTCTGCGGCTTGACGTTGTATAGGTTATTCCCTTCATAACCACGAATACGGTCAACTACCTTCTTTCTCTTAAACTTTCCTTCCACTGGCAGACCCATAAAGGTCTCCTGAACATTCTCATACCGCGATACAACTTCGCTTTCTTCCTTCCAATCCACACCCAGGATACCAACACCGTACTTTCCCGCGTCCAGCAACCAGACATACAGCGGAACCATCATCTTGCCCATCAACCGCTGGTAGTCCATAACAGCTTCCAGTGCCTTAACCTGGTCATCTGCTTCACCGTGCCGACCAGCATATTGGAATACTGGGTCACGTGACAGAAACACTGTCGACCAATAGCTTACTGCACTCATCAGAGTAGCGTATGCGTACGGAAGTTCAATGGTAGTATACTCCGGTTTCCCAGATTCTCTACTCGCCCTCCGCGCCGCGTCAACATCCCGCTCAGGCATGTACGCAATGAAGGATTCCTCGTCCTTCTTCCAGGTCGCGTAGCGTGTCTCCATCTTATCCTTAGACAGTTTCTTACGCCTTTTGCACGCTTCGATAATATTATCGTGCAACGAACCTTTTCGCGTGTCGTGCGGAATTTTAAATGCTACTCTATTCGTCATTATGGTGCATTCCTAAAGTCGCCTAGAGGAGGAATCTCTTCTTCTTCTTGAAGAAATCCATCCATGTTGTAAATATCGCCAATTTCCCGCAGCTTTTTCATCGCTATAGCTACGGCGTTCACTACGTCGTCATGTGTCACATTCGGGTAGTCTTCAAACTGCTCTATAAACTCCGTGTGACCTGGACGACAAAAGAAGTTCCGTTCCGTTGCAATCTCCGAGAAGCTCTGATTAATCAGTTGGTACTTCTTAACCTTGTCGTCAAAGCCCTCTACTCGGTAGTACTGTCCAGCCTGTTGCATGGCCTCTTCCATTAACCACTTCAAGGTAGCTTGATAGTTAGTCGTCTCAACTACTACCCTCTCCGGCGGATACTGCTGGGCCATGTTGAAGAAATTTGTTATCGTCCACTTCGGATTATGTCCTCTGTTCATAACATAGCCGAGTAGGTAGAATCTCTTCTGCCACCGCCGCACCGCCACGATGACCTCAAAGTCCTTTTTCTGGAGCCCACGCTGAACTTCAATATCCGTGGGCGGAGGGACCGGGTCAATCGCAATTACCGTAGTCCCTTCATCTGGCTGAATGTCATAATATCTCAACCAATTCACTTTAAACAAACTTGTCTCGGGTGAGGTCAGTTTCGCCTCCTTTTCCCGAAGCCAGACATAGAGCTGATTCCGTCGAATATATCCCTGTTTCGCTTTCAGCAGTTCTTCCGTTGTCCAGCGCTCTGGCCACTGACTCTCACTTTCCTTAGTAAACACCGATATTTTCATCGAATGCCACTCAGGGTCCAGATGACACATGTTTATCAAATCTTCCTTGTGGAGTCCAGTCTGCAACAATACCATCATTGCACTAGGATTTTCACTCGTAGGCACTAAGCAGTTATTAATTGCTCCAAAGAAAAGTTCACTAATCTTCTTTCTCTGGTCTGCCGTCGCCGTATTCTCCTCGTCGCACGGGTCATCGACAATTATCAAATCTGGACGATAGTCATCAATATTTACTCCACGTACCTGCCCAGTTAGCCCGTACGCAACTACGTTGATTACTATCGGGTTACCGTACTCGTCCTTAAACCCGTGATGTTTTATCTCTATCCATTCATCAGTCCACTTAGTTCCCTTCTCTAGATGGAAGGCTTTAGTCCATTTACTGTTAAATTCAATCTGCTTCTTCAACCACCTAATAGTCTTAACGGCATGGTCTTGCCCCTTCCCGACTATCATTATAGTTCTACTTATCCCATACGCTATCCGCTTAGATGCAAAGACCCGCAGCTTAGTTGTCTTCGCCCCGTCGCGGAAAACCTCCGCCGCAAAATACCTATGCCCCGACTCCAAACCCTCATCCAAATGGAAGTGGAACTCAGGAGTCTTAGTTTTCATCGGAGCCGGGAAAAAGTTCCGAGCATAAAACTCCATGTCGTCTGCCGCTAGGTTACATATTTCACCAATCGACAGCTCAGTTGTATCTTGCGCTACGGCCTCCATATCCACACTCCAAATTCATTCGGCCGCGATATGTCAATCTTCTTACACAAGTTCGGTGGTTTCGAGCATACCGTACTTGGGTCGTACCATTTAACAACCTCCACCGTAGAAAAAGCCCAAAGGCTTTCCGGAGTATGGAATAACCGGGACACTACAGGCAGGTACAGATTGAACAGCTGATTCCACGCTGCGTTGGTGTGGTTGTACTTCACTTCCACTATCGTGATGATGCCCCGTTTGAGCTGGAATAACAACCCGTCTGGCTGGCACCAACGAACTTTCCAATCGTCTTCGAAAACTATCCAGGGACTTGGCAAGTATTCCTCTTGGTATCTCTCTTGCAATTCCAACTGAGCCTTCTGCTCGTACACCACCCCACGGCGTTTTGCCCCGCGCACCTGCTTCCGGTTCGAGGCAAACTGTGGTTCGTTGGTGAACTTGGCCCATTTTACTTCACCCGTGACTTGGCGTTTGCTCAAGTTGTTTAGTCTCCGATTCTTGAACGACAGTTACCCCTCGTGCTCTCTTCTGCACTCTGTCGCGAGCTTCACTTAATACTTCTGTTGGACATTCGAAGAAGTTATTCACTACAACCCCACTACCGGCGTCCCCGCTTGCTCCAGGAAGGGCTGGCCGGGAAGGAGCGTACCCCAACCTAGCCAGCGATTTGTCCGCAAGGTCCACCAGTAATCTTGGGTCTAGAGTTTCATCTTCGTCATCCTCCTCTAACAAATCATCAATTTTGTCCAAAGTTTTCTCGGCAACATTCATTGTCTTTTGAACGATACGTCCGGCCTGCTCAGTATTAACAGCATCACGCCGTCTCTGATACTCAGCCTTAAACATATCCGAGTTAATCACCGTGCTCAGATAGCTTCTACTATACCCAATTTGCTCGGCAAGCTCTCCCAGGTTCTTCCCAGTATAGTGTGTCAGCATCCAGTCAATCATCTTGTGGTGCTGTTCGCCGAGCTTATCAATCGGTATAATCTCGTTCTCAGATTTTTGTGTGCCTTCTTTCATCCCTTGTAATCATATATTATCTTGATATCAATCGCAAGGATTTATGTGGGTTAATTCTGGGGCAAGATAGTCATTTTATCTAGGGCGGGCTAGTAAAATCGCCACAGCGCCCCCGGCGGGTACACCGATGGTCTACCTACCCTGGATCATCCTACGCCCCGTGGTGGGCGACTCAGGCCGGATTTCGGGCGGTTTAAGGGGGCATTCTGCGTAGCAGGCGATATTCCCGCCCTAGTAATTCAGCCCAACTCTGCGCGCCGAGAGAAGTGGTCACAGTGATGGACGTATAGGGCCACGGACGGGGGTGATGGGCCGGGTATGGTGGTGCAATGCAATAACTTGACAGGGGATCGGGAATTTGTTAGCATGTAGTTATTGGAAGTTGTACCACATGGAAAGCGTATCCCGCTATCAATCGCGGGCTGACAGATACCGAAGTGATTCCCATTAACTATGATAAGGAGATATTATCATGCCTAAGAAAGAAAGTGGTGTCCTTGGTTTTTCCCCTGTACTTCAGTACCTTGCCAAAGAAGTTGGTAAGCTGGTTCGAGTAGATATGAACCAGACAAAAGGAAAGGGAAAGGAAAGGGAAATTGTAGCTTTTAAGGAATTTTCAGTTGAAGGTCTGCCTGAGGATTCTGTTAACTTTGTGACCGCCTATGGGCTGTCAAAGTTGTTACAGGATCGTGTCAGTCAAGTCGATGCTGAGGACAAGCTGGAAGCTATGGATGAGGTTTTCACGAACCTTATCGAAGGCAAGCTGAAGAAGGATCGTGTAGTCGGAGCGCCTATAGTTAGCGTGTTTGTTGAAGCGCTGGCAAGGGTTAAGCGCTGCACGATCCCTGAGGTTCAGAAGGCTATGAAGGATTTATCAGATGAGCAGAAAGATACTCTGAAGAAGAATCCCCAAGTAGTTGAACTTATGGCTAAGATCAAGCTGGAGCGCGAATCCAGTGAAGCCGAAGTTTCCTTTGACGACCTTATCAGCTAAGGTTCCACGGCCAAGGATGGCCTTTTTTGGAGAGATACCATGAAAACCATTGAAATCCTTACACTTTTAGCCTCTGGAGTATCGGAGGAATCTATAGTCATAGCCGACGCGGCACAGAGTATTCAACAAGCTGTTAGCCGAAGCTACGGTAAAGTTGGTCGAATCACAGACCAGCATGACCCAAGCGAATATCAGGAGATGTTCCGGTATATGAAGAAAATCCAGGGTATGGATGGTTTTAATAAGGAACCTCGGAAATCCGGGGATCACCGGAAACCTGGCAGCAAGTAGGGATTAGCCCCTTCGGGGGCTTTTTCCTTTTCCATTCACTAGAAATTAAAACAACAGCGGACACGGTTTAACGTGTGACACATTTCTCCCACCTTTCCCTACCTACCTCAGATACTCATTAGTACCTGGATATACCTGCCCCAGTAATTCACCTGTCCGCAACAGTGGACGCCTTGACTCTGAAAGCCCTATTCAAATAGATTAAAACTCCCTGTAACAATCTTGACATGCCCGGCGGCCTGTGTTATCCTGCTTTTGATCGGTAGGGGAACGGCCCTTTCCGGCAACAACCCATTTTTCTATAGGAGAACTAACATGGGACTGAAATATAACATGAGTTACGACTTTGATGTCGAAAACATGGTGGTTACTGCAACCTTGAAGTCTAAGGACGAGGAAACCGAAGCTGTTGACGTGGTTGATACCAAAGCATACGGGTTCAATTCTGTTCACGAGAACCTGCGGAATCAGACCGCTCTCTATGGCCTCTCAAAGCTCATTCAGGACAGAAGCTCTGACGTCAAGGCTGGCCCGGATAAACTGCAAGCCATGCAGGAAGTTCTGGAACAGCTGACCGAAGGCAAGTGGGAAAAAGCCCGTGTGGTTGGTGCGCCTACTGTATCCGCAGAGGTCGAGGCACTCGCCGAGGTCAAGGGAATCAGTATCCCCGACGCCCAGAAAGCGCTTCGCAAGTACGACAAGGCGCAGAGGGAGCAGATTCTTGGCAACCCTGCAATCGTGGAACGCGCCAAAGCTATCCGTGCACGACGCGAGGAAGCCGAAGACGTATCTCTCGACGACTTGGTCGCCTAGTATCACCCTACCTGGAAGCTGTACCACAGGGGAATCGCTTGTACAGGGTTCCCCCTTTTCATGCACATCCCTAAATCCCTGATCCCCTAGCGATACCCTAAAATCCCCCCTAGTGTCACCCTAGCCTAACCTGATCCCCTGAGATTCCCATGGTGTTCCCATGACGATCCCCTGTGGCTATCAGAAACGGTTCTCACAAGCCCTCCCCGTGACCGTTCGTTCCTAAGTGTTTGATTTTTTTATTTTTTTTTTCAATACCCTATCCCGCCCCAGTAATAACGGATAGGGCATAAAACAGCTCACGCGTTAGCCGCACAGGATCGTCATGGGATCGTCACAGGAACACTAGGGGATCACATTTGTGAATCCTCCGATCCCCTAGAGTACCCGCTTTACCCCTCGGATGCCCTGTGTTAGAATGATCCCCTAGTATTTAAAACTCGACAAGGAGCTGACAGATGACTATATCCTTCTACTTCTTTATAGTATTCTCATACACAGGAACAACATGGACACCGCACCCCATGACACACGCATATAGAACAATAACAGAATGCGAAGTAGCTCTAAATGCATTGAAACAAAACCCTCCTAAAGTACGCACAGAACTCATGCCCAAGTTAAAGTGCAAAGAATTTCCAGTAGATGATTGGACATGAGAACAGCAATCAAACTCAAACAATACCTTGAGTACTTAGCCACACTACGCTGGCTTATCTACGTTGGCATCGTTGTATACGTCTTATGCGGCGGCGATGCTTTAAACTCGCCCTAGATAAAATCTATATCTAAGCCCACAAATAAAATCAGGAGAACAATCAATGTCTAGACCCACAAGACCACAGAACTACGCAACTTTCTGGCATGAGCTAGTAGGTCAGCTAGCAAAGCAAACATCTGACTTAGTATTCGAAGTAGATACAAAAGTCCAGGCGATTAACAGACGTGTTACGTTTCATGCCTTCAGGAATAGTTTAGAGCGAGAAGCTAAACGCGCTGAGCTAACTAACGAACGTCGAGCTGAGCTTCGCGACCTGGCCATGAGCGCCGGGACGTGGACTGTGCTGGTGCGTAGTAAATCCGTACCGAGTATGAGGTATGAAGATATACCGAAGTATGGGCATACGGTTAATCTAATCTTCCGGCATAGAGATAAGCAGGAGGAGAGTATAACTATGCTGAGTCAGTTGAAGGCGCAGACTGGCCAGACTACTGACAACATTGAGAAGGAACTTGAGAAACAAGAGGACATGGACGATGCAGTTAAGTCCTTCCTGGATGGAGGTACAAGCTAATGTTTCCTAAATAACTTCCACAATGGGGATTCTAGCAAAAACCCGTAAGTTACTGATTTATAAGGAAAAAATACCGCTTGACTTACCCGCCCCAGTATGAGACAATGGGCGGTTGTAAAGATTTACTTGAAACCTTCACTAATAAGAGGGACGCCACATGAGAGTAGCAACTAGAGAAGATAAACTCCGCTGGTTACTAGAAGCACGTAGCTGGCCCAACCCGCTTGACCCAGAGAAACCTTTCACTGGTGTTGAGCTTTTTAAACTAAAGTGTGATGCTCATTACGAACTATGCAGCCCACACCGTCTATACACAGAGCCGAGGTTCCTTGGCTATTCCCGTTCGGGTCACAGGGTAATGCAAACCGCATCTCAAACATATGAAGTAATGAATCGTCAGTATACTGAGCTTAGTGCTGCGTATGCTGTCTAACAACTAGGAGACTGCCGCCATGCAGAGAAAGAAAGTTACATCTTCAGTCGACCTCTCCGACTTGCTTACCTACGACGATAAGGTAGCAGAAGAGGAATTGGAACGTCTGCGGAAACGCGACGAATTGTACCACAGCACCCTGACTGGGAAACCTATTCCAGGAACAGGTAAGACGCCTTTGCCAGTGGAAGAACCTGAGAAGGTAATCTACTACTGGTCGAAGTACACTTGCACATGCTGTGGTAGTAAGTATGAAGCTCCAACAGTCATCACCACCGAGGGGTATGGAAACTTCCTCAAGGCTGGTCATGAGCAGAAACCAATCAAGGGTAACTCATATCCCTCATGCGAACATGAGATTGAGTATTCCTTTGTTGAACTAGACGGTTGCATTAAGTGTTTCGGCAACCACCACAACCACCTTAGACCGTTTCACTACATGATACCGTATGTGAATGGTCACGACATATTGGGGAAGAAACAATGAGAGTAAGAATCCTACGCATCATTGACGTTTACAATAATACAGTCTTGTGTATACAAGGCCCTGATTCCGGCTGGATATGGGTTTGTGTGAATTCTACTAGAGAACCATCTCTTATGGATTCCGATGACCTATGGTTCAAGACAACAATGGGTGAACTCCGCTCAGTAGACGTTATCTTTGATTCAGAAGAAGGAGGGAAACAATGAGCGCAGTCATCCAAATCCTTAGAGGATATTTTTTAGAAGAGCTGGACGAATACAGCGACAGCTATCTCAACGAAGTCCACAAAGAGTGGTCAGCATCAGACGACTTTGAAGACATGGACACTTTTGTTGATTGGCTTGACCCTACAAAGAAGGAGATTGAAAAGAAATGAAAACGAAAACTGACTCAGTATTACGCAAAGAGCGCAGACGGAAGGCTAAAGCAAAAGCCCGTCGCATGACAAAGAACCGGAAGAAGTCGAACCTACAGCTTCTCCAATCTCACACCGCCAACATGTCTCTCCTGGCCGAAGCAAAACGGAAGGCTCAACTCCGCATGGACACCCTCATTGAGGTAGGGAAGGTCATCATTGGAACTGGTGGCAGATTAATCGACCTAACTGGCCCGTGTGGAAAGCCTAAGCTCAAGCCTCGTGCCAACGGCAAACGACATACCCAGCGGACTCGCGTGAAGTACCGCAAAGGTCGCAGGCGGAAAGCAACAGCAAGGAGGGCGGCATAATGGATATCCACCTGGCCAGGTTCACAACAAGAACCGATACTGATATTCCAGAAGAAATTCTAAATGCTATCTGTGACCAGTTAGAAGAATATTGGAGTCAAGCAGAAATTGACTTTGAAGAATTTCTAAAAGAAATCGAAGATGAACATGAGTTGAACGATTCAGACTTAACCGTTGGGAGCGAGTTCTAATGAAAACCTACACGTCAATACTAACTCCCCAGCAGGCCATGGTTTTCCTTGGCCCTGCACTACACCGTGACACGCTTCGAGATATCGCCAAGAAGCGTGGCATTCCTCGTGGTAGAGATAAAGCTACTACCATTCAAAACATATCCAACGCTGACTTCAAAGTTCGCGTAAACGTGAGGGTGAGATAATGCAAACGAAATACGAAACCGTAACGACAGTTGATAGTCAAACAGACTTGAGTCTCAATGACATTATCAAGCTAATAAACTATTTTCAGTCACAGGTGAAAGATAGCAATCTTCCAGCAATCAGCACGATTACGGATAAACTATCTTTTATGTCGTACATTGAGAAAGGGCCTCACATTAAACCTAACCTGGATGACCCCATCATAACTCTCCATGTTAGACAGACAACTGAGGAGAGCAACAATGGCAATTGATCTCACTGACCTAATGGATGCCGAACACGCTGCACCTATCGATGCGCGTATCTGGTCTCCAATGCAAAAAGCAATTTTCCATGTTGTCGAATACGGCACTGGAAATATCATCGTGCAAGCCGTGGCAGGTAGTGGCAAGACCACCACAATACTGAAGAGCCTTGAGTACATTCCGTACGATAAAAAGGTTCTTCTCCTTGCATTCAACAAGGCTATTGCGGACAACCTCCGTAACCAAGTCCCGTCTTATGTACAGGCCAAGACCTTTCATTCCCTGGGCTGTCTCATACTACGCAATAATGGACACACTGACTGGAACGTAGTTGGCCAGAAGACCCGGAAGGCTCTCAAAGACAACTTCCCACAAGATATTGTCGACGACCTTGCGCAAGCTCTTATCAAGCTGGTATCTACAGCAAAGGCGAACATGCTCGGTTGTCACAACGAACAGCCAGCTGACCTTACCCAGTATTTTGTTGAGGCGGTTGAAGGACTTCAAGATGAAGGCATCGGGCAGTACCAGCCACATCAGGTAGCTACAATAGCTAGCAGGTTGTATAGAATCTGCCTGTCCGATACCCGCACCATTGACTTTGACGACATGCTATTCCTTCCCTTCTACCTCAAATGCGAGTTCCCGCAGTATGACTTCGTTCTCGCTGACGAGGCACAGGACTTGAACCCCATCCAGCATGAGATGGTCTACCGACTCACTGGCCCTAACGGACGGGTAGTCGCTGTGGGTGACAGGTCACAGGCTATCTATGCCTTCCGAGGCGCGGACTCTCGTAGCATGGACAACATGAAGCACATGTTCAACGCAGAGGAGCTACCACTCTCCGTGTCCTACCGTTGTCCAATCGCTGTGGTTGAACAAGCTCAGATGTACGTGGAAGAAATACAGCCCAAGGAAGACGCAGAGCTAGGCATATGTGAAGACCTCACCGAGCCACCGCCAGTTACATCCTTCCTTGACACAGACATGGTGGTCTGTCGCAACAACGCACCGATATTTTCCCTAGCCATGCAGTTTGTTCGGGAACGTCTTCCGGTGCAGGTCAAGTCAAACCTGGAAAAGACCATACAAACCTTCATCAATCTCATCGACGGGAAGTACAAGTGCAACGATGACATTGATAAGTTCATCGAAGGGTTGAATAACTGGTTCCAAGCTGAGCTGACCAAGGCAGAGCTTGAAGGCCGTGAAGCCTATATGCAAACCATCTCGGATAGGTACGACACCATCCGTGTGCTAGCACAAGGCGAGGATGTAGCAACTGTAACGGATATGCTAATCCTTATCAAGAAGATATTCCGTTCCGGCCGAGGCCCAACACTCTGCACCATTCACAAAGCCAAGGGACTAGAAGCCCCCCGCGTATTCATCTGGCGGCCTGACCTTATCCCTTCCCGATTTGCAAAGACCAACTCTGCTCTTCAACAGGAAGACAACCTGTTGTATGTAGCAATCACCAGGTCTTTGGAAGAACTGTATTTCGTATATCTACCGGAGGACTAAATGGACATCCATGACACCCTAACAACAATGCCGACAGGATTTTACTGGTTCTTTGATGTGGAGCGGAAGTCTCGCTCCATTCTTTACTGGAACTTTACTGCTCAGGTCTTCGCCCTTGCTGGAGAAAACACCAAGTACCCTGTCGTTGGGCTTGCCCAAGGCATTGTATTTGCTGGCCCCATCCAAGTCCCTAGTGACATTACCAACGCGATTGAAATTCGCGCCCAGATGAACAAGGAGATACAAGATGCCCAAGCGAGACAAAAGCGGAAGCAGGAGTCGGAACCGGAAACTCCGACGTCAGATGAAAAGGAATCCAACATCATTCCTATTAACAGAGGAGACTAAGACATGCCCAGAGGAAGACGCAAAGAGACAGACAAACGCCTTGAGTGGAAACTACGAATCCCTCAGTCAGTAGCTGACCCAGTTACAGCTAGACTTGCTAAGCAGAACCTTCTAGGCGAGGACAAAGGTCCGCCGCTTGGCGCAAGGAGTGAGCTAACATCCATGCTTTATCGCAAATGGCTACGGGAGAAAGACCTTGAGGATAACCTCATCGAGACTCTCAAACAGTGCGAAGACTTGGAACGCACAGATGTTGAGGCATCGCAGTCCAAGGCTGTCACTGCACTCCTGACCTTTCTTGAACAGACAGGTCGCAAGAGAGTATCGGAGTCATTCAATCGACTACGGCGAGTGTACGCTTGACCACTCGTAAAACATAAGGTAGAATACCCGCCTTAGATTGTCAATCCCGAGAAAAGAATCGGAGGTAATAAAATTGGAAACCATGACACCAGATGCAGTTCACGACCTGCGCCGCCGCGTTCTGGAGAGCGAAGACCTTTCACGCGACGAAGTACGGGGAGCTATCGAGCACCTTGCACCGAACAGGCTGCAGGCTATCTCCGATGCCGCTGATGCCAAAACAGCAAAGGCTAAGTCCACAAAGAAAACTGTTGACCTTAGCGATTTGCTGTAATGCCCAGCGCTAAAAAACTTGACAACTATGCTCCAGAATTATTCGAGCTACTGGATAAAATAGAACGCGGCCTTGGCGTTACTAGCTTCTTCACTACTAAACGTGAAGCGAAGAACACTAGGGCTGAGTTCTACAAATTCCGTCAGGTACTTCGTGACATGGCCAACACCGCTGACAAGATAGAGGTTAATATGTCAGACGACCCAAGCGGTGATACGGTACTAAACTTTAAACGCCGGTCGACGGTTTACTCCCATCGACTTCAAGATACAAGGGAAGACTAATGGAAAAAGAAATCAACTGGGACTCAGACCCCGTAGACAAACACTTGGCTGATACAGCAATCAAAGAAGTGAAGCCTTGGGAAATCCTTGGCAGCTACGCCCTACAAGATAACACTTACCATTTCTTCCCGACTAATCCTGTTGTGGCGGCAGGAGCAGAGGCTGGTGACATGGAAGTCCCAGACTTTGTTTTTCCTTCCTTCATGGATAGTACAATGTTAGCCCAGTACATATCCTGTCCACGCCGCTTCTTCTGGGGTTCCTTTCGTAACCGGCATCCGAACAATCGTTCTATTCACTTAACAGCCGGAGGCGCATATGCAAAAGGTCTTGAGATATTCCGTCGTAGGTTCTACAAGGATGGTGTCTCTGTGCAAGAGGCTACTGAGGAAGGGTTCCTTGCCCTTACAAGAGCTTATTCAGATTTCGAACCCACAGGCCCCAGGGACTATAAAACATGGGACAGAACTGTTGCGGCATACTTGTCGTATCTTAAAGAATACCCTCCTGAGACCGACTACCTTGTCCCACATTTCGTTAACGGAGATCCGTGTATCGAATTCTCCTTCTCCATACCGATACCTGGCATCCTTCACCCTGAAACTGGAGACCCTATCAATTGGGTTGGACGTTCTGACCTTATCGGAGAACAAAACGGTGTTCTGTTCGTTGTTGATGATAAGACAACTGGAGCCATCGGACCCCACTGGTCAGACCACTGGAAGCTCAGGGGGCAGTTTACTGGGTATTGCTGGGCAGCGCAGGTGTTCGGATATCCAGTTGCAGGTGCCATTATTCGCGGCACCGCGATCCAGAAGACGCAGATTAAACACGCACAGGCAATCACGTACCGAGAGGATTGGAAAATCGAACGCTGGCTTAAGCATGTCCAGACAACGCTACGCCGCATGGTTGAAGACTATCAACAGTTTAAAGAAGACAGAAAGTCCAACCCCCTCGACTATTCCGCATGGGACACAGTAGAGGACAATGCTTGCAATGACTTCGGAGGCTGTGCCTTCACCATCCTTTGCGAGACACCCAACCCTGACGTGTGGCTGGACAACTACTACGACCACCGCCAGTGGAATCCACTGAAGAAGGAAGATTAATGTGTCTTCGAATCAAATATCCTACCAATGGTTCATTGAGGATTCCTACTTCGGTACTGCTGTCATCACACCGCCGTGGCTCGACCCCCGTTTTCACGTGGTGTCCGAACATTTCTTCTGCCGTGACTGTGGAAGAATCTACGCTCAATGTCTCGCTGATTATAACCGACCGTTACATACAATCTCCCACGGTAGATGCAGAAACTGCACGAGCCGCGCGGGCTTTCATTTCCAAATGCCTGGCTCGGTTGTTCACCAATGGGATAGATTTTTCGACTGGGATAAGTATCCCCTCGAAGTCCTCAAATATGAATTCCTTGTCCGATATAACCACTGTAGGAGGTATAAAATCTTATGAGCACTGTTGCCCTATCAAACTCTGAACCCACGAAAGTGGAGCAAGTCGTTTCGGAAATCCCTCCTGAGCATACGGAGAGTTCCCCACTCCCCGGTGCAAACGTCTTGCTAATTGGTGGCTCTGGGGCAGGTAAGACGCACTCACTATGCACACTGCCAAAAGCCGGAGTCACACCTTTTATTCTCTTCACGGAACCCGGCATGGATGTAGCCGCCGAGCACATGAACCACGGCGATTACCACTGGTGCTACTCTCCACCCGCCAACGTTCCGTGGTCTGTCCTCATTGACAAGGCTAAGATTATAAACACCTTGTCCTTTGAAGCACAGAAGAAATACGACGACCCGAACAAGTCAAAGTACAATCAGTTCGTTGACGCTCTCCAATGTATGAACAAGTTTGTATGTGATGAGTGTGGAGAGAACTTCGGAGATGTCGCAACCTGGGGAACCGATCGCGCATTTGTCGTGGACTCACTGTCGGGCCTATCAACAATGTCGATGCAACTGACCGTAGGTGGCAAACCTTCTCCACATCAAGGCGAGTGGGGAACTGCCATGGGAAACATCGAGGGTCTGATTCAAACCTTAACCAATGGAACCAAGTGTCACTTCATTCTCCTTGCCCATCTTGACCGCGAGGTAGACGAGGTGTCCGGTGGCTCTAACATTTACGCACTTACCTTAGGTAAGAAGCTAGCTCCCAAACTTCCGTTCAACTTTACCGATGTCATCCAGGCCAAACGTACTGGCACTGAATGGTCATGGAGTACGACGGAACCAGGGACAGACCTCAAGGCCCGCAATGTTGCGTGGTCTAAAGGACTACCTGCTAGTTTCAATCCACTCATCCAAAAATGGCAATCGCGAGGAGGCATTATATGTCCAACGAATCAAACAACGCTCCAGCCCCAATCCGCTGCACAGCCGTCATAGATATTTCCTGTGACGACGAAGAACTGCGGGAGCAAATTACACAGGCTATCGAAGGAACCCTGAACAAGACCCGCCGCGCGCTGGGTACTGGCACAGAGTCCACTCGCTTAGTCATCACCTACCGAGAGGGAGACCTGGTTGCTTCAGTCCCCGAGGCTAAAGAGAAAGCAAAAGAGCCTAGCTCTGACAGACCTACAGAAACTAGGCAGGGTTCTTTTCTCGGTAGCAAATAATTTGAGCAGGTAGGTCTAACCTTCCCACTCAAATCGGCAAAAGCCGTTAACACTAAACTAAACTTCCAATAGGAGAAAGTATCATGATTAACCTTGAACAATTTGCCAATCAAGAAGTACAGGGTATGGGATCAACTGAGTATGTTCCGGTCCCTGCCAGTACCGACGGTTACAATGGCATTGTAAAGAAAGTTGCACTCCGCGACGGCGTCTCTGACAAGAACGGCGAGCAGTGGATTGCCCTTGACATAACCTGGATTGTTGACGACGCAGGTGTCCGGGAAGAAATGGAACGCGAGGAAGTAACTCTCCGCGACAGCATGTTCCTGAACTTCACCGACGATGGTCGCCTCGATAACGGTAAGGGTAAGAACGTACCACTCAACCGGCTTCGCGAAGCAACCGGTCTCGCCGACCCTGACCTGGCCTTCAGATTTTCCATGCTTGAAGGAAAGGTTGCCAGGATATTTGTTGTTCACAAGACCAACAAAAACACTGGTGCTCCGCAGGCTGAGATCAACAAGGTCGCAGCATTAGTATAGCATCGACCGGCGCGTGCACCGCACTTCGGTATCAAAAATAGTGCACAGGCGGTGGGATTCAGGGTGTCCCCATGACCC
>Ga0208790_1000101_pt1 | contig 45773 bp, 31 predicted proteins | sample 10_taG_FD_184083 | JGI IMG/M metagenome (GOLD analysis project Ga0208790, IMG submission 184083) | Marine viral communities from the Subarctic Pacific Ocean - 10_ETSP_OMZ_AT15264 metaG (SPAdes) (version 2) | ecosystem: Environmental > Aquatic > Marine > Oceanic | place: Pacific Ocean | collected... | reverse complement strand
GACTATGCCTTAACAGCATTTAAAGATCTACTAAGTATAGATAGGTCTTTATTCTTTAATTAAGTGACTAAACATTAACTCTTGAACTTCTAACAACTTATGCATGAGTTCTGTAGATGAATATTCTGTACTAGAATCTTCCCTTCTTTCCCCAGGGTAATAACCTTCAGGAACATTAAAATCTACTGCTGTAATATCCTTTTTAAGACTAAACCCTATAGAACCTACACGCATTACTGTATCATACCAAGATACTTCACTTGAAGGGGAGTCAGATCCCATAAAAGAGCTTAAAGTATCTTTTATAAGTTTATTTCTTTTATGTCTAGCTGTTTTATTCTTTTTGGGGTTTACTACAGTATCATTAGCATCATTCCTATCATAAGCTCCCCTAGCTATTAATAAAGCCATGGTATGCTTCCAGGATTCTCTAGTGTCAGCGTCTCCACTCTCTAATCCTTCCCTAATACTGTTACTAAATAACATATTTTGTAATTCCTTCTTAACTTTTTCAGCCATTAGAATATCTTTAGGGTCATCTGATTGAGTTGTTAATTTCTTTACCTGTTCATCAGATATGTTTAAAGGGTTGTCTGCACCCCCTAAAGCACCCCATAACTCATTTCGTACTTCTTGTGTAGTAAGGGTAGTTGATTCTGCGTTTTGTAGTTTATCTATATTTGCATACTTTTCAGAAATAGAATCTAGATTCTCCATAACCTTAGGTATGTGGTCCTTAGATTTAAATAAACTAGTCATCCCTTTTAACCATGCAGCCTCTTCGGGATCTTTAGAACTACCTAACCTACTTAATTCACTAGATAAAGTACCAGTAATAGTTCTAACTGGAGGTTGTTTACCCATACGGTATCTACCAGTCGTCTCGTATTTTAAACTGTCATACCCTACATAAACCTCTTGGTCATCAGATACATCTCCCCACCTATTTTTAAAATCTTTCCACGCTTGCGCTGCCTTTTCTGGGGGTACACTTCCAGTAACTAATTGCTTTATATTTTGTGAAGTTTTATCAAACCCAGTTCCCTGAAATTTCTTAGCCTTATCTTTATCGGTAAATAGGTAGAATTGATCAGACTTAAAACCTTTCTTCCCTCCCCCAGTACCAACCCTTAGTATATAATCAGCACCACAACCCCTAACCTGATCTGCACGAAGTCTTATTAGCTTCTCTGCAAACTTCTCAAACTGTAAGTCTCCATAGTCTGATTTTAAATTCTTTACTGCATCTTGTACCAGAGTCCACTCTTCTGTTAGCGCAAAACCCTCACTAGGTAAATCAGACTGGATAACCCGTAATGCTTTATTAAGATTATCCCCCCACTTATCTCTCAGGTCAGTATATAATTCAGCAGCCCGTTGGTGATTAGTTTTAGATCCCTTCTTGCGATCCTCACTATCTGGCTTATACAATAAGAGCATTATTTGATCTGCTTGTTCCGACAATTCTGTAACTACTTGATTAGAGTCTAACGCAGCGTCACTATTCCTATAATTGGATTCTCTATCCTGAATAGGTATGGAGTATAAGGAAGAGTCAAAATCAGGGTCATCATCTTTCTTCTTTTCTAAAAAGTTATTGTAATTATCAAAATCCTTTAAGAATCTATCAGCCATACCAGGAGCAGCGGTAAAATTAATACCTGTGTCATCACCAGCGTTAAAGTATAGTTCTCTAGTACCATCCTCACTTATTACAAAGTTTAAATTATCCCTAATAAAAGATAGCTCGTTGTCAGCAGCCCTATTTTTGTTCCTAACTATATCTACAGACTTTATCATAGTAGATACTGCACCCAAAACTTGCTCCTCAGTGGCTATAACTTTCCCTAAATCCATATCCCCAAGAGTACCTAACTTCACTCCCCTTTCTTTACCTTCCCTAATAGTTTTATTTAAGACTGCAAATATAGATCTTTTCTTTTCTGGATCATAGAACTCACTTTCAGGTTTACCTTCAGTGGCATCCCACCCCCTATCCATAAGCTTTATAAGCTGAGTTCTAACCTCTGGGCTATCCTTATATAAATCTAGTAATGCCGCACCTTCATTACTGTTTTCTAAATAATAAGCTTGGGGAGTTTTAGCTACCCCAGCTTCTTCCGCTCCCTCTCCACCCCCCCAATAATATCTACCCACAGCAGTTCTATACCATCCAAGCACAGTAGAATCAACAGAGCAATTCTTCTTAACTATTGGAGATTTTGGGTGCTGAGGCCAAACAACCCCATCTCCACACGCACCGTCTGCGCCACCAGCCAAAGAACCAGAGTCACCATTAGCGGTAGGCTTCTCCTTCTTCTCCTCTTCTTCTTCAGTAACAGTTTTCTTAGGTGTAGATCCAGGGATAAGTTGTAATTCATCACTTAAACCTTTCGCCAACGCTAAATTAGGTTGGCTAGTTACTGATTGTTTGCCTGGAATAGTAGGGGACTCTACATCAACCCCTGGAAACATAGAGGTTAGTAACTTTACTGTAGCCTGTACAGTTGAATCAGCTTTAGTATTACTATCCCGCATCTTAAGAAGAGCGGCAAATGAAGGAGGTTTACCTAATTCATCAGGCTTCTTACCTGCCTCATCTAAGGTGATACGAAACTTCCTCTTCTTAAGAAGTGCGTAGCTAGTTAATAAATCTGTAAAGAAATCCATATTATATTAGAAAACCCAACCCAACCAAAGACACAGGCTGAGTTGGGCTTTTACTCTAGTTATTATAGTTAGTTTTTATGCAGTGTCACCTGTATGAAGAATATAATCGTATCTAAAAGTTACTATAGCCGTATCAAATTCGTTAGTGGCGTAGTTTTTCTCAGCCTTAGCGAATCTTTTGGGGTAAAGACCAACAAGCTTAACCAATGAAACTGGAGACATTTTACCGTCAAGCTCAAGAACTTCGGCAGTAGTCTTAAATCTTCCTGGGGTATCCAAGAAAGTAGAAGTCATTTCCCCTGTAGCAGGATCATAAACTGTAGTAAAGTACTTGTACAACTGAACACCAGCCTTAGTCTTTAATAAATTATCAAAGGTCACTTCAAGCTCACCCATAGAAGGTCTACCAGGGTAGTAAGTAACATCATTAACTCTATTAACAAGAATATCTTCAACCTGAGCCATCATTCCTGTAACTTTTTTAGCAGCTATTGTAAGAGGCTTAGAAAAACCCAGAGGAATTTCGATGTCTGATGGTGGGAAGAAGGTTATCTCCCACTGATAAGCTCTCACAGAGTCTAAATCTTGAGAGATAACAGGTAACCCCTCAGTTTCGTTAAGGTCTCTGTTTAAGTTGTTAGCATAATAAGAAGACTTAGCCATAATTTAATCCTTTAAAAAGTTGCCGATTGGCTCGTAAGGTTCAGTTCGAAGATAACAATTTCCGCTGCCTTGGTAGGCTTAATAAGAACTTTGCACCATAATTCGTTCCTATCAACCCGAACAGGAGTGTTCACAGTTTCATCACAGACAACCTTATAGTCCGTAATACCTCTTCTTCTACGAATATCATCGAGAAGGGGGTTAACAACATTCACAACTTTTTCCCAAGTCGTAGCGTCATTAGGCTCAAATACAAATCTTCTAGTAGAAGACAGTAAACTCTTACGAATAACAATAAGCATTCGTCTAACATTGATTCTATCAAGAGCAGTAGGATTGCGTTGAGCAGTTCTTTGTCCAAAGATCATAATGCCCTGTTGGGGGAATTTAACAATTGGATTAACAACATTACCACCACTATACATGGAGTCTCTATCGCCCTGGTTGACACTTACCTCCACATCCGTAGGTTTGGTCAATCTACCTCGTACAACGCCAGCAGGAGCAAACCAGGGGTCTCCTACATCGTCTGTGTAAGCCATCTGCCTAATAGCGAAGATAGCTGGATCATACCAACGATCTCTGGATGCCATCCCGTCAAAAGTCTTAACCCAAGGCCAGTACACAGCAGCATAATTACTTACTATAGCAGCAGTCCTCTCATCAGATTGCCCATTAGTCCAATCAATAGCTTGTTGGACGGTAGTTAATCCCTGAGGAGGGGATACAGCAGCTAAGAAGTTTTGGCTAGTTTCCCCTAAATTAACTAGAGTATTTTGAACATTTTGATCAGTGATTCCTGGGATTATTGCCATTGAGATGTTAAGAGTATCATTATCCAAAGCGTAAATACCAGTCTTGTTTATAGAATTACCTACTATATCATCAGGGACAGTCTCCGAACCATTATACCCACCAGCCAAAGCTTTACTTCCCGTAATAAGCTTGCAGAATCTTGGTGCAGCAACACCCACACCGTCACCAGCATCACCCTTAAGAGGACTACCTACCAAAGCACTCAATTGAGTTTGGAATGTTGGTAGAGAAGTAACACTAGCATCTGCTCCTTCATAGACAAAGTACCCTTTTATATAATCCGACTTTAAGTTGTCCACAGAACCTGTATTAATTACATCTTCCGCAAATGCTCCAGAAGCAACTAAGGCCAACCTAAATGATTCTGCTGCGGCACCGTCTTTATTTATATTTAAATTATTATTATAACCCCCAGTCTGGATAACTTCAGCAGAATATCCACTAGTAGTTCCATCAGATTTTGCACCTTCGTTGTAACCAATTCCTGGGTATAAACTTTGTACAGAATACCACAAGGAATCATCAACCCCCGTGTTTACTATAGTACAACCAGTTACAGAAATAGTACTACTTACATTAACATCATAAGAACCAGCCTTATCGAATTTCTGTAAGGCAGACAAGGGGGTACTATAACCAGCATTACTATAAGAAGACACAGTTAAGACCACTGAAGATCCAGCATAACCAGCAGCAACATAACCACCGCTTAAACCCGTAGCGGTATCATCGTAATACGCAGCGACAGAGGCACCGTCTAAAGCACCACCAACTATCTTCTGAATAGCTCTAGCTTGATCAGTGGAAGTTCCAGCAGGAATGGCAAAAGATTTAGGCGCGACAAATTTATCAACACCACCAACAGCAACTTGAACCTTCAAATATAGGTCAGCAGTAACACCATATTGATTAGAACTTACTTGAAACGCAGGACAACCCCCAATAGGAATAACAGCAGAAGCATCAAGAGATCCAGTTCCAGCGGCTCTAACATAGTAAAGAGCATTGGTGGTTTCTAGAATCTCTACACACCCTTCCAATCCCTGACCAGTAATAGCCTCAGTAGGATTACCAAATTGTTGAAATAGTCTTTCCTGTGAAGTTATTAAAGTAGCTGTATTAACTGGGCCTTGATTAGCAAAACCTACTACACCTACAACAGAGGGGTTGATAGAGACGGGATAATCACTATTATCCTTCTCAATAACATATACGCCAGGACTTACAAAATTAGCCATTGTTTATTTCCTTATGCATTAGTAATTTTTAATATTCTTTTAGACGCAAGATTTCTAACAGTATTAGTTATGGCCGAAGGAGGTACAACCACCTGTTCTCTGGGCGTTAACCACATCGTCTTTGGTCCTTTAGGGGTGGCAATGGTTATCTCCATGCCAGTAAAGGAATCATTTTTAATTACTTTCATAATATTCTCCTATATCTATTTATCCGTACACCAGACCACAACACCAATTATTTTTTTAAGAAACCCATAGCTCAGATACCACCTTCTCAATCCTACCAGTGGAGGTAACCTTGAACTGTGGACTAGGTATATAGGTCTCTATCTCCACCAGGAAGCTTTTACGAAGAAGTCTATCCTCTCTATCAGGAGCAGAGGCTCCTTCCTTATTAGACTCTGATAGTAAAAAAGCCTTGATTGAATTGCTAATAGAAGTCTTCAACAATACACCAGGGTTGAACCTGCCTCTTATGGATTGTGATATTTGATCTATATCTTCCATATATTTACACCACAAATTCATACTATACTGTATAGTAACTGGAACATCAGCCACACTTATAACTCTTTCTGCTCTCTGTATATCGTCATTCCACACAGATCTTTGGATTAGGATATTATCGTACCTTCTTTTGGTAGTATCATCTTTGACGCTATCTTGCTGTATAGTTATCACAGGTAAGATAATATTGTTTTCCTGGAAGTATTTAGCTATCGTCCTTTCAGGGGCAGCATGGATAGATTTAACTCTCTGTAACTTATTTTCCCCATCAACGTAGGATATATTACCAAAAGACACTAGCATAGCTCTTAATAACTCTTTATATACTATGGGGGATAGCGTAGAATTACTGGTAGCCTCTAAAGCGAAACTTTTAAATTTCTCATAGGCAGATCTACCCACTATAGATGGTGTAGTTCCAGCGTATTCCGTAGTCTCTGCTAGAACTTCCGCTATAGTCTTACCTGTGTATACATCTTCTCTATCCGTCAAGGTTCAGATACCCCCCAAGATCATTACTACGCTCTGGTACATCCTCGTTATGGATTTCTTCAGTATCACGAAGGAGTCTAGCAGAGCAAGCCATGTGGTAAACCCCATATAGTTCAAAACTATCTTCTTGAACTTCAAACACTTCATACTTTTGGTTCTGAAATTTAGGCTCAATTATGTCCCCAGCAATAGGGATTCTATGTAAAGACTGTGTAATATAAGACTTATTAAAGATAAAGATTTGATCATTAGTTAATTCCAGACCAAACTCACTTAAGGATTCTTCTAGGACAGTCGGATCGTAATGTCCATGAACCAATAAGGGTTCTGAATCTATAACCTTACTACGACTCTCTAAATATACATCATCGAAATCTTCTGAGCGTCTAAATTTATAATAAAGTAGTTCAGAGCCCCCCAGTCTTATGATTTCATCGTCAACCAAGTTAAATAAATTAATATCATTGTTGGTTTGATCAAATAAACTAAGCTTCGTCCCCCCCAGAAGCTCTGGAAGGGGTGGCATAGGAGTACTTACTGTATATTTTTTATTTTTAGCCATTAGTATGTACTAAATCTCGGGGGTTCTTCAATCTCCTTAATAAGCTCCATTTTAAGAGCCTCTTTCTCCTTCTCCCCCTCTCCTATAAGGGCAGCACCATTCATCTGAGTACCACCAGCAGGACTGGGAATTAAAGAGTATTTACTTCGTATCTCACCTAGTAATATTTTAGCACAAGCTAAAGTATATTTTTGTACCCAGTTTAGGTACGCTGGTGGCATAGTATTTGTATCTAGATGCCTATACTGTAAGATAATAGGCTCTGGAGTTGTCGTAGGGGGAGGAGTAAGTTGTATATACTGATTATTAATTATATCCCATGATCCATCTTGCCCTAATATCTTTCTAGTCATCTCCATATTAGCTTGGAGAAGATAGTAATCTCCAATACTAAAGTTATTAAAAAGATAATTGTCCTGGAAATATTTAATAAAGAAGTCAAATTCCAGAGTCCCTGCTTGTGCTTGGATGCTTAACAAAGACTTTTTGTATACAACATTAACTAAATTATTCAGAACCCATGGGGGCATAGTGTATAAATTCACACCAGCGGAACCATCAAAGACAGCAAACTGTGTAGCCCAATAAGGAGTATGATAATCTAAAAGAGTTACGGACTCATCAATACAAGTTTTAACTTGGTATGGGGTAAGCTCTACCCTGACAATAGGATGACCCATTCTAGCTAGAACAAAACTATTTATTTGCTCCTCAAAAGGATTTAATTCTATAGCATCTGATTCAGTAGTTTTATTTAATGTATCTGGATCAATATAACCTAAAGGTTTATTATCTAGTATATTATTAGCTATTGGGTCAGTAACCCCTGTCTGCCCCCAGGTGGTGATTATTGGATTACCTATTGTTGCCATTATTTAATTTTCCTTTAGATGATTTTTTAGTACGCTTTTGCTTAGTACGCTTTTGCTTAGTAGGTTTAGGTTTTTCATTAATTAGTTTAATATTTGGATAATCTAACTCTACACTGGATTCAAATACCTGCTGTGGTCTCACCTCTAGTATATCTGATCCTATGTAAAGAAGCATTTTAAACCTACATGTGCTTTTATATGTATACATTTCCTACTTTATATAGCCTTAAAAGAAAAATAGAGTGAGGACTTTTTTTAGCCCTCACTCTATGTTATCTTAAACTGTAGTGTCTAGTTAGACTTAGACATTACCGCTGCCAAAGTTAGTGGCACTTTCGGTCCATCCACCAAGCAGACCACCAGGACCAGCAAAGCGAATAATACGATAGAATCTAGCTTCTGGCGTAATAGCAGCTTTGCCATACCGAGTAATCAGACCCTTACGAGGTTGGAATGTGTTAGGATCAATGACCTTCGGCAGACCTTGAAGAGGAATGTATGGAGCGTATATATAGCCAGCATCCATAGGACTGCTACCTTTATATCCCATCATGATTTCATCTTCTGGGTACAGAGGATCAACATACAGATCATAACGACCCATGAACTTGCCGACATAAGCGATACCATTCTTGCTCATGTTAGTAGGTCCGTCAGCACGATCAATACCACCTTGCAGTTTAGCGGAAGACTCAAGAAGAGATGCAACCACAGGAGCGCAAAGAAGCCAGTTACCCGCACCACGCTGAGTAGACTTATAAATATCTTGTGAGGCAATGTTAATCAGAGCCAGCAAGTTAGCATAAGTATCTCCAACATGACGAGGAGCAAAGTTCAGAGCCGAAGAGGTCCAATCCATAAGATAAATATTATTCCTAGTACCTCTAGGGTTAGTAGGAAGACTAGCAGGGTTATTTTGGAAATCGCCAAAATTACTATCAACATTAGTACCAGTGTTGGTAAAGTTGTTGGAGTTTCCCCAATCAAGGTTCTGTCTGTTGAAAGGACCAACAGTGCTAGTAACATCATATGCAATCATACGAATGTCTTCAATAAGTTCACGATCAATCTCAAGACGAAGTTCGGAACTAAGAAGATCCGTAAGTTCGCGCTCTAAATCAAGGTTGTGATAAGCCTTAAGGTCTTGAGAAGCCTCAAGAGTCCAAAGGGCTCTCATCTTACGGGTTCTAGCAACAACAGGCTGTTGCTCGATGTGGAAGGTCATATCAGGAATTCCAGTACCAGTAAGAAGTTCGCCAGCACTCATGGAGAATCCCCATGTAGATCTATCCGCAGCCCAGGCTGGGAAATCAGCAATCTCGCCACCATAGGTAGCAGAAGCGTTTCCAGCCTCACCAGCACCAAGATTCATATCAGAAAGGTCATAAGTAGTACCAGTATCAATAGAATTACCAAGTCCACCAATTTGAGAAGTCTCAAGACCGCCCCAAGTAAGGTTGTACTTGCTGTAAAGGGTGCGCTCTTGGGCACCATTAGCATTTCTGTCAGATCCAAGGTAGAACACCTGGGAAACAGGGCCGCTCATGGGCTGAACGCCACAAATCTTGTTGGCAATCAGTTCGGGGAACACCCGTCGAACGAGAGGGAAAGCGAATTTCTGAAAAGTACCCATAGACTGAGTAGTAGTTTGTTCCTCATCAAGTCTTTCGGTCATGATAGACTTAGCTTGGTTTTCCAGAAGTTGTGCCGTAACTCTCTGAACATAAGAATCTTCAATGTCCTCAAGAACGGGAGCCCACTTCTCTAAAGTAGCATTGTCAGCCCCTGGTTCCATAATGTCATCATTAATCATAATATAAAATCCGTATCAGTTAGTTTTTAGAGTCAGGCATGAAAGCCATAACCTCTTCGGTTAAGAACGGATTACCTAATGTATTTACAGGTCGTTTGTCCGTTATTGGATTGTCCACATTTTCAGTAATAATAATAGCTTTCTCGGTGGACTCGAAATCGCTATTAACCTCTTCTTCAAGATTCACCACGGAATCCTGAAGTGTATTGTTTTGTTCAGTAAGAACTTCCATTTTATCTTCGTAGTTAGTTAGAACCCTATCTAATCTATTATTCTCTTTAATAGCTTCAGATAATTCATAAGCAAGAACTTCGTTGTCCTTCTCTACCTTTTGTATATCTTCGCTAACTTGAGACACCACGGGGTTCAAATCATCACGATCTATTTCAAATGCAAGCACAGTCTTAATATCCTTAAGGGCTTGAGCATCACGATAAATCTCATGAGACTCAGAAAGCTCTTCCAGAGCAGCCTCTTGGACAGTATCCATTTGATGACGAAGGAATGCGTGGACTTTATTCGTAAGCATATCCATCTCTTCATCAAGTCTTTCGGAAATAATATCTTGCATAACCTTTGCAATCTCCGAAATAAGCTCCTCACTCATTCCTTCGGGCAGTAAGTCTGCAATATCTTTTACTTTGTCTGACATAATTAAGTCTCCTATCTGTTTATATGTATGCACTCTACATTATTAGAGGTGTTTTTTATTATTTTTTGTTTCCCTGTCCTGCTTGATTTGGGCCTAGTTTAAATTTTATTGGCTTTCCTGATTTTACTGCGGCTTGATGCTGTCTTATAAACTTCTTAGGCTGATTTTTGATACTTCTAACTTCAGTCTCCATTAACTTATCTCTCATAAAGTTAACGAATTGGGTGGAAGAGTTTTGTTGTTTAGCAGCAGCAGCTTTTTTCCTCTCACTAGCATCTGCCCTTTTAGCTGCTAAAGAAACTGTTGCTTGTAAATTTTGATGTCCTTGGCGAGATAAGGAGTTTCCTGTAACCTCAGGCTTTTGGACAGCCCTAGCGGCTATTTCTTGCGTTTTAGCCGCTACAGAAACTCTATTAGTCTGTCTGGGTCCTTGAGGGCTACCGCTTTCCATCATTAACTCTTCCTTAAGAAGAGTAGTAAAGTTCTTAACCTTTTGAGCTTCTGGGTATACTGTATCAATAATCTCTTGAATTTGGGTAGACTCAGTAAGACCAGGGAAAGCTCCCCTAGTTGAAGGGTCTGCCACTATATCCCAAGTAATTAACTTAAAGTCTTCGTTGACATATCTCTTACCGTCCGTCTCTTCAGTTACCGTACCCATTCCACGGGAGGATATTCCAATTTTTACACCACCTTCAATAAGAGCCTTAGCCACTTTACCAGAAGGTGTGTCTAATATTTCAGCTTCACCAATAACCTCATTACCTTTCATATTAAGTCCAGTAATAAGGTGAGATACATTAGAAAGCCTAACTGAATCATGTTGTGGGTGATCAAGCTCTCCCATCAACCTTCTTTCATTCATAGCAGTAGCAAGTTTAGTAACTTCCCTTTCCAAGAGGGGCTTTTTATAAATTCGTTTGTTATTATTTTCCTCGTCTGCTCTTTGAAAGCACCCACTAATCTTCATAGGTCCAGGTCCTCTACCTTCATTAATAACCTGTAGGTTCTCAATAATAAATACATCTTCTAATAATTGCATATCTTATCCTTTAGTTTTTTTCTTGTACTTCTTACCCTTACGAGCTTCTCTTCTAGATTTAGCAGAAAGCTTCTTAGCTTTCTTTCCTGTGTACTTATGACCAACTCTTGCAGCGTGGTCTTTAACTGATCCCCATTCAGCACTAGGGGTAGCACTTCCTGGTGTAAATCCTTTTGCTATTCTTCCGCTCACTACAGACTCTGAATCTGTACCACCATGAGTTCTTTTGGAGATAACATAAAGTCTTCTAGCTCCTTTAGTAGAAAATATGTGTCCTGGTCCATGGGAACTTAAAGCTTTTTTAATAGTAGGGTATACTTTTACCCTACCCTTAATAGCTAAGTCGCCAGTCTTACTCTTGGTCTTATACTTACCTCTACCAGAGGGGTATCTGCTACTCTTCTTTTCGTTAAGCAGTTTAAGTATACTTAATATTTCCACTTCTTTTCCTTCTTCTTCTTTTTTTCTTATCAGGCTCTCTTAGGGGGGTATACTTGCTAGTCCTAGTGGTAGTTCCACCACCACCCATACGAGGAGCTATACCCATAGTAGTAGATATCCCTGCCATCTCTGAAACTAAGGAACTTAACTTATTAATAGTTTCAACTAATTCCTCTCTGAGACTAATAATTTTCTCTTGAAGAATTTCTTGTTCAGCTAGTAAAGGCTCCTTAACGGTTTCCCGCTTAGGAGCCTCACCCATACCAAAGGATTCTTGGAGAACTTGATCAATCATAGAGTTGGATACGGGAACTTCAGATATATCAACATCTGTAACAGGTAATTCAGAAGGAGTAGATTCTACAGGTGTAGATTCTCCCTCATTTATTTTACCAGATTCCATTAAAGACTTAGCAAAGTCTCCAATGCCTATTCCCGCCTCATCTAATCTGCCCATTACTCGTCGTCTTCGTCAGCTTCTTCGTTGGTAGCTTCAACAATAAGACCAGCTTCAGAAAGAACACCAAGAATTTCTTCTGCGTTCTCAATAATGAAAGACTCTTCAACTTGCTCAGAAATGAGACCAGCTTCCGAGAAAACTTCCATCATAGAGGCAGCATGCTCTTGAAGGGCTTCATCAGTAAGCTCATACTCACCAAGATCAGACTCACAAAGGGGGCAACAACTGTTCTCAGCAATAACCTCTTCAGAATCTTGAACCTCTTCCTTAGCTTCAACCTCGCCACTCTTTACTTTTTCCTCAACACGAACACCAACCATGTCCCAACCACGGGACTCAAGTAGCTGGCCTACAAAATCATCACTTACTTTAGTACGAAAATCCATTTTTAATTCTCCAATTAATATGTTCGGGTGTATACCCGTCTGTTAATATGTATAATAGAAGATCTATAATACATTGAATTTTTTAAAAATTGCCAAAATCTAAGGGGCTCCAAAGGTTAAGAACTGCTTTGGGAAAGTAGGCATTATTAAAAGTTTAGTGTAGCTTAAACCATTTCCTGACTCATTAGCTATGTAAGTTGGATATCCTGTATATGACGTAGGGGTTATAGAAATTAAAAACCCAGACACATCGTATCCTGGTCTATAAAAGTCCTGCCATGTATCCACAGTGCCTTTACCAGATATAGTACCTAAATCATCTAAATCTCTAACTTCTCCATAAGAAGGGAATCCTTTGGCTTGTAATCCCCCAGCAAAAGAAACTGATATAGTAGGGTCATCAATACCCAAATCTAATCCTAATGGTATAGAAGACTTTCTAACCGCTAAATCTAGATCGGGAACCTTGAACTTATCTTCATCAGTAATATCCTCAAACTCTAAGGTAGGTCGTATCTCAGTTCCCCATTGAACAAAATCGTTCTGATCTAAAAATTGGAAAAGTTTACTATCAGAGTATGGACTTCTAACAAAAAATAGTCCAGGTAATAAATCAGAAAACATATAGAACTCACCAGGAGGATATGCCCATAATGTTGGTGCTGCTGGAGATGCTTTAGGCTCATTCACCGTAGCTCCCTCTATTCTAATCTTCTCTACGAAATCAGCCCAAACATCTGGTGATGCTGTATTGGTTTCCGCTCCACATCCCCTACCATCATTAAATCTATGCACAGGAAGTCCACCAGCGAAAACTGTATTTGATCCAGTTGTAGGTCCAGGTACCCCAGGTGGGTTCGACCCAGGAGGGTATAAAGGGGACCTCCCCAAAGGGTGCGTATCGAATCCATCCCCCGCTGGGGTAAGGTTGTCTCGCCATAACCCACACGGACCCGTAGCACCGTCTCCAGTGCCGTCCGTTACGGCTATAGGTCTACTGTTGACAAGTACAGTGCTTTCAATTCCCTTGCCGTCTCGTCCAATAGGAGCGAAATCGTGATCACATGTGTCATCCATTCTTGCTACTTGTGGCATTTTAAGGTAACTCTCCTGGAGGGATAGGAACATGCCCCTCTTTAACACTTAATTTATAATCTTCTTTATCAAATGGAATTACAAAATCAGTATTGCCTAACCAATTTACAGATCTAAACTCTTTAACTTTAGGGTACTTATCATTTACTATACTACTAAATGCAGGTTTACCCATACTCAGAAGAGATTTAAACTTATCAAAATTCAAACATTCTCTATGTAAAAATTTCTTCTGAGGAGTATCCATCCTATCATATATTTCAAACCAATAAACAGTCTTATTAGCGGGTAATTGGTAATCTGCTTTTAGCATTCTAGCTAATTTATATACTTGCCTCTCCCCCCACTCTATTCTTTCTACTGGCTGGCTGCCAGACCTGTACAAATTATGTTCAGATAATGATTTAGTAGCCATAGAGTATTGAACACCTTGATTATTAGCTACATATTGGTTTATTCCCCTATCAGGATAAGCTAAAGTTTCTTTTATAAAAGTGGGATGCCAAGTATCTGACCCAAAAGTATCTGGGCTCATAAATAATTTTATTTCTCTTACCCCATACGAAGTAGATTTAGATATATTATGAGTAATAACATTAGCAGTTATATCCGTAGTGTAAATAGCTATAGTTTGTGGGGCTCTTCTGGCTATCACAGGAAGAGCTATATTTTGTTGGTCTTCCTCATCAAATAGATCTAATACAAAGTCTTTGAAGGTAACCTCTATAGTCCCATCATTTTCAATGTAACTAAGGATAGGATCATTTATATCTAGATACACTTCCAAGGAAGGGAATGCAGCACCAGACCCATCAATACTAACATGAGAATTTCTATCCGCTGCACTATCTAGGTATTTGTAAGTAGCAGTACTCCTAGCTACAAAAGGATTAATCCTCTCTAGATCATTAACTGTTCCTGGTTGTAAAGCTAGAAGATATATATTCTTTCTATCCTTAGTTACTCCATACCTCTCATCAACTCTTAATATTTCATCAGTAGTAACTTTTAAATTAATATCATATCTATCTCCTAAAAGATAGAGTAGTTTCTGAAGCACTTCTGTACTAAGAATACCTGCCCTTTTTATTGAACTATGCACTGGAATCTCTGCTATGCTTCCATCACTTTGAGTTATTCTTTGTATGTCCCCATTACTCATGGTAATGCGTAGATTCCCCTCCCAAACAATGGTATCGTAATTGGAATAATAGAATATAGTAGTAGCTCCTGTAGATGTAGTAACAGGAAATCCCTTACTTAAATCAGTAGCTAGGGTCTTCCAAGTTCTCATACGCTCTGCTACTCTAATCTGATCATATTGTGCAGGATCCAAAGGCCAAACTTTCTGTGTGGCTAGTTGTATAGCAGAAGCTTCATTATAGAGAGTATCTAATCTACTTATTGGGGCATAAGATCTAGTATCTATATACTCCTCTGTATCCTGATTCCTTATAATCCTATCTAGCAACTGAATTAACTCTACTACATTGAAAGAGTCTAGTCTATTAGAGATTATAAGATTTCTAATAGAACTTAAAAAGAACCTCTTTAAGGGTTTACCTGTAGCATCTCTAGCTAGGTTTAACTTTAGAATAATATCATCATTAATACTCTTCTCTAAATTAGAATCACTTAGATCAGTGAATGGGTTATCGCTATATTGAATCCTCCCTCTAATTATATCTAATGATGCTCTGATTCCTACATGTACCCTAGACTTAAATAAATCCTGTCTTAAATCTCCTCTTTGAACCCCAACAAACTGAGCATTATTTTTAATTACTAAGTTACTAGAAGATTTCTCATAGATAGGATTACCCGTACCCCCAGCCCCATAAATCCTATTGAATGCATTCACAGACCCATAGGAAGATTGAGCCCCTTCTTCAGCGTCACAATTTCCATCACATGTATCATCATCATAATAACCTAAACTATAACAATCAGGTTTATCATTCACATCAACACAAGAAACTGTTATAGCTGTACATTTTTGACCCTCTGATCCTCCCCCTTTCGATTCATCTGTCCCACCCACACCTGTAGAGTCTGTCAATTTTGTACTTCCCCCCCCAGTAAAGATGCCCCCTCCCCCATCTATACCTCCTGCTCCAGTATCATCTATTATATACGTAGCTCCTCCATCAAAGAAGCCCCCACCTCCATCATCATCCACTCCACCAGGATCACCAGAACCAATACAAGTATAGCACTCTACGGTACAGGGAGGGGGAGGATCATCTTTACATTCGATGTCACATTTAGTTTGAGAATCGTAATAACCCTCCTCTATACAGTCTTGGTTACAGTTAATAGTAACTTTTTTGCACGGTTGACCATACTCCGCACAATTCCAACATCTTTTAGGGCAGCCCTGATCACATTTTTTCTTCCTTTTAAAACTTCCTGGGGGACATTTCTCATTTACTTTCTTTACGCTCTTTTGACAACACCCCTTAGGTTCTACTTTATCTGGACACTTCCAACACATGTCTGCATAGGGATCAACGCATCCTGCTGCACAATCTTCTTGTGTCTGATCACATTCTTCAGTACAATCAGTAACTAAGGTATCATAGCAAGTCTCATCTTCTATCTTACATTCAGGACATAAATACCTACACTGGTCATCACAATCCTTTTTCTTCTCATAGCAATCATCTGGACATTCGCCGTCATCCTTTCTATCACAATCCTGTTTACAACAGCCCGTTCCCATAGTATCAGGACATTTCCAGCATTTCCCTGGCGGGGTTAATGGTACCACTGGTGTATCTTCCCCACCAGGGGGTCCAGGTTTCCAACGACAGTCGCCGTTCCCAAAAGGCCCAGAATCGGCAGATTTACATTCCCACTTCTTTTTATAACAGTTATTACAAATCTCATAACCATTCATATCTTGAGATTCCCATGGGAAACAACCAAAATTAGAATCAGACTTACAATCAGTATTTATCCACAACTCTCTATCTGTACAATCACCACCAAACCCACCACCACCAGCATCGCAAGGGTTACAATCAGTACAAGGAATATCAGCAGTACCAGCACCTATGCACATATACCCCTTGCAATCAACAGGATCATGCCCACAACAAGCTTTATCCTGCTCACACGGACTTCCAGGACCAGCCATCCCAGGCTTGCATACCATACATCCAGTACCTGGATTAACCACACAATCCTTCTCAGTACCATCACAAATTTTAGGAATCTGTACTGTACAATCTGTACACCCATTAGTTTCGTTAAATATTACATCTTGCCAATTTGCTGGAGGAGAGCATTGACAGTAGGTAGTAAATCCAGGGCATCCTCCATCGTCATCGTCATCAGGAGGAATAACTATACCATTACCTCCAGGAGGACCATCACCAGGGGGCAAATCACCAGGGTCTTTGAGCCAGCAAGTTATAAAATTTGCCATAACGATTTTAGGATAAGGTTACTGTATTATTAATCCCAGCATTTGTCAACATGTCACCAGTATAGTTCTCTGGATACCCCATAACTTCAAATTTAACAGTTGGATAGGTACACCAAGCACCTTTAAACATATTATGCACAGTTCCATAACCTCCCAACTTTCTAACAAAATCTCTAGTAGCAACACTATATTTCTGAGGTTCAAATCCAGTAGCATGAGTTACGAATACTTTACTAAAAATGTGTGAAGTTCTATATGCAGAAGGGGGAGATGCTGCCGCAACATAACTTAAATCACAATGTGAACCTCTAAAAGGTTCTGTATGTCTCCACATACAAATAATATCAAAAAAGTCTGGATATTTATCAACATATAACCCCTGAGGCTGTGTCCACCAAGCCCCATCCTCCTCCCGATCTATTTGGTGGTCCGTGTCTGAATAGTTACCATACTTATCAGTAGACACAGATACCGCACAATTAGCAAAAGAAACATTCACATTGTAATCTGCCATCCATGGGACATTAACTTTGTCCAGGTATATCCTTTTCTTAACTAGCATACACATAGTTCCAGTCCTACCGTCATTATACTCTTTTTTATTATAAGTCACAGTCTGAGAAACTCTACCACCATATAAAGAATCCCAAGAAGCATCGGCAGCTAATGGATAGTTATTATTTCTTTCATCTTGATAGAAATAAAAGAATCTATCATTTTGCTGTTGTCCACCATCTGCGGTATTAGTAGCCCAATCAGCAATTTCCCAGTCAGGAAAGGAAGGTACATTACCAAACATACTTGGGGGAAGAGGACCTGAAGCTTTAAGATAGTCTGTAATAGAAGTTTGATCATAAGCAGTTAGTTTAGATGTAGGATCATTACTATCACTGGCTAATCTAGCCATAACACCTTCAGGACCATACTTAATACCCCCAAACACAAACCCAGACCCAACAGGGCGCGGGTTATTTGGTATGGAAGGTATACTAGCTATTACATGATTTCTTAATTTAGTAGCAGTGTCCCGTAACTCTTCTTTGCCTACCGCTGGGTTAGCTAAAGATAGGGGTGGACTAGCTCCAGCAACCCCAGCCCTTTCATTGTAGGTAAGTTCTGCTGTACGGAAGAAGGGTCTAATATCTAAAATATCATTTCTAGTTATAAGAGGCTCCCCTTTACGAACAAATATATACGCTATAGGCAGAACTGATTGTCCAACTAATTGTAAGCTACTTTTAGAAATCCCGTCCGTTATATAAGGAGCTAAGTTTAATAGATCATCAGGACTTGGGAAATTAGAAAAGTAATTAGATAATCCCATCTGAGTTTGGTTTTGGTCTCCTATTGGGGAGGAGATTTGCGGATTCATATTAAGATCAAAGGCACCAGAAGCATTGAAGAAACTAGTAGGATCATTCTCAGAAGAAGTCCATGTACTAGATTCAAAGAAAGAAGTATCTATATCTTGACCAGCAAACGCTCCCCTTCCACCAAGAGCAATAACTCCTGCACCCTTAACTATACCTAACTGAGGAGAAGTTATAGTAGTTAAAACACTACCATTAGGTTTAAGAATTGCAGTAGTTGCATCATCAATTGGTTTAGTATATAGGAATAATAGATCTACCCTTACTGATGGTACATAAATAGAATCATTTTGATAATCTGTGGAATCAAAACTTGGCACCTCAATGGATAAGGTATTAGGAACATTAACAAGAGCAGTACGGAAAGGGGCACCATAAACTCTAGTAAACTCAACCGCTAATTGTTGTAGATCTACATGAGAATTATAATCATTACCTATATTAGTTACCGTGGTTCCTTGCTTCCACAAAGCAAGTTTAATTTTGGGGAGATCAAATACCCCTACTTTATTATTTTGGGCAAATTGGGTATGTACAGAATTCCAATCTATATTATTTAATAGATTAGGGGCAGTTACATGATGTTGCAGAACATCATACAACCCATTATTAGCCAAGTAACTAGTTATAGTAACTCCCGCTAATTTCTTTATAACATCTTCAGGGGTAGTTATAGTTATCTCCGTCGTTAAGTTAGAATCAATAGATCCCACAGCCTTCTTAACTATTGAAGCTATACCTTTATTATAAGCATCATTTACTCTCCCCATAAATCTACCTGGAAGAACCTGAACATTTCTAGTATCTCCAGTTGCGTCAGGTCTTAACTCATCAAGATCTGCTCTAGAAGTCCCACCACCAGAAAGAGCCCCTGTCAACCCAACTTGATCTTTTAACCAAAGAATATTAGATTGTAATTCCTGTAAAGGAATATTATCTACTTCCCAGTAGTAAGGATCATTTGCTTTAAATAATCTAATTGGGTCTGTAAAAGGGTGGGAACTAGGCTTATAACTCTTTTGCCCTTGCCCCTGTCCATCTGCGAAAAAATCATGACTCATTATAAATCTCTATCTAGATCAAATATATTAGTAGAACGGAATCCCATTCCATATCCACTTACGCTCGGGCTAGAAGGCATAAAGCCTTCTCCATTCGTGGTAACTTTTGCTTTGTATATATTAACCAATCTCTTTCTACCACTATAGTCTGTACTACAATGTCTAGCATTGTCGAAAGTATCGGCAAACGATTCATCCAACCAAACATTTACTTCATTGGTAGGCTGCATTAATCCTTTAGTAGCGTACCCCCTCCCAGAAACCGTCATCCCGAATACAGGAAGATCAGAAGCATCTAACACTACATCTGTCGGGTAGTAATACCCACTGGTAGCAAAAGTACTAGTATCATTAAGCACTGTTAGTAACTCTGGGTATATGCCACTTACTTCCATATCAGCAGAAACTGCCCCTGACAATGCATATCCTTGAGCTAAGTGTTGATAAGGTCTAGTATCTTCAGGCACAGCACCATTATCAGAGGTAGCATACGACAATGCTTTAGCCCCAGGATGGACTGAAAAGAATAATCTAAACGGTCCTCTATTCTTATATGAAGGCTCCCCGTAAGTACTAGCATTACCTGTTCTAGCCAATTGAATATTGGGCATTAAGTTAGTTAAAGTACTTGCAATATCCACACCACTACCAAAGTGGTCAAGAACAGAAAGAGTTCTGGTATCAGGTGTACCAGAGAATGCAGTATAGCCCACAGCACTAGAATCATCCCCCAAACCTAACTCAGTTCCTGAAGCAGTATAGAACGATCTAGGACCTGTGTAACCATTCAACGATGGGTAGACACCACTTACTGTTGAGTAACTAGCATTTAGCTTAGAGGAATCTTGTATATTCCATATAAACAAATCATTACATCCAGCCACACTAGCAGACGGATCAAAGTATGATTGATCCGAATTTACATATGCTGTTGGGAAGTGAACATTTTTAACAAAAACTTCACTATTTCCAGTAGCCTTAACACACACCCCACCCCTAGAAAGATTATCGCGTATATACTGACCAGAGGAAGGTGCGTATTCATTCGCAGCATCAGATATTAAAATACGGTAACAACTAAGGTTAAGGTCTTCAGTACTCTTCATATTACCAAAAGTGGTATTTAACTTCCAGTCTCTAATATTAACATTATCAACTAAATTACTGTGGGCCATACTATTTAATTGAGGATTTGGAAAAAACTGTAGTCCTCCCCTGGCGCATATAGCAGACACCCCTGTAGGGACCGTGTAATCCGCTGTATCACTTTCTGATGGGGGCCAATGAGTTTCAAATCTACCGAGATCTTCAAATATTAATTTAGAGTTATTATTAGCTACAGCGCATGCTCTAGTAGAGTGAAGCTCTAATATAGTATCAACCGCTAGAGTACCCCAACCAGAAATATCGTAATGAGAATTAGTAAAATCTAGAACAGGACAAGCTTTTATTGTAGACCCATTTTCCGCTAATAAGTCCACCCCATACTGAATTATTTCAGTAGGACCATGTATATAAACTTTAGATCCATTTAGTGCGGCTATACCAGCAGACCTTTGCTGTACACTAAAATCTGTAGGTCCAATAATAGCATTCATCATACCATCTTGAGCATTTCCTATTAACTTACATACACCACCATCGTTAACTTGTATTGCGGCACCTTTAATAGATCCATCATTAACACCTATACCTGTAGTAAGTATAGAAGGACATGTGAGTTCTGCATGGGAATTATTAATTTGTATACTAGGTAAGTGATTTCCTATATGATCAGTACCAAAGGAATCATTAAATACCTGCTTACTGTATATTCTATAAATAAAGTTAGAGCCACCACCACCCTGGATACCAGAGAAATCTGCTGGATAATCAGGACCGTAATAAGATCCGTCTGTTAATACTAAATGTCTTCCATTTTTATTATGGACAACAGGGTAAGAATTTCTAACGGTTTCATTCGTAGAATATAACGGAGCCCCTGTTGACAAAGTATTCTGATTATAATTTTTATTAATTATAAAATTAGATCTAGTTAAATCTATACCCTCTTTAGCACCATTCTCATTATTAAAATATTCGGTTCTTATATCACTACCAAAAGCTTTTATATTAACTTCATTATTGTATACATCAGTATACCCGTTCATTGAATATTTGGAGTTAACAGAATACAAACCATAGTTATTGTAACCTATCTCAACAAAAGATTTATATTTAAGTTTACCTAAACCCAATGCTCCAGTACCCGCCTCAACAGGATCCCCCCCTTTAAGGGTAGAGTTTGTTAGATGTATTCCATAGGTATGAAAATATGAAGCAAGACCACCACAAATACCCTTACAGGCAGACAGTGAAGCATCTCCCTTACTAGGACTATAGGTAATTTCACTATTAGAAGCTTTTATTCCATAAGTTTCGTATAAAGAAGGACCATCAGTACCCCAAATAAGTCTAGTAGCAGTATCATAATTTCTTATTGACAGATTTCTTCTGGCTAACTCAACTTTAGAATTAACTAGTTCATATCCTGCCAAGGTGCATCTCATAGCACCACAATCCTCTATAACCACACCATTACTGTTATACACACCAATTCCTATATCAGTATCAAATGTGTCCGAAGTATCATTATACCCATCAGCTATGAAGCCTCTAATGTATATCGGGCCATCACAATTTTGAAGCTTAATCTTAGAGAATTTATTAGCAGTTATTATACCGTTAAATAATTGCCCCTGTTCTGACGTAACCCCCCTAGGGAGAGATCTATCACCAACGCTGCTTGAAACATCCTTAAGTACAGTTTCATCATCGTATTCATGATTGGGGGTATATGAGGCTGGAACTATTGGAGAAACATATACAATGTTAGAACTTCTAAATATTTCTGCCGTAGCCCCCCCAACAATACCGTATCCAGTCTTATCAGGAACTAAGCTACCTGAAGTTAGTGTAGCCGCATAGGATAAGTTTCTATAGAATCCAGCCGTTCCATTAGCGGGGAATAGATCTGCTGTATTTGCGGATACAGATAATGCACTAGCATTTGTTAAAAAGTTTACTGGTCCCGCACCCGAAAGTTGGTTGGGTATACCGTGAATACTGTCTGAATCATTATCCATCCGTACTGTAGTATTAGTTTTGAAATCAGAGTGTACGTTAACCCACTCCAACATAGGGGCAAACCCTCTGTTAATAATCTCTAAAGCCCCATCTTCCTCACACTTAATATTATTAAGATTTAGCTCGCCCATATCTCCACTAACAGCCACCTCTATAAGAGTAGGCATTCTAATTATCTCTGGGAGAGCTTCCACAGCAGCAGAGACCGAGGTAAACACATTTGCACTAAGAGCTAAATGAGTAGGTACAGAAGAGGACACCACAAGTGCCATAGAAGGTACTGCGGATAAATGATAACCAAACCTTTCCCACAAGTAAAAAGTTCTCTCCTCTAAATCATAAGAAGGGAGATTGTCTTGTTCCCAATTATAGAAAGAAGAAGAATCGTGCTTGGTAACAAAAGGGTTCCAGTAGTTGAATATATCAATACCACCAGAAACGGTATATAAGTCGTTTGAGTTGAAGGCCATTAGAACTGTAGGGTCCAGCGGAAGATGAGACTAAAATCACTAGTCTTTGTTATTTCTGTAAAGGGTCTATAGGCTGCTAGAATTGGGTTAGGGGTTACACTCCCTCTAGGATTTCTCATAAATAGTCCAACCTCGTTTAAAGTCTTCCCATTTAAAGTATCCCTATCTAACACTAAAGTATACCTTACAGATGTGCTTGTTACTTTATGTATATTACTAAAACGAATTCGTGCAAAAGCTCTAGTAGATCCTAAGATACTTCCATCCTCTATAGGATAATAATCTTCTAATACGAGTCCTGTGTCAGATCCCCAATCAGCCTCACCTAAAATAGGGGCTCTAAGCTGGAAGGTTGATGTTCCATAATCAGTAGGATCAGTAACCCCAGAACCAACTAAAAAGTTAACAATCTGATAATCCACTATACTAGTTCCACCAGAGGCAGCAAATAGATGAGAGAATCCTACTGCCATCCCAGAAGTAACGACATTATTTTCGTCAAAGTATAATTCTTCTGACCCATCTTCATATTTTTTGAAGATTGTCAGATGCCCAGTAGGGTTCATTGCTTGTTTATTATTCATTATAAGTATTTAGACCTCTCATCAATCAGTACTATTCTTTTCATCCTGTCACCGATAAAGTAAATGTATTAGAGAATGTAGACCCAGCCTTAGGGGTAACGAATCCCCCTCTAGGTTCCCATTGGTTATCGTCTCTAGACCAAAATTCAGGTAATATATTAGAAGCTAGATTTATTATATCTGGATGAGCAGAAGAAGCGTAACTTTGTAGGAATGGGTCATACATACAAAGGGCACCACTTAACATAGCCCAATCACTTCCAAGCGCACTTTCTTTTAAAGAACCAGAAGGACAATATATAGGTCTTGCTAACATGTTAACTCCAGCATAGGTCCTCCTAGCTAAACTTGGCTCATCATCTCTAAGTACCCACAAAGTAAACTCAGCATTTCCTGCATGATCAGTACTCGAAACCACACCACCACTAACATCAGGGGGATTATCTCCTGAACCTTTAGGGTAGTCATCATCTTGTGTTGTACAAACCACCCAGCCATTACCAGCAGACTGATCGAAGTTTACGGTAGCATTAGATTCACCATCTGGGTGGCTGGGCAACGGGTAGGAAGAAACTTGTACATTTGAGCTTTTATCCCTTAAAGAGATTCTAAAGTATTGAGAAGGGCCATAATCACTACCAGGACCACCAGATAAGACCATACCACCACTAGAGGGAGAGGGATCTTGTACCTTTACAGAGAATAAAGTGTATCTCTTGATAGGGAAATAATCTAATGATCCGTCTGCGAAATACTCTCCCTCCAAATCCGTTCTCATATAAGGAATTTTAGTTTCTGGGCTCGCATGGCCGGGGTGTGGTTCTACATTTATATCAGAGGCATAACTAGAAGTTATGTAATGTACCCTAAGGGGACGACCCCTAGAGTCTGTTGCGCTTGAATCTGGTAAATTCAGTATAGGTTGATGGAAAACATGTGAGTTTGATACCCATGTGCCACTACTAGGAGTATCAGGCCAAGTAAGATTCCTATTTACATTTTTTGATAACTGTTCCGGTGGATTATTTGGGTCGTTAGGCCACATGGAACTCCATTTATCGGTCCCGTTCCATAAGTTTTCGTCCATAGCACTAACTAACGAGAAGCTACTAACTCCTTGGGCACTTAAATCCACTCTTTCATAATTTCCTGATATACTTATTGTTCCTGTAGTAGCATTCAGAGATTTGATATATATTTTTGGATTATCCCCAGAGATAACATACTCCCCTTGTGAAACCTCGTTCCCACCAGAGTCAGTCATAAGCCAATCATCGCCAGAAACAAGATTCCCTCCAGCCGAAGTCCAATACCAATAACAGGGCTCATTCAGGCTGGGTAATCCAAATCCTGAGTCTCCATGTGTCATCACAGGAACAGCTATGGTGGACTCCTTCGGCCCCTCAGGTGCAGTACCGCTAAACCACAACACAGGAGGCATAGTGCATCCTTTAAAGGTTGCTCCGTCCATAACTGAGGACACTACAGCAGTCTTAGAATACAATCTAAACTCATCAGAAGGAGCCATTGAATAAGAGGATGGAAATTCTACCTTACTAGATCCCGCTGGAACTAATTTAAATATAAGACTATATTCATTCCAGGTGGAAAGTCCTGCTGACGCATCCAATCTTACTCTAATAAAAGTACTAGTGTCGTAAGTCCCTAGAGATAAAGGAGATTCATAACCCTCTACTATTGACCATGGTTGTTTTACAAGATAGTTATTAGTAGTTCCTGTTCCCGAAACAGTATATGCTATTTCAGTTCCAGCAGAAGCTGGGTAATCTAAATCTATATTTACATCATAGTATACATAACCGCTGGAATCAGCGTCTCTAAAGTCTGGGTAGACTGTAAGCTGATTAAATTTTGGGTCACCAGCCGTAGGGAAAAGCCATCCCTCAAACCTAGTAGGCTGCGAATTTCTAAAGTAGGCAGTCCTTATACCAACATACTCATACTCCTCATCTATAAAACTAAACTCCCAATCTATTAGATAAGAGAATTGATCGCTTTTATTTAAAGGATATTCTAAGGCTTTATATGCGGCTAAATAAGGCACATCCTTACCCGCATTGCCTCCTGGATTTTTAAGTAATACACCAACCTCATTAATTGTTTGATTATTTGCTAAATTTTCGTCCACTACTAACCTTACATTAGTTGTATTAGGATGTAATCTGGTAGAGTGTCCTTCAGGTATAGTCACTACATCCTGAGGTTTGGTAACAAAGAATGGTCTTTCCCCTATGTGAACTTGATTAGGAGAAACTTCTGGATTAAACTCCCATTGGAAATGGGATAAGTATACTTGTGACCTAGGAACTGTACCAGGGAATTGATGTGCTGATACATTAAAAGGTAAACTTGTATTTATAGCAGCAAGACTAGAGCATATAGGGATAACGAAAGGAACAGCTAAACCACCATTCAACTCAGCACCAGTAGAGGTCATTTTATAAAAATCAATAATACCATCAGGAACATTGTTCCAAGATGTTGAAACCCTATAAAAATTACCACTAGGACCAAATCCTACATTAGATGTATCCATGTAAGCAGCCCCTGCGCCACCAGCGGAAACATACCCCTCTAAATGATTTTGATAAGTGTAGATAGGCCCATATCTATTATAAATATTACCTGATACAACCCCATACTCTTCTTCGGAAGATAAACCGAACGCTGCTAAGAATTTCTCAGCAGAATCTCCATTTTTATCTTCGTTCCTTTGCCAACCACTAGAAACAAAATAAGCAGAGGGGGTATATGTAGCACTTACATTATCATAATCATACCTATATGCAAACTCCATTCTATTTTGTCCTGCTGTAGTATGAATTTGAGCCATAGCCATCCTATTAAACAACTGACAAGCTCCAGCGGTAGGAGTCCCAGATACCTGGGTAGTACTAGAAAGATAATGAACACCAGCCGTATAATAAGACATGGTTTGATCTTTCTTGATAGGATTCCATAGATAAGGTATCTCACCCATACTTTTACCAGCGTTAACCCCACCTTTGAATACATATCCAAATCCAGGTTTAATACAGGACTCCGTAAACTCGGGAGAGACACCATCATCTTGTATAAGATCTCTACTTGAGGTATAAGATACTCTATAAGTTGGGGCAGTAAATCCAGGTCCAGACATATCGTAATCCGCATGTGCAGACAATGGTGATATATTTTTATTTTCTGGTAAAGGCTCCCATGCATCTGCACAACCAGAATCCCAAACAGTAGGCATTCTAGATAATTGATTCCCTCTATTAAGATCAACCCCATCAGACGGCCACCCAAAATTATTAGAGTAATCATGTACCATATTAGTTGCGTCTGGGGGATCTACAAAATTATCAATAACAGTGGTGTCGTCAACAGGAAGCACGGAACCCACAGCAAAAAGATTTAAATTAGTAACTCCCATTTTACTGTTAATACCGTAAGCTGCTTTCGTCAAAGGACTTTTAATGGTCCAGAATTTAGATTTTAAGGACGCATCAGTTATATCTGCTGAAACATTATAATTACTTAAATCGTACTTCTGATCTCCTAACTGGAAGTATCTGAACTTATAGTCCTCTACTTTATCAGATCCTGTACCTGTAAGCACATTAACAAAAGCGTGTTTGATACCTTGAGTTATCTGGTTGTAAGCTTCATAAACCACTTCTCTTTCACCAGTAGTCCTATCCACCCTCTGTATATTTAATTTACCTCTCATATGAATTTAACCTTCCAGTACAAGTCTAGGTTCAAATAATCACCGAATATACCAGCCGATGTACCCAAGCCTTCATTCTTCATTATATTATCTGTTAATACCTTTTTACTGTATAGTTTATATCTTCTAGTTGGGTAAGCTGTTCCATCTTGGTCCATCCTCTGATGCTGGAACTTAGCTAGGTAGGGAGGAAATGCTCCTATGTTATCTTCTTTAATTTTCTTTAAATCTAGTCCCCACAAACCTATAACATTTACTCCACCGAAAATATTTAGTAAGACAGAATCAGAATTATGCCCTCCATATACCACCCAACTAGTTGCGTCATGACCCGACATATTTACCATTCTCATATGATACTGTATTTCTCCAGTAGAAGAAAAATCCAATTCCGCTTCCACTACGCATTTGTTCTGTGGACCACCAAAAGAATAATCGGTAGGTAGATAACTTTCTCCATTTCTATGCATGATCCAATACCCATACGCATCCATGCTGCAACGAATATTACTCCCCTGACATATTCCCTGATATAAAGGAGTACTTGATAACGGGTTAGCTAATCCATTTTCGTCATAAGCAGATACGAAGTAAACTAAAGATGCAGCAGGAGCAGTTGCCGATACTCCAGAAGATAATACATCACCACTCACAACAAAAGTTCCAACATAACTTAAATGTCTACCAAATACAGGTGTGTACTTACTGCTGTAAGACCAAGAAGAATCAAAAGAACTTACATACAAGGAGTCTCCTAAGTTTTGAACTGCACTATTCTGACCTTTAGTTATTTGAACTCCAAAAGCCTCCTCAACTGGGGTAATTGCCCCTAGAGTTAGCTCAGTGTCCTCTGGGTGCGCTGCTGGGATTAAGGTGGTGGGATTGGGTATATACGCAGAAACGCCCAGGTCGGACACAGAGGAGCCGTACAGGCCACTTAGGGTCTGCCCACCCGAACCGCTAACCACATAGTACTTGAAAGCTACCTTATCACCCTTAGCATCGGTAAAAGTTCCATAAGGAGCGGTGGAATTTAATCTAGAGTACGCTAAAGTATTATCTCTGGTGAGGAAAGAAGATGTTTTCACATAATTAGTAGGGTGAGTACCTAATTCTAATTGTGGTCTATTTATGTAAATAGATCCCGCACCTCCTGTTACAGGATAAGTAGTAGTATCTACTAAAGCATCTGCGGATTCCCCCACAGATGGATAGATATATGCTGTAGTTGGATGTGTAGATCCCCCACTAGCATATAAACCATGAACAAATACTCTATACCATCCTCCTCCAATATCCTTAATACCTGCTAAGGAGGAAGTCCACCCAACAGTATCATCTAATACAGCTACACCCCTATTATCCCATTTAATACTAGTTTGGAATAAATTATTACAAGAACTAAGAGCTATTTGAGAATACCCTGTGTACTCATTAGTAGTGCCAGAAACCTGAACAGGAGGATCACCTCTATTTAATTTTACATCTACACCAAATACAAAATCTGTTCCACTAAAATAAGGTGCCCCAAAGGCTCCATCTGTACCATCATACAGTATCGCCTGGGACAAAGAACCAGAACTAGTATCAGCGTTTAATAAATGCCCACTACTATTAAAAGTGTCTCCCTCTACAGAATTTTTAGTCAGTGTAACATTGGTTAAGGTCCACCCAGAGGTATCGTCTAAGTCTGAATTATGTAGCAGGTTGTCAGTGGAGTAAGCGTGTTGATTAGTTTTAAACTGATCCTTCCCTTTAGACATAGAAAATGCTTGTATAGTATAATTAGAAGAATCTAAAGCTGCGCTGTTGCGTGCGGTAGGGTACTGTATAGAAGACGGAGTAGTTAACATATCAACTATATTCTCAGAGAACCCAACTGTTGTCATATTATCATCAGAATAAAGAAGATCCTTTCTTCCCTCTTCTGTAGTTCCGTAAATTTCTACTATGCCTTTCATTAGTTTTCTACCGTTATATCAGAGTATTGTCTGGAGTTACCTGATTCAAACTGTGTTACCCCACCATTTTGTGCCCAAATAGGAGCAACTCTATAATTTATTCTACTTCCACCTTCTGGTCCATATAAAGGAGCATTTATAGTTTTATCTCTAGCTCCTAAGTTAGTTTGTAATCTATTGAACTCTCTTAATATAGCTAGTATCTCTTCTCCATCTAATGATATACTAGCTACTTCACTAATAGTTACATTAGAACCTTTAGCCTTACCCTCTAGTATTATAGATGAAGGAATCACTGTACCTGAAGCTCCTACCGAAAATACCCCATCATATAGATATTCTTCAAACCTAACTACATTAGAAGAATCATCAATTACCCAGGAATAAGGATTTTGTATTGTCATCTGATCATATAAAATACCCAAAGATTGTATTTGCCCTGGGGATTGGGCAACTATAGTAGTAACTTTATCCCCAGAAGAGGTAGATATATTTCCATTAGAATCAGAATCTAGATTTGTCCCTTCTGGTAACACATTACCTTTACTATCCAAGAAAGTTAAATCGTCTAATACTGTATTAGGTAATGAATAGGTATTGTATGTAATTGGATGCTTAACAATATCTCTTGAAGACTGACGAATATCTACTACAGAGACATAATCAAAGATAATAAACTTATCCAGTGCTGTGTTGTCATAACTAAATACTTCAACTATGTAATTTTGAGATGTTCTATGTACTTGATTCTTAGCTTTAAAGTAAGAGTACGGAACTTTAATTTTTATATTTCTAGTATTAAAGTCTACAGAACGAGTAATAAAATCCTCTTCTTGCATACTTACAATAACATCTTTATCCGAAGTAAACGCTGGGCATGGGTCTGTAGCTATAGTATACTGATCTGAATAATCCAAAGAATGAGTTAAATATTGCTTAACATAATTAACTGCTCCTTTAGTTTGTAATATAGCTGCATCTAACTTTCGCCAGGACCCATCGGGCATAAAGTTCCAAAATACTTTATTACCATGATAATCATCTTCTACATCTGTGTGTATCCAAGCTCCTATATTACCCCCACCTAAAATATCAGAGTTTTTAGTTCCTATGGCCGCGTTCACTGACAACTTAAAATCTCTTTCTGGGATTAGGAAATTTTCGTTAGCCCCATAATCCTTAAGATTAAATCTTAGTCTGGGAAATGAGTTCTTAGTATCTACGACCACTAAAGGATTGTTAATAACATAGTTATCTCTATCTACCGAAGCATTAGTATCGTCCAGATTAATAAAAGAAAACTTAGAAGTGCTATCAGGGAAATCCGTAAACTCCATTCCTGATAGTATGTAAGGATTTCTAAACTCTGTCTTCTCTACTGGCATATCTTGTACACTTGAAGCTGTTATATTATTTAAAGAAGATACATCAGATATAGAAAAGGGATTCTCTGTAGCCATGGTAGTTGCCTCTAATGTAGAACTTACGGTTGCATCCAGAGCGGATCCGTCAAGAGTAAACCGACCATTGAGGAATAATGGGCCGTATACATGAGATAGTATATTGGCACCACCATCAGTATAAGTGTCTAATAACCCATTACCTATACCAGTATTAGTAAAGTAATCTATATAATCCTTAAACATTTTATGCATACCATCTATAGAGTCTCTACTAAATCTTCTATTACCCAAAATAAAATTATAAATTTCAGAAGTATCATCACTACCATTACTCCAAAGGGTATTCTTTAACGAAGCTATAGGATCTAAATAAGCAGAGGTATCTAGTAAAGATTTGTTCTCTGCGTAGATAGCTCTAGCCTCCGCTTCATATTTTTTATCTAAAAGTTTATGGAGTACACGCTGGAACTCAGGTGTGCGCTCTCTTCTAACATAACTATCACAGGTTGAAGATACTAAAGCAGAAGACCCCCTTATATCAAAAGTAGAGGAAGCATAAATACCACTCATTTCCTTGTCAGAATTTAAAGTCCAGCAAGGACTCCAAACATTAAGCTCATGCGGATAACCACTTACTTCATCTAAATCATACGGATTGATAACAGGATTATATTTGTAAAGTATATTTACAAACCCTAGGGGAGCAAACTCTGTGTCTGCACCTTGAGAACTAGTGTTGAAATAGGAAGGCATGTTTCGCCCAGTCCTAGTGTACCATCCACCTTTCTGAAGAGTTTTAGAAAAATCTCTCCTTCTAACATTAGTTCTATCTACTTGTGTTAAAGGAACAGCACTAACTGAAGAACCCGCTAACTGAGAGAAATCTCCAGGACTATCTACAAAATCTCTTTTGTATACGGGTAGATTAGTATGATCATTTCTAGCTCTACTAGAATTATCTGGGGTTGGAAAATCTCCACCCACAGCGTAAGGAATGTTTCGTATATCAACCCCAGAAGATTGCACAGACCCTGGGAATCCAGATAAAGATATATCATATAGTAAATATCTAACACTAGGACAGTTAAATGTAATAGCACTTAAAGTCTCTACTTGCTGTAAATCTACATGGGTTCTAGGTATGGACTTAGCTGGCGAGAATTCATCAACTATAGATAAGGATTGGAAAAAATCTTGCTTAGTGTAAATTGTAGAGTTAAAGAAGCTGTCTGTAAAAGATCCTGATGATACACTTACATTGAAGTGTGAGGATTTAGCATTCCATAAAGGAAGATATTTATACTTCTCTACCTTATAATTATCTAATATCGTAGACTCATTTGGAGGTAAGTTTATAGAACTCGTAAAAAACAGTAACCCGTTATTGTAAAATCTAGTATCTAAGTTTTTTTGTGATATATTATTTGCTGCATAATTATAAAAATTAGTAGCATGCTCATAGGATACCCCTAAACAAATAAGTTCATTCTTTATGAATTGTAAAAATGAAGGAGTAGATTCACAATCCATATAAAACTTTTCTTCTTCCCAGGGTGGTATACTAAAAGATCTTCCCCTATAAAAGAATACAAAATCTGGATTAGTTAAATCAAACTTAAAGTTCTTTACATAGAATAGCTCAGGGAATCTAGTCACTGCTTTAAGCATCATATGATCAATAACAATTCTTACATTATTATCCAAACTAGCAGGATCGTATTCCCCCCCTGTATACTTAAAGGCTTCTTCCTGGGTCCAAGTACTTAAAGATTCAAATAATGCACTATCTGTATTTAATAAATAATAAGCCAAATAAGGAATATAAGATTCATAAAACTCTGATATACTAGACTCCTCAAGCTCTACCCCAGGAAGTACCGTAGTTATAGCATTATATAAACCTTTCTTGGTGCCTCTTTGTTTGTAAAGTGTAGTCGCAAATAGTAACTGTCTTCTCCAACCCTCTGGATTACTTCCTTTAAGATCCCACCCAATTAGATCAGCAACATACTTCAGAAGTCTAGGTGGACAATTTTCTATATCATATAAAGACTCTAACCTCTCTACCTCATCTCTAGTATCAAAAAAAGAATAAGATACCCCCTTTATAAATTTGCTGAATGGTCCTGCCCTTTCCCTTCCAGTCAGTAATGTGGAATTAGCTACATAATCATCAAAAGCATCACGAACATAAGTATCATCTTTATTAGAATACTGATCAGAGTAGATAACATCTATAAGAGTGTGAAGCCTGTCTAGAGGTTGGGTTCCACTTACATAAGTAGTTGTACCTGAAGTATAATCACTAGGAAGAAGTCCAGGATAAGTACTAGATAGAGAAGGCCAATTATTATATACATAATAAGATAGACCCTTAATACCATCCTTCACTGAAAAGTTAGTACCAGATACATACATATCCGCTAGAGAGCTTGCTATGTAGCTGGAAGCGTCCCCTGCTGAAGCAGTATTTAAGAAATATATCCACCCTAATCTATTAATTAGATATTCATGTGTTCCTCCAGGAGTAGTACTGAATGCACCAGATGTAGTAGTCTGTAAGGAATCAGAGTTAAGAATTATTTTAGGGAATAAAGTATCCTTAAACACATTAACAATATTAGTATAAGGTACTCCTGAGAAATTAGTATTACATTCATTACCAGGACAAGAGTAGTAGGTACATTGCATACCATTTAAGTCTCCCATGCATATCCCTAAAGGATGTAGTATCTGTATCTCAAACTCTTTAGCGGTCAGATTATTAATCTTATTTTGTGGGATAAACCATCTAGACAAAGAGGATACTTCATTTATACTAGAAAATGTTCCTGCCGCAGAAATGGAAAGTATAGTAGGTTGGTTTACACAAAAGTTTATATGGCTATTTATAATACTGTCGATAGCGTCAGGTTGGGTGCCACTTAAAGTAAGATCTTGAGTAAAATATACTTCAGGTATAATATAATCTAAAGCATCCTTATAATTTCTTTTGTAAAATCTATTTGTTGTCATTACACTAAATTAATATTTATAACTAAGTTATTTAACTGGATTATTTCATTAAACTCAATATGTATATCATCATTCAAATTATCAATACTTGAATACCTTACATCCGACAACTCAAAAATTTCTCTATTCAAATCAGCCAATATTAAAGGCTCGCCAAAATCTCTATTAGTAGATAAGAAATAATTTTGAACTTTTCTAGCTATTTGTGGCGTTATAGTTCCTTCAATACCTTCAAATCTTTTATCTACATTAGCTGTAATAATTAAGTCTACTGTTCTTATTAAACCATCGTTAACTACTACATCATCAGTAATCATCTTTTTAAGATCTATGGCAGCCAATAAATCATTTTTAAATGATATAGAAGCCTTTTGAAGTTGTATATCCGTTGCACTCTCTAAAATAAATAAGTCTATAACATTAGCAGAGCTAAATGCCTTCCTCAAAGAGGCTGTACCTTTCCCTGCTGCCCCAGCAGAAGATATAAATCTATTAGCAAACGCTGTGTAGTCCTCCAAGGAAACTAGCCTATCCTGCCTTCTAAAGGTTAGTGGAGCATACCTTTTAGCCTTTTCCACCGTCTCTGCGTCTGTCCCACCAGTAGCCATAGACATTTGAACGACTCGTATTCCTTGGTCTGCTACCTCATTATAAGTTCCAGTCCCCACAGCATTTATATAACTGTCAGGAGTATTACCTCTACTACCACCACCAACTCTATAAGTTATGGTGTATACAGACCCAGGAGGAGGGGATACTCCATTATTTCCATCCCCAAAAATAATACGAGCCTTATAATCATCAGAGTAAACAACTTGGAATACTTTATCATCTGTAGAAGAGGCTTGATATAAGTTATCAACTGCTTTATACACACCATCTGCTTTAGGTAAAGAAGGAGAACTTATATAAACTTGTGCGCTGTTCTGAATAACAGGAGCTTCCGTTAATGAAATAGATTTAAACACATCAACATCAGAGAATTGTCCACTCTCTACAGCAAATGCCCCCTCCAATAATACCACTTCTGAATAAACCCCCGTAGAAGAGGTTAATAAAGAAGAAGTATAAGTAACAGAAGCATTACTTTCTGGGTCTCCTATCTGACCATTTGATATTTTGTACAAAGTATATGTAGAAGACTCCCCATCCTCGGGAGAAACTACCGTAAATACTCTTTCTGATGGGGATAGTGTTAAATCTGCTACCAACTCATCAACACCATTTACAGATATATCCGCAGTAGCCTGAGCAGAAGTAGGCCCTTTCATGGAAACACCCACTAATTCAAATAACTTCCTCACACTATCTCGATCTTTCGCAGTAGAAATAAAATTTTCATTAGCTAACATATCAGCTTTTAGGGATAATACTGCTCCCATATAAGCAACTACCTCTATAAGCATCATGCCTAGATCCGATTCTGCGAAGTTATTGTAATCTAATGGATATACAGCTTGAATATAATTTATAATACCTTGACGCATACTAGCAAAATCAGTAGCTTCATAATCTATATAATTATCTTTGATAGAGTCTGGTATATTAACCAGCTTTAAAAAATCTGAACCTACATCAGTAAACGGTACAGGCTGGCTTGAAAATGGGTCGCTCATATGTTAACCTTTATATTTATAATTTCTGTATTGTTACGTGGAGATATATCCATCTCAACTTTAATCCCAGGAAGACCAAACCCTGTTAAATTATCACTTTGAAAGAATCTTATTCGCCTAATAACTATATTTGGGGCATATAAAGCCATCCCATCAATGATATTAGTAGCCATTACACTAGCCATGTCCCTAGAAAGAGGCTCAAATATAAAATCTTTTAATGATGCACCAAAATTTGGAAGCATTACTCGTTCCCCTTTAGAAGTCCTAAGGAACTGAATAACTTGGCTACGAATTAACGCTAAACTAGAGTTTTTAGTAAAGTAAGGTGCTTTAGGATTAAGTCCTGTGGGCCAAGTAAGCCCAACTAACTTCTCCTTAGGGGCTTCTATAACCTCTTTTCTTGCTAAGTTACTTGCTATTTTTCCGTAAAGAACCATAATTAAACATCTATATTCTCAAAAAATACTCTTTGAGCATTGTAATTAGTAATCACCTCAGTTTTATTTAGAGGTTTACGATAGAATTTTAAACTTCCTACATACCCATTATAAGAACTAATCATACCTGCACCAGGGTCTAAGAATCCCCCTGAGGAAGTTGCTAAATTCACAGGTCTCCCATCTGTCCACCCACCCCCAACAATCCAAGGAGTAAAGAATCCATAATTATCAGGTCCATTATCAAACAGAGATGTGGAAGATGTCTGGTTTACAGTACTCTTGGAGTAATAAAAACTACTAGTACTATAAGTTTTTGGTATCATAAAGGAAGGTACTTGAGGAGCTTCCTTAGGATTGGTTCCGAAGGTAGAAGATATACTTTGAGTCTTAAACTTAACTCCATTCACATATAAAGTAATTAAATCGTTTTCTACATCAAATGTAATCTGTAAATTAACAAAATTAGTTGATATAGAACTTAAAGCTACCCCCTCCACTATCTCCTTAGTTGATACCATAAATCTCATTATGGGCTCATCATCTACAGGACATAATGAGTTTCTAACAAACCCAACAGTACTTGAAATATCGTTACTACCTCTCGGACTTATATAAGACTGAGTTGGGGCTATAAAGAACACGCTGGAACCTGCTCCTATCTCTAATTTTCTATTCTTCAGTACAGTATCAAAGTAAGATATTCCTAATGTTCCGCTATGGACAACAGGAGGCCACGCGATTGAACCACCAAAAGGCGAACGCTCACCAGATGTCCACAATATGCAGCAAGCATCATGAGAACTAGCTGGATAACCATCTCCAGCTTCCGTAATAGTGTACTCAATAGTTTTATCGGAGTCATCGCTAATCTGAAATGTTCCACTAGCTTGACGAACAGCAGCAGGAATAGCATTAATACTATCACCAGAAACAACCCACACCCCCGCACTACCCTTATCGTAGTTAAAAGTATTGGGTCCAACTACACCACTTAAAGACCATCCAAAGAACTCTCTTGGGTTAAGATCAGTTGAACCAGGAAGTACAGCACTTCCATCATAATACATTCTAGGCTCTCTACTAAAGCCCATAAGCATCCCTCGCACAGTTTCAGAAGATCTATCAACAAAGACTTGAGACTGGTTTACTGGGGTCATCGTACCTCCAGTATTCTCACATCCTAAAAGAACTCTGTAATAATGTGCATCACACCACTTACCTTCGGTAGAGCTAAAATTAAAGTCCCATGCACTTGTAGAAAAAGGATGTTCCCACCAACCACCCTCTTCCTGGAATAATCCTGGGATATAGGTCCACACATCTATGGAACATCCTAAGTTATTATAGAAAAGGTTTTGATAGTCTTGAGTATCAGGTAATTTCACATAATTACCCGCATCCCCCACTAAATAAGGATAAGTATCATAATCTTCCCCATCAAATTCGTAATAAGCGTTTTCTTTAGTTAATCTAGTTACTCCCGTTAGGTATGGAATAGCTAATCCCTTCTGGAATAAGTAATTTGGGTTAGTAGATACAGTTTGCGCTCTATTCTCTGTTCCTTTCGCAGTACAATTTAAAGTATTGTAAGTAGTTGAGTCTGGAACTTGTATATTAACATCTGCAAAGTTATACACAGCTATTAAATTATCTGTAGTAATATTACTTACTAAAGAAAGTACATATGGAGTCTCAGACACCTCTTCTCCGTCTAATAGACTTGCAACTCCCTGCTCTGCCACCTCCAATGGAGTAAGTACGACTTTCTGCATAGATCCATCTGATCTAGCGAATAATGGCTTAATAGGAAGGACAACACCACTAACTTCACCATGATCAAACACCAAATTTCTTTGCTTGTCCATCTCCACATCCAAGTTAATAGAACTTAGATATGAAAAATCATTAATAGGTACATTTCCTACGGAAAATACATCAGAGGAACCAAATAGATCGGGAGCTTTAACTGCTACTTCAATCTGCTTCTTTCTTTTATTAATTTTATTAAGAAATAAACTGTTCTCTGATTTTAATTGCTGAACATAGTTTACATAGATAGCAGAATCTTTCTTGTAGCCAGAATTTAGTATTGTTACTATATTCTTATTAACAAAATCAACCGCTTGGTTCCTGTGAGTCTTAAGAACTTGTAAAAAGTGATCAGCGTCATAGTAATTCTGTAAAGATGTTGAATCATCAATAACATCTAGGTCAAAAAGGGTATCCACATAAGAATTCAGTTGTTTAATTGTATAAGAAGTTCCCCTTCCACCTAAATTAGGGGTATGATCTAACATCCATCTATCTTGTGCGGGTACAAACTCTAAATCATCTGTTGTTGGTACTTCAGATCCCCCAGCGTAGTCTCTTTCCTGTGAATCATAGTAAAGACCATCAACAGATAAAAGGTATTGTCCCCTCTTGGCCTTAGGTGGACCGAAATCTAACCTGAATATAGGCTGTTCAGGTGCAACAGGAGGATCTCCTTCTGTAAATACAGGAATGAGGTCAGGATTCTGTACTCTTTCCGCAAAAATTTCAGCGATTGCTCCCTGTGTAATTGCTGCTCTATCTAGGAAGTCTTTAGCTGCGGATGCTTGAGATTTATAAATGTTAAACTGGCCTATACTACCAGCAATTTGCTGTTGAGCGGTATTGGCATCTTGAAATTTTCCTTTATTTTCACTACGATCCATCCAGTCATGAAAATCCTGCAAACAGTTTTCTATAGCTTCTATCTGATCCATTATATCCTGACCAGCCTGATAAATGGCACCAGCAGCACCCGCTACAAACCCAATAAGTTCTCCAAGCTCCCCTAAAGAATCCCCCAATGTACTGTCTGCACCATGTCTAGATGAGTCGCCAAATAAACTAAGCTTGCCCGTCTGTGAGTCGTACTCTAATATGCCTATAGCATCATGAATATCCTCAAATATAGAAGCCATAGCATTTCTAGCAGCATTCTCGCCCTCCGCTATCCCTCTTGATACACCACCTAAAACATCCCCAGGAAGTAGAGATAGAACATTTTTAGCTAGATCTACCATACAACTAGGGACTCCATACTCCATAGCGATTCCCCCTAGGGGATCGTTCAACATGTTTGGATTATAATTTATTCCCATTATATAGAATCCTTTGCTTCCTCTTGATTATCTTTGGTAGGTTGTGTCTTACCGAAATCGAAATTGGGGTTTAAATGAATATTATTACCCTTCATATTTATGTTCCCACCAGCATTTACGTTGAAATCTCCAGTGGTATTAATATCTATGGGTCCCGCACTGAAAATCTCCACTCCTCCACCCCCAGCCTTTATGGATATTAGGCCAGTAGATTCACTAGCGTCTATAAATATCCTCCTTCCCTCATCTACCCTTTTCTCAGTAACTTTTATGGTAACATCATTATGCTTACTAAGGATATTAACTGATCCAACATCATTATCTGTGGACACATTACCTTTATTATAATCTTTTTCAGCCTCATTAACTATTTGGAGTCTCCTTCCCCCAGAGCATACTTTATGTAACATCTCCCCATTATGGCTTTTGTTAACTAGATTACCATCGCATTCCATTCTGGTACTTCTAACCCCATGAACTCCCTTGTAATACTCTGAGGTTATTTGGATACCGTCTCCATGCTCATTCTTCATTAGCATGGTTCCTTCAGAATCGTACCCACCTATCTTCTTTTGGGTCTTGCTGATTAATGCAGTAAATAAGTCTCGTTCTTTTCTATTATGGGAATCACTTATGACTACTTGCCCACCCTCTGGACTTTGTAAGCCATACTTCTCTGGAAACATATTATGTGAATACACACCAAAGTTCTCTGGGGAGCTAATAAGTTTGTCTAACCTACTACTTAATAAAACCCTCTCAAAAAGATTTACTGCGATACTCCCACCCGCAGTTCCCCCAGGGACATTTAAAAAATTATCGCCTTCTTTGTATGTCGGGGCACCTGCATAGTACCAGTAATTTCCTTCCTCAAACTTATTAACTAGTATTCTAGTTCCAAGAGTTGGTATGGCTGTAAATCCAGTATACCTATAGTAATTAGAATTTATAGGGTGGGACGCAAAGGGAGTAACATAAATAACTTGAATACTCTCTTTGTTATAATCCAATTCGGCTTGGAAAATACCTTTTTTAGAGAGGTCAACTGTTCTTGTTACTGTTGCAAATTTGGTTTGAGTCATTTAATCATTCCATCCTTTACCATACCAAGCCTCTTGAACTTTTGGCATCGTAGGAAGATCTTTCATTCTGGCTGGAGGGGAAGTTACATCTTTTGGTTTAGCATCAAAAGTTACATCGTCCTCTAGAGAGGATTTAGTTACATCATCCCCAAAATAAATTTTTTGTATCTCAAAGGTACTCTGAGCAAAATCATTGGAGATCTTATGAGAAAATCCTAGTATCCTATAATAACCAGACCAATAACTATTGTAATTAGATATTGATAATTTATCATACAAGGAAGGGTTTTTTCTAAGCTTAACTCCCACAGTTCTAGTTAGATCATATCCAGTAGAGTATTCAAATTTAGGAGTAACTTGTATTTTAGCTGATAAGCCACCCTTAACCAATAATTGAGTATACATATGAGCAAAGCTTAATAATCCACCTAAATCAGAAGCCGCCCTAATATTAAGTTCTGAAGGGCTATCCTCTTTTGTAAAATAATCATCATATATTGTCTCTGCTAATTTAGCCATATTATGATACTCTAATCTATCAGCCGTATTAGACTCAAAAGGATCTCTCTCTAAAATATCAGAAAGTTTATTCTTTAAATAATCTACAATTTCTTGTCGAGTTAATTTTGTATTATTTAGAAACTGTATATCTGGGGTCAAAAACGCTAGGGCTGGAATACTAGCTTCCCCTTTAAAGGATAATATGTCTTTTCCTGACTCAAAAATATGGCTTATGTTAAGCTCCTTATCTTCTTCCTCTAAAGCGTAATCATCTTCTACCGTACCATTCTTATTTACTACAGACTGTACTTTCTTTTTTGCCGAAGATGATAGTTTTTCGGCAGACCCAGAAGCTCTATCTGCCTCCTCACTTTTTGGTATGTCTCCATAAAAATCTTCGTTTATAGTAACTTTATCTCCTAGAATCATAGTTGGAGCTATAAATTTTATATGCCCTTGCTCTTTCCATACTCTTAATATATCAACATTGGTCTCAATACCTTTAACTAATTCTATTTGTGGCCCACCTCTCCGTCTGATAGCAGAAAATAATCTAGTTAATCCTCCCAATATAAAATTTCTTGTTCCTGTTTTATAAAGCTCATCGAAAGTTATAAAAATATCTTCAATGTAAAGATCATTTAATAATCTATGTGGGGGGGCTATGTACTCTTCTACAGGGGCATCCCAGTCATCTGGAATATCTCCTCCTGGCCCCAAAACGGGACCACCCCGTTCCGAGAGGGCACTCCCCCTGCTAGGACGAGCGGATATGGGTAAGAGACTATAATCCTCATCTATCTCTTCTTGTTGTTTCTTTTCTAAAGCAAGTTTAGCTCTAGATTTTCCTTGCTTTTTGTATAAATATTCTATTCCCAATTCTTTTAGATGTTCTCTAATAGCCAGGGTACTTAGACCATCTTTGTAGTCTACAAGAACTGTACCATCATCTGATTGATACATGTAAGTTGTTGCACCATCTGGTGATATTGCTTGGCCCAACATAGGTGAATAATTAGTCAGATACATAAACTTAGCGTCATCCTCAGATCTCACAATATGATCAGGTATCCAAGAATCAAGGTAATCCGTCATTTCCTTTTTAGGTAATGAAACTATAGTTTGTAAATTAGTGAAAGCCTGTGCGGTGCCTTTTACTAATTCGGATATTGCACCAACTAAATTTTCAGGAGTAAGTATTTTGTCCGTGAAATATTTACTATCGTGAGTTCCTATATTAACTTCGACAAACTTTGCCATAGTAATACTTTCCGCTGCATCATTGGTCTCCTGTACTAAGGGACTTTTGGAATCCCCCAGTAACTTATTTTTTTTTCTTTTATAATCCTTTTTGGAAGCTAATAAGTAGGAAGGTGAAAATTCTAATGTGGTAATATCAAGCCCAGTAGGTTTAACATCATAAGTAGCACCCGATATGAATAAAGTAATAGGACCACACCAATGCGTTCTATCTGCCCCCATTCCGTATGTTATATAAAACTGACCTTCAGGAGTATTCTCCTCCCTTTTCCTTAGTATTGTAGGAAGACTTAAAGGAAATAATTTTTGTATAGCATCCCCACCAGAATCAACAAATTGTAATTTAAATAAGAAAGCTTTGCTGGCTGCAGAATGCTCTAAATTTATTAAACTAGAGTTATGTGTTCCTACAAATACAACATCCTCCTCCACCTCACCACCCGAAAGAAAAGTTTCTATGGAGTCTAAATTGCTAGAAATCAATACACTAGCTGCCTGAACTGCTCTGTTAGAAAATGTCATTTATGGTAGGTATTAGAATATTATCTGATGGGTTAAGTCTCTCGAAAGGATCATGTATATTATTATACATCATAACATACCACCAAAAAGAGGTAGTGCTATAAAATATATTAGATATAGTATCTGGCCTATGCTCAATAAATGATTTTACCTCACCAACATTGTAATTACCTTCCTGGACTCTATCTCCAAAATTATCCATAAATGAAGTATTTATAGAAGTTCTTATGTTTTTATTCTTATGCCTTATAGTCTTCGACCCATAATCATATCTTGATGGATATTGTTTACTCATTATATATTCCTATCTTTTAACCGCCAAATTGATTTGCCAGTCCCTTCATGAACGCTCTTCCAACTGTTTTCGCTGCTGCAACCTGTACCGTCTTAAAGTTTCCTGGGTCCATTGTTAATCCTGGTATAGAATCAGACCCCAAAAGAATTTCCCATCCAACTAATGCGTCCCCAGTCATACTAGATTCTGCATTAGACAGATTCCTAGCTTCCTCTAATGCCATAGTAACTTTAAGCATTCTGGGTAGTAAGGTTCGTTTATCAAATCCCGCCCTCTCCACAGCAACAATATTATACCCCTTGCATACACAAGGAACATCTCTATACAAAATACCCCAATCTAATCTAACCATAGGTGGACCAAATCTAGTATTTTGTGTATTGTTAATTACTGTAGATCTTATAGCAGCAACTATACTAGCTACCATATTTATTATTCGTCTTCTATCCTGGGCTCCTGGGGAACTAGGATTATAAATAGGGGATCTTAAACTTAAAAAACTGTTAAGGCCAGCCTCATCCTCTAATAAAGTTTCTATATATTGATCGTCTAATTCCTTAGCCACTCCTCCCCCACCAGAGATCTTTTCTGCTGCTGGAGCAGATGCCTTTACGGCTGCGGCAGCAGCACCAGCCATAGCTCCCATGGCAGCACCAAACATCCCACCCGCTGCGCCTTTCTGGGCACCATTTAAAATTTCCCCTTTCATCTGCTCAGGTGTGACAGCAGTAGTGAAGACATGGATACTGTCATAGCCTAAATGGGTCATATGTGGGAGGGTTAAATTAAAAGTTATCTCAAACTTCCTAGAGTCAGCACCAAGATAACCAAACAAGTTGGAAGATCTTCCTATAGGGGCATAATTAGCGTATCTAGGAGTCTGACTCTCCTTAATGGTTGGGTTCTCAAAGAAGGGTATTATTTTTGTATATACATTCTCCTTATCAAAATACCGTAAAGATAATTTTCCTACCCAGTTGGGGTCTCCTAAATGTGGATCTACTCTTGTTATTTTACTCATACATATCTCCCTGTAACTCCCACCATAGCTCTGCCATACCTCCCGAAATCATCATAGCCTCCATGGCAGAATGCATACCCTGTAATGCCGTTAATTGTGCTTCTTGTGTTGTTCCAGTTACAGGATCTTCGTCAACTTCTCCTTCTGAGGTCTCAGCATCTGAGGCATATCCAAATACAAGAGAAAATAACTCAAAGGGATTCCTTGTATGTAGACCATATCTCTCTCCCATATCTGGGGTTAATTCTCCTTCCCTAGCAATCTCCGCATTTACAGCGTCTAGTCTATCATAAAAATCACCAAAATATTTTGTGAATATATCAACGCCTGGTTCTCGTACATATCTAATTCCTAGTTCCCTCATCGTATTTCCTATATGAGTTAAACTTCGGCTCGCTACACTCATGGAGTCCTCTACAGTTTGAAAATGAGAATCCGCATCCCTGAGACTTATAGCCCCAAGTTCATCCCTAGCTCTTATCCCAGCTAGAGTCCCCTGATGTCTAGCCATAGTTTGCTGATCAGCAAAGTCATTACTTTCTAATAGCTGCCTGCCCACAATGGCCTTATAGTCTTCTCCATATCCAGCCAACCCAACACCAAGATCAGTCATTACCTTTAATGAATCTTTAGAGTATCTGGTTAATATAGAAGCCACCTTGTCTACTTGGCCTGGAGTTATCTTACCTGTTTTTTCTATATTAAGCAATACAGTTTTAAGTTCTTCTGATCTGGCTTCACCACCAGCAAGTGCCCACTGACCTACCTCTCCCCCTAGGTTAGCAGTCATAATATCTTTAAATGTGTTCGCCATATCAACTGCTTGGGCACCAGGAACATTCCTAGATAACTCAGCTAATACATCTTGTGGGGCAGCCCCAAAACCTAATTCAGTTAACGCTGGGGTTATTCCATTCATAACAGATAACATCTTAACTAGAGACTCTGCTCCTTGACTACTAGTAAGTGTTATCTTAGTAAGATTTTTTAACATATCGTAGGCTACATCTCTTGGAATACCTGATCTTACTAAATTATTAGTATATTCAAGCAGTTGCCCTCCCTGCTGCCCAGCCTTATCTAATAAAGTTAATTGTTCCCTTAAACTAACATCCTGTAAATCAAATCCATGCGTAAAAGCGGCTATTTGTGTTTTTGCATTATCTTCTATTCCACCTATAAAACCAACTTTCTGAACTTTTAATTCATCAATAACCCGTAGCAAATTTCTACCAGAAGCAATATTCGCTACTTGCATCTGATCTAATGGCAAAAGGAATTTCATACCAAAAGTCACTACTGAGAGAGATAAATTTCCTAGCGCAGCTAAAAGTTTATCCCCCCCGAAAGTAATACGATCAAGAATAGACAGTCTTTGCGCACCTCCAACACCTCCTGTCCTCTCCTCTCTCTGCTCTATACTAGTGAGGGTAATTAAATTTTCATTAAGAGCCTCTATAGCCTCTACAACATCATTAATAGTTTTTGCTTTAGCCATAGCTTATGCCTTTACCTCTTTCTTCTCAGGTGCTTTATTTACTTCGAAGGTGCTGTACATCTGTCCAAGTATATAAGTTCTATAATTATTTTTACCCACTAGACTAATTAATCCTTTTTTAACGGTGTTGCTGTAAGAAATCTTTCTATTCTGGTAAACCTTAGCCATCGTCATGGCAGTTTTTACCCATATGTTATTTAGCTTAACTGCGGAAAGGTATCTTTTTCCCTTATGTGTAAATATACCTGATTTCCCTCTCTTATTAGCTACCACCATAACAAAATGGTCTCCTATACCAAATTTCTTGGACTTGTATTTAAAAAATAGGATGTCCCCTGGTAATATAGTAGAGTAGGAGACAAGAGATTTATGGGTTCCTTCAGAAACTGCCTCAGAGCCCGTTAACTCTTGTACAGCCCCCTTTATTTTTTGTAAAAATTTCCGTAAAAAAATTGCCATATGGTGATTAGCCCCCTAGTATATAGTAAATTAAGGATGGATGCATGATATACAATGATAGCACTGAAGATATTAACCAATTACTG
>Ga0208790_1000098_pt1 | contig 47322 bp, 51 predicted proteins | sample 10_taG_FD_184083 | JGI IMG/M metagenome (GOLD analysis project Ga0208790, IMG submission 184083) | Marine viral communities from the Subarctic Pacific Ocean - 10_ETSP_OMZ_AT15264 metaG (SPAdes) (version 2) | ecosystem: Environmental > Aquatic > Marine > Oceanic | place: Pacific Ocean | collected... | reverse complement strand
TCTGTTAAAAACTCTGCAGTGATTTGGTCAAGTAAGGTTTTCATTATTGAATTACAGGAGTGTCATAGTCTACATACGTTATGGATACGGATTCACCATTGACCAAAGCATTAGCAATGGGAGGATAGATTCTCTTATAGGCATTTACAGATTCGCCAATGAGTCCGCTTCTTGTAAGATTCTCTTGAGAAGTATTTCCAACCAGAAGGCATCCTTCTGTATTGTCATCAGTGTTGCCACAATGAATTAATATATATTCAAAGCCAGGGACGTTCTGAACATGTAACATTCCCTTGTGCATTGTACCGTACTTGGCACCATATCTCTGATGGAAACCACCAACGGTTCTCAATTGTATATCATATGTACCAGCAGGAATTCTTGTTTCACCTTGGACCTTAACTTCTCTAGCTTCATCTTCTATAGTAAATCCAAGAAACTTTCTACCACTGGTAGTATCAAACAATGCGCCCAATGTGGAATCACTCTGAGAACTAATACGAGCAACTTCTAATTTCATAACAACCTCCTTAAGATATCTTTCTTTTAATAAGTATTCTTTTGAAGGTTATTCCTTATCCTCTCTAGGGATTCTATGGTTCTCTTTCTTACGATGAGTGGTTCTAGCTTCCATAGGTTTGTTTTTATTCTTTTTGATTTTCTGAACTGTTTCGTACTGGTCATCTAATTCTTCTAAATCTTCGGTAACCCACTTATGCCATTCTGGCATTTTCCATATCCTCCACTATCGTTTTGATCTGATTTTCTAAGGATGGTCGTTTGGCTGTTGTTGACTCTCCCAAGTAATTATAAATGATACCATCATAAATACTCATATCATCGGATAAGGCATTTTCACTTACATGATCCTTAGCTTCCTCTGTAAGAAAACGGTTTTCCTTATCACTCACCACCCGATAAACTTTGCCACCTAATCTCTGAACATTTTCTAATTCGTTTGGAAATCGGACATCGGGAATAATAAAGCGATCAATTCCCCAATCCTTATGAAACAACATCATCCAAGAGAAGATGGTATTTACCCAAACATTTTCTCCCCACAATTCTCTTCCTTGTTCTGTTCCAAGAATTTGAAGGAGCCTACGAACCCTGGGCGGTTTGGTGTTGAACACCTCATCGTAGTCAGCCTGACCTTTGGCGATGCAATCTATTTTGAAATGCCAGGCTAATGAGATGTTACGAAATCCATATTCATCAATGAAATATGTTTTCGCAACATAGTCTTTTCCAGACCCAGCAGCGCCAGATAATCCTATAACTTTAACATTATCTAAAAGATAATCAAATACTTCAACCATTCTATTTCCTATCCTAGTGTAGTTGTTTAATAATAATTAGTGTGCCAAGCAGCAGGAGTGATAAGTTCCGATTCCTGTGAATGAGCAGTTAAACGAAGATCGTTATCAACCATAGTTCTCACCCAGTGATTAAATGGAGTTCTTGGTTCCCATCCCAACTTTTCTTTAGCTAAAGAGTAATCACCACAAAGAACATCTACTTCCGCTGGACGGAAGAACCGTGGGTCTTGAGTAACATGCTTTTCCCAATCTGGAATATCTACATAACCAAAAGCGGAATCTAAAAAGTCGCGGATGGATTTTGATTCACCTGTAGCAATCACATAATCGTCAGGTTCGTCTTGTTGTAACATCAACCAAGCCGCTTCTATAAAGTCAGGAGCATATCCCCAATCCCTAAAAGAATCTAAATTACCAAGAGCAAAGGTATCACTCAACCCCAATGCTATCTTAGCTACATTCATTGTAATCTTACGAGTTACAAATTCCCACCCTCTGCGTTCACTTTCGTGATTAAATAAGATTCCAGAAACATTATACATGTCATAACTTTCACGATAATTCTTTGCAATCCAATGCCCGTATAACTTCGCAACTCCATACGGTGAACGAGGATAGAAAGGCGTAGACTCTTTAGCAGGGTTTTCTACCATTCGGCCGAACATCTCACTGGAGGACGCCTGATAGAAACGAACTTCCTTTCCATACTCTCGTATGGCCTCTAACATCCTTAACACGCCTAACCCCGTGGCATCACCTGTATATTCAGGTGTATTCCAACTCTCCTGTACAAATGACTGAGCAGCGAAGTTATAGATTTCATCGGGTTTAGAGATCTTCAAACACCTCAGTAAAGAATTTTGATCAACCAAATCTCCATTTAAAAACTGAAAATTCTCATTGTCTTCAAGGTGTCCAGTGTTGTCTCTATTAATTCTAGATGACCGTCTTTCCATCCCAAATACTTTATATCCTTTATCCAATAGGAAGTCAGCCATATAACTACCATCTTGTCCATTAATTCCTGTAACCAAGGCACTCTTCATAATCCTTCTCCTAAAATCTTAATTCTTTAGTTTGTTTACTGGGCATAACAATTCCCAAATAATTCACTGATAATGTTTCCTCAGTGTTTCCCAACGCCCTACACTCTTCCATCTGTTCCACATAATGAAAAGCCTTAAACCATCCTTCACATGGGATAATAGGTATAACTCTTGTAGCCAACAAATACTCTGTATACCATATCAATTCGCCCGGAATGTGTTGTAATAATGTTTCAAATGTTAATTCATTTGGATTTAAGTAATTATCTACCATGTGTGTTAACACTTTAGATGACCAGAGATTAGGACAAACAGAATCAAATAACTTTCCGGTTCGTTCAAATACATTCATTACCGTAACTCTATCTCTAGCATATGATTCAAAAACATGTTTATATGCTGGTCGTGTTGCACAAAAGGTTAATAAATCTCTACATTCTGTAATATTAGTATACGGTATGTCTTCAGTGTGCATGAAGTTAGAAACAGCAAATGGTCTTATAAAATAAGAATCAGCATCTATCCATAAATAATTTTCAGTCAATCCAGTTTGACTAAATGACATCTTAACAAGTTGTTGAGCAATCCAGTTATCAACCAAATCTTTTCCTACTATATCTTCATCATATAATATTTCACATACATCCGTATCAACGCGATTCTCAAACAACTGAGACTGAGCTTTTGGAATAGAAAGATATGTTTTAATATTATCAACATTATGTTCTCGTATACTATCAATCAACTGTACAGTATGATCCAAATGACCATTATATGACTTTACAAACAGTACTAACTTTTCCATTACAAATACAAATCCAATATTTTAAATTGTTCTACATAATGTTTCCGTTTCTTAGCAGATTGAAAGTCACTATGAAATGCCCGTAAAGCAGCATCTTTAAAATAATATCTCTCCTGTTGACTTTCAAATTTCTTTAAAGACTTAACCTTGGTATGATATTCTTTATCAATATCAACAAACAAATTTGGTACCCAAGTTTGATCTGTACTGGGTGTCTTATATTGTATAAGAGTTATTGGTCTTTGGCGTATCAACGCCTTTCCAAACCCTGCCACCAATCTATGTTCAAAATGAGAATCATGTTCATTTGGCAAAACTATTGCATCCAAGCTCGGAGAAAGTTTTCTCTCAATAAAATTTATCCATTCTTCCTCTAACATATCTCTCATGTACTTAACCTCAGTAAATACCAAGTTCACATTAGATGGTGAACTATTCACATGAGAACCATATTTTATTCCAGCATGTGTCCAAGCATTCTCTACCTCAAACAACCTATTCTTGCCAGTAGTTTCATCCATATCACCACCCTGACACAATTGTAAACAAGTAAACATCGTGTCCCAATACTTTAGTATTGTTCCCATCATACTATACTCAGTATCGTCTGGGTGTGGAGAAATACAAAGAACATTATCATAACCTAAAAATTTCATAATGTCTCCAATGTATGTACTGGTTCTTTAACATCTTGGTATATCACTTCTATTCCCCTATCTTCAAAAAGAGATTCATCTAAATATTCTTTACTTCCAATTCCTGCTAAATATTTGTCAGCCCCACGAGCACAACAAATATCTACTAATCGTTCTGTAGATCTTAAATCCGTTTCATAGTCTATCGTTAATTCTGTGTCTATATCAAATAACTTCACTATATTATTTATTACTTTTAAATTAGTTAACATTAAATCTTCCGATATAAGATGATCGAATGTATCTAAAAAATCTCTATACTCCGGCAAGTTACTCTTTATTTTATCCCAATCCTTTTCGGGATTTAAATATTCCTTTTCAGTTATTGGTTTCATTCCTTTCTTAACACTCATCGTATACCAAGTATCTTTATAGTTAAATCTATTTTGATATCCATTCTTTTCAAACTGACAGTGTGTTAAGAAGACAAACACATCTGCTTGTTCAATCTTCTCAAAATACGGCCACCAAGGAAAAAAGTTTGGTTGATGAATGGCTAATATCATAATCCTATCTCTTGTCTCCGTTCGTTAGTGAGATCATTTATGTGTGTGACCGTAGCTTCATATTTTGTAGCTAATCTTATCATCTGTTGATAATCAATATCATATCCAGCTGGTTGTGCAGCAGTTCCCATACCACTGAAAGCTGGGTTTTTAAACGAATCAAACTTCTTATTTTCAAACATTGGATGATAACCACCAGAAGGATCTATGCCAGATAAAATAAATTCTTTGTATCCAAAATATTTTAATAAAACATTAATCGCTGTAACTCCCGTTGACCCAGGCCATTCATCTAAACTTGGAATTTTAACACCACCAGTTCTTTCCACTTCTTCTGGTTTTAAACTATCACCATCATGTAGTTCGTATAGATGAAATTCTACATGATCAAATCTTTTTGGAAAGAATTCAAACAATTTACTAAAATGAAAATGTTGATTTACACCATCAAATCTAGGATTGAATTGTGAGTGCATATATGTTGGAACTACCATCTGAGTTACTTTACTAAAATCTTCATCTGTAGTCAACTCCATAGGTTCTAAATCATTGAAAAATACAAAAGTTGGTTCTTCACACAACCAAAATGCATTGTTTAAAACAGCAACATCATATTTGTCTGTCTTTTTCAACTCTATTGCTGATGGTCCTTTTCCCAAGACAACCACTGGATTCATTAGAAATTACCTCTATGTTTCTTATAAAGAAACTCAGCTATTTCAAACTCTAATGGTGTGTCAACATCTATAGATTCTATGTCATCAAGAGCATAAAACATAGGATTGGAACCAACCACATTTTTATACTTTATCATATTTTCTTTTCCAATAATATTAATGCCATAAGTTAACTTCTTAATATCAGGCAAATCCTGTGTATTTGGTGAGTTGTGTGGATCATAATTCAATGGTTTATTGTCTAACCACATATGATGTTTTAAATATGAAACGGTTAACATGCTATCATATTCCTCTTTTGAATTTATAAAACGATTTATAAAATCATAATAGGTGTCCAATTTTATTAGAGGTGCAGTACAGGGACTATAGATAATATACTCGCTATCTATGTTCTCTGCCAAGTTCTTGAAAAAATCACTATTGTTACATTCAGAACTAGCATAATAAGGATCTCTTTCATGTACAGAAACATTGAACTGTTTTGCAATATCCATCGCGTGGTCTGAATCGGTACTAACCACAACATCATCTATTATGTTAAGTTTAACCAATGTTTCTAACTTAATGATTAATAAATTTTTGTCAGCAAAAGATCTAAAATTTTTATTCTTTACTCGTTGTGAACCTTTTCTAACCGGAACAACTACGGTAATTTTTTCTCTTTTCATAAAGCACTTCTCCAATCTTTAACATTTACGGCCAAGTCATCTATATAAATGTCCGCCATTATTTTTGGACTTGGACCAGATAATTTTTTCTGGCCAGGCAAATTTGTATTAACAGCATCAAATTCTAAACCTCTTTCCCTACACCAATCAATAACCTCTGTTAAGGAATTATATTCTTCGTTATCGCCTCTATTAGTCCAGAGTATTATTTTGTGTCCATCGTTTCTCATTTCTATTAATCTAACCATTAAATCTTTTTGATCTTGTGTTGGTTCTCCTATGTCTGGAAATGCGTATCGGCATAAAGTTCCATCAAAATCTACTGCAATTTTTAAAAATTTAGATTTCATTTTCTTTTACCAAGTCCTTTGCGATTTCAAGAGCATTTAATATAATGTTATCAGCTGACCAAAACATTTCATCTGTAACAAGGTTTTCGATAATATCTCTAGCATATGTTCCTATAGAAACTCCATTACATCTAACATCACATGACTGTGTTAATTTTCTTGTCAGTGCATTTGTACCGCCAGACAACAATATAAAAACACCCAAACGATGTCCTGACGGTCTATAAGACTTTTTAGAAGTTAGTTCAGCTTTTCCAGAACCTTCCTTTTTAATCTTCTTATTTACTCTCATATTAAATTTTTTATTTATTACATCAGCACATGCAACTGCCTGCAGGGTTGTATTAAAATCATTTTCTCCCCCACTCATCGGGTAACCATCTGACTGTATTATAAGTTTGTCATTTGATATATTTTTTAATTGTTCTATTCTATATTCTAAATTTAAATTACCAAGATTTAATCTATCCAAACAAACTGAATTAAAATTGTGAGGATTTGTAGAAGTTATAAGTTCCCACTCTTTCAAAGTAATATCATCTTCACCGACAGCAGCATGAAGTTCAAATGTCTCTGCACCTGCTTCCATACACTGTGGCAACAGTTTTTCTAATTCTCTGTAATTATGTCGATATGATATGATGTCATCTTTCGGACAAATGTTACTACATTTTCCACAACCAATGCACAGGTTTTTTATTACAATTTCTTTTGATTGGTCTTCTGTATCAAATGTTCCATCCAGTTGTTTAAATACTTCTAACTTAGAAACAAAATCTGATGGAATGGCATCTGTGGGACACACTGGTATACACAATCCACACTCAACACATGTGTGTGGGTCTATGTATGATTTTCTAACATGATGATCACCAGGCATACCAACACTAACCATTATAAAAGGTCTTACACCAACATCAATTCCAAAACTAGTAGACCGTTCAAATGCTAAATCTATTCCCTCTTTGGCATGTCTGACCACATTTGGGTTAGCAGAAACATCAAGAATCTTGGCTCCAACCAATGTGTAAATAAAAGACAATTTTTTAACATATGGAGCGTCTTCATTACCAGCCCCACATATCATTTTGAAACAATTTTCTGTCATCAAAATATCTTTTAATTCTTCAAATCTATTCATAACAATCTATCATTAATAGTATTTGATCTTAACATATATTCATCTGATATTTTTTTATACTTATTTGCTTTGAACTTTAACCAAAGAGATTCAAATAAAAGAGCAGATTTAACCAAACCATTTAAGTTATTAACACTACTATCCGTTAGTTTCATTATAACATTTCTTGTCTCGATATAATCCAACAACTTTTCTTCAAATAATTTTTTTATAAAACCAACACTCTTGTTAGAAATATTTCCACCCATAAGAGTTATCATATCATATTCTTTACATTTGGACATAACATCATAAACAATATTTTGCATTTCTTTTGAGTCTACATAATCTTTTCCATGACCATAAGATTTGGTCAAATCGGATCTACCAACAACTACACCACAAAGCAACTTTGAAGATGGACTTGACAATATAGAATCCAAATTATTATAAGCCTGTCTACTTTCTATATTTACATACAATTTGATATCTTTTAAATCTTTAACAATTTCAATATATTTTTGTAAAGCAAACTGTGATTCAATCATTGGTGCTACAACACCATCAACCCCAACCTGTTGAGATAAATTAATATCTGTTATAGCCTCACACCCGCCGATCTTTACACTAAGATACACTCCAGACAAATCAGTCAATCTTCTCATTGTAATTAAATCATCCAAAATCACACCTTCATCTTCGAACGATTGTTTTATACCAACCACACCTTGATTCTTAAGATTGTTCAGTTCATTCAATAAATCTTTAAAAAAGATCCCATTCATATAATATCTCCTAAACTAGTATCTATTAGTATGGGTACCTTTGAAGTCTTCATTATCTCGGCAACACTTCCCTTCTTTATATCTGGATGTCTTTCTACCGCTAGGTCATAAAAAGATCTTCTAGGATGTCCGACATGACATACTCCTACTTGATCACTCAAACATTTATCAAGTATTTTTGGAGCAACCTTATCTACATAATCCTGAGATGTCCACTTGTCAGTATATGCCGTATCAAACATAAACTCAGATGGACAAAAAGAAGTTCTAATTACCAATGAATTATCGTATGTTCTTACTGCCAATTCACCGGCCGCTTTAGTTTTAGCATATTTGGTAATTGGATTTATCTTATCACCAACACCATATGGCCCATCTAAACCATCAAATACATGATCCGTTGATATATAAACCATTCTTATATCATGTTGAATACATTCCCGAATCAAATGACAGGTTCCTATAACATTGGTTCCCAACGCTTTTCCAATATCTTTTTCCACATCCCTGTATCTTGCAACCGCAGCACAGTGGATTACTACATCGGGTTTAAAGCCACCCCAAAGTATCACATCGCCAAGACGTTGTTCAATAACATTAAACGCTGTATGTGTGGGACTGTGGTGTCTAACACCCCTCTTGTCTAATTCATTCACCAATTGTTTCCCAAGTAATCCAGAACCGCCTGTCAAAAATACATTCATTACATTACCTTTTTAAATACGTTTATATTATAATATTTGTCATCTGAGAAATCATACTCATCTAAATTAATATTTTCCAATATCTCTTGAACGGTACCTGTTGGTGTAAACCGTGGTGCGTAATTCAATTCTTCCTCTATCTTTGTTATGTCAACTTTATAATTTCTAATGTCTTGTACATCCAAGTATTCCAATTCTATATCATAACCTCTCTCAGACAAAGTATCATAGATAATTTTTCCAAGTTCACCTATTGTATAATTTCCTCCAGATAAATTATATACTCCAGAAATTTTTGAATCTGGAAACAAATCTATTGCTAACCAGTATCCTTGGATCGCATCTCTAATATCTAACAGCGGTCGCCAAAGTTGTGGACTATTTACAGTTATCTTTCTTTTTGTAAAGGCAGTCATCAACATTGTATTCACAACCAAATCATATCTCATTCTCTCTGACCAACCACCAACAGTACCCTTCCTAAACAATATAGGTTTGAAGTTATCATCTTCCAACAACATGATACCTCTTTCACATTGAAGTTTTGAGATACCATATGGGTATGTCGGTTTAACTGTACTAGTTTCTGTGAGTGTTTTATTCTCTGTATGTCCATATACACTACACGAACTTGCCCCTATAAACCTTCTAATCTGGGCTTGTTTCGTAATATATGCCAAATAAGTGGGCGCTGCACTGTTTTGAATAAAATTTAAATCGGGCCTGTAAGCTACCATTGGATCGTTGGATAGTCCTGCCAAAAATATAACAGCATCATATCCTACCAAGTCACTTGATTTCAGATCAAGTATGTCACCTTTAATCTTGGTTATCCTATCGTCTAAACTATCACCAAACCAAAACTGATCAAAAACCGTTACCTCGTAATCTGGTTCGTGATCTCCAGAACCAGCCAATAGATTGCAAAGTCTTGTACCGATATAACCAGCACCACCTGCTACAAATAACTTTCTAATTCTATCCATTTAAAACCTTGGGTTTTCATCATACTCAGCAAATGTTTGTGCTGTAGTATCTTTCTCTGACAATATAATATAATCGTTTGGAACCTGCCAGTCAATATCTAAACCAGAATTTGTTGGATGTATTGCACCTTCAGCGTCACCATTGTGTAGTGCTGTGGTCTTATAACACAAATGAGTATCATCTTCCAAAGCTAGAAATGCTTGAGCAAACCCCGGCGGCGCCCAAAGCATTGCAAAATTATCTTCTGATAACATAAAGGTTGAGTGTACACCATATGTTGGTGAGTCTTTTCTAATATCAACAATCGTATCAAATCCACTTCCCTTCACAACTCTCAAAAGTTTTCCCATTGGGCGATCCCATTGATAATGTAATCCTCTGATAACTCCAGCTTTTGATTTTGAATGATTATCTTGTATAAATGTTTCACCAAGTTCATCTTGAATTATATGATTATATGATTCTGTAAAGAATCCCCTCTCATCAGCATAAACTTTTGGATAAAATAACTTTGCATCTTCAAATATAGTTTCTACAATTTTCATTAAACCTCCACCTTGTATAAGAAATCACCACAATCGTATAGTTGTCTTTCGGGAATGGCCTCTGTATGTGCTTCTGTAAACCATTCAGTATATCCTTTTTCATCAATGACACCCGTGTGTCTATCATTCGTTTTAAATATTCGTTGACTTTCCATTCTCAAATCATATAACATATTCATATCCACTTTATCAAAATGAACAAGATATAAGCCGGGGTATTCACTTATATCAGCATCTGGGTTCCATTGGAGTTCTGGATGATAGTGTGCATCAGCATGAGGCCAGCGTCCACACTTTGTACCATGTCTTCCAATTATCCAATCAACAGGTATCCTTGTTATACACGCCTTGCTCTTGGATGGAAACCACCTACAAAATTTTCGTTGTTCAGCAATTGATTTACTCAAATCAAGTGGGCCTTCATCACCCGTCTGTATTACTTCAATGCCTCTTGGCCTAATAATGGGTTCTTCAAAAGTATTTAATAGATTCAGTATACCATCTTCGTGCCAAAGTAATTCATCTCTATCTAAAAAGACTACAACATCAACTCCCGCTTCCAACAAACGATGTTGGACATCATTTATTATCTCATGTTCAACATCATGGTACCGTCCGTAATCATATTCTTCAAGATCATACCACACCACACATTGATTTTTATTATATATGTCATCTGGTGAATAAACACGGACTGCATCTATATCATATCGTTCCTTTAATGCTTCTACCAAATCAAAATGAGATATGTTGTTTACTAAAAATACTAAATTTTCTGGCTTAAATCCACTCTCTAACCAATGATGAACCGCAATGTCCATTAACCAGTTTGGTGGTCGTTCACAGTTAGTTACTAATTTTATTTCTCTCGTCATTTAAGTCCACAAACCATTCCATGTTTATCAAATTTTGGCATCGATCCCCACTTCTGTACCCACTTGCGTTGATTATTTGTTTCAGATTCTATTTGACGTATCCACGGCCGTCCATCATTTTCTTCCAATCTATGACTTCCCCGTGCACCAAAGTGCCACACCACAGAAGTTGATGGTAATACAAATCTAAATCCAGCCTGTAACATTCGTAAAAACAAATCTATGTCCTCAAAACTCGCCGGAGCAAACAACGGATCGTTTCCTCCAATCTCGTCCCAATCACATTTTCTAATCAAACCACTTACACCTTCTCCCTTTGCAACATGAAAATTATTCATCTCTGTAAATTCCCTTGCCCACTGTTCAAATTCATCCTTCCGAAAATCGTGGTGGTATGCACCAAATGTATCCTTCGGAACGATCACGGTGCCATACCTATAACTGGCATCACCATCCCAAAGAGTGTATGCTACATCGGTGGGAGTGGACATTTTAGGTTCTACTCTATGAGAATTAACCCAAAGCTGTTCGTCTGGATACTGTTCAAAAACTTGTAGTAAAGCTAGATCCCAATCCTTGGTTACATAAAAATCTGAATGTAGGAACATTATATATTCGGTCTTAACTCTTTCTGCACAAAAGTTCATACCACCACCAATGCCCAGCGGGACATCGTTTTTGTCTATATAATATTCTAAATCATATTCTTTGGCGTGTTCTTTTAACCACTCATCTGTTCCATCCTCACAATTCTCAGCATGTATTATAAATGGGGCATCATTGTAATGACTATTGGTTCGGACAGAATCAACAGCTATCTTAAGATATTCTAAGTTATTAAACGTAGAAATACAAAACGTCATCATTTAAAAACTCCATAATTATAATTCGCTGCATTGTGTCTAAATGATTGGAACACCTCCCACCGTTCGGGATCAAGTTGCATATAACCCATCATGCCTTGTTCCGCCCGAGCACAATACTCTTGATTACTAAGTGTCTTTCCTTCTAGGTCTTCAATGCCTTTATTAAGAGTTTGTGAATTTAAATGAGCTATACAACACTTATCAGTGACGCCCGTTTTCAAACCCTGTTGTTTAGCAATCATGCCTGTTAAAACATCATTACCCCACCCATAAAGCAATTCAGATGGATACACTTTAATAAGATCACATATATCTCTTCGTAACATCGGGGCTTGAAAATCAATCCACTCTACCGATCTGGTTCCACCTGACATCCACATGTGCATTTGTTTCCAAAAACATTGTGGTACTGAAGCATTAATGATAGCTGGAGATAATTGACACATATCATTTTCTTCAGCTTCACTTAACATTATAGATAGAAAATTATCACCATGAATAATCAAATCATTATTTAAAACCATCAACCAATCGTGATCTGTTTGATTAAGATAATAATCAAATATTAAATTTAAACCACCACCGAAGAAACAGTTCTGTTCAGTTCTGTGTGTAGAATAACTTGATGGTTCTGTAGCTCCATTTTCAAGAACCATAATTTCGTGTTCAACTTCTGTATTCTTAGAAACTTGTTCCACCAAATTATTTGTCAACTCTGGTTGGTTGACATTCATTGTAGCAACTAGAATAGACATTATGTTTTTAACCACCTGTCATTCTCAAGGGACCACTCTACCACCTGTTGAATCCTTTCATTCAAAGACACAAGAGGTTCCCACCCAAGTTCTTTCATGTAATCACCACTAATGGCATATCTTAAATCGTGCCCTGGCCTAGCGGAATGATAATCAATCATCTCATATTTCAATTCTTCACCAACAGCCCTAGCAATTCTTCTAGCCAATTCCAAATTATCAACCTCTTCCTTACCAGTAAGATTAAACTTAGGACACTTGGCATTGCCAAAATCAGTATTAAATACATGACCTTCATCGGATAATCTCAATAAGAATAGAATAGCTTCAGACACATCACTAGTATGAATATAATGTCGGCTTCCTGCCGTAATCTTCGTTGCGTCACTGTGAATAGTAACAAGCTTTCCATCACGAACTTTTCTAATTGTAGATGGAATATATTTTTCTGGGTGTTGCCTATTACCAAATACATTCATAGTATGGGTGATATAAATTGGCATACCATATGAGTTTTCATATGAAACACACAGTTCTTCGGCCCCAGCCTTAGTAGCAGAATATGGATTTGTTGAATTATATCTGTCACGTTCTGCATAACTGATACCTTCTGGGGCTGGACCAAATACTTCGTCTGTACTAAAATAAATGAACCTAGATAGATTTTGTTGATCTCTTGCAAAGTTTAAAATATTACAAGTACCAACAACATTATCCATAACAAATTCCATTGGATGATCAATACTTCTATCAACGTGACTTGATGCGGCCAAGTGTAAAATGTAATCAACCTCGCCAATAGCAGCACAAATTTGTGAATTCAATTCAGCACGGAGATCGTGAAAAATAATATCAAGCCTATGTTTTTCTTCCTTGGGAATGTCACCTAAAATATCATCTAAACGATTTAAGTTTCCAGAATAATCCAATCTATCTATGGTAACAACATCCCAATTGGTTTGTTTTAAAATGTTATGTATTAATGTGTGTCCTATAAAACCAGCACCACCAGTAATTAAAACTCTTTTATTCATTATAAGGTTCTGCCATGATTAGACCATCTACAATATTATCTAACGAATCTACCTGAACTTTTATATTTCCAAGTTGATATTCACCACTTAAATTTAATTGAAGTGACCCATTCTTATTTAATTGATCTAAAATTAAATTCATTTTTCCAAGATTACCATACTCGTCGGGAGTCAATTGATGTAAATCAATATAAATCTTTACACCATAATTAGAATATTCTTCCGTTTCTTTACTAGAAATACGTTCTGACATATCCAAAGTGGTATTTGGTTGTTCTCTATACAAATACTGTGCAACCAAATCAAATGAATCGATTACTGTATGGCAAAACCAAGGTTCTAAATTATCTAATTGTTCAACACTCTCAACATTATCTGCAATTAAACAAGTATTATACTTTGGAATCATAATTGGATGCATCCACTCATCATTCATAATCCAAGAATTCCACTTACGAATGAAGTTTTTTCTAGCATTCACTTCTAACTCCTCAAAATCATCATCTACCTTCCCAATAATATCATCATCGGTCCACTTATGACCACGACATGTCAAATGATAAACAAGTGCATCTCTAGACTGTAAAACTTCATATCCAGCCAAAAGAAATCTCTGAAAGATATCACTGTCTTCATATGGAAATGGAGCGAAAAGATGATCATGTCCACCAATTTTTAAATAATCTTCCTTATACATATACCAAGGAGCAAAGATACCCTTGGTAATTTGATCTTTACTTCTCTCCTGTTCCTCTCTCACAAACTTAATAAAGTCATCTTCTCTAAAATCTTCTGGCCATACACCAAAGTCTCTTGTTATTTTTTCTCTACCACTTGGATGCAACGGAGGTTCAACCCTAGTAGCTGTTACTACCTTTCCGCGTTCTAAATGTTTAACTATATTTTTTACATAGTTTTCACCCAGAAACATATCAGCATGAAAAATACCAAAGATATCATTTGTAGAAAGATTTACTCCAATATCATATGTAATAGTGTGACCCATCCGTTTTCCAGTTTCGTTTTTCCAAATTATTAAATTAGGATCATTTAAGGAATCCAACCATTCAGCTGTTCCATCTACACTAGCATCATCTAGTATAACAATTTCATGTTCTTCACTTTCCCAAGTTCTAATACTATGATATGCATTTTTCAAATATCTTAAATTATTATAACTTGGCACAATAAAACTTATCTTCATTTTTCTACCTTCAGTAATTTGGGTAATTTAATTTCTGGAACATTAATTGGATCTTGTTCTTTCACCTTTGTCAATGAAGGTAAATTTAATTCTAATTCCATCTTCTGTTCTGGTGGTTCCTCAAATTCTGGAACATATTGATCAAGCAACTTCCACATATCTGATCTAATCCTTTTATAATTAAAATTATCTTTATTAGCTTTAGCCAACTTATTTGCTTTAGCACGCCACGGTTTATAATTCTGAAAGGCTTCTGCCATACCAGTAGCGGCCATGTTTGGATCTACTTGCATCCATTTTGCTCCCTCAATAATAATATTATCATAGAACGCAGATGGATGAATATCTTCTAACCCACCGCCTAACAAGATGGCTTGTTGTGGATTTAAAAAATCCATATGGCCTGACCACCCCGGCGCAATAATAGGTTTACCAGTTAATGAAGCTTCAAGAAGGGGGCGACCAAATCCTTCACCCTTGGTAAAGGTAATGTGAGTCTTTACCTTATTGTGATTATAGAGAGAACTCAATTCCTCATCAGTCAGATCTCCATGAACAAGATAAACATTTGGCAAAGACTCACCTTCTTCAAGCTCCACCGACTCTTTAATTTGTTTCAGTTTAGATAGAGTTTTTTCACGATCTATAATAGAAGAATCCACTTCACCTGTTTTTAAAATAAGTCCAGGCCGACCACCCCACTGGGAACTGTCAAATTCATCTTTCTTAAACAGTTCATAAAATATTTTAACTAAAAGACCAACATTTTTTCTATCTTGTCCCACATCACCTTTTAACCAATGTCCAACAAACATATAATTATATTTCTCTGGTATCGTATCTATCATACTTTTTACAGAGGATTTCAGTTGAGATCGATTTATTTTTTTATAAATGTAGGTGTCTATACAATTATGTAAAACTTCAATAGGTTTGAGACATTCCACCACTCCAACTTGTTCTCCCTGTTCATTATGAGCTTGATACTTTGATGTATCAAAAACGGCCTTAGCGTGTTCAGATATTACAAAATTCACATCCATCCGATTCATCGCCTCAACCCATTCAACCGAAGCCTGAGTAGTTTCAATTCCAGCTGTAATTCCAATATTATATTTTCCCACTGGATTAAACTCAGTAGGAATTGAAATAGAAATATATAAGTCAGGTTGAACTGGAAACTCTTCGGGAACAATTCTTTCAAGTATCATTTTATCAGCAGGATTATTAACATCCAAAGCATTCATAGGAGTTTGACCCCAATTAATTGAATGAATTTCAACATTATATTTGTCATACTCAATAAGATGTCGTACAATATCTCTACTCATTCCTCCGTATCCAGAACGAGTAGCTATGGGAGCCCGCACTACACATAAGGGCCGATACAATTGAGATAGAACTTCTGGGGTTCTTGGCCTATCCATTATACTGCCTCCAAGAAAAATCGTTGTCTTGGTTTAAAGTTTGTCATAGCTATATCCATATTTTCAATAAACAAATTACACATATTCTCTGAGTTAAGTCCGCCCTCACCTAAACAAAATTCCTTACCAGCTAATCCTGCTTTTCTTCTCTTCTCATCGCCTCTCTGATACCATGTCATTATGGCCTGAGTAACATCTGGTATAGCACAACGGTCATCAAAAATATACGGAGTAACAGGTGAACCCACAATGTTTATAGCAGAAGGGAACACCGGAACCACCCACTCACCATGATCTCTATATTTACCATTATGATTAGATCCCTGTTCAAATGTATAATGTATGTCAGGATCTAGAAGGTTACCTTCTGCATCACGGAACCCACATTGATCTTGAAGACCTCCTGTAACATTTACAATCACAGGAGTTTCGGCCATAAGACTTTCTGCCACACTCAAACCAAAACCCTCATTACTTGAAATGTTAATTGTAACATCTGAAATATTATAAAGACCATTAATTCCATCTTGTTCAAATTTACTTTCTGTGAATATCAAATTAATATCTGGAAACAAATCACGATGAACCGCTCTTAAATCAGTTCCATTTTCATCAGAAGGTTCGGTGTGAAATAACAAAACAACATCATCTTTCTCATCATCCGGTAACTGATCTCTAAACTGACTAAACGCCATCATAATATCACTTGTCATCTTTCTACGAATGTTTCGTGAATTATAAAAAACTACAAACTTATATTCTTTATCCCCAAAAAGTTTAGTTTTCATATCAACAATCGCCTCATGTTCCTCATCTTCTTCTTTAATCCTATAAAACTTGTTTGGATTAATTCCATGAGGAACATAAGAAAGTTGCCAATCTTCTACAGGTTCTTTACGAGCACGAACTTGTTTTACAATATTATATGTTTGTTTAGAAATACAACCCAACCAATCACAAGAACGATAAAAGTTTTCATTATAATATGGATAGGGAAGATCGTCCCAAATCGTATAAAAGAAAATAGGAGTGTTCTGACGAACTTCATTCTCCATACTATAAAGCCAATGCCAATATCTAGGATCGGTGAAGTGAAGGATGGCAGATGGGCCATGTTCATGTAGTAATCTTCTAAGAATAAACTGATCGCCATAACCGTTATATGGATAAATTGTTATAGATGGATCTTCTACTCCAGTTGTATTGTGGATATCTTCAGATACATCAATAACTGATCCAGCCTCTGGATGGGTGATAGCTGCTCCCAACTGAACCCAATTGTAACGATGACAAGTTCCCTCTATTATTTCACGGGTCATTGTACCAATGCCGGAGGGTATGCGCATGTCATCCGAAAGGAATAACATAGTCTTTCTTTCTTCTTTAGGTAACCATTTATGCTTCATTATAACCTCATATTTTGTATTTTAATAAATAGTATTAATTAACTTAAACCATCTCCACTTAAAGTTATTCAACATAACCTTCAAGGGGATCGGACGGATCTACAGTCCCAGTGCCAGTGACACCTCTGGTAGTAAGCGCCGTTCCACCAGCAGATGTGATCCACTCATTTAATTGAGTCCAAATACTAAAAAACCCGAACAACATAGCAGCTGGGGCCAATGCAGGTAATATTGCGGGGTATAATTTTTCTATCGCGTACTGCTCTATCGCTTCCTCATCAATCAAATCTTCGAAGAAAGTGTCTACACTTTCGTCTATAGCGTCAATCTTAGCTTGGGCCGCTTCCCAACCCTCTTCACCTCTGTCAACAATGGCATGCAAGGGCCCTTTTTGTTCTTCAGCCCGTGCAATCGTGTCTTTTTTCGCTTTCGTTATTGCACCGTCTGGACCAGTTAATGTTGCTATTTCTTTGCTTGCGGCAAGTGATCCCAATGTACCTGCGGGATCTTGTACTAATGCCGGCAATCTATTAAATGTAGCTGGTATTTGAGGAATTATCGTTCCCAATTTAAGGATATCTGATGGTTTTAAGGTCATATTAAATTCTCCTATAAGTCTTTAACATAAATATCAAGTACCGTGAACAAATTCACAAGTTCCGTCTTTACCAAACGAACAAAACCTACAACTATTTTTAGAAGGTGTTGCTTCTTGTTCACTAATATAACTACCTTCGTCAGAAAAAACAAGGTCTGTAAAGTTATTAAAGCCTGACCACGCTCTCTTCAAAGAGGGTGGTCCGTTTGATGGAGCAAACTCTGTGACTCTGGGATTAGGATAACTTGTCTTGTACAACTCTCTTTTCATAATAAGATAACCTATATTCACTTTATAGTCTGGAATCCCCATTGCTTTGGCAAAGAAAATCTTATACAACAACAATTGATCTGTTTTAGTTTTGTCCTTCTTCATGTACTTGTTCCAACCACGGGTAGATGTTTTTAAATCATATAAAAAATATTCTCCAGTAACTTCATTATGAGTTACAACATCAATATAACCAATAAAATAAACATGATCGTTTACATCAGCTTTAAGTTCATGTTCAATAGCAAACAACTTTACATCCTTAGTAGGAAATAACTTTTCTTGATTCTGTTGAACATAAGAAATAATTTTCAATCCCTGTTCATAAAACTCTTCCAACTCTTCTCTTGAAAACAAAAAGGTTTGTTCGCCATTTTCATTAATCACTTTCATGTGAGGAGCAGCTTCTTCAATCAAAATAGATTTAAACTTTTGTGACAAATTTATGGCCGAAGCTTTAAAAACACTATCACTATATAAATCCTGTTCCAACCAATCTTGAATAACCCGATGTATAGATGTGCCAAAAATAGTATAAATGGAATGATCAAATGAATCTAATCCATCTATATATTTTAGTTTCCATCGGTATGGACATTCCACCCAAGTTTTGTATTGACTATAACTTACTCTTTTCATTTGTTCTCTAGCCCGTAAACTCGTTTTAACCACTTTAATTTTTCCTTACCTTTTGGTGAAGATTTTAATATCTCATAATATTTTTCTGCGTTATCTAAACTTTCTTCATAATGTTTAGAAATAACCTCAACCTCTTTACTAACCTTTTGTGAACCCTTCCATATCCAAGGGAACTGTTTGAACCCTGGCCGATTAGAATGTGGAAAAAGAGATTGCATAACTTTAAAATGTAATCCATTACTCAAAGTATATTGTTGAACTAAGTTCACAAAATCTATCAACTCCCCATTCTTGGAAAGTTCTTTGTTAATCACATATTGTGAATATCCTTCATCCCCACCAAACTTTCCTTTGGATTTGTATATAGTTCCTACATGCGTAAATGGACTAGGCTTCTTCTTCATCACTATCCGGCGTGGTAGGTGAAAATGCTTCATTAACAAAACCACAAGCATTACATGCAAATGTTTGAATTGGAACAATCGCTTCCTTACCTGTCGGAGATATGATAGGAGAAATCCTCTTCATCATCATAACAGTTACAAAAGTTTGATTAGCACAATGTTCACAAGCTATACTTTCAGCTTGCGCCAATTGTGAAGCAGTAATAGGAACCTGAGACGGCTGTTCGTCCATAAGTTGTATATTACTTCGGTTTTTATTTCTTCTTCTAGACATATTATATTACTCCTTGAGTTTTAAAATATTGTATATACAAGCACTAAAATTAATTTCTTTGTCTACAACAAACGCATCTCTGTGTTGTGCATCTGCAAGTTGTAGAATAACCATCGGTTGAATGTCTTCAGAAAAATTATCAAGATTCTCATAAAGAAAACTATAAAACTCTGAAAAATCTCTAATACCATCTGAATGTATCATTTCACGGATAACTTTAAATCTATTAAGAATAGATTGGCCGCTCTCTAACAAAGTTGACATCATATTCAACTTAACATCAGAACCAATCAACTGTTCAACGTCTAATGTTAACTTACCCTTTTTAGAAAACAACTGGGCAGTATTAATAACCTTACGAATATCTGGATGATAACTGACCACCAAGGTCTTTACATCTTCCAATTCAAACTCAATACCCTCGTTCTTCAAAATACCAGCAAGATGTACTGCTACGTTCTTCTGTGAGGGTGGATTGAGAGAAAACGATTGGCACCTACTAACAATCGGATCAATAATTCTCTCTTGATAATTACAAGTAAGAATAAACCTTGAGTGTTCGGAAAATGTTTCCATCAAGTTACGGAGAGCAGCTTGACCGTTGGGTGAGATATAATCGGCCTCATCCAAGACAACAATCTTTAATGATTTAAACCCAATAGTTGTAACGAAACCTTTAATCTTGTTACGAATTGTATCAACACTATTCTCGTCAGAGGCATTAATAAACAGGTAATCACATTCAATATTTTTGATCAACATTTTAGCAAGAGTTGTTTTACCTGTTCCTGCTCTACCCGCGAGAAGTAAATGAGGAATGTCTTGTTGGTCTATCAAGGTTTGTATCTTATCCTTGATATGTTCATTACCTACATACTTTTCCAATGTCTCTGGACGATATTTTTCAACCCACAATGAATTTTCTATTTGCATTATACTTTAGTTAAACGTGAAAAAGGTTTTTGCATGTTCATTAGGAAAATATTTTTCTATATAATGTGGAACAGGAATATGTCTACTATCATAAAATCTTTGTAATCCTAATGTATAAAATTTACTTTGTATTCCTTCCTTTTTTATCTGTGGACTTTCACTCCTTAGTTCCCTAAAAATATTAGATAAAGTAAGAACATCATTTGGAGGATTATTTAAAACATAATGAAATAATTCTTGCGGAAACGGAACCTTACCAATGTTTATTCCATAATCCCAAGTACAGGCGTGACAATTTCTACATATCCATACAGTTTCTTTATTGTTTATATGATGTCCTTGCATCTTCATAACCATACCATATTTTTCAAACGCCTCATCAGTAGATATACCACAATGTTGACAGACCCGTCCACGCTTTGAATCAAGTTGATCGGGATGGGTGATACCAGACTGTTGTTCGTGTAACATACCATGTCCATTTGGGCTAAGGAATAGAACATGTTCTAAAGCATTTGGATTCTCCACGCCCATTTCACACAAACTAGCATAAGAGATAGGATAGTGTGCGCGTTCGGGAATCCAAAATTTTTTATTTTCTATAAAATATTCACCCCAATCTTCGCCTGTAACAGGACAATCAAACTTCGGGCCCGATGCATATATACCCGTTGTAACTTCAGGAGGCCAACTTCCTCTGGGGCGTTTCCTTTCCTTATAATCATAAGAAGGATGTGGCGATTCTTTCTTTACCCTCACAGGTGGTGTCCAAAACTGATTCATTATTATCTTCCTACCTGAGACATATATTTTTGTTGTACTTCTTCCCACGTTCTCATTTGAATCATATCACGATAATAAAGATGTTCTGGTCTTATTCTATCTTGTTCAAGAAGGTTGGTATACCGTCTAATTGCTTTGGGTTTCCACCAATCCATTACATCATCAACATCATTTTCCAATTTCTTTGAACCAATCAATTCCGATTCTTCAATCTCACTTCTCAAATATTCTCTGGTGTTTTCATAGAACGGAGCAAAATAAACTCCTCTTTTAAAACCATGAACATAATCAGAAGACTTCATACCAAGGTGACTATAAATTCTATTAAGTACATTTTGTTTTGGACCGGAGGGTGGATGAACTAACTTACTACGAAGATCGTGGACAATATTAGTGTCGTGGACAGAAAACCGTTGTTTAGCTAATTCATCAACAAGTTCATCTCTAGTGTCAGCATGTTCACGGATTGTATCTTGAAATGTCCATACCCACTTATCATTTTGTTTAGAAACCGTTCCAGCTTTACCACAACTTGCATGTTCATATTCTTGAAGATGATTTTCTTTCAACCACTTTGACCACTTTTCAAAATGTTCATCGTCTGGTTTAAGAAGAATCCGTCCTGTAGTTCGACCAAGTTCTTTCCAGAAAGGAATTCTTTGGTACATAGAATGACCACCATATAAAGAAGTTGTTGTCATTCCTACTAACTTCTGATCAAACTTATTTTCCCAAGCATCACGAACATCATTAGTACAAAGAAGAGAAGCAATTAATTTACCACCAAGAAAGTTATAACCAAATGGTTGTGTTGGTACAATCGTAGAACCAATACAAGTTTGATTCAACTTACTCTTTTCAAACTTATCTTCTTTAGTCCACCCGATCCAATTATCTCTAACTCCAATAGAAATAACGTCAGAAGCAATAGAAGACACTCCAAGAACTTTACCAGTGTTTTCATCTAGAATCAAGATTTTAATAAGTCTACCAATACCAATAGAAAACTCAAAGCTTGAGATTAACATTCTCAAATACTTCCAATCATCGTAATCGGTGGTTCCTTCTTTACAAATAACAACCTGTGGTTTCAGATTGTCAATTTCCTCAATGGTTCTTTCTTTATCAAAGATATCAGTAGGAGTCCACAATCTGCCCATAAGAGCACCAGTAGATACAACTTCTTTAGTATTGTCAAGTTGTTTTAATTCTACCCACTTTTTATAAAGTGTAGATTCTTCAACACCTTGTGTCTTCAAAGAAGCCATATGTTTAATAAGAGATTCCTTATCCTTATGAAAATCAAATGCTGTACTGTTCTGAAAGAACATATCAACAACATCGTGGTCTATTACAGATCTAATCATTAGATTACAATATTACTAATTTTAACAAGATAATACTCAGAAATAAAACCCCCATCATCAAACTTAATAGAAAGAAGACCACTGTTGGAAACCTCAATATTTCCTGTCTTCGCTGTTTTATTAGCCAAAAATATATCTTTCAAATACCTGGCAGAAAAAGTTAATTTCTTTTCAAGGCCGCCAAATGACTCTACTCCAAGAGAAATACGAGTTGTATTCATATCTGTATATCCAATAACCAATGTGGTGTCGGCGTTAGAAGTATGACCATCTGCCTGTTGTGTTCCCGATATTATAGTAAATGTATCCACTTCTGAAAGAGCAGATGTTGCCTTAACAAAACGAGACATAAATTCTTCATCAAACGGAATTGTCAAATTAAAATCTGGTAAAGTGGTAATTGTGGGTGCATCTGGTATGACTTGTGGATCAGATAATACAAACTTTACTTTAGTATTAAATGGATGATCATCTATCTGTAACGCAACTGGAACATCCTGTGATGTTTCCACGTTCACATTAATATCATCTGACTGACCAAACACTCCCAACAACGAACGAAGTTGAGAGGTATCGTAAATAGAATACCTTCCACTAGGAAGTGAAAGTTTGTCACTCTTTACAAAAGCCATTGCCTGCATATCCTGTGTAACTCCACTTACGGAAAGTGCTCCGTTTGTAGAATCCAAGGTTACAGAGTTAATAGCTCCACCAAGTGTGTACTTTTGAATAAACGTTTCAATTGAAGACTTCTGCATAACCTAACCTCTTTATTTTGATTTAATTAATCTAACACAAATGCTACTAAATGTCAAGTCATAGACCGAACATATTTAAAATATTTCTATCAACTTTAATGTTGATGGGCAACTCTCCCCAACCCAAAGCATTATAGAAATCTTGTAACTTCTTTTTCAACTCAGCATCAAACAATCTTTGATGATCGGAATACGTTTTTAAAAACTTCACAATCTGTGGAGGATCTTCGTAATCTTTAAACGCCAAAGTATCAATATGATATGGGTTCTGTCGTAACATTACATACTTTATCTTTTCTCCATCATTGATTGGAGGGAACTGTTTTTCAATTCCAAACTCTTTCAAAAGATGATTATAATTTATCACCGACTTTACATGCATCGGAGTACTCTTCATATAATGTCCCAACCTATCATTTGATGTTTTGTACTTCGTTACGTTCTTAGCTGCTGTGTTTCTTGCAATCCTCCTAAACGGAACATCTTTAAGACCACCAACAAAATCTACCATCACTTTATCTATATCAATCTTGTCCGTATCGTTCAACAAACTTATAATAAAGTTTCTCATATACTCTTTAAAAACAATTGGAAATGTTGAACGAACAATATCTAGTCCCTTAACAATCAACTTAGGTTCAATCTCAGTATTCTTTTCTAAATCATAAACTTTCAGCATTGCATATCTTTTCTTTGTAATCCAAATTCCAGACTTAGCAATTATTTCACCCTTAATATGAAATCTATGATTAGGACAATTAAAATAATCAACAGCTATCTTATCATAATGTTCATTTAATTTTTGTTCCACAAAACGAGAAAGTTTAATTGTAGCTGATTGTAAATCCCCTTTCAACTTATGTTTCAGTGGAAGGGAAGAAAAATATAAACTATCAGTATCAATGTAAATACACCAATCTTTTTCTGAAGGAGCTACAAATCTTTCTTTCCGTTTAACCGCTTCCTGTTTGAGAGCTAATTCGTATTTTGCCAACTCTGCACTACTCTTTGGTTCGGCCCCCAACTGTTCAAATAAATCATTCACAAATACCTCAGAATTTTTAATGACATCCTGACCTGTAGTAGTGACAGCAACGGCGTTATCCAAATCAAAGAATCTGAAAATAGGAAGTCCCAAAACACCATACAATGAATTTAAGAAAATCTTTTGAATGTGTTGTCTGCGATCATAAAATTGTGCCATTTCAATATCGCCTTCACTTGCATGTTTATTCATCAGCTTCTGAAATTCAATTCTCTGATCAAACCACCGTTCAAGAATTTCTGGAATGATTCCTCTTTTATTTTGTTGGTATAAAATACCATTAGAACTTATAGCTAAGTTATGTTCGGCCATAAACGAATCAAATTGTTCTCTATTTAAATCAACTATCCCATCTGTTTCAACAGAAAACTTATCCATTTCACCATCTACAAAACTCTTATTATTCCAATTAGTAACACTCCCAACCTTCGTCTCTGGTGAAATATTAAGAGACATAATAATGGAAGGATATAGCGACTGTAGATCTAAAGAAAATACCCAATCACATTTTGAAGGATTGGGAACTTTAACATAGGCTCCTATAAACTTATCAGTATCATCACGATCATTCATCATCTGTCGTGCATTTGCCTGTTTGTCGGTAACAATCAAACCCTTACGATGTAGATAGGTTACAATTGTTCCCTCAAGAAAGCGAGATGAAAATCCATAATCTTCATATTGTACATGACCAATGTGACAGATACCACGGACAAGCTCAATCAATTTCATTTTCTTTTCAAGCTCTACAACGATCTTTACATCAGTCAAATTATATTCAACAAATTTATCTAAGTCTTGTTCAAACAGTTCATCTAAGGTACCGTCATATTCAACCTTGCCCATTCCAACTTCCAACTTACCAATCGTATCAAGACGATAATTGGGTTGTTCAATGTAAGTAAACTTTCTATAAAGATCTAAATAATCTAACGAAGAGATACCAGCAATTTGATATTTCTTTCTGTATTTGGAAAATTTAACTTTATTAATAGAAGAAAGTCTATTGGCCTGGCCCCTGCCCAACACCTCACTTAATCTACGATAGAGATATGGAACATCGAAATAATTAGTATTCCACCCTGTAATGATTGTTGGGTTTATGCCTTCCCACAGATCTAAAAAGAAAGAAAGGAGATCGTATTCATCTGAAAAGAATTTAACGTAGGTATTGTCCTTATCATAATTGTCTTTTGACCCATATTCATCTAAAGCCAAAACATGATACTCATCTGTGATTTGATCGTAAAGAGCGATGGAAGTAATTTTATTATTAGCAGTCTCTACGTTAGGAAGATTATCTTCCATAGAAACCTCAATATCAAAGAACACCAAACGGTGTCCTTCGGATGGTTCATCATCTTCTAGATAGATGTCTGTTAAGACTCTGGTTTCTAACGGAAGATCACTTTCAAAAACTCCGGCCTCTCCACGTTCAAATTTTCTCGTCTTTGAACAATGTTCTCCGGTGAAAGTTACATGACTTCCATTTGGATTTCTACGATAGGCATATTGATACTCTTTTGCATCAATGATATAAAACCCTTTCTTATCATCCCATATATAAATCTTATCTTTTGCTAGATAGATATTTTGGTAAATGTTGCTACCCTCACATAACTAAAATGTTATTATTGATTACTCTTATTAATCTTTGCTTGATTTTCATAATAAATCATTTTCTTCAGACTTTCATTTCGTTCTACTTCAAACTTACGAAGAGCTTCGTCATATGTCAAGTCCTTATTTTGTGGCAATGTTTTCCATGTCTGCCAAGGCATGAATTCATGATAATTAGTCATATTAAACTCCCGTTGATCCAAATCCTTTATTGTCGCGGCCATCATTAGAAGACACCTCTTCTACTTCTTCCAGTTCAAAATTAGCTACCGGAACCAATATCAGTTGTGCAATCTTTGATCCTTGTTTGATATATTGAACTTGAGTTCCATAATTAGCAAACATAACAAACAATTCCCCAGTATAACCATTATCAATAACTCCACCAATGGTTTCTAATGTGGTATTGGTTGCCATAGAAGATCTATCTTTAACAAATCCAGCCCATTCGGGGGGGAATTGAAAAGATATTCCTGTACTAACTTTCATCTTTTGACCAGGCGCAATTGTAACATCTTCCATAGCATACAAATCGTAACCCAAATCTCCACTATGTGCTTTTGATGGAGCGATTGCATCTTCACTCAACCTTTTAAACTTTAAACTTGGATAATAATTGTGTACATTATATTCAAATTCGTGTTCTGGTACATAACTATATGTTTTAGTTTTTTGATATTGACTATATTCTTTTCCGTGAGTCCGATCCAACCCTAAATTTTTCCATACTTCTGACATAACCATCCTCTCTTTTATTAAACTACTTCACATTGTCCTGCGTAACAAGCCAACTCAGCTTGAAGATCTGTTTCATCTTTAAGTTCTACCACATTATCAAGATTAATTTCTGTTAAAGAAACAACGGTTTGTTCATAAGTTTCCTCGTCAATATCTTCAAAGGGACTCTGAACATACGAATGATCGGAGTGGGGCAATACACACAAAGCAGTATATACATTTCTATTTTCCCACATCCATTCGCTGACCGGACCCCACTCATCATCTTTAATGGTAACAGTAGTAGACACATTATTTCTATTTTCACCCTTGCGGTGGCCAGTTCTTACCCAATCCGACCAAACGTCTTTTACTCTAGTTAAAAGTTGCAATGCACTTTCCTGTCGTGTTATAGCTCCATTTGGAGCCATTTGGGGTACTTCAATCACAGCTTGTTGATTTGGTTTAAAAAATTCATCCACGACCAATTCTGGGTGGTTGGTAGAAAGGTAATCATAAATAGCTTCATTCTTACCAACACGAAGTCTACGAATATAATACCTATTATGCCAAGCATGAATTCCCGAACTAGATCCTAAAACCAAACTAGAAGTTCCTTCTGGTTTAATCGTGGTAGTTCTAGCCGCTCTCTTTATTCCAAACAACTCAGCGGCTCTTTCATTCTCTGTTCTTACCACGTTTGCTGCTTCGGCCATATCTAATTCCATCACATTACCAGAAGCAATGCCTGTCATACTGACACCAATCAATGCCTCTTTTTCAGTTGTTCTCTTCCAAATGTCTCTAAGATAATGAAAATCTGTATAAGAAGCTTGAAGAGTGCCAATAAAAGCAGCTGCTTTGGCTCTTGCGTTATATTCTTCTTGACTATGAATATCAGAAGCATTAATAGTAGTTAGATTACAAAATTGAAACGGGCGGAGAGAAATCTCTGCGCAAGGATTAAGACCATAATCTTTATCGTTAGTAAAAAAGAATCCTGGCTCTCCAGACTTGGAGGCTTCAACCTTGGCCCATAAGTTCATAAAAACTTCTTTCTCAACTCTATGTCGAAGGATAACTGCTGAGTTGTTTGCACGAGCAAGATGGGGTTTGGTTTCCCACCAATCACCAAACTTACATGTCAACATTTCATCATCATCTAAATTGAAAAGAGAAATCATGGCCGAACGGCGAATACCACCAGAAAGAACTGCATCAGCAATATAACAATTAATTTCATGGACCTCCAACGAAGTTAATTTACTACCGTCATCCTTTCTTTCCAAAACCTTACGAATGTTATGTAAACAATCATGTAGGGGTTCGGGGCCAGGCGCCTTTCCACCACTGGTAATAAGACGGGCACCCTTGGGTCTAACATCACCAAAGTCAAACTTGGGTAGTGAACGTCCTACCATATATGCCTTCATTAATACTTTAATAGCATCGGACCACCCCTCTATAGAATCGCCAACAAGATAACGGCGAGTCTTTGTTGGCTTTCTAATTTCGGGAAGTTTTTCTACATGGTGACCTTGAACAGAATATCCAACGCCAGTGCCGGAAAGTAAAAGAAACATTAATTCAGAAAATGCTTCATAACTATCCATCGGGAGGTAACAACAATTATATAATCTTGCGTTGTTGATTTCAATTGGTTTGCCCCCAAACTGTAAACTTCTCATACTTGGGAGAACTTTCTTTTCATAAACAAAGTTATAAGCTGCTTCTATTTCATCTCGTAAATGTAGATATCTTTTCATGTGCATCATTTTATTTCTATCAATGATCTCATTCCAATTTTCTCTTCGATTCCAAGCTTCTATAAATTTCGCGTACTTCATGTAGACTGTGATGTCAGATAAGATAGAAGCGGCTAGGTCCATAATAATTCTCCATAGAGGGTTAAGTTGTGATAATTGTAAAAAAACTACTAGGCTTCATTTGTAAAACCCTTCAGTTTATCAGCCAAAAACTTCCTCATGTTTGCCTCACCACTAGCCATTGTTTCTTTAAGCTTATCACCCTCTGGAGAATTCGGGTCATATATTTTAACGATACCTTTGGAGGTATCCATCCGAACAGGAAATGTAACACCGTCAGGGCCGAACCTGTTTTTCACAAGATGTGCTCGGCCCGTATTGTTAATCTTATCTTCGGTTTTGCGGCTGAGTGACAACAAAACATCTGCTGTTTTGACCTTATTGTAACTTTCTGCGATCTTATCAGCCTCAATTATTTCGTCATTAATACTGGACCGCTGAGTTTGACTCGCGGTCCAAATTGGGACTTGTAATTCGCCTGACATTGACCTCAGTTCTTCATAAATATATCCCAACTCTTCGTAACGTGCATTTGACTTCGTAGGCGTCACCATCAAGTCAGCATAATCAACAACAATTAAGTCTGGAATGAAATTTTGCATACTAAGATAATCAACATGGGCCATCAAAGTATTAACTGTAGCTGTTCTGCCTGGGAAATATTTAATGATTAATTTTCCTTCTACTTCACCAACAATACCCTTAACTAAATCTAAATGATTTTTCAATTTAGAGGGTTCAATTTGTGAAAACACGGTATCATAACGAATACCTTGATAGTTTTCATTTAACTCAAAACTATAATGAAGGACATTCTTGCCCTGTTCAAGAGCAACCTTACCTAAGTTGGTGAGGGCCCATGACTTACCGATGCCTGAGGGTGCAGCAATGACGCCTAACTCACCTGGCCCCAACCCACCGTCTAGGTGTTCATCTATGGGGGTCCAACCCGTTGGCATAGTGTTTCTAGCGGACTCAAGATGTCTAACATCAAAGTCTTCTTCCCACATAAGTCCAACATCTTTTTGAGTTCCTGCCTTCAATGCATTGTCAATTAAAGATTTAATATCATCATACTCGCCCCTCTGTAACAATTCAGCTGAACGAAGAATAGCATGTTTGAGAGTTTGATTCTTAGCAAATTCTAAAAATCTATTTTGAACATATTCAAGATCTTGATCTGTAAAATGGATATGACTGTTTTTTAACTGATCAATAACCTCTACCTTTAAATTACTCTTTGTCTCCAGATCATTCATTTCAACTCTGAAAAAATCCATTGATGGGTTTTTCTTATACTCTGAATAATATTGAATAATTTTATTGACAATCCATTTTGAAGCTTGACTTTCAAAAAAGTTTGGATTCAAAACATCAGTTGACTGACCCAAAAAAGATCCATTGAGGATCAGTGAAGCAATAACCTTAGATTGAAAGGCTGGGCCGAACTGGGTGATCGTATCTACATTTTTATTAAAATCAACCATCAAACCTCGTCAACGAGTTAAAAGTGGAAACTACCCAACTATCGTAGTTTTGCATTGCTGGTAATATATTAGTCTCCATTAGCAACTTTGTCAAGTCATACTTGTGTAACGATAATTGAGGACGGTTGATTTTATTTAAAATTTTCATCTTATTATTGTCACTAATCATAACAGATCGTAACGACATTAATTTTATATTCAGTTTAATAGATTCTTGTTCATCAATAATCCTTGACGCAACTTTCAACTTAGAATTTTCAGCAGCATCAATAACATCATCAAACGTAAGATGTTGTTCAGTAACAAATTCAGGCACAATCTTTAATAGAGTTTTCATTCCCAACCCTTTTATGCCGGGAAGATTATCACTGGTATCGCCAGTTAATGCCCTATACAAAAGGAAATTGTTAGGATGTATCTCATAATCTTCAACTACTATTTCTGGAATGTATGTTTTCTTTCTGACCGGATTCCAGACTTTAATATCGTCTCCGACCAATTGAAGAAAATCTTTATCGGTAGAATAAATAATACTCTCTCCACCGTTCTCCACCACATGTTGGGCAATATAACTAATGATGTCATCTGCTTCAACGTGGTCAAGAGTAATCGTTGTAATGGGCAATTTCATCAACGCCTTTGCAACGATCACCAATTCATATCTCATCAAATCCTGTTCGTCTTTTTCGGTGGTCATATCATAAGTTCGGTTTAACCTAGTTAAAGGTTTTCTACCTAACTTATAATCGGGATAAATATCTCTTCGGCGTTTAGAACCACCTTTGCCATCAAATATAACATACACCCGACTAGGTTTAAACTTACGAGTTACATAACCAACCGACTTTAAAAATCCTGTAACTCCTCCTATATGGTTTCCATTCTCATCCATAGTTGGAATTGCAGCAAAGGATCTAATAAATGTATTCATACCATCAATAATCAAAACCCGATCATTAAGAGCAATACCCTCATCCTTATTAGAAAAATCCATTGACTGAAAAACTTCTAGAAGATCCTGCGTCATTCCTCATCATCCTCGAAAATTGGTTTCTTATCTGTTGAACGATAAGACATAATTATATTTTCACAAATATCATTATAGATCTTATCCTTACGTTCTTGATCTGCTTCTAAAAACTCTGCAAAATCTTTGGCTTGGAACTTATGTTCTTCACCACTTTCATCAACAAATTTATACCAAGCACCCGCCTGTTTAACTAACTTGTTTTCCTTCATAACCTTTAACCACGCAGAATATTCATCAATACCGCGGTCAAAGTAAATATCAAAAGTGGCCTCACGAAGTGGAGGGCCGCAACGATTCTTCATTACAATTGCTTTGACAGTTACACCAACAACATCTTTTGAAGAATTTTTTATCTTTGAAATCATCTTCAATCTCAAACGAACTGATGAATGGAATCGAAGTGACATTCCTCCAGAAGTAGTGTACTGATCTGCGAACGGCATTGCATTCATCTTCTGTCTTAACTGATTAGTGAAGATTAATAGAATACGTTGTTTGGCTAACATATTCGTAACCTTTCTCATAGCCTTACTTAGAATGATTGCCTTGTCAGTTGCATAACCATCCTTGGTAAACTTAGATTCTATTTCACTCTTGGTCGAAGCAGAAGAAACAGAATCTACTACAATAGTAACAATCTTATCCTTATCGGTTTTTCTGACCTTCTCAATGATATTGGTTATCATCTCAAAGACATCTTCTATTGCCTCGGCATGAACATAAACCAACTTGGACATGTCAAGACCAATAGCACGATAAAAATCATCATGTACGGCAGATTCGGTATCAATAATAACACCGACACCACCTCTCTTTTGAGTATTAGCTATAACGTGTGCGGCTAATAAACTCTTACCTGACTGTTCTAGTCCTGTAATTTCTACTATCCTACCCACAGGCAGACCACCATGCGGACGATTTGCAATCGCCAAATCAAGCATGGTGGCACCTGTAGGTACCCAATCGTTTAAATCAACTGGTGTTTCGTCATAGCCGTCTAAGAAGTATGCAACTTGATCTTCTTCAGACATCAAAGAGTTTAAACTATCAGCAATAATTTGCGCCATCTCATCACGATCAGGCGTCTTTACCTTCTTTTTGACAGCCATGAGCTAGCCCCTTATTCTGAAAATAGGGACTCAAACTCATCTACTGCTGACTTAACCTTATCACCACCAGACGAAGCCTGTACTGTAGCAGGTGCAGTTACCTGTTCAGTTGTACTAGTATCTTCATCCGCTGAATTAGGATCAAGGTAACGCTTTAGAACAACGGACAGCTCTTCAAAAGTAGGTTCCTTGAAAAGAGTATTAAGATCTGGTTGCTTGGTTGTCCAGCGTTCGACCAACTCAGCATCCTCTGAAACTGGAGTCTGATTCGGCTTCACCAAAATCGTTGTCTTCGCGAAGTTCGTATCACTCTTCTCCTGTGGAGTATAATCCACTACAATGTCCCGTCCAGTTTCGATATGAGTAATATCACCATAGTCGGGATCGTTAATGTAAGTAAGAAGTGCTTGATAAACAGTCTTACCAAACGAGTAAAAACGCACACCCTTGTCTTCTTCACCACGGACCACTACTGGAGCGAAAGTGCGAAGTTTGGGCATAAAAGCACGAGCCTGTTGATAAGCATCACGGGTTCCCTCAGCACGAAGGTTCTCCGCGAACTCTGCAATCGGATCACGATTACCGTTGGAAATTGGACTTAGGTGACTCCGGTTTCCAAGATAATGGAAATAGAGTTCACTGAAGGGGTTTTCGGGACAGTTCGTCAACGGAACGATCCTTACTTGGGACTTGCCTTCTGTCGGCCTCCAAAAAGCGGATGTCCGCTTAGTTTGTCCCTGAAAAGTGTTTAACTTGGCACGAAGTGCCGCAATGTCAAGAGCCATAATTTTCTCCTTATGGTTTAGGGTTTAAAATTTAACACTACATAATCTAACAGGTTTAGTATTAACTGTCAAGGGGTAATTTAAGGTTTATTTATTTATTATTAAGTATTCGTAATTTCGTCTAATCTTAAAATTTGTTTTACTTGTGTTGGTATCTTTTTCAATTTGCCATATGCGGTGACCAAAACCATATTCTCTAATTCTTCCCAATCAACTCTAAATCTTTTATCTAGGATTCCATTATTCTTTTCCATGATTAATTTATTAAGAGCATTGATTGTATAAATGGTATTAGTTTGTTTTTTACGATGAACGGATATTGTGGAATTTAAAACATCGTTTAAATCAGCATTTGTAACATTATATGTTAAAATTAACTGTTGTTCATCATCAGAGTAAATGTCCACTGCTTCTTTCGTATTTTCTAAAATAAAAATTTTATCTGAAACTACTTGATATTTTTCTGAGATCTCTTGACAAGTTTTGATCAACTCATCTGACTTACAAAAAGTACAAAGTAACTGTGTCTCCATGACAATCCCTCTGTTGGAATTGTCTATAAATAGGTTTAAAAATGTTCAAATTTCATATTTTTCAGGTTGTCACCAATAGAAATTGAAAACGGATGTTTCAATACATCCCGTAAAATATTAATTAAATTATCAATTTTAGCTTCCTCTACATCAAAAAGCATTGAATCATAAGTATAGAGAATCGGAACTATATCTTGTTTTATAAGATTGTACAAATATTTGATATTTGTTTCTGCTTCCACCGACTGAACAAAATAATTAAATACTTTATTTCGTATAGCGTTTTCTACCACAATCTTTTTGCCAAGCTCTGTAATCAACATACCTTTACTCTGATACTCTGACCACAATTTATCTTGGAATCTATCAACTTTATCAAACAACGGAATGTCTTTTACAATATCTTCAAACTGATATCCATAAAGATTTCTAAAAGTTATTACCTTTGACTCATTATATTGTTTCGGTGTTAGTTCTGTTGTTTTAAAATAATGTTGACCCAACATTGTATGTGGGTCTTCTGGAAGTTCCATACCAATCTGTTCTGCAACTAAAAATAAATGATAACCATTAAAATCCATATTTACTAACTTACCATTCTCATGTCTAGAAACAAATGAGGTTCTAGAGTCATCAGCCTTATTGAGAGCAGCATAATTGATTCCACCATATGCGTTACTGGGTCTGCCTGTGGTGGTGTAATGATTATAGTTAGTTAAAACTCTATCATCGTTAATTAAATTACGCCTCTCCAATCCAAATGAATTCAAAAATGTATCGTGATCAACAAACAATCCTTCAGATTCTATTTTAGAAAAAACATAAGGAATAATATTATGGTATGTAGTTAGATACTTCTGATCAAAAGCATCTTTCTTTTTATCTAACAATACAACATCTAACGATTGACCAATTTGTTGAAGCGTATCCAAATGAGAATAAATGGGAATCACCGAATTTAGATTAGAAACTTGACTCAACCGAACAGAATAGAATGTAGAAAGTTGATTGTAAACTTCCTTATTATCAAAATATTTTAAATCAAAACAATCTTGTACATCCAACCCCAAGTGTAACAATTGCTTTATGTCATACACAAAAGCATTTCGTAGAACCAAACCTTGATAATCTTGGTGGGGATAATCAACATGAGTAAATGAAGAATAGAATTCTCCATCTTGAGTCTTAACATAAATGCAAGACAAAGAATTTAAGAGAGGGTGTGCCTCTGGATCTGAAAGTAAATACAAACAAACCTTGGGTTCGTCAGAAGCTAGAAGTGTTTGTAAATCATAACCTTTTAAAAATTGCATCAAACTCCGTCATAAAATTCTTGATAGTTTGTCAAATGATTTTCAAGATATGGTATTCTCTTACTAAGGAATTTAACTGCTGCAGCGTTCTGTGTCAAGACGCTAGGAATATTAATTTGTTCTCTACCCCCAGCAAATGTAGGATTGCCCGTGTATAAATTAAATTTACGATCCGTTAAGTGACCTTTAATAACCCATTTCAAATGACCTAACACAACATACGAATTGTCATAGAAACGTTCATAATCTTTACGAGAAATCTCAAATACTTCATTATATATACGATTTGCTCTAGCAGCAAAATATCGTGGAAGATAACCTTGCAGTCTATAAACTTCCGTTATTGTTGGTGCTGTGTTTGTAATAGTGACATCAAATAACATTATGAATCTCCTAACATATGTGCTCCCCTACCCACAATTCCCGCGTGGGGATCGTCCCCGCCTACTCGAGCTTTGGCCATAGCCGCTTGAAAACGTGGTTGGCCACTAGCAATCAATTGACCTTGAAGTTCTGTGGTCCACGCTGTAGAATCTATAGTATGTTTATATCCGGTCACCATAAAAACATTAGTTTCATTATATGGTGAAGGTAAAACATTTTTAACCGTAAACAAATTTCCAAACTTAAAACCATCAAGGCCTTGTAATTTTATATTAATTTGTGGTGCTGCTGGAAGACTTGTCTGTTGAAGTAACTTATTTTTAATTGTTGAAGCTTTCATGGCAGCAGGTGTTAATTCTTGATATCCTATTATTTCTCTAAGAAGGCGTTCTTCAGTTATTTCGTCTGCGTCCATACGATTATCAACCTCACCCGAAGCTACTTCGTCCATCGCTTGATAAAGTAATGCTTTAGTAATGATCCGTTCAATCCGTTCCGATGAGAGGCCTGTGACGCCGTTTATTGTTAGGTCGTGGGGGCGGGCCGCTTTCCGTGCATACCCATCACGCTTTGCCAGGTAGATTTTAGCTCCCCTCACCATTATAGCGTGAATTTCACCTCTATCAATGTCATTATTTAAGACATTAAACCGATTTATAATTTGTTCTTTTCCACCTGCTTTTTCAGATATTACTATTCCAGTAGTTCTAATTAACTCTTGTATCGTCTGTAAATCTTGGTTATCAGAGAGTTGTTGATCACGCAACATACTTTTTACGGCAGCCTCTCCATTATCATCCAGAGCATATCCATAATCTACAACAGTTTTTAACTCTGGATCTCCGTAAACTCCTCCTATGGTTTCTAAAGGACTAAACGTACTTGCCATAACAGAACTTGCAATAGCAGTTGGCAACGAAAAATTTAAATCATATGATAATGCCTCTGAAACATTTCCAGAAAAGAAAGTAAACAAATTCGACTTTTTATTTCCTATATTGTCGGCAACCATTTTTCTTTCATCAAAAATTGTTAATACAATCTTAGTAGTGAGGCCCGAACGGCCGGTAAAGCGCCCCAGCTCCTCCATCGCTGCATCTTTCTCTTCCCCTGACATATTTTCATAATTGGCCAAGATGTCTGTAGGAGGTTTCATCTCCACATATCTCATTTTTAAATTTAAAAGATTATTACTAGAAACATTTATTTGGTTCAAAACTTTTTGTACTGCCTCAGCAACTGAATTGGAAGAATTAAAAGCATCTCTAATAACCAAATAATTTATAAAAATACCACCAAGTGAATCTGTATTTGTATACAATTCCTTTTCAGACCATTCAGGAACAATAGCAAAAAAACTAGTATTAGTTGAATCTGTGTATTTATATGAATAATTGTCTTGTCGTATGTTTTGGAAAAACGTAGAATATTCCGTAGAAATCCTCTCGACTAATGATCCCAGTTGGGACAAGTGATCTCCATCACGATCTCCCCCCCCATACACTAGTGTACCGGCGTCAACATACAAATTAACATTGTTTATTAATATGCTGTTAATATCTATTGATCTTAATTCTGGATAATATATGATTCTATCTGACTCATCTTCATCGCCTGATTCAAGTTTTACTTCATAGTTAAATACCTCCGAATTACGAAATGCGGTGTTTATAATTCGTGGTAACAACCTATCGAAAAAATATCGTAAAGATAGATATGTAATATCTGAACCACTCTTGATGTTATACTTCTGTTGAGCCTCCGCATCCTTATTCGAAGTTGACCTATCAACTGTACGTTGCCCGGAACCCTCAACAAATGGAATCTCGACAGGATCAATAGTCCACTCAGAAGGTAATATAATCTGGTGATTATATTTATTCTCAACATTATCCACATCCACGTTGACCAGACCATCTTCTATAACTGACTGAAAATATATGTCATGATCTGGTTGCCATCCCTCCCGTGAAATTTGGCCAAATCCTTCACGAATGGATTTTGACTGTTGAGTATTTTCACGATAGTCTAAAAATGTATCATCTATGCCCAGTGTAAATAAAAATTCTAATGCATTTATAATTTCTATTTCAGCTTCATATTCATTTTGTTCATTTAATCGGGTTCTAAAATTAGACACCAGCCCAATGACGGCTCCAGAATTTCTTGTGGGCTTTAATGGTATATTATTTCTAAAATTATCTACATATTTTTGAAAAGTAGAACCATCTAACACATCAAAGAACTCTAAATCTTTATTAGTTGTACCCGCAGCAGAAACCGATTCATACTCCAAACCTACCCGCGGGGGTTCGTCTGGGGCCGACTCAAAGAAGCCCTTCTTCACCAACAGTTGTTCATCAGTAACCGGATTTCGAGTATGACCATACTCAATAACAATTGGATTTCCTGGCCGTAACATGGTTTGATAAATAAAATCATATTGTTCTTTTCCATAAAACTTTAAACTAACCACGGCCTTAAAAATAAAACCACCTTTGGATTGAGTTGATATAGTTACTCCAGTTACGCCGGGGGGTGGTAAATTTGGAACAGTATCAATGTGAACTGGAGTTGGTTTATTACCCATATATGTTATTCCAATACCTGTTCCTGTCTGTCCTCCTCTATTAAAATATGAACTAAGACTGTTCATATTATCTAGATCGGATATGCCTAGTGTAAATCCTCTTAATTGTTGATACTTCTTATTGGGATCTGAAACAGACCATACACCTTCAGTTTCAACAAGTGAAGTTACTCTTACATGGGGCATTAATACAGTTTGAAGAGCATTAAAAGATTTTCTATAATTTAATTCGTCTTGTATATCTTTACTAAATGAATTTTTAAATAAAGGCATCATCTATCCTTGGAATAACCAAATTTTTGCCCGGAGTAGCATATAAAGTACCCTTTACTTCATTGTTTGCTCTTGCAATTATAAACCACTTGGAACTATCATTATAAAATTTATGAGCAATAAGATCTAATCTTTCTTTTTCTTTCGGTGTATAACGAGTTAATACTTGTACATTGTCTTTAAACGAATCAACGAATGAAATTTTATATGTGTTTCCGCGGCCGGGTATATTGACAAGTCTTGTTTCCTTAAAGCGTTTCATAATTTAATCTCCAAAATATTAAGGAAGGGGTACGCCAAATGAATCATGTGTGGGTCGTGGTCCAGCAAATGAATTCCATCTGTTGGCGTCGGGTTCGGAGAGAGTTGGAACTGGTGGTGGGAAAGGATGGTCAGGTTTTATTAATTCATGTGCATCTTTTAAATACAATGTAAATTGATCATCTACCATCGCCGAATGTGTATAAAGTTTCTTATCCAACAACCTAACCCCAATACCAACAAGCACCGACATAGGCGTTTGCCTATCTATGTCCCAAGATGTATCATTTGCAATAGTATGAGTTAAAGTTTGAACAATACATGGTTGTTTTACATAAAGTCTTCCAATAGTTAACTGTGTCACCAGTGGAGTCAAATATCCGAGCCCACTTCCTTCAGAACTTTCTGGATAAGCTAAACTTGTTAAATACGCCATCTTCTGCATTACAAGATCTCGTTCAGCTTCTGAAAAAGCGTGTAATCTTAATGAAAAACCAACATCTCTAGTTACTCTATCATAAGTATAAAAGGTTTCATAACGACCAATATATTTGTTTTCATTATATGTTGGAGTTACCGTTTCATTTATATCTTCAATAAATGCTCTAAATCTAACTTCTGCAGCTTCCTCTTGACCAAAAACTCTAAATATAACATCAATAGAATCTGAATCAAATTGCGAATCATGTTCTCTATAAACACTAGGGTTGTCGGCTTGCATCCAATCTTTATAATATGGATTGTCCCAAGCTTGTGCTACAAAAACTGTTTTCCCATCTTCAGTCTGTGTAGTATTACTGCCTGCTTCAAGACCAATTGAAATTATTTTATTTTGTTGTTTATAAGTCTGCATTGCATCCAGATACGAAATGGGTGTCCCATCGTCCCAAAGTCCACGCGGTGCTTCTAGATTGTCCGCACCCAACTCGCGAGTTAATTTGGCTTCTTCTTCCGCTTTGGAACCATAATATCTCATTCGTATATTACTAGCACCAAAGTCCGGTGTTTGCAAAACACTACCAACACGATTTACATTATCAATAACATCATCAATACCAACAAAAAATCGTCTAATATTTCTAAGAAGAGTAATGTCCTGTGCTCTAGGCAAAAACTTAGTGACATAATCCGCAACCGTCCTTGATGGATTGGGCAATCTAACCCTACCACCAGTAACGCTGGTAATGAAACCAGTTAACCGATTCACTCCCGTAGATTGAACAACATCACCGACAATCTTTGCGACATATCTATGTATTCTCCTAGACACACTGCGTACTATGCTATTAAACTGTCTCTCAACAGAAAGATTAACAATCAAAAAGTCATTCTCTCGTAGAGATTGTAAATTATGAAATCCAGGCGCTATGCCGGATTCAGCTAAAGCACCATCTATAGGACCGCCGCGGCCAAAGCCCGATCCAAATGTTTCTCTATATGTTCCAGACTCATCGTATGGTTCCAAGCCCAGATAAACTTGGCCGTAACGACCCCCATCAGACACTCGTTGTAATCCTCTATTATGTTCCCAAATTTGTTCCAAATATCGAGTTTCAATTTCGGGCCTGTAGGCAGCTGAAGTGCCAAATAATCTAGCACTAAGTTGTCCAAGTTTTGAAACATGACCCTTACTATCAAGAAAATTATTTATGATATTTGCTCCCCATCTTCGAACCTTTGCAGCTGCAAGATCAACAAAGGTTAACCCACCCGTATTCAACATACCTTCTTTAGAAGATAGTCTGAGATAAACGGGGCCGGAACTAGAAACTAGTTTATCAGCAGTTTCTCCTTGCATTTTTCCAACGTCATCCGTTACAAAAGTAAATTCGCCCGGAATACTAACTGCGGTTGCGCCTGTTGCTATAGAAATCTTATAACCGTGTCTTGGTTTGTGTACTGTTGGATCAACATGATCTTTTAAATTATCTTCTCTATAATTTCTCGTATATGCAAAGGGGTTAGATTGTTGTAATAAAATTTGTCTATCTAAAAATCTAGCACCCACTTGGGTTTTTTCAAATTTTGAAATCCTATCTATGTCTCTGTCCAAACTCACCGATTCTCCAGAAAGTACCACATCGTCGTTCATAATACGCTCGCGTCGAATGTCATCTGGATAAACATAATTCAACGGATGAACATCACCATCACGTTTAGTAGGCACATTTCTATATACCGTACCCGCCTCTTGTCGTTTTTCAAACATATCTTTTAATTTACTCATCAGGCGTTCCTTATAGCACCTTCGGGTAATCTCATTATAGCCTTATCAAGATCTCTCATCTCAACTGTTATACCATTCAAAGCACCAGCCATAGCACCTGCGAGTGCATTGGTATCGACACCCCCACCTAAACTTGCAGGATTTTTTACTCCAACTATAGTGTCTTTGGGATTAAACGGAATGGGGGGTTTGCCTGGCCGATAAACAAAATCGTCCATAAACAACTCTGTAGCACCGTAAGCCAAACCCCCAGCGATAAGACCAGCAATACCGGCTCTCATCGCCCATTTAGATCCAAGCCTCATGACGCCAGCCGCGCCGGCCCTTGCTTTCGGGTTCGACAGTGCGAGTGCACTCGTCGCGCCCGCGGTCACAAGTCCGCTACCACCCGCACCGCCAACCGCGCCAAGAATGCTCATGAGTATAGTGATTTGGGATTGCAATAAACTATTTCTTTTGGTATCAAGATCTACTTTGAAATCGAAATCAACTTCTTGATTATCAACAATTCTTTGTACTTGGTCTGCGGAAAAGCCAGTCATTTGCCTTATTATGCCGGCTTGGTCCCGTCTTAACTGTGTGTTAACTCCAACTCCTGCCCCAACCAATCCAGTTCTGATTAAATCGGTATATTCCTCTGTCGTTCCTGTTAAAGCAACAGACATCAATTGACCAAAATCAACAGCAAAGCCGGGAAGGACCGCTCTTAATTGAGCAAAACCTTCTACGGTTCCTTCAAAATCTGTAGCAAATCCCGTTAAATTCTTATCTATTTCAGAAAATTCCAACCCAAGCTTTTTAGCATTAGCAATACCACGAACAATAAATTTATTAAACTCTCCACCTGCTCGAGCTACTGCGTCTCCACTTTTAGCTAATTCTGTAGCAGCAACTGTGCCACCAATACCAACTTGCCTAAACTGATTTATAGCTGCTTCTGTTCCCAGTATATTGGCTTGGAAAAGTCTTGTTAATCTTGTCAAATCGTTAGTACTAACACCCAGATCAAGTGCTAAATCGCCAAATCGTGCTGCGGCCTGTGGACTAACCAATCCGCCAAATTCTCCCGCGATTTGCCCAGCCCCACGAACCGCTCTAGCTGCTCCGCCGGGCCCTCTGAGTCGAAGTCCGTCATTTATTCCTATCATCTGACCAGCTGCTCCGAACCCGAACCCCAAAGCTTGTCTTTGGGTCGTGCCACCTAATTGCCTAGCTAAAACAGCTAAACCTTCATTGAACGCGGTAAGAGCAGTAACACCCATTCCCAACCCTACCGTAAATCTTTCTAGGGGCCCTTTTGCCTTTTTAAGTTGTGTTAAAAAATCACCAAGTCCAAAGAGTCGTATGCCTGTGCCGGGGATTCCGAAAGAAAGCTTATTAAGCATAGTAGTAAGACTGCCTTCAGATTGACCCCTTTGCCTAGTATTTTCTTCATCGCTTTCAGACTTCTGTTGAATACCACCCTCTAACTTTAACAGTGCATCTTTAAGTTCAATAAATAAATCTCGATCCTCAACAGCAAGTTTTAATACAGCCATTATTTAGTTCCTCTAAACTTGGAAAAACGTTGTGTTTGTTGTTGTGCTTGTAACTGTGCTCTTTTATTTTTTTCTTCAACCTTTTCTTTTATAACCGTAACATAATGATTCCTCAGTTGAATTGGCATGTTATACCATGTTTCAAAAGAGAAACCATCCACATTCATGCTAAGAGTAACCAATAAATCGTGAACCGCTAATCTATATTCCGATGTCAGGCCAAAAAAAGTTTAGCCCAATGGGCATACCCCCCTTCATCGTGTGACCACAACCTTCACAAGTAACTTCCATTGTCATATCAATTGATGGGTTAATTTTGTCAAATTCCTCTCTAATTAATTTAGAATCTTTAACAACCAAATTTTCCACCATGCTTGACAGAATACTTTTATCTGTTTCGCCATTAATAGAAACAATAATCTGTTTCAATCTAGATGTTACACTAGTTGTAAGTCCCTTGCTATATCTTTTACTCAATATTTTGTCAGTATTTTCTATATCCAGTTCATCACCACGCGTTAACGGTCTAACAGTAATATTCAATCCCGTTTCCGTAACAAACTGATGATGTCCATCTTCATTGACATCAATCAAATCATCTGGACTTTCCAACTGAGTCAAATCTACTGTATGTTCTATTTTTTCTTCACATGAGTCACAATCAATTTCTATCGGATAATCTTTACCATAAGCTAAAACTCTGGAAGCGATCACGACAGCATTAAGATCTCCTGTATTTAAATCTGCTGGTTTTACACCCTTATGAACCACCAAACTTTCCATTAACCTGTCCATAACCGTACCATTTGCAATCAAATTGGTACTTGTCAAAATATCTTCTTCTTTGGCGGTCATACCTTTCAATTCCAACTGACCACCACTTTCTCGTAACGGGTGTCCCTTTGGATAATATTTCCCTTGACTTGGAAGGGTAACAATTTCTACGGGATACATTAAATCACTCATAACATTTACAACTCCTGTTTTACTGTAACATATATAAATAGATTACAATTTCAGTTTTTCCCAAGATAGTTTCTTCACAAAGTCATTAAAGATAGATTTTGTGTTAACTGAATTTATAATCTCACCATCTACTATCTGTGATGCAATCTGTTGTTTCTCGCCTATCAACTCACTCATGTACACATCAATAGTATTTTCAACCGTCATATAATAAACCTGAACCTTATTATCTTGGCCAATTCTATGGATTCGATCTTCTGCCTGTTCGTGGTTAGCAGGAACCCAATCCCTGTCTATAAATATCACCGTATCTATTACGGATTGTAGTCCGTCAATACCCATGCCCGCAGCTTTAAGAGAGAAGAACCCAACCTTAGCCTCTCCATTCACCAACCGATCTATTGCGTCTTGGCGTTTCTTTTTGTTCATGCCACCGTGAAATAAAGCAGCATCATATCCATAATGTTCCGCTAATCGTTTTAGAGGATCAATGAAACAACCAAATACTAAAATGGACCTATCATTATCCAAATACTCATCAATAATTTCTTTAAGTCTTGGAATCTTTTGATCGGTCAAATACGATTGAATCTTTGGCATAGACGCTACAGATGGTTTTCCAGAAAAACGCCACTCTCCAAAAATCTCATCTAGAATATTTTTATATTCCTTTCGTTCTGAAAATGACATATCAATATACAAATCATTTCTTTGTTTATCTGGTAATTCGGGTAGAACTTCTGATTTCTTTCTCCGAATGGTTAGATCTTTAGTTCGTTCGTGAAGTTCTTTTAAGTTTCTAACCGGCATACCTTTCCATCCACCATAACGCTGAGTAAAATGATAGAAATTATTAAATCGTTCACGATCCAATACATTAAGAAGAGTAAACGCTTCTATGGGTCTGGACATGACCGGAGTTCCAGTTAAGAAAATAATATGATCTGTTTTAATGCCAGGAAATCGTTTTCTCTCTCTCCACGAACCAAGGATAGATTTAAACCGTAAGGTATTACGGTTTTTTAGAAAAGTAGCTTCATCACATACCAACATATCAAAATCCAGTTTTGCCAAAACATCATGGACTTTTCTAACTGCATCATAATTTATGATATGAAATTGATTATCTAAATCACCATCTACATCTTTGGTGGTCCAAATAGTAGAATCTAAATTCGTAAATTTCTCAATCTCTTTTCTCCAATTAAGTACCACAGATAATGGAGAAATAACCAGAGTTTTAAACTTCATCAACCGAGCATACGCAATCGCCTGAACAGTTTTGCCCAATCCTGGCTGATCAGCAATCATAGCTCTACCACCCGTATGATATACAAACTCTACACCAACGCGTTGGAAATTAAATAAAGGCAGATTTAATTCTGGCATTTCGAAATCCGTGTCTTCCTTCTCACGAACCTCATGTCGGACTTTAGTTTCTTCTAAAAGTTCTTTATAAAGTTTCTTAATTTTACGAGTACATTTAACCTCGTAATTTTTTATAATAGAAACTACTTTTGGAAGTTGAACAATTGGAAACCGCCAATGTTTCTCTTTATCATTCCATTTGCGACCATCAATCTCAAACTTAAACCGTTCAATCAAAGATCTGTCATACGGCATATTAATTTTAGCAGTAGTCTCATTGACTTCTGATATTTCTACCGTCTTTTTTTGTTTCCCAAATACTTGGGTTGTTTTTACGCGGGGTAGGTCTAATTGACCAACATCCTTATTTTGGAGCGCAAGAGAAACGGCCTCTCTCCAAAGAGGAGAAAAGTCCGCATTGTCTCTTATCCAATATATGTAATGTGGGTGTTCTCTGATTACATGAGCAAGGGTATATCCCTTGTATTTGCCGAACGGGAAAACAACCGATTCAGCAGAATCATGTATCATTCCTACTGAACTGGTTCAACCCTGACAAAGCGTTGCCCCTCAATATCCAAAAGCCATCCCTCTTCTGATGAAAGTTCCATCATACCCATGAGTTCATTAGCAGATTCATTAATATCTGTCATAAGTCGCTGCTGAGTCTGTTGAAGGGTTGTATTTGAATTATTGATAAGAACAGAAAGAGCTCTTGGAACTGGACATTCATCTGCAACATTATATTGTGGTTGCTGCGGAGCCCCGACAGGTGCACCCATTGGAATCTCAGGAACTTCCGGTGCATCTACCAATTTAGGTGCGGGCGGAAATGTACTCTCAATTTGTGCTTCACCATTATCTTTCTTCTTAGCCATGTAACCTCCTAAAAATTATTTAACATGTTTAATATAACCATTATTGATTTGCTTGTCAAGACCCCATTACCAAGGAACTCCACCTTCTACTTTACCTGTCGGTGGGTTGAGTTGGTCTGCAAGTGATTTACTCACATTCGCTGATATTTCTGCTACACGGTCATCGCCCAACGAAGCCGTTACCCACCCTTCTACAAGGTCTTCAGTTAAACTAGCATAAGCAACAAAATCAGCAGAAGCAACTGGATCAAGACTAACAGTTCCTATACTTCTTCCATAAAAACTACCAGTAACACCTAAACTTGATGTACCTACGGTTTCAGCAGTATACTGCCAATGTACAACACTAACTACATTATCCAAACTGGCTGAACTGTACGTTACCTCCAGTGGGTCAAAGTTCCAATCATACGTTATTGCCATAATTAAATTTCCTAAATAATTTAAAGTCTACTATAATATATACACCATTAATTAATTTGTCAAGGCCCCACTACCAAGGTTTAACCTTACGTCCAACAATTGGATTAAGTTGTCCTGCAATAGACTTACTTATGTCAGTTTGTATGTTTGTTATGGTTGCATCTCCCAATGAAGCGGTTACCCACCCTATAACAAGAGGTTCCGTTAAATTTTCATAACTAACAAAACTAGCGGAAGAAGCAGGGACAACACCAGCCCTCCCACTACTGTTACCACCAAAACTACCAGAAATACCCAAACTTGAAGTAGATGCAATATTGCCACTATATGACCACCCCACACTAGTAACTACATCCGACAAACTGGCCGAACTATACTCTACCTGTAATGAACTGATCTTCCATAAATATGATATTGCCATAACTATTATTTCTCCTATTAATTATTATTTTACTAATCTAAACTTTCGTAAGTTTCTATAACTGAGTTAACAAAATTAGCGTTCTTTACGAGTTCTACTATGATACGGCCATCAGAATCGGTCACATCAGAAGTCTTAACGTCAGGATCTTGTCTTTCAGCAACAACTATCCATGATACTTCAGCTGTTGAATTAGTATCCTGACAATTAATAGTCAAGGTATTTCCAGACACCGATCCACGAACAGCGTCCCATCCAGAATTATTTTGAACCCAAACCTGTGCTTCGTCAGCACGACATAATACTTCAAATGTTCCTTCGGTCATTCCTTCTGCGGTGTCAATATTAACTGTTGCAGTACCGCTTGAGAGAGCAACCTTGCCACGATACATGAGATCTGCCCGCGGGCCCTCTATCACACTGTGTATTAATCTATGTGTATCTCTTTTTGAAGCAAGCGGATGGTCAATTGAGAAACTTTTTGTTGAAGATACTGTGTGAGTTCCAGATATATATGTATTACCATTCACTTGGAATCTGTAGCCTGGGTTAACTGTGTGGATGGCAATATTACCATCGTCTCTATCAATTCTGAGATAGCCAGTGGAGAGACTGGTTCCACCACGGACAGAACATTCCATATCGTTATAATTACCTAAAACATAGTAAGGACTGCCTGTTCCTTGTTGAATGTCTGCGAACTCCTCCCCGCCGACAACCATTTG
>Ga0208790_1000097_pt1 | contig 47717 bp, 35 predicted proteins | sample 10_taG_FD_184083 | JGI IMG/M metagenome (GOLD analysis project Ga0208790, IMG submission 184083) | Marine viral communities from the Subarctic Pacific Ocean - 10_ETSP_OMZ_AT15264 metaG (SPAdes) (version 2) | ecosystem: Environmental > Aquatic > Marine > Oceanic | place: Pacific Ocean | collected... | reverse complement strand
AACGACAGCAGTGTAATTCTGCCACTATATAACTAACTTTGTGCAGTTTGTTCGAGAGACTATAAAGACATATAGAAGGGATAGGATATAAGAAGGGGGTGACGCTTAAAGTGCCACTATAGTGTAAGCAACGGATCAATCCAAATGCAACTCACACCAATCGCCGCCAATCGCACCCAGTTAAATCTCAATGACGGCACACAAGTCTTCTTCAGTTACAAAACACCAGTTGCCGCAAAGTTGCCAAATTATGATTACATAAGGACAGCAACAAAGTGGAGTCAAACAACAACTAGGCACATCAATCAGTGGTTAGAAGGTGTTACTGCCGAGACAGTAGATCAATCAATTCTTGATAACTTAGTGGGGGGTTAATCCTCTCTCTAAGTTATTTTTTTATGTCCCCCGTAACTAACAACATCATGAAACAAACTAAGAAAGTCCAAACAAACAAACCCACTGAATTGGTGAAGTGGAATCCTGACAATATTGATGGTGCACGAATACTTGATGAATGGAATAATTCATGGGAGTTATACAAACCAATGAGAACATTAAACAACTATTAGTCAAACAATGCGTATTATTCTACTTGCTTTCTTTACAATCTTAGGTTGCAATTTAGTTATCCAAAGTATTGATAAAGCAGACAAGATACAGCAAGAAAAGATGCAACAACTGTGTCAAATCGATCAGTCCTATTGCACAACTAAACCAGTATCAATTACCGTTATTCCGTATTACTCCCAATGAACGATTACACCCAACCAGAATACAAGAACCTCTATGAAGAAATCCTATTAGATTATCATTTTAGGTTCCCAAAGTTTCACCCTATTCCGTATATCAATGACAATCAAATCTTACATTCAAGAAATAGAAAAGCAACAAAAGAAACCAATCAATGTACAACTTAAAGAACTAAAGATTGCAGGTGCAAAGTTACTACAATCAATTGACAATCTCATTGAAACATTATCATCAGAGGAGACTAAATCATGAGCAACAAATGTACAACACAACTTGAAAAGGACATTGCTTATTGTATAGATGAATTGGAGTTAGATGATAATAGAATAGGTGAACTTCTACGTGCTTGTGAAGAATTAGGTAATATCAGTTGTGAATACTTTTGTGAGGAATTTATATTTGTAGATGAGAACGGAGAAGCAAAAGATAGATGGCACGATGATGACTACTTACGCATCAATTGGTCTCTTAATTAACACTGACTAACGAACCATCTTCATTCACTAATTGTCTGTAACCCACCATTAGTATATCATCCTCTGCGCTTGCGCTTATCCCTTCGGGAGTGTTACATTGGAGACTCTTATTTGTCTTCCAATGTAGCATATTTTCTTTGTTATTAACCCACTCTAAGTTACACAAACGATTATCAGTCTTATCTAAGTTCTTATGATTAACCTGTGCCTTATTTGCTATAATAGGTAAGAACGCAAGTGCCACTAATCTATGGACGTAGTGTTGCTTAGGTTTACCATTCTTAGGGGTTAATCTAACAAACTGATAAGGATACTTTTTACACCTAAATCCTGGTTTTAATTTATGATTGCGTCCGTCTTTATACCATCTAGTAGAGAAGACTTCACCTGCTTCATTAACACTATAACCCCAGTAATCTTCCATCCCAGGTATTGTATCTAATGAGCGTATTTCCATAGGTCTTAACACTTTATACCATTATATATGTTTTCCCCAGATAAGTCAACTAATTACTGATTATAGGGGTTAAATAACATTAAAGAAGGTTTTAAATGGTCTTATAAATAGAACCCTTTGTTATATGTTGATCCGAATTCGTATCACTTAGAGGGGGTGATTAGGGTGTTGATTGTGTTAGTTAGTGTGATAATAAGAAGGATTAAAGTGTTATATTAATATTGATATTGACTCAGAGAATGGTTGCATAATGGTTCTTATTACCTGTCTTTAAATGTGCTCAGACGTTGTTATCTTAGCGAGCATAGTATAACACGAGCGAGCGAAATATACAAGACCTCGGATATATTTTGTAACACTAATACCAAACCAGTTCAGTAACAAACTAGAACCACAGTTTAGGTTCATAAGTACTACCCAAGGACACATAAATAACTGACACTAATTGACAGTAACTCCCTGGTATGTTATGATACTATTAGTTACCACCACCGGAGCAATCCTATGCCAGTTTCTATCTACAACAGTACACAGAGTAGGTATAGAATAACGTTAGAATTAGATGTAGAAAGTGACTTTAATCCCCGTGATATTAACTGGGATAAAGTATTCGACCTCGGTGGTAATGAGTCAGTCGAAAGTTACATCGAAGAACTGACACTTCCGGTGGATTGGTAACACAAATGCCAGGACAGATTAGCACGTAGTTTGTGTTAGTCTGTCAGTGGTTATTGTCCGTATCCCGTTAACAGTAAGGGGTGACGCATAAAGTGCCACTATAGTGTAACTAACCGTTCGTTTCTAAAATGTCTAAAACCTTTGCAATGTTCCTTCTAGAAAATGCAAACAATGGCACTGAAATCCTTGCTGTTCTCGATGACATCTCGGAGGTACAAACTACAGTCCTATAAGTAACAACAATTGAATAGCATATTAGGGCGGGGTTGTTGACACTCTGCCCTTTTTATGTTATGATATCTAAGTAACACATAGTACACACACAGTTTATAACACCTACGAAGACACGATTAGGCAGTCCTCGTTGTTATCGATATTCGGCAGTTGTTCCGCGTTGTTTGTTGCCCTTCGGCGTCGCGTTGCCCGGTTATAAAAAAGATAGAGACCCTAACCTACAACGAACCGAATTCGAGATGTATATATAAAAATCGCTCCAAAAAATTTTACCCCCCTTACCTTTTTCTAAATATAAAAAATTCCCCACGGAGTAATGAACGACATAACCTATCACATATATGCAAAGGATCAGGTACTATATCATAATTTACCAAAAGAAGATTTCGAAGAAAAGTGGGAGTTATTAAATGTCATGGTAGGACTGTTAAAGACTGACTATACTGAACAAGATTTGTCATATGTCCAACTATCTCCCAAGGTAGGTTATGGTGGCTCAGGTAAGGTTATCTACACTGAACCGCCGGGGAGTGATTCTTATTGACACTCTACATATATCATAGTATAATTGAATTGAAGGTATTAAACAATTATGGCAAGAGGATTTACAGTTAAAGCAAATACCCCAAAGAAGAAAGCACCTGAATGGGATATTGATGCTATCAAGGCACGAATGAAAGGAAAGACGATTGTATTCTGTCTTCCTGGACGTGGATGTTCATACGTCTTTCTGAAAAACTTTGTGCAGTTATGCTTTGATATGGTTCAGAATGGTATGTCTATCCAGATATCCCAGGACTATTCATCAATGGTTAACTTTGCACGTTGTAAGTGTTTAGGTGCTAATGTATTAAGAGGACCTAAGCAAGCTCCATGGGATGGTAAGTTAGAGTATGATTACCAACTATGGATAGACTCTGATATTGTTTTTAACACAGAGAAGTTCTGGCAACTTGCAGATTTAGCAATACCTGCTGAATCAGTTAAAGAGGATGGTAGTATTGACCCTGAGAAGGATCGTCCAATTAGTGCAGGATGGTATGCAACAGAAGACGGGCAAACAACCTCAGTAGCACACTGGTTAGAGGAAGATGATTTCCGTAAGAACGGTGGTGTTATGAATCATGAAACCGTTGAGACAATGAGTAAGCGTAACAAGCCTTTCACAGTAGACTATACTGGTTTCGGATGGGTCTTTATTAAGAAGGGTGTCTTTGAGACATTAGAGTATCCTTGGTTTGCTCCTAAGATGCAAGTCTTTGAGTCTGGTGGTGTACAAGATATGTGTGGCGAGGATGTCTCGTTCTGTCTTGATGCAATTGACAAAGACTTTGAAATCTGGTGTGATCCGCGGATTAGAGTGGGACACGAAAAAACTCGTATAATATAATGAACGTTATCGCGTTGCTCGGGCTCATAGGTGTTTTATCCATCTGTGGGTTCGTTTTATACCTTAAATCTTATAACCCACATTAAATTCCATTATGGCAGTTAAAACTAAACAAGGTGCATGGGGTTCAACTTATTATATTGATACCGTACCGAAAAAAACTCGTCAAGGAAGAAGTAAACATACTAAATATGCCGCGACCTCTCGTAACTCAGTACCCAAAAAGTATCGAGGACAAGGAAAATAAATAAAGGGGACTCGGAAGAGTCCTTTTTTAGTGAAGAGAGGTAAAACAGATGAAAGAACACGATTTTTTAGACAACTTAGCAAATCACCAACATCAAAAAATGCTTCGTGAGATATCAAATGATGATCTAACACCTAAAAAAAGTGATAAAATGATCCCAAATGACCTATATGAGCGTAAAGATAGTGAATTTGAGGACGATGGGCTTGATTATGACACTGATATGATCCCTTTGGCAGAATTTTAGTTATAATTCCTTAATAAATAACTCAATAAATAAAGTATTTTTATAATTTCATGCCGTTAGAACGGGTAAGTCAATCTTTTAAGGATATAAGCTCCTCATTTAAGGTAAATCCCTTGAATGAAGACCTTATTGCAATCAAAAATGAAACTGCTATTGCTCGTTCTATACGAAATTTGATCATGACGGTTCCTGGAGAACGATTTTTTAACCCTATTTTGGGTTCAGATGTTATGGGACTCCTTTTTGAGAGTATTGATGAGTTAACGGCAGAGGAAATTAGTGATCAAATCAAGATAACAGTGGAAAACTTTGAGCCACGGGTAGTATTAACCAATGTTGATGTTGTTCCAAATTATGACAATGGTGAATTCAACGTAACTTTAGAATATGATATTGTTGGAATTGATGTATTACCTCAACAATTACAATTTGCATTACAACCAACACGATAATGGCATTAGTAAATTACGCAGATCTAGATTTTGACCAGATAAAAACCTCAATTAAGGATTATCTGAGAGCAAACTCTAATTTTACCGATTATGACTTTGAAGGATCAAACCTTTCAGTCATTGTTGATACGTTAGCCTATAACACTTACATTACTTCATACAATACCAACATGGTAACGAATGAAGTATTCATTGATAGTGCAACATTAAGAGAAAATGTTGTTTCTCTTGCTCGTAATATTGGATATGTTCCTAGATCAAGAAAATCAGCAAGAGCAAAGGTATCTTTCTTTGTTGACACTAGTAATTTTACCAATGCACCAGCATCACTCATTTTAAAGGCAGGAGTGGTTGCTACAACTGATCCTTTTGGAGAGCAAAGTTATTCTTTTTCTATTCCATCAGATATTACTGTTCCTGTTATTAACAATATTGCAGAATTTGTTGATATTACAATATATGAAGGTACAAGAGTTACTCAAACCTTTACAGTTAGCTCTTTTACACCCAATCAACGATTTATTCTTGATAATGCTGGTATTGACACTAGTTTACTTACAGTAACTGTTAGTGCTAATGCTACTTCAAGTGCAGCAAACACATATACGTTTGCTGATAGTCTTTTTGACCTCACTCCCACTTCTAGAGTGTTCTTTATTCAAGAAGTTGAAAATGAAGAGTATGAATTGATTTTTGGAGACGGTATTTTTGGTAAAAAACTTGAAGAACCCGAATTTATTGCCGCCAATTACGTTGTTTGTAATGGTAGTGCTGCAAATAATCTTTCTTCCTTCCAATTTAGTGGAATTTTGCAAGATGATTCGGATAGAGCAGTAGAAACCGGAATTTCACTAATTTCAGTTACTGATTCTTCACATTCTGGCGAAAGTATTGAAAGTGTAGAGTCAATTAAGAAATATGGAACCCAAGTTTATGCTTCTCGGAACAGAGCAGTCACTTCATCTGACTATGAAGCACTAATTCCGACAATTTATCCCGAAACGGAGTCAGTTTCTGCTTATGGCGGAGAAACTCTTACTCCACCTCGATTTGGAAAAGTTTATGTTAGCATAAAACCTTATAATGACCGCTATTTGTCAAATTTGATCAAAGATAACATAAAAAGGGAGTTACAAAAATATACTGTTGCTGGAATTGTTCCAGAAATAGTGGATTTGAAATATTTGTACATTGAAACCGCTTCAAATGTCTATTATAACCCAAATTTAGCACCTTCTGCTAATTCGGCGAAAAATGCCATTTTTTCAAGTATTAACACATATGCTGATTCCACAGAATTGAATAAATTTGGTGCAAGATTCAAATATAGTCAATTTTTGAATATAATTGACCAAAGTAATCAATCTGTCACTTCTAACATCACTACAGTGGTTATGAGAAGAGATTTGAGAGCAATATTAAATAGTTTTGCTGAATATGAAATATGTTATGGTAATAGATTCCATATTGCCCATCAATCTGGATACAATATCAAATCTTCCGGATTTACGGTTAGTGGAATCGCAGGAACGGTATATCTAGCGGATATACCTATTAGTTGCCATATGGGAACTCTTAATTTCTTTAGATTGGATTCTCCCACTCAACCACAAATTATTAGAAGAAATATTGGATCTATTGACTATAAAAAAGGTGAAATTAAATTAAATCCCGTTAATATTATAGGAACCACTATTAATAGAGGAACTCCACTTATTGAGATTGAAGCTATTCCATATTCGAATGATGTTATTGGATTACAGGATCTTTATTTGCAACTAGATACTAGTAAGGTAAGTATTAATATGTGGCCTGATGAAATTGCATCTGGAGCAGAAATTTCAGGAAGTACCCTTCAAGTATCGTCAAGTTATTCAAACGGAGTCTTTGTAAGATAAGATATGGAAACTAGAGTTAAAATTCAATCGATAGTTGAGAATCAACTACCAGATTTTATTGCAGAGGAGAATCCACTTCTTGTAGACTTTTTAAAGCAATATTATATTTCACAGGAATACCCTAGTGGAGCTACTGATCTCGTCCAAAATCTTGACAAATATATTAAACTTGATGAAATTTTTAAGAATGTTAATACATGTATATTAAGTGATGACTTATCATATAGTGATACTACTATTACGGTAAGTACAAGTACTGATAAAGACGGTAATATTCTAACAGGTACAAGAGGATTCCCTGATAGGTATGGAATCCTTAAGATTGATAATGAAATAATTACCTACACTAGTAAGACAGATACGACCTTTGAGGGGTGTGTAAGGGGGTTCAGTGGCGTTACTCAATACTCTAAGGTAAATTCCCCAGAAGAACTCGTATTCTCTTCTTCTGTGGCAGCACAGCACCCTGTGGAGACGTATGAGGGATATGCTATAGGTCCTCTTGTTTATAATTTAAGTGGATTATTTTTCACTGAATTTCTCAATAAGTTAAAGCAACAATTTATTCCAGGATTTGCTGAGAGAAGTTTAACATCTGATTTAAATGAGAATCTTTTTATTAAACAATCTAAAGATTTTTATTCTTCAAAGGGTGCTGATCCATCATTTGAAATTTTATTTGGTGCATTATTTGGTGAAGAAGTTTCGGTTATTAAACCAAGAGATTTTTTATTCAGACCATCGGATGCTGGGTGGAGAAGAACTAGAGATTTAGTTGTTGAAGGCATTCAGGGAGATCCTACAAAACTTTTAAATAATACCTTATATCAAGATGCTAATGAAAAATATGGCATTACCGAAGCGTATGGATCTGTTACAGATGTAGAAAAAATTGCTATAGGTAATACAGAATACTATAAATTAAGTTTTGATGCTGATTATAATAAAGATGTAACTCTGCAGGGCACTCTCTATGGAGATTTTTCCGTTCATCCAAAAACATTAGTAATAACTCCTGTTTCTTCCGGATCTACCACTATTGATGTTGATTCTACTGTTGGGTTTGCACAATCTGGAGAGATTGCTTTTAAATATGATAATGGAATATCTGGAATAGCATCTTACTCTTCCAAATCTATTACTCAGTTTTTTGGTATAGCAAGTACTACTATTGTTTCTGGAATTGGAACAGCAGCAGAAATTAGATTAGATGCTAATGCATATGGTTATGCTGGAATAACTACCGATGAAGTAGTTAAAGTTAGAATTGGATCTGTCTTGGAAGAGGTTGTACTTCCAGAAACTCATTTATATTCTAAGAATGATACTGGTAGGATTAAGAGTTTAGGAATTTCTTCTGCTACTACTAGAAGAGAGAATTGGATTGGTAATGTTGCTAATACCTATAATCTTAGTGATTTTAGTTTAACTAATAGTTCAAATTATACTTATGAAGTAACATCTTATGATATTCATAATTTTAAAGCTGGAGATAGAGGACTTGTTAAGAGAAGTGATGGAGTAAACAGAGATTGTGATATTGTTTCGGTATCTGGATCTAAGATCTTTACTATTAGAGGACAGGGTGAATTATTATCTAATTACACTTATGAAGTTCAAAGAAAATTAACAAAAGTAGATTCTACCAGGTATCCTTATCTGAATAGAAATAACGCAAATATTCAAAATACCTACACTAACTTTAATAATCAAATTTTAGTTGGATCCCCATCCCTTCCTTTTTATCGGGATACCTATATTAACCCCTATAGTAGAAAAATTACTTTAAGTGGTGAGTATAGTGGAACTGAGATTGATGTACTTGCTAATGATCCAAATGCTCCATTAGATCATGGTTTTTATACTGGTGATAGAATCTATTATCAACCATATGTGAAAGAAGAGACTATTGTTGATAGTGATGGTTTTGCTGGGATTCAAACTTCAATGAGTAAGTTCCCAGAACTTCAAGAAGGACTTTATTTTGTTAAAAGAATTGATGCGTCTAAATTAAGTTTTGCAAAAAGTAGATCTAATATTAATAGTGGCAATTATATCTCTATTTCTGGAATTGTAACTTCTAATGTTATTGAAGATTATGATTTTGCTAGACAAGAGATAGAAGCACAAAATCTTTTCAGAGAAGTAAAAGATCCTCAAAATAAGAGCGGTAATTATATAACTGAACCTGGAAGAACAGGTATTTTAATTAATGGAGTTGAGGTTTTAAATTACAAATCATCAGATACTGTATTCTATGGAGGTATTGAAAGTATTGAAGTAGAATCTCCTGGATCTGGATATGATGTAGTAACTCCACCTAGTTTAGATATTATAGATTCTGTTGGTAGTGGTGCAACTGGTATATGTGCAGTAAAAGGATCTTTTCAAAGAATTGAAATTATTGATGGTGGATTTGATTATGTAAGTGATCCATTTATTACTATTACTGGAGGAAATGGTAAGGATGCATCGGCAGCAGTCAATATGAGATCTGTATCTCATAGTGTTTCTCTTGATGCAACTAACCAAGGATCTAGTGGTAATGTCTTTATTCAAGCAGGAAGTGCTACTACTAGTTTAATTGGATTTTCCACTTATCATAAGTTTAGAGATTATGAAGAAGTTGTATATAATCCCGGTAAGCAAACTGCTTTAACTGGTTTAACTACAGGATCACTTTATCATGTCGGTGTAGTAGATGCTCAAACAGTTAAGATTTATCCCAAACAAAAGGATGCTATAAGTGGAATAAACACTGTTTTCATTAGTGGTTATGGAGTCGGACGACAAGAAATTAATTCTACTTCAAAGAAAAATATAATTTCCGATATTGTTGTTAATAATAGTGGTGAAGGATATGCAAATAAAAAGAGAAGTACTCAAACTACTGGTGTCAGTACCTCACTTAATGTTATTAATATAGATTCTCACGGATATGAGACAGGCGAGACTGTTACTTATGCTACAACAGGAACTGTTATTGATGGTCTTAATACTTCCTTAGAATATTTGGTTAAAAAGGAAAATACTAATTCCTTTAAACTTGCTCCTGTTGGATTAGGAACTACCTCTAAAACACAGTATCTTGATAGTGAACAGTATGTTCAGTTAAGTTCGATTGGTAGTGGGATACATTCTTTTAATTATCCTGCAATTTCTGTTGTTATCACAGGAAATACTGGAGTTTCTACATTATCTAATCAAGATTTCTCTGCACAAGTTCAACCCATTGTTAGAGGAGAGATTGAGTCTGTTTATTTAACTAACGCTGGAAGTTCTTACGGGTCAGATACTATTGTTAATTGGGATAGACAACCTGAATTCTTCTTTAGAAGTGGAGGTGAAGTTAATGGTCAAGGATTAAATGCTGAAGTGATGGTCGTAGTTAGTAATGGGAAAATTCAAGAAGTATTAGTTACACGAAACGGAACAGGATATAATGCTCCTCCTGATCTTGTAATTAATGGAAGTGGAAATTATGCCACACTTACTCCTGTTGTTGAAGGTGGACAACTAAAAGAAGTAAAGGTAATAAGTGGCGGCATTGGATACGATGATACCACTACTATTACTATAAAACCTGCTGGATCTACTTGTGAACTTAAAGGACATCTTCAGAAGTGGACAGTTAATCTATTCCGTAAATTATTAGATACTATAAGTGCAGATGATGGAATTATTGCTCGTTCGGAGAGAGAAGATTTTGGATTACAATATTGCCACATGTATGCTCCTAGGGAACTTAGGAAATCTGTATTTGTAAGAAATGATGGTGGAGTAATACAATATGGTGTTGGTGATTTAAGGATGGCGCAACAGAAGGAACAAACTTCTTCTTGGCATTCACCACTTCTAGGATGGGCTTATGATGGAAATCCCATTTATGGTCCTTATGGATACACTACTCCTGAGGGTGGAGTTGCTAGAGCACTGAAAACTGGGTATGAATTGATTTCCCACTCTAATAGACCATCTCTTACTATTTTCCCACAAGGATTTTTCAATGAAGATTATGGATTTAAGAATAGTGGAGATCTGGACGAACATAATGGTAGATTTGGAATAACACCCGAATATCCTAATGGAGTTTATGCATACTTTACTACTATTGAAGGTGGGCAAACGGATACTTCTGGATCTTTTGATGGATATTATAGACCAGAGTTTCCTTATGTTATTGGAACTAGTTTTTACTCAGAACCCATTACATCAGATTGGAGTAATGATTTAAATCAAGAAGAATTTAATTTAAATGATTCAGAATGGTTTAGAAACACTTTAGGTTATCAATTTAAATCTTCTAACAGTGATTATGAATTTGTTTTTGATCCTGATAATGTTAGAAATCAAACAGTAAATATTGACAGTGCTTCTACTGGCCAGGTTGATTCTATTGGCATCTTAACTGGGGGTAATAATTATAATGTTGGGGATAGAGTCTTATTTGACAATTCTCTAACAGGTGGAAATAATGCTTCTGCTAGAGTTAAGAGTCTTTACAGTCCTGGTATTTCTTCAGTAAGTATTGCAACTACTTCATATTCTAGTGTTGAATTTGCTACTATAGATGGTCGAGGAAGTGTGGTTGGATTTACCACTGCTCCTCATGGATTAGAGAATGGCGAATTAATCACTGTTTCTGGTTTAAGCACTTATTTTGCGCATTTAGAAGATGATTACACTATAGGTATTAGGACAGATAATTTTGTAACTACTTTAGGTATTGGAAGTACTAATGTAACAGGATTAACCACTTATTTCTACACTACTGGATTCCTTGATTTCCCATTTATTAGGGAGAATGATATTCTTGGAATAGGTAATACTGAGAAAGTTAAAGTTCTTAATATAGACAAAGTTGGTGGAAGAATTAGAGTTAGAAGAGCAGTTGATGGTACTGTAGGATTTGCGTATAGCTCATCTACTATTCTTAGAGAAAATCCACGTAAATTTACTATTAATACTGGATTTAAAACAGATTATAGTTATAGCGCAAATAAAGAGATTTATTTTAATCCCAATGAATCGGTAGGTGTGGGAACATCAGCAATTGCAGGTGTTGGATCTACTGCAGTATTCTCCATGCCTGGTTTGGGAGTAACACAAGTATTTGTTCCTTATAGTCAGATTTATATTCCTAATCATGGATTGAAGACTGGTGAGAAGGTTACTTATTCAAATCATGGTGGAACTGGAATTCAATGTTGGCAACCTATAACTGGTATTACATCTGGAACTACATTTGAATTGCCAGAAGGTCAAGACTTATACATTGCTAATGTTGCAAGAGATTTTATTGGAGTTGCGACTGTTAGAGTAGGTTTAGGAACTACAGGAACTTTTGTTGGGGTTGGTTCAACTACTACCCAACGGTTACCTTATTTCCAGAATTTTGGTATAGGAAACTATCATAGTTTTACTACAAAGAGAACTGCTATAAGTGGTGAAATTGGACAGAATATTGTTACTGTTTCTACTGCTTCTACACATGGATTATCCTTGGGTGATGAAATTCAAGTTACAAATCTTGGAAAGGATACCCAAACTATAACAGTAAAATATGATGATGATAATAGAAGAGCCGTATATAACTCTACCACTTGGGCTGCATCGGATATAGACACTGCTGCTGATACTATTACTATTACTAATCATGGATTGAAGACTGGTGATAAGATTCTTTATAAAGCTTCTTCTCCTTCTGGTGGATTAACTAATGAAGAACTTTACTATGTTCTTTATTATACAAAAGATAAGATTAGGTTATGTAAAACTAGATATGATTTAAATTTAAATATTCCCAATTATATTGATATTACTAGTGCTACAATTGGAACTCTATGTGAGATTAATCCTCAGATTGATGTTTATAGAAATAAGATTGTTACATTTGATTTATCTGATTCTACCTTATCATCAAAGGTTGGAGTAACTTCCTATTCAGCATTTACCTTTAATTTCTATAAGGATCCTGAATTCAAATATAAGTTTGAATCTACCGGAGTTACTAATAAGTTTGAAGTTGTTAAGACTGGTGAGATTGGATTAGAAAGTGATGCCACTGTTAAGTTATTCTTAAATGATGATATTCCTGAAAATCTTTATTATAATCTAGAACCTATTAATGAAGATTATATTGCGGATATTAAAAAGGAGATTGTTGTTGATACTGATGTAATTAATAATAATCAGGTTAATCTGGTTGATAGTCAGTATGCAGGAACTCAGAAAGTAGTTGGATTAGGAACTACCACCTTTAAGTATAATATAAGAAAATATCCTGAAGCAGATTCTTATACATCAGCCACTGCAAATTCTTACTACACTACTAGGTCTTCAACTGCTTATGGTGCTATTGCTAAAATTGAAGTTGTTAATGGTGGTACAAAGTATGAATTTAATCCAGGTATTAATACAATTTCCTCTGCGTATGGAAAAGGAGCAATTTTAGAAGTTCAAAGTACTTCTATTGGTAAAATTCAAAAGGATACGATTGACAATATTGGATTTGATTATCCTACTGACTTTACTTTGAAGCCTTCTCTCAACCTTCCAGAAATTCTTACAATTGAACCTCTTACATCGTTCAAGAGTATTGGTATTTCATCTGGTGGTAAGAATTACTTGACTGATCCTGGTTTAGTTGTTTTGGATGGATATACTGGTGAGGTAATTGATGATGTTATTTTAGAATATAATGTTGGATCTACTCAGGTAAGGATAGTACAGAATACTTATGGGATGAATAATATTCTCCCAACTATTATACCTATTCACAATTCCAATGGAATTGGAATTAATACCATTACCTATAATAGCACCACTAAACTAGTAACTGTAGGGATTAATACTGGATTTAGTGATTTATTCCCTGTTGCTGTAGGAGATGACGTTCTTATTGAGAATACCAGTGTTGGTGTTGGAAGTACATCGTTAGGATATAATTCTTCTTCTTATAACTATAAGCTTTTCCCTGTTACTGAAGTAAATTCTGCTTTAGGTGGTAACACAGGTTCTATAGTTTATGATATGAGCTCTGTTTTGGAGGGTGACCAATATCCAGGTTATTTTGATCCTATTACTTCTTTTGGTAGAATAATTCCTAAAAAGCAATTCCCAATTTTTGATATAAAATTAAAAATCAATGACTTTAAGGATGGAGAAATTGTTACTACTGGTGATGATAGTGGAATTGTAGAAAGTTGGAATAATAAGATAGAAACACTTAAAGTTGCTACTGATAGCGATCTTTTGGTTGGATCTATTCTTACGGGTGAAACTTCTAACACTAAGGGTCGTATTAAGAGTAAAGTTGATTTTGATTCTTATATTAAATTAGGACCCTATTCTCAGGTTAACAAGGGATGGACATATGATACTGGTGTTCTGAATAATAATGTTCAAAGATTGCCCGATAACGATTATTATCAATACTTCTCTTACTCTTTAAAATCTAAAGTTGCTTATCAAGATTGGAATGATGCTGTTAGTTCACTAAACCATACTTCTGGATTCTTAAAATTCTCAGATCTGATTGTTGAAACTCAAGCAGAAAATACAGGTGGAGTTTTTGGTCTCGATAGTGATGCTGAAATTGTTGCAGATTTAACAGGAGAAGGACATCTTCATTGTGTTTATACTTTCGATTTAGCATCTGAAGAAGCAGTTAAAATTGGAACAGCATTAGTCTCTAATCAAATCATATTTGAAAATAGAGTATTGACTGATTATTCAGAATCTGTTGGAAATAGGGTTCTTACTATTGATGATTTTAGTGGAGAATTTAATCACAAACCAAGATCAACAAGATATGCTGTTATTAATAGTGATAAATTAACTGCATATAGAAGTAGAAAATATTTTACTTATGTAAGAGATAAGAGATATACTAAGGAAAGACAGATTCTTCTTGTATCACTTCTTCATGATGGAACCAATGGCTTTATCAATCAATATGCGAGAATAGAAACTCATCCTGATTTAGGATCTTTTGATTGGAATGTCAGTGGAGAGGAAGGAAGACTTCAATTCTATCCTATTAAGTATGAAGACAATAATTATGATGTTACTTATATTTCACATGATCTTTTGAGTAATAATAGTGGAATAGGTAGCACTGCTCTTGGAAGTGTTGCTCATATTAATTCCCACTATAAACAAATGGCTAGTGGAACTAGCACTGCAACCACTATTGTGGGAATTGCATCCACCTATCGTTCTGCTAAGGTTATTGTTGAGATTGGAGCAAATGATGGTTCATACTATGAATTTGATGAACTTAATTTGATTCATGATGGATCAACCGTTGATCTGACTGAATACGGTCAATTATCAGATAATAATCTCAGTCCCTATGGTGTTGGTGGATTAGGAACTTATTATCCTTATATTGAGGGTTCGAGATTAAAAATTGACTTTACTCCTGATTCTGCACTTGGTGTAGGTCATAGCGTAAGTGCAATGTCTATTTCTATTGCAAGTAGCACATCTACTGCAACTGGAGTAGGAACTGCTCAAGAGATGAGTACTGGTCTTTTAGATTCTTGGTACACATCTATTGCTGCTTCAGGAACTCCTGGTATAAACACTATTGCTGAGTACCATGGTGATTCTCATGCTGCCTACTATGTTGTTCAATTAGAGGATACTACTAATAAGCGTTATGAGATGTGTGAGGTTGTTGCTTGTGATGACGATGATTACAATGCTTTCACCGAATATGGTAATGTTCAATTACATACTACTGGATTAGGAACTATTGGTGCTAATAATGATGGTTCCGGTAGAAATCATTTAACCTTTATTCCAAATCATAATATTAAGGTTCAAGTAAGAGTATTCCAGAATGTTTTAAGTCTGCAGAAGGATGATATGGTTTCATCTCTTGATTTTGAATCTGCTAAGATTACTTCCAGTTATGCAGAGTATAGAGGAACTCATACGGATATTAAGAGAACCTTTGGATTACTTCATAATGAGTTGCCAATATTCCAAAGATATGTCGATGCAAGTGATACATCTTTGGTTAGTGTTTCTGCGGATACAATTACCATTCCAGATCATTACTTTGTGACTGGTGAAGAACTTACTTATTCATGGGCAGGTATAGGGTCTACTCAAGCAATTAGTATTGCTTCTACTAGTGGTCCTGGTTTTGGAGCGACTACTAAAGTACCACCAACTGTATATGCAGTTAAGGTTAATGACAGCACGATTAAATTGGCAGCAAGTCCTGAGAAAGCACTTCTCCAGAATCCTGTAGTGTTGGATATTAGTTCTGTTGGTATTGGAACTTCACACTCCTTCACATCAACTAACCAGAATGCTAAGGCACTTATTGCAATTGATAATTGGTTCCAATCTCCCATTGTCGGTGGAGCAATAACTACCACTCTGGATAAAGATATAACACTAGTAGATGAGAGAATTGAATTTACTGGAATAACTTCGTTCTTTAGTGGGGATCTAGTTCAAATCAATAGTGAGATTATGAAGATCAACACTGTTGGTCTTGGTAGCACTAATATTATTCTTGTGGATAGACCATGGATGGGTACTGGACTTTCTACCCATAGTTCTGGTGATTTGGTTCAGATAATTGAGGGTAATTATAATATTCGTGAGAATAAGATTCATTTTGTTGAAGCACCTTATGGATTAGAACCAATCTCATCAGATACTAATGCACCTGATGATAGAGATTGGGTAGGGATTGCTACACATTCTACTTTCCAAGGTAGAACCTTTATGAGGAGTGGAAAGACAGGAACAATTGCAGAGACATATACTAATAATATGATCCTGGATGACATTTCAAATGAATTTACAGGAATTGCTAAGACATTCGCTTTAACTAAGAATGGTGGAACGAGTGCTACTGGATTCTCTACCAGCAATGGTATAATTTTAATCAATGGTGTTTTCCAAGGTCCTGAGGGAACTCAACCTCGCGAAGAAGATTATGACATGAAGGAAAGTGCTGGTATTTCTAGTATCTTCTTCACAGGAACAGCAAGTTCTGTTACTTACGATGTTAACAATGCAAATATTCCTGTAGGTGGAATTATTGTTTCTGTCGGGTCTACTGAAGGATTCGGATTGCAACCATTAGTCGCTGCTGGAGGAACAGCAGTTGTATCTACAGCAGGAACCATTCAATCTATTGGTATTGGTACTAGCGGTAGTGGATATAGACTTAATATTCAACCAACAGTTAATGTAGCAATTCAAACCTCAAGTTTGTATGCTGCTAATTATACCGGAGTTGGTACAGGACAGATTGTAAATGGTGGTATCACAGGAATTGCAATTACTAATCCTGCGGTATTCTATAGACCAAAAGATATTTCTAATGTCGGATATAGTTCAATTACTGGATTGACTACAGTTACAACACATCTTCCTCATGGATTGCAGAGAGGAGAAAATATCAAACTTTCTGGTATTGCACTTACATGTGATTATGCTGGTCCTATTGGAATCTATACAGCGGACTATACAAGTAGTACTGGTGTTATGACGGTCACTACCAGCACTGCTCATGGATTCAATGCTACTAATAAATCAAGTGTTGTAATATTCACTGGATTGGGAATGACATGTGCTATTGATGCTGGTGTATCTACACATTATTATCCTAGAGGTGCTGATTATGCATATAATAATTCACTTGCTATTACAAATGATGGAACCGCTTATACGGTAAGTAATGCGACATATGCCCCTACTACGGGAGTATTAACTTTAACAGTTACTAGTCATGGATTCTCTAATGGAGATTTGATTAGACTTGCTGGCGAATCATTGATCTTTACTTGTGCTAAAGATAGTCATGCTACTCAACATTCTTATCCAAGACCCACTGATCCTGTAAATAACAGATGGTTAGAAGTATCTAATAAAACAACTAATACATTTACTGTTAATGTAACTCCATCATCCAATACTTCTGCTCATACTTTTGTTTCTGCTTCTGATGATGGATTAATAAAGCATAATGGAACTGTTACAGTTAATGTGGGTGTTGCTGGTCCCGGAGATCAATATGCACATACCTTTAAACGTGCATCTTCTAATGCTATAGTTTCTGGTGGTAATTATCAACATAACTTTGTTAGCGCGGGAACTAGTTGCCTGATTGTTGGTGGCAACTACTCTCATAGCTTTGTGAGTGTAGGAGTCGGTTCTATTACTGTAACAGGTATTGGTTCGGTTGTACCTACAAATGTTACTTATGCTCCGACCACTGGTGCTATGGTCTTAACAGTGGGTAGTGGACATACTTACACTACCAGTGACACTGTTGGATTTGATACTGGTAGCATAGTATTAACTTGCTCAATGGATGCAGGTATTACAAGTCATGCTTATCCTCGTCCCACAGACCCTGTAACGGGTGTTAACACCTCTATTACAGCTGTTAGTGATAATACAATCACTGTTAACGTTGGAACCTCTGGAAGCGTCTTCTATACGCCATCTACAGCGACTTATAATGGATCCACTGGTGATATGGTACTCACAATCGGATCTCATACTTTAGCAGGATCTTCAACTGAGACTATAACAGACGCACAGTATGATCCAAATACTGGTATTATGACTTGTTATGTAGGAACAGCGAAGTCCTTTACTACGGGCGATAGAATTAAATTTGCAACTAATTCTTTAACCTTTAGTTGTGCAAAAGATAGTTATGGATCTAATCATACTTATCCAAGATCTAGTGATTATGTAAGTAATAAATGGTTACCAATTACTGGGGTTACAACCAACACATTTGAGGTTAATGTATTAGAGGAGGGGATAGGAAGACCATCCGCATATACAGGAATTCATTCCTTTGTATCTGCAACTTCAAATGGACTGTCGAAGGCAGGAGAATCTGTCAGGATGTTAGATAATGGAATCGCATTTAGATGTGGAATGGATAATTATCAAACACTTCATAGTTATCCACGTCCTAGTGATCCTTATTCTAATACTTCAATTTCTATTGGGGCAACTACTGCTACTACAATTACTCTTAATGTTGGAATATCTACTTTAGTATATCATAGTGTTTCTGCTGCAACTTATGACCCCTCAGAAGGGGATCTTGTTTTAACTCTTACGGGAGCAGGCAGTACCGTTCATAGTATGATTAAAGGTACGAATGTTGCCATTGCTACAGAATCTCTTACCTTTACATGTGCTAGAGATGCACATGCTACTGAGCATAGTTATCCAAGGAAGCCTGACCCAACATATGCGGGAGTTCCTATTAATAGTGTAGGAACTACAACTACCTTTACTGTTAATGTTGGAATATCTACTGTTCCTACATTCTATCAGGGTGGAGGAAAAGTTCAAGCAGCAATTATTGCTCCTAGGGCGAAGAACTTCTCTACTTCCGGTCAAGATCCTGCTGAGAGTGGATCTACAATTACTAATATTATTGATAATAAGAAATTTGAGGTGCTGACGGGTGTATCGACCAGAACTCACTTCTATGCTAGAGGCGGAAAGGTTGATAAAGAATTGAAAGTTAAATTTGATGATCCTAAATCTTATGAGAATTTGGATTTGATTTATAGTTCTAAGTCAACTCAAGGAATAGGAACTCATGCTAAGGTTGATGTAGTAGTAGGGCAAGGATCAAGTGTAATTAATTTCTCAATTAAAAATACTGGATATGGATATGGACAAGGTGAAATATTAACAGTTCATACCGGAGGAACCGCAGGAATTCCTACAGATCCTTCTATGACTTATAAGGAATTCCAGCTCACTCTGCAAGATACCTTTAGTGATTCATTTGCAGGATGGACTATTGGGGATTTAGAAGTATTAGATCATTTTGATGATTTATGTGATGGAAATAATAAGTCTTTCCCAATTAAACTTGATGGCACTTACCTTACAATTAGAGCTGCTAAAGGATCATCAATTGATGTTCAATCAGTTCTATTAGTATTCATTAATGATATTCTTCAAGTCCCAGGGCAAGCATATACCTTCAGTGGGGGAAGCACTCTTAAATTCAGTGAAGCACCTAAGAAGGGAGATTCTACCAAGGTTCTTTACTATAAAGGAACTGGAGATATTGATGTTGTCTTCCGGGATGTACTTGAAACTGTAAAAGTAGGTGATGAACTTACCTTAATGAATGAACCTAGAGATCCATATAATCAAGGATATGGATTGCTTCAGGACGAAAGAGTTGTTACTGGAATCAATACTACTGATTCTGTTAATACTAATCCTTATGGTGGACCAGGAATTACTACTGATGATACATTAGTAAGACCAATTAAATGGTGTAAGCAAACTAAGGATAAGTTTATTGATGGAATTAGAATTGGAAAAGATAGAGTTCATTATGAACCACTTGTCCAACCTACTGCTTTCTTAATTCAAAGTGTTGGTGTAGCATCAACATGTGCTTGGGTTCAAAATGCAAAACCATTCTTTGATCCTATTAATGAAAATAATACTGATTTAAACACATATACAGTAGAGATTGTATCTCAAGATAGTAAAGTTTCTGCTTCTGCAACTGCTAATGTTTCTACTGCAGGAACAATTACTTCACTTAGTATAACTGGAGGAGGATACGGTTATGCATCTGCTCCTACGGTTACTATTGGTTCTCCTGTTGGACTTGGAACAACTCCTGGAGAGTGTCAAGCATATGCATCGGCAACTATCAGTAGCGGTGTTGTAAATGCTATAACTATTGGATCTACTCCAGGGTCTGGATATACATCTACAAATCCACCTCAAGTTCTTATTGGGGATCCTATTCCTGTAAGAGGAAAGGCAACTACCGTAACATATCAAGGTGATTTCGGAATTATCACGGGTGTTCATACAACTACGGTGGGTGTTGCATCAACTGGATTGGTATTTGATTTGTTTATTCCACCTGATTCAGAACTAAGAGATTCTAATATTGTTGGAGTTACTACTGTTAGTGGAATTGCTACTGGATATTACTTCACGGTCAGCAATTCAACTGTGGGTAATGGAGTAACTTCTCTCTATCAAGATAGTAGCACTATAGGAATAGGTTCAACCTTTATAGATAATGTATATGAAGTTGCAGCTGTCTCTATTGGGGTAACTGCAGCAGAGTCTAAGACTGGTGCTGGTTTAACTGCAGTTGCTAAAGTAACTGTTAGTGTTAAGGACTGGAATTCTATAAGTGGTCTTGGATATAGTGGTTATTATGGAAACTTCTCTTGGGGTAAAGTTCTCTTTGGAAATAGGGCTGATGCTCAAGCATATAATGCTTACACTACCGATGGAGTGACTGGAATTATAACAGGAGGAATAGTCAGAAGGCTATATCCTCTTAAATGGAAAAACTATAGCTAATTCCCTGCTAAATAAGTAAAAAACTATTGTCCAATGGCTGCAATTATAACTGATCAACTTCGTATATTAAATGCTAAGAATTTTGTGGCAGGAGTTGCTTCAACAGCCAACTCTTACTACTCCTTTGTTGGGTTACCAAATCCAACAGATTATGATGCAGATTGGGAAACTACCCCACCTTCTCCTATTGATAATTTTAATCAAGAGGATAATTATTGGGATACAATGGTTGCATTGAAAAAGATTAGTAAATCTGATGTCAGACAAGTTGTTAGAAAAACTAGTTGGACTTCAGGTATTACATATGACATGTATCGGAATAATATTAGTGCAACTGATGTAGCTAAACCTTCTGATTCTGTAACCTTATATGATGCAAATTATTATATACTGAATAGTGATTATAGAGTTTATATTTGTCTTCAAAATGGAACTTCCCCTGATAATCCTTCTGGGAGACCATCGCTGGATGAACCCACGTTTACTGATTTAGAACCACGGGCAGCGGGAACGAGTGGTGATGGTTATATTTGGAAATATCTCTATACTATTAGTCCTAGTGATATTGTTAAATTTGATTCTACAAATTATCTACCAGTTCCTCAAGATTGGTCAACCAATACCACTGATGCTGCTGTTAGAAATAATGCCTCAAGTAGTGGACAATTAAAGATTGTAACTATTGGCGATAGAGGTGTGGGAGTAGGAACTGCTAATAAGGTTTATACTCAAGTTCCCATCAAAGGTGATGGAGCTGGTGCAGAAGCAACAGTAACTACTAATAATGATGCTAAAATTTCAAATGTAACAATCTCTAACGGTGGATCTGGATATACCTTCGGTACTTTAGATCTTGCTGCTAAGGGAATTACAGGAACTACTTCTCCTGTGTTTAATGTTATTATTCCTCCTCAAGGAGGACATGGTGCTGATATCTATAGAGAATTGGGTGCTTATAATGTTCTTTTATATTCTAGAATTGAAAATGATACAGATAATCCCGATTTTGTAACTGGAAATCAAATAGCAAGAGTTGGGGTTGTAGAAAGTCCTAAAGCGTATTCATCTACTGCAAACTTAGAATCCGATAAAGCAAGTGCGGTTTATGCACTTAAATTAGCTGGAGCTGGTTATAGTGGAGTTACATATAATCCAGATGTTCAGATTACTCAAACAATTGGTATAGGATCAACTGCTTTTGGTAGAGTAGTTTCTTATGATCAAAATACGGGTGTGTTGAAGTATTGGCAGGATAAATTCCATTGTGGATTTAATACTGATGGAACTAAAAATACATCTCCTACTTATGGATTTACAATGGAGAGATTTACTGCTGATATAGGCAGTGGGGGATCTTTTAATATTATTGGTGGTAGTGCAACACTAGCAATTCAAACTTCTTTTGGTAGTGCTGCTAATCCGGGTATTAATACGGTAATAAATAGTCGTACATATAACTTAGGACAATCTTTTATAAAGGGCGTATCTCAACCAGAGGTGAAAAAATATTCCGGTAATATCATCTATGTTGATAACAGACCGTCGATTACTAGATCTACCAATCAAAAAGAAGATATCAAAGTTATTTTGCAATTCTAAGGAATTATGTCTCAGGAAACCAATCTTAACGTAGCTCCCTATTTTGATGACTTCAATGAACCTGAAATAGGCGGGAAAGCTAAAGACTACTATAAAGTTCTTTTTAAACCTGGTTTTCCAGTTCAAGCGAGAGAGCTAACAACTTTGCAGTCTATGCTGCAAAATCAAGTGGAGCAATTTGGCAACCATTTCTTTAAGGAAGGTGCTAAAATAATTCCTGGTGATTTGACGTATATTGATAAATTTTATGCTGTAGAGGTTGAAGATAATTTTCTTGGAATTCCTGTATCTTTATATCAGGATGATTTAGTAGGTGTTTCCATTAGAGGAGAAACTAGTGGTGTAACTGCGAAGATTGAAAAAGTAATTTCAGCAACTGAATCTGATAGAGGTCATATTACTCTTTATGTAAGTTATGGAGAATCTGGGAATAATAATTCAGCAAGAGATTTCAGTGATGGAGAGAATCTGATTACAGATTCCAATATTACTTTTGGAAGTAGTTTTATTACTGCTGGAGAAGGATTTTCAAGAACTATAGCAGTGAATGCTTGTTCTATTGGATCTGCATTCCGTATTAGTGAAGGTGTATATTTCTTAAGAGGATATTTAGTTAATGTTGATTCAGAGATTCTTATTCTTGATCAATATGATAATAGTCCTAGTTATAGGATTGGATTAGATGTTATTGAAGAAATTGTAAATGCTGACCAAGATCCTTATTTAAATGATAATGCTCAAGGATTTAATAACTTTGCTGCTCCTGGTGGAGATAGATTAAAGATTACTGCTTCTTTAGCAAAGAAAGATTTAGATGTTTTTGATGTTCCTAATTTTGTTGAATTAGCGAATGTAAAAAATGGTGTTTTAAGAAAGATAAACAATAAGACAGAATATAATCTTTTGGCAAATGAGTTTGCTAGGAGAACTTTTGATGAATCTGGAAGTTATTATGTTAAATCATATGATGTTTTTGCCAAGGAAAGCCTTAATAATGGAATAGGAAATAATGGTCTTTATAAGGAAAATCAATTAACAGATTCTGGTCAAAAACCATCTGAAGATTTGATGGTTTATAAAGTTGGTCCAGGAAAGGCATATGTAAGGGGATTTGAAGTTGAATCTATTGCACCTACTCTTTTAGATGTTAAAAAACCTAGAACTACTAATTTACTTGAGAATCAAGCAGTTAATTTTACTTTTGGATCTACTTTAAGACTTGATAGAGCATCTGGATCACCTAAAATTGGTCTGAGTACTTCTGAAACTCTCAGTTTAAGAAGAGATAGAGTTGGTTTAAGTTCATTAACTCCTGCAGGTAAGGAAATTGGAATTGCAAGAGTTTATGATTATGCTTTAGAATCTGGTGGTTATGAAACTAGTAATTATAATTTAAATAGATGGGATCTCTCTGTATATGATGTACAGACTTATGGGGATTTGCAGATAAATCAAGCAGTTACTTTAAGTGTTCCAACACATGTTAAAGGTGATTCTAGTGGAGCAACTGCATTCCTTAAGAATGCTGTAAGTGCTGGAACTGCGTTAACTGTATACCAAATCTCTGGAAACTTTATTAATGGTGAAAAATTAGTCTTTGATAATACATCTGATAGTAGAGTAAGTATTGGATGGACTAATTATGGGTTAGGAGATGTAAGATCTGTCTATTCTTTGGTTAATCATGATAATGCGGGTGCAGGTTCCACATTCTCTGCTGATGTTATTCCTTCAGAATTTTTTGAAATTGGAGTTGCTAAGTTAACTCCCGCATCTGCTGGTCCTGGAAATATTTCAACAGTCACTAGTCCCAATCTAACCTTCCCTGGTATTGTAACGAGTGGTAATTATGTTAGGTATACACGTCCTGGTTATACTGACCCATCTTTTGCCAAGGTTGATATTGTAAACACTAATAATATTATAATAAGTGGAATTACTACTGTAAGCGGAATTTGTGATGGTGGTCTGAGTCTTTCCGCACTAGAAATTACAGATTTATCAGTTTTAACTACATATACGGAAAAAACTGAGAATAACGAAAGGATTTTTGCTCCTCTACCTAAGAAGAATGTTTCTTCAGTTGATCTTGATGGTGGTAGCGTTATTATTAGAAGAGAATTTGATGTAACAATCACCAATAATTCTTCTAATGTTCTCTCAGCAGAAGCTGGTTCTAATCAAGTATTCTTACCTTTTGATGAAGAAAGGTATGTATTGACAAGAGGAGATGGAAGTACAGAAAAACTTGCATCTGATCAATTTGATTTTACTAATGGAAGTACTAGTCTTCAAATCAATGGATTGGGAGCTAATGATTCTACTGGAGAAGCAAGATTAATTGCTACTTTAAGAAAGAATAAAGTAACTTCTAAATCTAAGAAGAAAAGTTCTATAAACGTTTATGTTGTTAATAAGTCAACATCAGAAGGATCTGGTACAAATGCTGGTACTCTTTCTACAACTAGAAATGATGGGTTAACATATGGAAATTATCCTTATGGTACTAGAGTACAAGATGAGAAGATTTCTCTTAATGTTCCTGATGTAATTAAAATTCATGGAATATATGAATCTTCGGATACTTCTGAACCTACCCTCCCCAATATAGTTCTTGGGTCATTAGATGGTCCCACGGGTAAAACTGATGATTTAATAATTGGAGAAGAATTTGTAGGGACATTAAGTGGTGCAAGAGGAACATATGCTGTTCAAGTTGATAGTAGTAAAATAAGCTTTATCTACTTGAATAAGAATACTTTCCAAAATGGAGAAATTATTAATTTCTTAGAATCTGGGGTTAATGCTATTGCTTCTACTCTAGATCAAGGTAGTAAGAATATAACTGATTATTATACTTTCTACAATGGTCAAACTTTAACTTATTATGACTATAGTTATATTTTAAGAAAGCAGGGGATTCTAGCACCTACTAAAAGTTTGAAAGTTGTTTATACGAAGGGTTATTATGAAGCCAATGATACGGGAGATATTACTACTGCCAATTCTTATGAAGGATTTGATTATGGAACGGAAATTCAGAAAATAGATATTTTCCGTAATACTGATATTATTGATGCACGTCCAAGAGTTGATGATTATACAGTAGCAGTAGATGCAGCATCTCCATTTGAATTTGGAGGTCGTTCTTTTACGGATGACTTACATAGTACAAAATATATCTTTGCGTCTGATGAATCTGAAACAATAGCATTTAATTACTACTTACCAAGGCTTGATAGGATTTATTTGACTAGTGATGGAGTATTCCAAGTTAAAATAGGAGAACCTGCAGATAATCCTAAGTTACCTCAACCAGTCAATGATGCTATAAATGTAGCGAATATAGCACTTCCTCCATATCTCTTTAATGTTAAGAATGCACAAATTACATATGTAGATCATAAGAGATATCAAATGAGTGATATCTTTAAATTGGAGAATAGGATTAAGAACCTTGAATATTATACTACTCTTTCTCTCCTAGAGAATAACACTGCTAACCTCTTTATTTCAGATTCACAAGGAAAAGATAGATTTAAATCTGGATTCTTAATTGATAATTTCTCTGCAGTGGGAGGTCAAGATCTTACTGTTGGTGTTAAGAATAGTGTTGATCTTAAAATGGGAAGATTGAGACCTTCACATTATACTACTTCTGTTAGTTTGGAGCTCGGTTCTGATGCAATCGCTGGATTAGGAACTACAACTTCTACTAATGCTGATCTCAATTTCTTAGAAAATATAACCGGTACGAATATTAAGAGAACCGGTCAGGTTGTAAGTTTGGATTATGAGGATGTAGAATGGTTAAATCAACCATTTGCTACACGTATTGAAAATGTAACTCCTTTCCTAGTTAAGAGTTATGACGGATCTATTGAACTTGATCCAAGTGTAGATGTATGGATTGATGTTAATAGGGTGGAAGTGAGAGACGTTCAGATGGAAGGTTCCTTTAGAGGAGTCGCTGAAGCACTACAAGCAGAAATTACTGATGCTGCTGATGGTAGTCGTCTGGGTGTAAGTCCTATTATCTGGGATGCTTGGCAAACCAATAATGTGACCCAAGATCTTGATATGGCTGTTAATGTAGATATGAGTACTGGCCGAAATGGTCCACAGGATTCTGTTACAACAGACGTTTCTGTTACTACAACACTCACAACTACTCTTGATCAAGATAGAACAGGTATTCAACATACTGTTAGAGAAGAAATTGATACTGAATCTTTAGGAGATAGGATTGTAAGTAGAAATATAGTCCAATTCATGAGGCAAAGGAACATTTCGTTCACTGCCAGAAGAATGAAGCCCAATACTCAAGTATATGGTTTCTATGATAACGTAGATATTAATGATTTCATCGTTCCTAAGTTATTGGAAATTGAAATGGTTAGTGGTGATTTTGCTTGGGGTGAGAATGTAATTGGAACTATGTCAGAATCTGAGACGATTGATGATATTTTTGCACCTTCTGTTCCATACATTTCATTTAGACTTGCTTTAAGCAATCATAAGTATGGTCCTTTCAATCAAAGAGATGATATCTATGTTCAGAATCCCTACAATAGAGATTTAGATGTTCCTTCTCAATACCTTGGTAATGTAACTCTTTTAAACGTTGATTTAGCTAGTTTAGCAGATGAAAGACAACCTGAATATTGGGGTTGGGTTCAGACAGGTATGATTCTTAGAGGTCAGCAGAGTGGTGCTGTTGCTAGATTAACCAATTTAAGGTTCATTACGGATAATGTAGGAACTGTACAGGGATCTTATATGGTTCCTGATGGCAATGTTCCAGGAAACCCCTTATTTGAAACTGGTAGAGGAATCTTTAGATTAAGTAATAGTTCTACTAATGATAAAACGGGTGGAGTTGTAATTACTTCTGCAGAAGAGATTTTCTATTCTCAAGGTGACCTTGATAATACTCAAGAAGTTACACTTTCTCTTAGGAATGCAAGAGTTACACATGAAGATTTTGATGAGAGCAGAACATTAGCAACTAGAGAAAGTATCACACAAACAGCAAGTGATAGTGTTATTGTTGGTCCACCACCACCACCTCCAAGGCAAGATCCTTTAGCACAATCATTCTTTGTTGATGATACTGAAGGTGTCTTTATTACGAAGGTTGATGTATGGTTTAAAACAAAGGATCCTACTTTACCAGTTTTCTGTCAATTAAGAGAAATTCAAACTGGTCTTCCTACCTTAAAGGTTCTACCTTTTGCAGATATTGAAATATCTTCTGCTAATGTTAACGTATCTGAGGATGCATCAGTAGCTACTACAATTACATTTGATTCTCCAGTTTATCTGAATGGTAAGAGAGAATATGCTTTAGTCTTCCTTTCTGATTCTACCGAGTATCGACTTTGGATTTCTCGTATGGGAGAAGCAGATGTAACATCTACTGCTCAGGAAGCAGGAACAATTTTAGTTACATCTCAACCAATTCTTGGATCTCTATTCAAATCGCAGAATGCTTCTACTTGGGATCCTAGTCAATATGAAGATATGAAGTTTAAGCTCTATAGAGCAGACTTTACACAAGAAGGATCTGTACAATTCTTTAATCCTACATTACCTACAGATATTGAAAAACTGAGAGCAAATCCATTTGACATTGATTCTAAGACTATTAGAATTGGAATAGGAACTACATTACGGGATACTGGTTTAACAAAAGGAAATACTATTGTACAGTTGAAGTCCGGTGCTACTGGTACATACGTAGGAAGTGCTGGAACCGCACATGGAACACTTAATGTTCTTAATGCTGGTATTGGATATACGCCAAGCAGTGGTGCTCTAACTTATAGTGATATTAGTCTAACTAATGTCAGTGGTAATGGAAGAAATGCTACAGCTAATGTGACAATTAGTGGTGGAGTCGCTGCAGCAGCAACCATTGCTAATGGTGGAATAGGATATGCTGTGGGAGATGTTGTAACGGCTTCTTCTATTGGTATTGCTTCAGTCGGTAGAAATCTAAGGTTAAGTGTTCAGCAAATTGCTGGTGTAAATGAATTAACATTGGATGAAGTTCAAGGAGACTTTACCGTTGGAGTAGGATATACATTAACCTATAATACTGCTGTTGGTGTTGCTACAACCATGAATGGTAATTTTGGTGGCAATGTTCTTCTTGATGGATCTCCTCAAACGGTTTATGATGGATTGCACTTTAAGGTAAATCAGCGAAATCATGGTATGCACGCTGATGTTAACCAAGTGACTATTAAGGCAGCGAAATCTGATGTTACTCCAACAACTTTAAGTACTGATTATACTGCATCTGCTACAGGAAATATTTCTGTAGGAAGCACCGCGAACTTTGCTAAATTTGAGAATGTTAGTGTCGGTGCAACTAATCCAGGTTTGGTTAAGATTGGTAGTGAGATTATCAAATACACTGGTCTTTCCGGTCAAAATCTAACGGGTATTACAAGAGGAAGAGATGGCACAACTGCCTTCCCACATTCTAATACAGACTTAGTTTATAAGTATGAAATGGATGGGGTATCTCTCCTAAGGATTAATAAGACTCACACATTAAGTGATGCCAGTGTTAGTAGACCAATAGGTCTGGATTATTATTACATAAAAGTTGATATGACTTCTGGTACTGATATAACTACCAGAGATGGAACTACATTTGAAAAACTCTTCTTTAATCAAACTAAGGAAGTTGGTGGAGCAGAAGTTAAATCCACTTATAATGTTCCATTTGAAATAATAACTCCTGAGATTCAAACAATTAGTCCTAAAATGACTGCAATATCTGCTTCTGCTAGAACGGTTAGTGGTCAAAGTATTGATGGTTCAGAAGCTCCATATGTAGATAAGGGATTCCAACCTATTGCTTTGGGAGCACAAAACTTCTTTGACAGTCCAAGACTTATTGCTTCTAAGGTTAATGAAGATGCTAGGTTACAGAACCTTCCAGGAAGAAAGTCATTTAGTTTAAATATAAACCTATTAAGTGTTGCAAGTAAGCTTTCTCCAATGATTGATTTGAGTAGGAGTAATGTGATATTTACTTCTAATAGAATTAATAGACCAATTACTGATTATGTCAATGATAAGAGAGTAAACACTCTTGATACTGATCCTAATGCATTCTATTATGCTTCTAAACCAGTTCTTTTAGATAATTCTGCTAGTGCTATCAGACTTCTCTTGACTGGTGCAATTAATGATGCAAATGATATTAGAGCATTCTATGCAATTCAAAATGATATTGAAGAAACAGCAATCTTTACTCCATTCCCTGGATTTGCGAACCTGGATACAGGTAGAACATTTGGTAGAGTAATAGATCCTTCAGCAAATAACGGAACACCTGATGTTCAATTGAAGAAAAATTCAATCTATGATTTTATACCACAATCAAGATCATTTAAAGAAATTGAATGGACAATTGATGAACTTCCTGCCTTTAAGATCTTTAGAATTAAATTAATTATGACTTCCACTAATCAAGCACTTGTTCCTGTTATTCAGGATTTGAGAGCTATTGCCCTTGCTTAATATGACTAAGAATCTTATACCTGTTGAAGGCGAAAATTATCTCTATAGAGATACAGAATCTAATGCAATTATTAACACCAATAAGAGTGGATATGAGTCTTATATGGCTCAAAAAGAATTTCAGGAAAATGAGAGTGAAAGACTTAATCATTTAGAATCTGAGATTGGTGAAATTAAATCACTACTTAAAGCCCTAGCAGAGAGAAGTATCTAATGGCACAACATTCCTTTAAATTTGATACTGATGCAGGAGTTGCTCAAGGAGTTAATTTAAAGATTAACACGGGGTCAACGTTTAAGGATGGTTTTACCATTACACGTCCCAATTCTACTGCTTTCGATTTTACAGGATGGAGTGGTTCTGCTCAAATGGCAAAAAGTGTTGCTGTTGGAGCAACTCTGGGTGCAAATAGAACTTTTGCTGTTGGGTTTACAAGTGCTGCAGATGGCAAGTTTAATGTTTCTTTGGCAGCAACTCAAACTACAGATTTAAGTGCAGGAAGATATGTTTGGAATCTTTTACTTACAGGAGATACAGAAACTGAGACTATATTAACTACGGCCATTTCTGCAGGTTCTACTGCTGGAATTGGAACTACTGCATTTACTATAAATGCCAAAACTAATGTGGCTGTTGGTGATTCGGTTACTTTCTCTACTGTAAAAAATGCTCCTGTTGTTGGAGTAAGAACTAATACTAATGTAGTTGAAGTTGGAGCTGGTAATACAGCATCAGCACAAGTAATGCCAGGAACTGCAGTAACCTTTACTAGAGCAGGAACTGCTTCAACAATATTTGATGTGGCACAGGGAACTATTTTAGTAGTGGCAGGTATTTCATCATCTCCATAAATATATCAAGGGTTATTGTCTAAATGCAACCATCAAGTAGGACAGATTTTAAAACATATTGTTTAAGGCAGTTGGGTGCTCCTGTTCTGGAGATTAACCTTGCGACGGAGCAGTGTGAAGATTTGATTGATGATGCATTGCAGATGTTTCAAGAGCGAACTTATGATGGGGCAGCACAGGCATACTTAAAATATCAAATAACCCAAGGGGATATTGATAGATCAAAGGGTCCAGGTGCTACGGATCCTGTAGGAATAACCACAACTACTGCTACATCTACTGTTGGCATAACATCATCTTTTAATTGGGAAGAAAATAATAACTTTTTACAAGTTCCTCCTGAAGTTTTGGGAGTAACAAAAATCTTCCATTTTGATGGAAGTAACAGTGTAACTAATAACATGTTTAGTGTTAAGTATCAGTTATTCTTAAATGATATCTATTTTTGGGGTGCTACTGAACTTCTTACTTATGCAATGACAAAAACGTATTTGGAAGATATTAATTTTCTTCTAACTACAGAAAAGCAAATTAGATTTAATAAAAGATCAGATAGATTGTATTTGGATATAGATTGGGATAGTGTTAGTAAAGGTGATTGGTTGATTATGGATTGTTATAGACTTCTTGATCCAAGTGATTATGGTAGAGTTTGGAATTCGTTATTCCTGAAAAAATATGCTGTCGCATTAATGAAAAGGCAGTGGGGACAAAATTTACTTAAGTTTGGTGGAGTAAAACTTCCAGGAGGGATAGAACTTAATGGTAGGCAAATATATGATGATGGCCAAAGGGACGTTGATTACCTTATGGAACAAATGTCCAGTACCTATGAGTTGCCACCGTTAGACATGGTAGGTTAATGCCATGGTACTTAATCCATATTTTCAACAAGGAGCAGTAAGCGAACAGAATCTTGTACAAGATTTAATTAATGAGCAGCTTAAAATTTATGGAGTAGAGATTTATTATCTACCCCGACAGTATGTAACTAAAAATACTGTTATTAGGGAGGTAATTGAATCTAAGTTTACTGATGCATATCCCATAGAAGCATATGTTGATACCTATGAAGGTTATGAGGGAGTAGGAACTTTATTATCTAAATTTGGAATTCAGGAACTTGATGATTTAAACCTTATTATTTCTCAAGAAAGATATACGAGCTATATTACCCCTCTTATTGAAAATATACCTAATATAGAATTAGCTACTAGACCTAAAGAAGGAGATTTAATTTATTTCCCATTAGGAGATAGACTTTTTGAGATTAAGTATGTAGAGCACGAAAAACCTTTCTACATGCTACAGAAGAATTATGTTTATGAATTAAGATGTGAACTCTTCCGTTATGAGGATGAGGTTATTGATGTTGGTGTAGATGCTGTAGATGATACTGCAATTGATAAGGGATACTTCCAATCTCTTACTCTTGTTACAGACGCTGTTCAAGCAACTGCTATTACTGGAATCGTAACTGAAGGTGGATTGAGAAAAGTTACTCTATCCAATAGAGGAAATGATTATACTAGTGCTCCTAGAGTTGCCATTAGTTCTGCTCCATCTGGAGGAACTGATGCTGTAGGAATCGCTACACTATACAGTGATTCTATTGACTGTGATGGAATTAAATCACCGAAGGTTCAGGGAGTAGAAATAAGGAATTCTGGTTATGGATATACAGTTGCTCCTGGTATTGGATTCATCCATAAGACAGGTGTAGGTGCTGCTGCAACAACAGAGATAGCAGATGGTACTCTTGGTATCGTTACCCTTACTGCAGGCGGTTCTGGATATGTTACAGAACCAATAGTAACTGTAGCTGGTCCTGGAGTTGGTACTACTGCAACCGCAAGGGCAGTTATAAGTTCTGCTGGTATTGTTACTGCTATTAGATGGAAGGATGCTGGTATTGGATATACGGTAGGAGATACTCCTACACTAACAATTAGTGCTCCAGATACTGGTGCATTTGGAGATTATGCAGTTGGAGACACTGTTACTGGTTCTGCAAGTAGTACGACTGCTATTGTTAATAATTGGGATGCAAGCACTGGTATTTTAGAAATTAAGATAGTTGATGGTACTTGGACACTTGGAGAAGATATTGTTGGAACAAATGCTACTAGAGAACTAAGGGTTATAAACACTGATGATACTGTCACTGCATTTGCAGATAATGCTGAAATTGAAACAGCGGCAGATTCTATACTAGACTTCTCTGATAGTAATCCATTTGGCGACCCATAAATAGAGCTGATAGGTGTATTAAGTAATGTTTGAGTATTTTTACCACGAAATATTAAGAAGAACCATTATTTCCTTTGGTACTTTGTTTAATGGATTGAACATTAAGCATAAGGATTCTAGTGATAATACTACAAGTGTTATTAAAGTTCCTCTTGCTTATGGACCTATTCAAAAGTTTTTAGCACGTCTGGAGCAACAACCAGATCTTAATAAATCAACTCAGATTACATTGCCAAGAATGTCGTTTGAGATGATTGGAATGTCATATGATCCTAGTAGAAAAGTAACAACTACTCAGACATTTCTTTCCGGTGCAACTTCAGATAAAGCATCTGAAAAGAAAACATATATGCCTGTTCCATATAATATGACTTTTGAACTTGGCATTATGTGTAAATTAAATGATGATGCACTTCAAATTGTTGAACAAATAGTTCCTTATTTTCAACCACAATATTCTCTTACTGTTGATCTTGTAGAATCAATTGGGGAGAAGAGAGATGTTCCTGTGGTGCTAGAAAGTATTACGATGACTGATGATTATGAAGGTGATTTCAGCACAAGAAGAGTATTGTTATATACTTTAAGGTTTAGTGCAAAAACTTACCTCTTTGGTCCTGTTTCTTCTACTGCTACTGACATCATCAAAAAGGTCAGTGTTGGATATATCGCTGCAGATTCTTCTGGTGCAGATTCCAGAACGGGTGGAAGAGATGTTACTTATTCAGTTACTCCAAGGGCAACAAAGAATTACGATGGAGTTGTTGCTACTAATCTCACCAATGATATAAGTTTGGCAGATGTAACATTTGAAGTAGGCAGTGGAAGTTCTCTGACAGTGAACAAATACATTGTTGTTGACAATGAATCTATGTATGTTGATAAGATTAATGGTAATGAAATCACTGTTCTTAGAGGACAGGATGGAACCACAGCACAAGGACATGTAGCTGGTTCAGATATTGGTACGATAACTGCGGCTGATAATGTTCTTATTGAAGTGGGAGATGACTTTGGATTTGATGGATCTTATGTATGACAAAACAATTAGACAAAGCATTTAATATTGCTCCTACTGAAGTTGTAGTGGAGGAGACTAGTATTGAAGAATCTCCTGTAGGTATTCAAAAGCCTGATAGATTGAGTAAAGACGATATTGAAAAAGATTATGAATATACTAGAGGTAATCTTTATAGTATAATTGAAAAGGGGCAAGAAGCAATTAATGGAATCCTTGAACTGGCTCAAGAGAGTGAAATGCCAAGAGCATATGAAGTTGCTGGACAGTTGATTAAGAGTGTGTCGGATGCAACTGATAAGTTAATGGATCTTCAAAAGAAATTAAAGGACGTTGAGGAAGAATCTAAACCTAAAGGTCCTAATACAGTTAATAATGCTCTCTTTGTAGGATCCACTGCAGAGTTGGCAAAAATGATAAAAGAGAGTGACCTAAGCACTTCTTCTAAATAAGATAGGGAGAAAAATCCCAAAGTATAAAGGTTACTAATAACATGTCGGATAAGTTACCGTCAATAGATGATTTTACTGAAGACCCCAGTGAATTACCATCAATTGATGATATTATAAAAGAAGAAGATTTACCTTCTGTTGAGGAGTTTATGGTAGAAGAACCTACCATGAGAGGTAACGAGCCTGGCAAAGATGGAGGTTTTGGAGGTGGTGCTAATAATAATAACGAAGAGGAAGAAGTAGAAGAAGAGGAAGAACCAGAAGATCTTACAGAAGTAATACGTTTAATTAATGACTTAAGAAGGGATATTCCTGATGTTCCTGAAATTAAGTATTATGATGAGGAATTAAGGCTACTCTCTGAGCAACTTGTAGAGATTAGGGGAAGTATTCCTGAAGTTCCAGAAGTAAAAGATTACGATGCAGAAGTAGAAGCAATATGTGAGCAGATTGATCTTGTAAGAGAAGATGTTACAAGTCTGCCAAAACCAAAATATTATGATGAACAACTTGATCTTCTTGAGGATAAAGTTACATATATCCGCCAAGAACTTGTTAATCTTCCAGAGATAAGGCATTATGAGGATGACCTTAAATCTCTAAGAGAAGAGTTATGGGAAATCAAAACTACTACTATTCCAGACTTTAAATGGATTGGTAATACTTTTGATGTTGTCCATGAAAACTTTGAAACCCTTCAAGGAAATTTAGGGAATGTTAAAGATAAATTAGATCAAGACCTTCAAAATTTAGCAGAAGATCTTGACACTAAAGATTTTGAAAAGAGAGTTGAGATTAAAGAACTCAAAGAAAATCTAGGTGAAACAAAGGATAAAATTTATGACGAATTAAAAGAGACTGCTCTAAGAATATGGGAACATCGGGATCAATTTAAAGATGATGATAGAAAATTAAAGAAATTTGTTTTAGGAAAATTTGAGGTTCTTAAAAAGAATATTGGAGAACAGGTAGAGGAATTTAATAGTAAAAATACCGAATCTCAGAATGTTATTACTGAATCTCTAAGAGACTACTTTGATACTTTAAAAGAAGATATTAATAACCTACCCAAAGTAAGGTATTATGATGAAGATATACTCCGTTTGAAAAAGGATGTATCTAAATTAACGGAAGATAATACAATTAATATCAAAGAACTCTATAGAATTGTAGAGGATCTTCAAGAAAAGCAGCATGATTTAAAAGAAGGTTTTTTAGCTCAACCACCAAGTACTGATAATTCTGACCCTCTTACTCCTTTAGATAGAGAAGCAACAAGCTTTAAACAATTAGCAGCACAATATCGTTTATTTACTAATAGGGTTCAGGATCAATTAGCAGCATTAGGTGGAGGTGGTGCAGTACGTCTTGATGATCTGGAAGATGTTGGTATATCAACTTATAGTGTTGCGTCAGGGTACGGATTAACCACTGATCAACTTTTAATGTATGATGGTCTTAAGTGGATTGGTATTGCAAGTACAGCAATCACAGGAAGTGGTGCGGTAGGTGCTGCGGGAACTTGGACAGTTGATTCTGTTGGTGTAAGTACTAGTAAAAAGGTAGGTATTGGAACCACTCAGGCAAAATCTGATTATCATTTATATGTTCAAGGTGATGCATTATTTACTGGTAGTGTTACTGGTTTAGGAACTGTTCATTGGAATGATGTAACTCATGTAGATTCTACTGGTATTAGTACCTTCCAAGATGGTATTAATGTAACTGGAGGTGGGATTGGAATAGGGACCACTAATAGAAGACATTCATTAGTTGTTGGTAATCCGGGAGCTGCAGGAACGAGTGTTCTAATTCATGGCGATACTAGAATTGTTGGTGTTCTTACAGTAGGTTCTGGTTCTATTACTATTGATGGTATTAATAACCAAATTAATATTGGTGATGAAGATGTTACTATAACCAATTCTCAGATTACTATTGGTGAAAACGTATCTATATCTGCTACTGCCACTGGTATTAACTCTGCACCGAACGTTTATTATGTTGCTAAGGATGGTGCGGATACAAATAATGGAACATCAATTGATAATGCATTCTTAACCATTTCTGCTGCGGTTGGTGCTGCTTCATCTGGATATACTATTAAAGTTCTTTCTGGAAACTATCAGGAAAGTAATCCTATTGAAGTTCCTGCATATGTCTCTATTGTTGGGGATGATCAAAGAACTGTAAACGTTAGTCCAAGTACACCTACCAAAGATATTTTCCATGTAAGAAAGGGAACTAAGTTATCAAATATGACCTTTAAGGATCATCTTAGACCTGCTGCTGCGGTAGGATTCCCAACTACTGAAATTGCAGAGAATGTGGGTGGTGGAGCATGGAAAGGACCTTATATTCAAAATTGTACAAGTAGCACAACTACTGGAACTGGTATTTACATTGATGGGGATCAGGCACGTTTATTGAAAGCAATGAACGTTGATGCTTTCACTCAATATAATCAGGGTGGTGTGGGCATTGCTGTTACTAATAATGGATTTGCTCAGTTAGTCTCTGTGTTTACTATTTGTTGTGATAAAGCAATTACTTGCCATACAGGTGGTCAAGCAGACGTAGCAAATAGTAATTGTAGTTTTGGAACATATGGTTTAGTTTCTAATGGTCTCAGTGATTTACAGTATTCTGGTATTGTTACTTCAACTGCTGCAATATCTCAAAAAGAAGCGACTATTAATATAAGCACAGACGAATATACTATATCAGGAGTTGATTATACTCATAGTACAGGTATTGCTACTATTACTACCACTGCTGCACATAACTTTAAGGTAGGAATGGGAGTTACTTTAGCGGGTATTGGATTTACTTGTGATTATGGTGGAAAGACCTATCCTTATAGAAGACCTTTTGTATTTGATGTTGAAGCAATTCCAGCGACTACTAAGTTTAAAGTTAATCTTGGTATATCAACAGTAGCACATTATTATGCAGGTGCTGGTGCTACTGCAGGAACTGCAAAGATTGAAGTAGATAGACCATATGATGGACAGTTAGTTTATTTTGACACTCTTTATGAACAGGTGACAAAGATTACTATGACTAATAAGGGAAGTGGATATACTTCTACTCCTACTGTTACTATTGATGCTCCTGGCGGACCAAGTGGAGAGACTGCTACTGCATATGCTACAGTAGAAAATGAAACGGTTGATTCTATTACTATTATTAGTAGTGGAAGTCAATACACAGAAACTCCTGATGTTACTATTAGTGGAGGAAGTGGTTCTAATGCTGCAGCAACTGCAACCATGTATCCAATATATTATAAAATAAATAGTTCAACTCCAGTAATATCTGGAATTACTACATTAACTCTTGATAGTAATTTACTTAATGCTGTTGGTGTTGGTTCTACTGCCTATTTTGCACAAGCAAGTAAAATCATTGCTAGTTCTCATACATTTGAATATGTAGGTGCTGGTAATAATATTACAGAAGCTACTCCAAAACGTGGGGGAGTTACAATTCAAGCAAATGAAGTTCTTACAGAATCTGGTGGATTGGTTCTTTACACAAGCACAGACCAATCAGGTAACTTTAGAATAGGTGATGATTTACAGATTAATCAAAGTAGTGGTACAATTAGTGGAAGATCCTTCTCGAAGAGTTTATTTAATGAAATGACACCCTTTATCCTAGCACTCAGTTAAAATGGCATTAGCACTTAATAGATTTAAAACATATACTGCTACACTTACTACAGGTGGTGCAACAATATATACGGCTCCCACTGGGTATACTGGGATTATTTTGTATGCTCATATAACCAATTATGGTTCATCAGCAACAACACTTACAATGTCTCATGTAAGAAGTAGCACAACTACTCAAATTATTAAGGAGGCAAATGTTCCTGTTAATGATGCCTATATTCCTTTGGATGGAAAATTAGTTTTGGAAACTAGTGATTATGTTACTGCTAGTGCTGGTGCTAATACTACTTTGAAAATTCTTGTTTCTGTATTGGAGACTGCTAATGCCTAGACTTCTGAGCATAGTTAATAGTAATGGTGCCATCGGTATTAAAAGCGATGGTACAAAGGTTGGTGATGCCACGCAGATTAATATTCAGAATAGAAATATAACTCCGGTTTCATCTGGAATAGCAACACTTACAACGGATCCTTTAACTATTGTAGGGTTATGAAAAACTTTAATTCTTTTATAGAAGAAGCAACTGAAGCAAAGAAATGTCCAGAGGGAGAATATTGGTGTCACACTGATAAGAAATGTAAAAAAATTCCTAAAGGAAAGTCCATAGGTCCAGGAGGTTGGTTAAGATCAGGACATTCGTATAATCATAGTGGAAACGGTAATGGGTCCAATAACGGTAACGGAAATGGCAATGGCCATTCTGGCAATGGTAACGGTGGCAACGGCAACGGCGGTGGTGGCAATGGTGGTGGAGAATGATGACTAAATTTAGTATAAGTAAAAAAGGATTGGTAAACGGGAAGGAGTTATTTAATGACGAATCTCCCCAACAATACGCAAGAATTGCTGTACATAGTGTATTAGAAGAGTTGGGTATCAAAGTAGAAGAGGAATGGGAGATGGACGATAATTCAATTGAACTAAGGGTAGCACGTTAAATTTCCTAAATATTAGTGTGAAGTTATCTAAATTTAATGAAATCTTTTGCAAAATACTGCGATGAAAGTATTACCATAGAGGATGCTGATGGCAATCTTTATGCGGAAGTAATTGACATTATTAAGCCAGAACCTTTAAAGGTTCCACAATCAAATATCTATTACGAGGATCCAATCGATGAATCCATTCGTATTCCATCCAAAACAGGAAATATAATAACTGTCTATTTGGCTTGGCGGGGAAGTAGTTATAACATTCAAATGTTTTTCCCCCAAGTCTCCAAACCATCCCGCAAGTCAGTACAGGATCAGCTGCAGAAAGTCTATCCAGGTGCTAAGCTGTGGGGCTACCAAGTATCGGACCATGACCCAGGAGAACCCCTCCTCCAAATCGGAGGAGCAGGATAAGAAAGAAATTGAAGAATTGAAAAAGAAAGCAGAGAATCTACAAAAAATGCTAAACCTTACATTAGATCATGAAAAGAATTTAGGAAAATTACCAACAGGACACCAATCATTTGGTAAATATGAAATGACGTAGGAGATTATTATGGATCATGAAATTTATCTTGGCAATCCCAATCTAAAAAAAGCAAATACTCTTGTTGAATTTGATCAAGAGCAGATTATTGAATATGTAAGATGTAAAAATAATCCAGTTTATTTTGCCAAAGAGCATGTAAAGATTGTTACTCTTGATGAGGGATTAAAATCTTTTGAACCTTATGATTTCCAAGAGAAATTAATTAAGAATTTCCATGACAGTAGATTTAATATTTGTAAGATGCCTCGTCAGACAGGTAAGTCTACAACTGTTATATCTTATTTGTTGCACTATCTCCTTTTTAATGATAGTGTAAACATTGGTATTCTTGCCAACAAAGCAGCAACTGCCAGGGAATTACTTGGTCGTTTACAGACTGCATACGAAAATGTCCCTAAGTGGATGCAACAAGGAGTTTTATCGTGGAACCGAGGATCACTGGAGTTAGAAAATGGCAGTAAGATATTGGCAGCTTCTACATCTGCAAGTGCTGTCCGAGGTATGTCGTTTAACATCCTCTTCCTCGATGAATTTGCGTTCGTTCCAAACCATATTGCGGACGCATTCTTTAGTTCCGTTTATCCTACTATTACTTCTGGTAAATCAACGAAAGTCATAATAGTTTCAACGCCACATGGTATGAATCATTTCTACCGTATGTGGCATGATGCAGAAAGACAAAAGAATGAATATGTCCCTACAGATGTTCATTGGTCAGAAGTTCCAGGAAGGGATGAGAAGTGGAGGTTGCAAACAATTGCCAACACTTCAGAACAACAATTTAAGGTTGAGTTTGAATGCGAATTCTTAGGATCGGTTGATACTCTTATTGCACCCAGTAAATTAAGAACTTTAGTATATGAAAATCCTAAAAATAGAAGTGCTGGATTAGATGTTTATGAAGAACCTGAAAAGGGTCATGATTATATCTGTACAGTAGACGTTGCGCGTGGAGTAGTTAAAGATTATTCTGCATTTGTAATGATTGATATAACTACTTTCCCACATAAGGTAGTGGCAAAGTATAGGAATAATGAAATTAAACCAATGTTATTTCCTAATATAATATATCAAATTGCAACCAAGTATAATAAAGCATTTATTCTCTGTGAGGTTAATGATGTTGGAGATCAAGTAGCATCTATTTTAAATTACGATCTTGAATATGTAAATCTTCTTATGGCATCTATGAGAGGACGTGCAGGACAAGTTGTAGGTCAAGGATTCTCTGGTAAGAAAACTCAACTTGGAGTTAAGATGTCTAAGACCGTTAAGAAGGTTGGTGCTCTTAATTTAAAGACTATAATTGAAGCTGATAAGTTAACATTTTGTGACTATGATATATTAAGTGAATTAACTACCTTTATTCAAAAGAGTAATTCATTTGAAGCAGAAGAAGGATGTAATGATGACCTTGCAATGTGTTTGGTAATATATGCATGGTTAGTTGCACAAGATTACTTTAAAGAACTTACTGATCAGGATGTAAGAAAGAGATTATATGAAGAACAGAAAAATCAGATAGAACAGGATATGGCACCGTTTGGATTTATGTCGGATGGGTTAGATGATACTAGTTTTGTTGATGATGAAGGAGATAGATGGCATACGGATGAATATGGGGACAGATCTTACATGTGGGAGTATATGTAAACATCCAAAACAATAAATATTTCCAGAGAAACTGAGACTCGGAGACAAAAAACATGGCGACTCCTCAATTATCTCCCGGAGTATTAACACGGGAAGTTGATTTAACTGTCGGGAGAGCTGATAACGTATTAGACAACATTGGTGCTATTGCAGGTCCTTTTGAGATCGGACCGGTAGATCAAGTTACGGATATCGCCACAGAACAGGCATTAATTAATACATTCGGAAAACCGATATCTACTGATGCTCAGTATGAATATTGGATGAGTGGGTCTTCATTCCTCTCTTACGGTGGTGTTCTTAAAATCGTTAGGTGCGATGGAACTTCACTAAATTGCTCCAATGCAGGTGTAGGTGCTACTACTGCATCAAGTGTAAAGATTAAGAATTTCGATGATTACGAAGCAAATTGGGATTCTGCTACTAACTTTACATTTGCATCTAAGAACCCTGGTCCATGGGCAAACGAATTAAAAATTTGTTACATTGATGACTTTGCTGATCAGACTCTGGGTGTCACAACTAATAATCTCAGTAATATTGGTGCTCAAGTTGGTTGGGGTATTACTACACCTTTAGAGAATATTACTCTCGCGGGTGTTGGTACAACCAGTTCATTTAATGGATTTATAAAAGGTATCATTACTGGTGTTACTACAGATACTAGTGATAGTAAGAGTACTATTGATGTTAAGATTGTTTCTCGCGTAGAAGTCTCCGGTGCGGGAAGAACAGAAACTAGGATTTCTTATGGTATAGGAAACTCACTCAATTCATTTGAGGTAGATGATAAACTTTCCTTTAGTCCAAGTACAGGTGTTACTACTGCTTTGTATAGAGCAGATGGTGGTGTAGGATTTGCATGTTCTACCGCAGTTGACTGGTACGATCAACAAACTTTGGGATTAACTAATTCCACTGTTTATTGGAAGTCTATTGCTCGTAGACCAGTAACTAGCTCTTATGCAAGTGTTAGAAACTCTTATAATGATGCATTAAACATTGCTATTGTTGATGATACTGGTAATGTAACTGGTATTCAAGGAAATATCCTTGAGAAGCATGTAGGCCTCTCTAAAGCCATAGATGCTATTTCTGCAGTTAATTCTCCACAAAGAATATGGTATAAAGATTATCTAGCACTAAATTCAGAGTATCTTTATGCTGGTTATAACATTTCACAAGCAAGTGATGCTACATGGTCAACAACTCCAACTGTAACTGGATTCCAGACTTACAGTGGTGTTCGGGCCGCATCCTTTAATCCACTTTCTACGACTGCTGGTTTGTGGGGTCAAGATGCTCAAGGGGTTACCTTTACGGTTGTTGGTAATACAACTTATACCCTTAACGGTGGTGTAGGATATACAACTGCTGCTGATTACAATCCTACCGGGATGAAAGCAGAGTTGGGAGATTTAATTACTGCTTATGACCTCTTCTCAAATAGTGATGAGGTTGAAGTAGATTATATACTTGGTGGTCCTTCTTTGGGTGGATTTGCTGAATCACAAGCAAAAGCAAACAAATTAATCTCTATTGCTTCTAATAGAAAAGATTGTGTTGCGGTTATTTCACCTTATAGATTAGGTGTTGTTAATCTAACTAATACAACAACTCAAACAAATAACATTCTTGAGTTCTTTGCACCACTTACATCTTCATCTTATGCAATCTTTGATAGTGGTTATAAGTACACCTATGATAGATTTAATAACAAATTCCGTTACATTCCATGTAATGGTGACATAGCAGGACTGATGACAAGAACTGCTATCAACTCCTTCCCATGGTTCTCACCTGCGGGACAACAAAGAGGATTGTTGAATAATGCAATTAAACTTGCATACAACCCATCTAAATCACAAAGAGATCTTCTCTATCCTGAAAGAATTAATCCAATCATTAATCAGCAAGGAACTGGTGTAATGCTATTTGGTGATAAGACGGGTCTTGCTTATCCATCTGCGTTTGATCGGATTAACGTTCGTAGATTGTTCCTTACTGTGGAGCAAGCACTTGAAAGATCTGCTCAAGCACAATTGTTTGAACTTAACGATCAGACTACGAGAGCAAACTTCGTTAACATTGTTGAACCTTATCTACGCGATATTCAGGCAAAGAGAGGTGTTTATGACTTCCAGGTAATCTGTGATGAATCCAACAATACTCCTGATGTAATTGATAACAATGAATTCAGGGCTGATATATTCCTGAAGCCAACTAAATCAATTAACTACATTACACTAACATTTGTTGCTACCAGAACAGGTGTTGCCTTTGAAGAAGTGACTGGTAAAGTTTAAATTATAATGTCTTATTAATTCCATAGGAGGAAACATTAAATGTCCACACTCAGAACAATCAGTGCTTTTAAGTCGAAGCTTACAGGTGGCGGTGCAAGGCCCAATCTGTTTGAGGTAGAAATTCCCTCATTCCCTATTGCGGCAGGTACTAACACTTGGAGAACCGGCGATAATCAAGAAGCAGACACCTTTAAGTTTTTATGTAAAGCAGCAACATTGCCTGCTTCTAATATCACTCCAGTTGAAATACCCTTTAGAGGTCGTATTTTAAAAGTTGCGGGAGATAGAACCTTTGATAACTGGCAAATTACAGTTATTAATGATGAGAATTTCATCATCCGTAATGCTTTTGAAACCTGGATGCAGGGTATTAGTAAGAACAGTAACGCTACAGGTGCTGTTGATCCCACTTCATATATGACTTATGCGTTAGTTCATCAGCTAGGAAGAGGTGCTGATAACGGATCTAACTCACAAACTGCTTCACAATCAGTTAGTGGAGTTTCTGTTACACCACTTAAGACTTATACTTTCTTTGATATATTCCCAACTACAGTCTCTGCAATTGATCTTTCTTACGAGAATGCAGATGCAATTGAAGAGTTTACTGTAGATTTCCAAGTTCAATACTGGGAACCAGGGGCATATACTAAAGATTCCGCCTAATTTTAGCGAGCTAAATACTAACATAAAGAACTAGTATAATAAATTATGGCTCGCCTTTTTGGATTCTCGATTGAGGATACTGAACCGCAATCTCCAAATGTTGTCTCACCTGTTCCTCCTAGCAGTGATGATGGCAATGACCACTATTTAAGTAGTGGATTTTTTGGTTCATATGTTGATATTGAGGGCGTTTATAAAACAGAATTTGATCTTATAAAAAGATATCGTGAAATGGCACTTCACCCAGAGTGCGATAGTGCCATTGAAGATATAGTAAATGAGGCAATTGTTGCTGATAGCAACGATAGTCCGGTCAAGATAGATCTTGATAATTTAAATGCCAGTGATGGTATTAAAGATAAGATAAGAGAAGCATTTAAATATACACTTGAACTCTTAGATTTTGATCGTAAAGCACACGAAATCTATAGGAATTGGTATATTGATGGGAGATTATACTATAATAAAGTAATCGATATTAAAAAACCGCAGGAAGGAATACAGGAATTGCGGTATATTGATGCATTAAAAATGCGTTATGTACGCAAACAAAAGAAGGATCCCAAAGATAAGTACCGTCTGTCTAATATGAATTCTGATAATCCAATGGATTATGAGATGCCTGAAATGGAGGAATTTTTCATCTTTAATCCAAAGATGACTTATCCCACTACCAGTCCTGCTGCAATGGGTGGTCAATCTGGAATCAAGATGACAAAGGATTCCATCACTTATGTTACTTCTGGTTTAGTAGATAGAAATAAGGGATCAACCCTTTCATATCTTCATAAAGCAATTAAATCACTCAATCAATTACGTATGATTGAGGATAGTTTGGTTATTTACAGACTATCAAGAGCACCAGAACGTAGAATTTTCTATATTGATGTTGGTAATTTGCCTAAAGTTAAGGCAGAACAATACCTGCGTGATGTTATGATGAGGTATCGTAACAAGCTTGTATATAATGCTGATACTGGAGAGATACGTGATGACAAAAAATACATGTCAATGCTTGAGGATTTCTGGTTGCCAAGAAGAGAGGGCGGCCGGGGAACCGAGATCTCCACGTTGCCAGGAGGTCAGAACCTTGGAGAAATTACTGATATTGAATACTTTAAGAAGAAATTATTCAAATCACTTAATGTTCCTATTTCCAGAATTGAAGGAGACGGTGGGTTTAACTTGGGAAGATCTTCTGAGATCTTAAGAGACGAAGTTAAGTTCAGTAAGTTTGTTGCACGTTTGAGAAAGAGATTCTCTTACATGTTTAATGACATACTGAAGACCCAATTACTCCTAACGAATATAATTACTCCTGAAGATTGGAATATAATGGAGGAGCATATTCAGTATGACTTCCTTTATGATAACCATTTCTCAGAGTTAAAGGATGCAGAGTTGTTCAATGAAAGGTTAGCAATGGTAGCTGTTGCCGAACCTTATGTTGGCAAATACTTCTCCCAAGAGTATGTAAGACGCAAAGTTTTACGTCAAACTACAGAAGATATTAGAGATCAAGATAAGCTTATCGACCAAGAAATTAAGGATGGTATTATTCCTGATCCTGCAGATATGATGCTTGATCCAGAAGGTGGTGGTGGATTGTTACCTCCACCTCCTCCAGAAGAAGAAGTACCTGGTGCTGTTGGCGCAGCTACAGATGCTAATCAAGCAACAGTAAAGGCAGAATTAGACAAACCTAAGGCACCACCCAAAGGCGGGGTTATCTAAATGCCAGAGGAAAACGGCTTAAAGCATGACGTTTATTCTCAGACACATGAAGATGGATTTGATTGGAGTAAATGGAATAAGTTTGATAAGGAGTGGTGGGTCCAATTAAAACTGGATGCTAAAGAAGTCAGATTACTTTATAGTATGGTTTCTTTTTACCTTAGTAATTATTCCGGTGCTCCTGGAAGACCTCCTGATGAAGAACATTATTTAAAATTTTTGAAAGGAGAGCTTTATAAAATGATCCAGGATTATAATTTTACACACAACAATAGTTGATAGTTTATAAATACTAGGGACTCATACACAATATATGGTATTGAACAATGGATGAACTTATGGATATGATGGTGGATGATGCGTCTGCATCACAAATCAGTGATAAATTGAAGGATTTACTTTATACTAAGTCTGCAGAAAGAGTCGATGCATTTCGTCCTACTGCTGCTAGTTCTGTATTTGGTGATAATGAGGTAGAAGGGGATGAGGTAGAATCGGAAACAGAAGCGGAAACAGAAACGGAAGTAGAAGCACAAGCAGAAACTGAAGTAGAAGATGAAGTTGATGTATCTACTGCAAAACTCTTCTAAATAAAGGTAAATGAACTTATGGAACTATAATGGCATATAGATCAGTTGGGGTAGGAACCTCAGTATCAATTCCCAATCCAGAAGCTGCTGCAGTTCAGACTGATTATTTTGACGTGCAAACTGAAACTATTCGTATTAATGCGGTAGGTGCTGATTGTCATGTTGCGGTAGGAAATACTCCTGCAGCAACTAAAACGAATCTTTATATTCCATCTGGTGGAACCATGAGTTTAGGGATGACGAAAGCATCTCAAAGAGTAGTAGGAATTACTACTGGCACAACTGAAACTATTCTTAAATTCCCAGAAGGGCAGCAATGTCCGTTTGGAACAGGGAATTACATTTCTGTTGAAACTAGTGATAGTTATGCAGGAATTACTTCATATCTACAACACAAACGTGTTATTTCTGTAAATACCACAGCAGGTATTGAGGGTTACTTTATGACTCAATGTACTGTTGCTGCTGATACACAGAAAATAATTGAATCAGATTTAGACTTTACAGATGCTCGTGCTATTGCATCTCATAGAGTTTCAGTGATAGGAGCTTCCGGAGCACATAATCTTGCCGGAGGACACATACATTGTCATCAAGTTCAAATTACAGGCGAAGGCTGATGAAACTGATTACGGAAGAAATCGAACAGGTAGAATTTATCGTTGAAAATCGCAACGGTAAAAAATCTCTTTATATTGAAGGGGTTTT
>Ga0208790_1000083_pt1 | contig 51784 bp, 48 predicted proteins | sample 10_taG_FD_184083 | JGI IMG/M metagenome (GOLD analysis project Ga0208790, IMG submission 184083) | Marine viral communities from the Subarctic Pacific Ocean - 10_ETSP_OMZ_AT15264 metaG (SPAdes) (version 2) | ecosystem: Environmental > Aquatic > Marine > Oceanic | place: Pacific Ocean | collected... | reverse complement strand
GACGCTTACAGCGATACTGTCACAATTCAAGCAGCCACCACCACACTGACACCCACCAGCAATCAGCTGCCCCAATTAAAACTTGAGAGCAAGAATGGAACTGTCGATAATGCCGGAGAGATCAGATTTGAAAGATATGATGATACTGTTATCCAGGCTGGTGAAAGCTTGGGTGAAATTCTTTTCGATGCAACCGAGACGGATAATGGAACTTATTATTCAGCTGCAACGATAACAGGAGAGGTCGGTACTGGTACGTGGACCGATGCATCTTCACATCCTGGCGCGATCCGCTTTTGGACATGCGCCGACAGCGGGACAACACTTACTGAAAGAATGTCAATTGAATCAGATGGGACAGTTGCAATCAGTCCGGACAGCGATACTTATGCTGATATAGGAAGAGCCCGGGTAGGCTACGGAGGAGGGTATAGTGACTATGCATGGTTCAGTCATGTTGACGCGACAGCCGCCGGCGAATATGCTATAATTCAGAGCACCGGTGGATCTACCTTTCTGAATGCCGCCACCGGCGGAGATGTCTATTTTAGAATTAATAACACTAACTATATGACTCTGGATTCAGCTGGCAAATTCGATGCAAGCGATGCACAGGAAGCTTGGACTGCTGTAGCTTACGGAACCGGCTGGGCAGATTATAGTGTCGGCTACCTTGGCGTGTCATATATGAAAGATAGCCTGGGGTTCATTCATATCCGTGGGATGGCGAAAAAAACCAGCGGCACCGCCGATCTCGTCTTTACATTGCCCGCCGGGTATCGACCCGCTAATAGACTGATATTTAGCGTACAATATTATGACGCTTCCGTCACCTACGTTCACGGGCGCGCCGATGTCCAGACCGACGGCAAAGTGACGATCGAATACCCCTCCACACCCGCGGTAGGCGATTGGGTATCCTTCGGTGCAATTAACTTTGATACACAAGCAGAGCCGTGATCATGATACGCGAGCATAAAGAAAGGATATAAAAACAATGACGATATTGGACACGATACGAAATATTATTTTGGAAGACAAGAACATTGATCTAGATGCGTGGAGCGATGCTTCATACACCGATCAAGGGACGGATGGGGCAGATAGAGAAGCTCTTGCCTTCACTCCTTCGGTTCTTGAAGCTATTGTAAGCAGCCCCCGCCTCTTGGCTTTACTGGCGGATGCTCTTAAGCCCTATCTGGATGATGTTGCCGATGACTGAAAAAGATGCTAATTACATTCCCAAACTTGAGAAGGCAATCGCCCAGAAATATGGCGAAGAAGCAATTAATAATCCTCGTCGATTTTGGGACGACACCAAAGAGAAAGATTACATTGTTCAATCCCGAGAAGAGCAACGTAAGTTTGCCAAATTAGCTGAAACTCAAGACAAAGTAGAAGAAGACGGATTTTTAATAAATAAAAAACTACTTATTAGAGATCACAATAGGACCTGTCCTATATGTTCTATTTATTCTTTTCATCCTCGTGATGATTTGTACATGAGTAAGTTTGAAGCTTGCTTTAAATGTTATGTGCAGTGGATTGAGGGAAGAGAAGAAAGATGGGAATCCGGTTGGAGACCCGACAAGGAAGAATAACATGGCAACAGTATACGAAATCATTCAAGGAATTAATCAAGCAGCCGCTAACGCCTATGATGGGTCGCACGACGAATCTCTGTCGGCCGACGGCAAAGCACGAAGCCCGGGCCTAAAGCGCGAAGACGGCGATTTTATTAATGATCGTCGAGTTATGGATGGATTTAAGGTGTCCTTTCATGGCCCGTTGTTGAGAATAAAATACCAAGCAGAAGTTTTAATCAAGGATGTTCAAAAGAATGATTTTGAAGACACGATTGTTGCCCAACTTAAAGACATTGTTAAGTTCTTAAAGAAAGAATACAAAGCCATTACTGGCAACACCCTTTCATTAACCCTTGAGGGGGAGCACCACATTCGAGTGGATAGGTTATCAAATTACCGCACAGACTGTCTCGCTCACTGTGATTATCGTATTGGCGGCATGGCCCCCACAGGCCTTCCTGGTACTGGTGGAGATGCTGAGGAACCAAATCGAAAGCTTGATGACTCAATTCGCAACTGGCTTTCTTTGGGCCCAAAGGGTCGACCTAAAAATGATACTCGATAGGTAAGCAACAAATGTCATGCCCGACGTACTCACCAAAGAAGAAGTTTTAAAAGAGATTGTCAAGGCGGGCAAAGACCCGGTTTATTTTACAACCAATTATGCCCGCATCTCCCACCCTCAAAGGGGAACGATTCCGTTCAGGGCGTATGATTATCAGGAGCAGCTTCTAAAAGACTATACCGATTATCGGTTTAACATTATTCTCAAGGCGCGGCAGCTGGGAATCTCTACGATTACAGCAGCTTATGTTAGTTGGCTGATGTTGTTTCATCGAGATAAAAACATTTTGGTGGTTGCGACAAAACTGCAGACAGCCACCAACCTGGTCAAAAAAGTCAAAGCCATCATTAAGAACCTCCCACAGTGGATGCAAATTGCGTCTATTACTGTCGACAATCGTACATCATTTGAACTTTCAAACGGGTCACAAATTAAGGGCTCTTCGACATCGGGCGACGCCGGCCGATCTGAGGCCCTTTCTTTGTTGGTGATTGATGAGGCTGCTCACGTTGAAAAACTAGATGAGCTTTGGACTGCGTTGTATCCCACCCTGTCTACTGGTGGTCGCTGCATTGCTCTCTCTACTCCCAACGGCGTAGGCAACTGGTTCCATCAAAATTGTGTCGAAGCCGAGGCTGGAACAAACGACTTTTATATGACCACTCTTATGTGGGACACCCATCCAGATAGAGACAAGGCTTGGTTTGATAAAGAGACGCGCAACATGTCGAAACGACAAATTGCTCAAGAATTGGAGTGCAACTTTAATGTCTCAGGGGAGACTGTTATTCATCCCGATGACATTCAATGGTATTTAGAAAGAGTAGTGACACCTGAATATCGTACTGGGTTCGACCGTAATTATTGGATTTGGAAACACTTCAATCCTGAAAAGGCTCATTTGATTTGTGCTGATGTCGCCCGGGGCGACGGGAAAGACAACAGCGCCTTTCACGTTTTTGAACTAGAAACAATGGAGGTAGTGGCTGAATACGTTGGCAAGCCTACACCTGATGAATTTGCAGAGATCTTGTGGAGCGTTGCTGGCGAGTATGGAAATCCTATGCTGGTTATAGAAAATAATAACATAGGCTTTGCAGTACTTAAAAAATTGTTGGATAAAGGGTATCCTAATCTATATCATTCTTCCAAAGGAGACCATCAATACGTCGACCCTGTCTCGGCTCAATGGCAAACTAATGTTATACCAGGCTTTACGACCTCATCTAAAACGAGGCCTCTTATCGTCGCCAAGATGGAAGAGTTTATGAGAAACAAACTAATTAAGATTAACTCTAACCGTCTGCTTTCAGAAATGAAAACTTTTATTTGGCAAGCGGGAAGACCTCAGGCAATGCGTAGTTATAATGACGACTTGGTTATGTCCTTCGCAATTGGATGCTGGGTAAGAGATACGGTGATTGTTGAGAATCAGAAAAATGTGGAATACAGTAAACAGTTTTTGTCATCGATTTCAACCTCCGATACAAGGATTTCAACCACGATACCCGGTATGCGAGAACATCAAACTACCAAAGAATCTCAGAGGACTAGCGAAGGACAAAGCTTTAACGAGCAATATTTAGGATTGATTAAAGGATAAAAATGGCCAAAAACGAAAGAAACCCCAGAAACCCAGGAGCGCCTTTATTTAGGAGGCTCACGCGATTACTCTCGGGCCCGATTATTAATTATCGGGCGCAGCTAGCCCATCAGGAGCGCCGGAATGATTTAGATAAATACCGTTATAGATTCCGCTCTATGAGTGGTCAGGAATTCCGTCGTTCCGACAACAACATGTCGCAAAATTTCAACATGTTGACCTCGGCCGCCTTCCGTAACCAAAACAGGGCTGAGAGATATATTGACTTCGAACAGATGGAATACACACCGGAGCTTGCCGCGGCCCTTGACATTTATGCAGATGAGATGACTACTTCAAATGAGTTTGACCGGCTTCTTAACATTTCATGCATGAATCTGGAAATTAAAACTATTTTAACTTCTCTGTTTTATGATGTTTTAAACATCGAGGCTAATGCATTTGGTTGGAGCCGCTCGATGTGTAAATACGGGGATCTCTTTATGTATCTCGATGTAGACGAGAACCTGGGAGTGACTTCTCTTATCGGCCTCCCCAATACGGAGGTGGAGAGATTGGAGGGGCAAGACCCCACAAATCCCAATTATATTCAATATCAGTGGAATGGTGCCGGAATGACTTTTGAGAACTGGCAGATTGCACATTTTCGTGTCTTAGGAAACGATAGGCATGCCCCTTACGGCACTTCGGTCTTTGACCCTGCTCGCCGCATATGGCGCCAGCTCACGCTCCTAGAAGATGCGATGATTGCCTACCGCGTTGTTCGCGCTCCGGAGCGTCGAGTATTCAAAATTGATGTGGGCAACATTCCGCCAAATGATGTTGCGCAGTACATGGAGAAAGTTAAAAGTGAGATGAAGAGAAATGCTCTGGTTGATGCTACTACGGGCCGCGTCGACCTTCGTTACAATCCTTTGTCGCTTGAAGAAGACTACTTTATTCCCATGCGAGGTGGCATCGGTTCTGACATCACTTCACTTCCGGGAGCTAAATCTTTGGACGACATCGAAGATGTGAAATACATGCGCGATAAACTGTTCTCGGCGATTAAGATTCCTCAATCTTATTTGACAAATCTTGAGGGGGACACGGAAGATAAAACAACATTAGCCCAGAAAGACATCCGGTTTGCACGCACCATTCAGAGGCTGCAGCGACCCTTTATTACGGAGCTAGAAAAAGTAGCAGTTGTTCACTTATACACTCTTGGCTTCCGCGGCGAGGATCTTATAAGTTTTGATTTGTCGTTAAACAACCCTTCTCGTTTGGCTGAGTTGCAAACTTTAGAATACTTGCGAACCAAATTCGATACCGCCGGAAGTGTTCCGGAGGGCACCTACAGCAAGCGTTGGATCGCCAGCAACATTCTTGGTCTTTCTGATGAGGAGTTCTTGCGTAATCAACGTGAATCCTTTTATGATCGTAAGTATCAGCAAGCACTAGAATCGGTCACCGAGCAGGCCGCCGCTGATGAAGCCGGAGGTGGTCTAGGGGATCTGGATGATTTGGGAGACCTGGGGGACGAGGGTGACCTGGGTGGTGACCTGGGTGATCTTGGTGGCGCAGAGGCGGGTGACCTCGGTGCAGATGCCGAAGCCGCAGATGATACTGCGCTCCTTACGGCACCCGGCCGGCGTGATGATGGTCCGCGTGATGGGAGGACCTATGGGGGCCCCTTCCGTCGGGAGACCAGGAGTTCGTTAGGACCCGAGACCAACACTTATCGTCAAAATGCTGGTTCTGGTATGGGTAATCCGTTGGGCGACATGAGTGCTGCATCACTGGGATATGGTTCGAAACGTCGAAAGGAATCTATTTATAACAAGAATGAAACTCGCTTGGTTGAAAATACTGTGCAAGTTCGAAGACTTGTAGAACAATTAGAGAAGAAAGAGGCGGAAAAGGATGAAACATAACAAGAAGCGCAATACAGCATTTATTTATGAAACATTAACGCGAGCCTTTACTAAGGCCATTGTTGAGAAGAATCTCGATCGAAAAAACGAAATCATGCCGATTCTTAAGGAATTTTTTACGCCCGGCAAGCTCTTAGCACAAGAGTTAGATCTTTATCGCATTTTACTAGAAACCACCAACACTCAGCCCAAGATTGCCGAGAGACTCCTGCACGAGACCAAAGTAGCGTACGCACAATTAGATGAAAATGCATTGTTTGACACACAGTCTAAATTAATTTCAGCAATGAATAAGAATTTGGGTCAAGAAATATGGAGCACTTTTGTGCCCAATTTTAAGTCTTTGGCGTCTGTTAATGCTATCTTTACCAATAAAACTAGTGTGAAAAAGCGTGTTTTATTTGAGCAAGCTGTGGTTGATAGGATGAGCAGCATAAATGAAAATGCTCTATCGGAACGCTTAGAAGCATTAGATAGCATCACATACAACTCTTTTATCCAAAAGTTTAACAACAAATATCACTCCCTCTTAAAAGAACAAAAAGATTTATTGAATAGATACATCACGAGCTTTGCCGATGATGGGTTTGAGTTGCGACTTTATCTTAACGAAGAGTTATCCCGACTTAAGGGGGTGATTGAGCGGACCGAGGATCCCGATTTTGAGCCCTTGATTGTTAAAAAATCACAGGAAGTTCTAGCCTATTTAGAAGAATTTCGTAAGCGCGACTTCACTGAGGCCGACCTTAGTAAGGTGCTGAAGACACAGGAACTTGTAAAGGAATTGCGTCCCAATGATTAAAATCAAAGTAGGTGGCCCCCAGATGACCGTGGAGCTAAACGCTCGACGAGCGTTGGACGGTTCTCTGCTCATCATGGATCATACCAAGATTGACATAGCAATAGTTCCAGATCAAATGAAGGTGGTCACTTTTCCAAAATCGTTAGCATCGGACGATGTATATGATTATCAGAGTCGTTTGTTTGAGTTGCTGGCATCGAAGGGCGTTGTGGATCGTGCGAGCGTTCAGGGGGGCAATCTTTTTCGCTCCCTAGAGGGCGCCATTTTTGAAAATGAACAAATTAATTCATTACAGGCTACTGTTTTGGTTATTAGTGAATTTCTTAACTATGAGGCGGCCCACGAGCACGTCGCCGATCAGTACGAGCAAGAACTCGAAGACATGTATACCCACCCCTCTGACCGCAATTCCACCGAATACGGCGAGGTACCCCAGTATGCCGAGAAGGGCTCGATGCGTCCTGGCTACTACTACTACCCACTCAGAAATAGGTATTAATCCATGAGTGAGATGAAGCTCATAATGGAAGGGTGGCGCGAGTTTTTGCAAGAACAGAATCCGCCCAATCCACCCGCTCCGCCGCAATCTATGCGCGATAAGGCCATCGGCATGTTGGGAAACGTTAGAAACAAACTTGCTAAAGGATTTGATAAAATGGATGCCACACTTCAACAAGATTATTGTGAGAAAAAATTTCCAGAGCTGTTATCAAGGCAAGGGGATCTTGAAACGTGGGGAGACTTATTGGCAACACTTAATTGTGGAATACAATATAAAAATAGAAAAGCTTTTTTCGATGTATTAACTGGTGAAATTCCTGGTCTTAGCTCCGCTAAAAAGATCTTCGCAAGAGCTAACAGTAGTGCAGACTTTATTTTGAAAATGTATCAGGTCGACGACGAGGAGCGACCGGGAGGCAATATATCTAAATTGGATATGGACGATCATGTTGCGCGTATGCTCGACGGGGACGTTGAAAAGGAATTTATAAAATTTATAATCGCGGCCATCGGCAAAAAAGCCCCCGGCGAGCCTATTGATCCTGATTGGGATATAACAGCAGAACTAGAAGAGTATTTACGGGATAACAACAAAGGCCGCACTGTCGATATGCCGGACAACATATAGAAAAGAAGAATTAATGGAACTATTACATTTTATACTTGCCGCATACGGCATGACATTTATCATTATACACGGACACATCTTTAATAAGATCCGCCCACCTTGTAAATCAATGTGGGGCTTTGGCCGCTTATTCCATTGCCATCTGTGCATGGGATTTTGGGTTGGTGTGTTTCTATGGGGCGTAAGTCCCTATACAGAACTATTTAGTTTTAGCAATCAGCCCATGACAGCGTTCATGTGCGGTTGCATTAGTGCTGGAACCTCATACTTCTTGAGTATGTTGGTCGAGGATTACGGGATCCGTGTGGTCCATAAAGGAGGTGAGCAATCATGAAAAAATGGATGATCCAACCAGTTCGACGTTGCTGCTCAGGCAGTTGACTACTTTAAAGGAATAATATTATGGCACGCAGAAAAAATGTAAAAAGAATAGACCCAAGATACTTCTTAAACGAGACAGTGAATCGTGGCGAGGAGCTTGACGAATGCGGCGAAATGGATGGCGAAGCAATTGATATTAGCGCCCCAGGCACAGAGGTTCATGTTGATGACATCAGTCAGCTTTCTCCCGAAGAGGCGTTTGCTGCGGGAATGGCCGCGGCCAGAGATGCAATTGACCAAGTCATGGGCGCCCCCGATGGGCCTCCCCCCGAAGGCGGCTTTAGTGGCAGCGGCCCCATGGGAGAGCCCGCCGCGGAAGAGGAATAAATTATGCCCCAACTTCTCCGAGAATTTTATGAACTATGCGAAGGCGGTGTCTGTCAGGATCTTCTGACTGAAGCCGAGAAGAGGATGGTTCGGGAAGGGGCCATGTTTATCACAGGTCCCATGCAGAAGTGCAACACTGAAAATGGCAACAAGCGCGTATACCCTGAAGGTGTCTTGCGGCGAGAAGTAGATCGATATAAGAGTATTGTCGACGACAACCGCGCCCTGGGCGAACTTGACCACCCTGACTCTTCAATCATTAATCTTGTTAATGTCTCGCATATGGTTACAGATATATGGATGGATGGCATGACGGTTATGGGTAAGTGCAAGGTGTTGGACACTCCCGCAGGGCAAATCCTGCGTTCGCTAGTGGATGCTGGTGTTAAGATCGGTATCTCTTCTCGTGGAATGGGGTCGGTCACTGAGCGGCAAGGACAAACAATCGTTGAAGATGACTTTCAACTCATCTGCTTCGATATCGTTTCGGAGCCGTCGACACCCGGCGCCTTTATGGGACTTAGCGAAAACAAGCTCATGAACGAGCACGTTGAAAAGAAAAACAAAATAATTAATTTATTAAACGACATTGTGGGAGAATAAGCAGAGTGAGTGCTTCCGGTGGTCTTACAGAAGGGACGAGGAGTCTGAAAAGCGCCGTCACACAGTCAGTTGAAGCCGGCGTCCAGCAGGGAAGGTCCAGGCTGCATCGCTGGCTGATGACGATAGTTGGTGAAGAAAACCGAGAATGCGTGCTTGCTATTGTTGAAGCCGCCCTTATTCTTACTGAAGACATAATAAAAGTTGGAAGTGCTATTTCTAATAACACCTCGATAATCCTGCCTATGGAGGAGATGTTTCTAGATATAGTGGACATTGCTCTCTCGCTCCCTCCTAAGTGTTTATCTGACGAATACGTGGCCGCAAATTTTGGAAGAGTTTATGAAATCATGCAGCTCGCTCGGAAAGAAGCGCCTGGCGACTCTCTAGAGATTCGGCGTGATATGGTCGACCTGATTCGACAGCTCCCCGACATGGAAATTTTAGACAAGTTCCCAGGCCTTGACGAACAGCTTGTTGATAAATTAACTTTATTGATTCGTGATTCTAATCTTAATACGCAAGCAGACATTATGGTTGCGCTGTTACCGGATGATGCCCTCAAAGAGCTGGATGAGGCACTCAATTATAAAGCCACTGACTTACCCGGCGCCGGGTTTATCACGACGCTAAATGACTACGACAATCAGCTGGGAATTGACATTATTCCAGATAATGTAGTCGAAGGGCCCGCTATTGACCTGGTCTTGCGCACAGTCGGGGTTGCTGGCCTGGTGGACGCTAACGATACCGAAATGCTTTTGGGTCTTGTTGATTTGTTAAGAACGAAAGTAGCGCAAGCCAAGGAACGCACCATCATGGATCGTATTAAGACATTTGTAAAGGCACTTGCGGTACCTTCGTTGCCTGACGAAGAGGAGCCACTTAGAAAGCCGGTGCGTATCGAAATTGTTCCAAAGGGCGAAGAAATTATGGCGCCAACCCCTACAGGGAGAATAGAAATTAATGAAGGTGTCGTCAGACGCATGAAAGTATTAGCAGGTATACAATGAAAAAAACAGAATTGAAGAAAATTTTAAAGCCTCTTATTAAAGAGTGTATCAAAGAAGTCATTTTTGAGGAAGGGATTTTATCTGGAATTATATCCGAAGTAACCAAAGGAGTTTCATCCCCACCGCAAGTGGTGGCCAGCGCGCCACCGCAAGGAGATCCAATGGTGGAGCGTCTTAGACGGAATGCATTCACAACTGAGCAGAGTGATAGCCTAAAACAGCATAAAGCAAAATTAATGGCGGCCATCGGCGGCGACGGCTTTAACGGCGTGGACTTGTTCGAGGGAACGACGCCCGCCCCGGCCCAAGGATCTCCAGGACAACAGGCAGCCCCTTTGAGTGGAGTGGCCCCAAGCGACGCCGGGGTGGACATTTCGGGCCTCTTCAATGGCGCCAAACGGCATTGGGATGTTCATCTCAATGAAATAGCAAAGAAAGAAAGTAGGTGAGCCATGGCAACGAATGTGGCGGTTGAATTGAGGCGCGGAGAGTCTAGTGAACGACTTATTCGCCGCTTTAGTAAAAAATGCAAAAAGGAACGCGTCCTAGAGATTTATAGAGAAAAAACGAGTTATTATATAAAGCCTAGCGTGAAAAGAAAAATTAAACACCAGAAGGCTGTTCGCGAGAAACAAAAGCTACAAAGGAAAAAGGATGCTAAATTGTTTAGATAAAACAGCATTTAGCGTGCTATTTAATAGACGGAGAAAGAAACATGTCACATTTTAATTATACGGTAGGATTACAGAACGTGGGATCTTACCAGGTTTCTGGTAAACCGTTTGCCAAGGGCGGTATTGACGCTAGCAGCACCACGGTTGTGGGATTTCCCTACGTGACTAAGTGGGTGCAAGTTAAGAACAACACCGCGAGCGCGGTCAAAGTAGGCTTTTCAGCCAACGGTGTTACTGCTGGTGCAAACGATAACTATTTTACGATCACTAGCGGATCTACCAGTCAAATTTGGGAAGTTAAATTAACTGAACTTTATCTCAGTGGTGCGTCCGATGTTGACGTGATTGCAGGTTTAACAGGAATTAATACCGATACCATCAACAATACGGCCAACTCTCCCGAAGGTTCGAACTGGTCTGGCTCATCCGGCGTAGGCTAGGAGGAGCCGTGGTTGGGGCTATGGCGACAAATGGCATACGAGGCATTCTTAAAAGAGAATTCGCAACTACATAAATGTGAAGGCTTTTGGGGAGGGCCACTAAATGGCTGATCCTAAAAATAAGTGGTCGCAACCTGTTAACCCGCCCGCGCCGATGTTCTTCGGCCAAAAAGAGCGGGATTTAGTAAAACAGGTCAACGATGAGTTGGCCGAACGCGTCGTCGGACAGACTATTGCTTATTATCCAATAAGCATCGAAGATTCTAATTTCAGTGACATTTATGGTGAAGCGATTGAAAAGGTGTCGCTCCCTCCGGTTCGTGTGTTCGCATATGTTACCGTTGAGAATGAGCAGACCAATGATCGATACGGTTATGAGTATGAAGAAAAATTAACTGTTAATTTTCACCGCAAACGCCTGACAGCCGATCAAAACCTTTACGTCCGCGTGGGCGACTTCATTCAATATGGGGAGAGGTTTTATGAAATTGTACGAACCTACAACGATACACGCTACTACTTTGGTCAAGTTGAGCATAAGTTTCAAATAACCGCCGACTGCGTTCAAGCCCGAGCCGGCAACTTTCAGGTGATGCCGGGAATCACGCGTCCGGTCGACACAGCCGTTGATACCGTTGATGGCTCTACAGCACCGGAACCTCGAAGTGCTCCCTATCCTCCGGTTGATGCTGATTACATTACGTTAACTCGAAATACTAAATTAGTTAATGGTCGTTATTTGGCCGCCGGCACCGGCATTACATTGACGGATGGTGGTCGCATGAGTGCCCTTACAATTTCGGCTGCAGGCACGAATGCGACCGGCCCAACTGGCTCTTTGCAATTTCATTCATCGGCGGGCTCCTTTAGCGGAAGCTCTGCGCTTTTATTTTTAACTGCTAGCGATACTTTGTCTTTAACGGGTGACATGAGTGCCTCCGTTAATATATCGGCCTCTGCGTTTTATGGCGATGGGTCTAAATTATCAGGAATCTCAGCCACCGATAGCGTGTTTTCTACCCTTACGGCCACTGCAGCCTATACTACGAGCAGCGTGTCGTTTGGTACCAGCAATACACCCGATCATACTGTATCTATCAGCGGGTCTCTGTCGGCTAGTGTGAATGTCTCAGCTTCGTCGTTTTATGGCGATGGCTCTAAATTAACAGGAATTTCGGCCGCCGACAGCGTGTTTAGTGTTCTTGATGCTAGCAATGCCTATACCACTAGTAGCCTAAATGTGGGGGGAACCACTAGCCCATCTTCACAACTCTATGTGTCGGGATCTACGCACCTATCGGGGGCGCTTATACACCAGCGTACATTGGTATCTGCAGCCACTTATACGTTGCTGACAACGGATTATTTTGTAGGCTCAGATACTACATCCAACACGGTGACCCACACGTTACCAGCCGCGGCTGGCTTTACTGACGGACAAACTTTTGTGTTTAAAGATGAGGGGGGAAATGCTTCTTCTAATAACATTATTATCTCGCCAACATCTCCTGACACTATTGACGGAGTGACGGGCGTTCGGATAGGGAGTAATTACGGTTCGATAAATATTTATACGGATGGGGTAAGTGCTTGGTATATCTATTAATTTGTAACTTTCTTTGAAAAACTTATTTTAGTTTGCCTTTTTCGTCGTGGGATGACTAATTGATACATAAAACGGATGTGAATTTGGGTTTTTGCTTTATCTGCCCCTCCTAGGATGGAGTCCGCGCGTGATGCTCTAAACGCTAATCGTATAATTACCCGTTTTGCCAACACAATCTATAGGAGGATTTAAAATGGCTTATAAATTTCAGGATGGAGCGGCTGCTCTATCCGGTAACTTAACACTCAATGGACCTTTCGATCTTTTGTTCGGAACGGACAGTGAGTCTACAATTGGTACCACCGGTAACCGCCCTGCAACGGTTTGGGCTGATGATATGCGTGCTACCACTCTTTACGGTGATGGTTCTAACCTGACAGGCATTTCGTCTGACAGTGTTGATGTTACGGGATCTGGTGCAAACTTGGACTTGATGCTTGTCATGTCTCAGACGGCTAGCTCTGACGGCGCTGCCATTGCTGTGGCAACTAGTGATGGTTCTACTAACCCGAGCAATGCACTTCTCACCTTTAATCCGAGCAGCGGCTTGCTCTCGGGCTCCGGTGCGCTTAATGTTGCGTCTTGGTCGGCGCAGAATGGTGCGTTATCGGAAGCTGGCGCCTTTACGGGTGCTTCGGTTGATGTAAGTGGTAAGATCGACGGCGCAACTGGTGTCGACGTTAACGGCACAAACATTGTTGATTCGAGCCGCAACGCGGCAAACCTAGGAACCATTTCTGGTTCTGGTCAGATCGCCGGACAGAAGCTTCTGCTTCAGGATGGTGCGACGATTGGTGTTGTAACTACCGACGATGCAATCACTATTGCCTCGAATGGTGATGTTACTATTGATTCAAGCGCTACGCTTATTGCCACCACAGTCAGTGGTGCCAATCTGGATGTTAACGCTTCCACTGCTGATTTCTTGCAAGGAAATGTTGTGATGGATCAGAACGGTATGCACATCAACGCTAACTACGAGTTTAGTCTCAGTGGTGGTGTGGGTGCTAACTTTGTTCCGAGCAACGATGGTGTTATTGACCTTGGCTCTTCCACCAAAGAATGGAAGGACCTGTACATTGACGGTGTTGCATACATTGATGACCTCAGAGCTACAACTCTGGGCGCCGCACTTGATGCTAACAACCAGGCAATCACCAACATTAACGTTGATGGCGGTGCTATTGACGGAACTCCCATTGGTGCTGCCTCGGCAGCCGCAATTACTGCGACCAACCTCACTTCTACGGGAGTGACGTTACTTGGTAATGCTGTTACTGATTTTGTTCAGATGTCGGGAAGTGCTTTCATGGCTAGTGGCGTACGCTATACTGGTCTTGAGAATCCGGCTGCCGGCGTAACCACGGTTTTGGCGTCCTTGACGTCTAGCTATTTGGTTATTAACGGTAGTGCTGAAACTACTGTTAACTTGCCTGCCGCTCCGGTCCATGGTGACTGGCTTGCAATTAAGCGTTCTGCTGCTATGGCTAACGACGTCATTGTAAGTAAGAATGGTGGTAAGGACATTGATGGTCAATCCACCGTCACTCTTGACAGTGCTGGTGCTGCTATTACTCTGGTCTATGATTCGGGTACTGATGACTGGCACATCTTCTAAGAAGACAATTCTAGCTTCTCTTCGGAGATAGCTATACAAACTGGGGTGGGTATCTTTCGGGATACCCACCCTTTTGTGTTCTGGGTTCTATTTATAGCATGGCATACAAATTTGCAACTGGGTCCGTTAATCGTGGGGACATCTATAATGAAGATGATGCCCAGGGAAACACTTATTTAGATTGGTCTGAGGACGCCATAGGTTTTGTGGCCGGCGGCGAACTGTGCATGGCGATCTCTGGGTCTACTAATGAGATTAGCTCCTCCCACAACCTATCGGCATCAGCTTTCTATGGCGACGGCTCGAATCTGGAAAACATCACAGCCACAGCATCCCCAGCCGGATCCGACACAAACGTTCAATATAATGATGGCGGTAGTACGGGCGGCGACTCTGGGTTTGTTTATGATGGCTCCGTCGTAACCGTGTCGGGCTCGGGTATCCCCTTGGTCGTCGATGGCGCCATCAGTTCTAGTCGTGCCCTTTATGCAACAGATTTGGTATTAAAGACTAATGAGTCCAGCGGAATTGCTACACTTTATATCGAAGGCACCAATGGCACTGAAATCATTGGTATGACCGGCGGCGGCATGAACATCCTCTCCCAGGGCGGCGATCTCCACCTCGTCTCCTACGACGCGATCTCCTGGGGTACCGACAATACGTATTGGAAAATGAGTTTAAGCACCGACGGTGATCTCAGCCTCCCATCCATGTCTGCCGCCAATACCAAGGGACGGATACATGTTTCCGGAAGCGACAGCGACAATCTATTCTATACCAATTCGGACAGCAATGATGACGTTTTCGTTGTCTGCGGCGACGGCAACGTCGGCATCGGCACTGCTAGCCCCAGCAGGCAGCTCGACATCGAAGGCGCTGATAATGCCCTCATACAGTTTAATGCTACTAACTATCGAGCTTATTCTATGGGATCTGACGCGTATGGGTTCACTATCTTTGATGATAGCACTGGCGGTATACCCGGATACCGCTTTGTAATCTCAGACCAAGCCGACGCACTCGGCTATGTAGGTATTGGTGCCGGCGCAAGTATTGCGGGAAGCAATCACCCGGACGCCCTTCTTCATCTTTCTTCATCCGACGACGGACAAATCTTCCGAGCCGACACCACCGAGGGTACGACCGTACTGTTTGCTACGGGCTCAAACCGAGTAGGCATAGGCACTTCATCACCGGACTATACTCTCGACGTAGCCGGAAACGCCGGATTTGACGAGTACCTCTATCATAATGGGGATGCCGACACGTTCATTAGACTTGAAGATGACACAATCAGTTTAGCTGCTGGTGGTAGAACATTTATAAAAATAGAAGAAGGAAGCCAAGACAAAATGATTATTAATCATGGCGCGCTTGATATTGATTTAAAGGTGGGCGGCGAAAATCAAGTAAATCTTATTAGAACATGCGCAGAATTCGATAAAGTCGGAATCTGCTATGCTCCGAGTTCTACCGAGGACCACGAGCTAACAATTGCCGGCAACGTATCGGCTTCTGTGAATGTTTCTGCGTCTGCCTTCTATGGCGACGGCTCTACATTAACCGGCGTGGCAACTGCAATTCATGATCCTTGGGTTAGTGGGTCCGCTCATGGGTCCGCTGATACTTATAAGCGCCTGATGAGTACGACGGGGAGCATTGACATAGATGGTTATGGCTTTACGGATGGAAGTACGGTTAGCTTTGATAGTCAGTTTGACACAGACGGGCATTCAGCTGGTACACTAACATTTAACAGTCCAGTGAGTTTAAGTTTGGTGCTCACGGCATCAGCCCAAACTGGGTCCTATGACATGACTATATCAAACACCGATGGACTCTCCTACACGCTGACCAATGGTTTGCAGGTCGCGGGTACTATTACTACTAATATTGATAGTAATGCCAAAGTGGCTGCAAATCGCACCAATACCACATATACCACTGTTTATGGGATCGGACAGAGAAGTGGATTTATAAGGACAAATACAGGGTATGGTTGGGATAGTGGCGCCGTTACTCTCGCTGAGATAACTGATGGCAGTAGTGGATATATTGAGTTTATGCCTACCGCTGACCAGTTAACTGGGGATTACTACATGATAGGGTTGGCGTATACTGGAAGCAACCCCGCGGCATCTAATAATTATACGGAGATAGATTATGCACTGTACTGTTACGAGGGCGGACAAACGGCTCCCTATTACTTGGTATATGAATCTGGTACCGAAAGAAGTACCGCCCGGGCCCAGGTAGATTTCTCGGAAGACAGGCTATTTCGAGTCGAGGTAATAGATGATACCGTGAAATACAGATATAGCGATGATCATGGCGATAGTTGGACAGATTTGTATACTTCTGGTGTAAGTGTAGATATAGCTGGTAATGGTCACTTGGTGGGAATGTTTGCCATTTATAAAACTGGTGCCGATGCCTCGACCATGGCCACCCGGACTTGCATTGAAAATATTAAGCTTAATGGCGTACTTACAAATTACGAATAATACATCTATTAGTCATTTCCTCATCTTACGAACTATTTATTTTTGACGCGATGTCAGATTTGGAGTAATTCTATGTCTTCACTGTTAGAAGAAGCGATTGTTGACGCTAAAGCCCTTAAGGAAGCCGCACTTAAAAACGCCGAAAATGCTGTATTAGAGAAGTATTCGGCCGAGGTTAAGGGCGCCCTCGACACCCTTTTAGAACAGGACGAGCTTGATCTCGGCCTGGGTCTGGAGGACCCAGAGGCCTCTGCTGTTGCGGCAGCCGATGCTACTTTTACTGAAGATGTTCCCTATGCTTTTCAGACTGAAGAATTGGGTGCCCCAGAAGAGGCGGATTTAGTGGAAATTGATTTTGATGCCCTCAAAGAGCGCATCGATCAGGAAGAAATTGATCCTGCTTCGTTAATGGTTGCAACTGAAGTAGCGGAGGAGTTGAGTGAAGGGGTGGATGATGACACCACTTTTCTAGATCCGGGCGAATCTGAGAGCGCCGGGGGCGAAGAAGCTGGCGAAACCGCCGTTGACATGACTCATACCACCGACGCTGGCTCAGCGGCTGCCGAAGAGGAGTCGCATGCAGCGATGAAAAATCTAGAAGAAGACGAAGACATCAATCTTACTGAAGAAATGCTGGCCGATCTTATTGAAGATCTGGTTGTTGACATGGTCCCTCGACCACAGGGATGGTCATCTATTAACTCTGCCGACAACAGCATTGAGCAAGCCAACAACGATGCCATGGCCAAGGCCCAGGGTGCTCACCTGGAAGAAGAAGAAGAAATCGAAGAAGATGCATCAACGGCACCTGATGTGGTGCCCGACGACACGCTGGAGGAGTCCCGCGTCGTTGAACTTAAAGAATCACTAAAAGAGCTATATGCCCTTTTAACTGAATCCAAGACTCAGCTGACTCAGCTGAACTTGGAAAACGCCAAGCTTGTTTATCAAAACAAGGCACTTAGCAGCGCCTCCTTGAATGAGCGACAAAAAAATCAAATTGTCGAAGCTGTTCAATCCGCCACTTCTGTTGAAGAAGCAAGTATGATCTATGAAACAATTCAAAACGCAGTGGGGGCAACGGCTGATCCCCGTGTACGCCCACAGACACTTCGTGAAGCAGTTCAGAGACCTACATCGCTTTTGATCAATTCTAAGAAAAACAACACGGCAAAACGCGATCCTAAGATGGATCGTATGCTGCGTTTAGCAGGTTTGAATAAATAACAATAACATACTAGGAGGTTATACAAAATGTCTATTGTACAAAAATTAACCGAAGGTATTGTCAATCGTGACCTTTCTGCGGAAGGTTCTGCTCTGATTTCCAAATGGGAACAGACGGGCCTTTTAGAAGGTATCGGCGATGATGCCAATCGGAACGGTATGGCCCGATTGCTTGAGAACCAAGCAAAAGAGCTACTCCGTGAGTCGTCCAGCATGGCTGCTGGCGACGTTGAGGGCTTTGCGGCTGTCGCATTCCCCCTCGTTCGCCGTGTTTTCGGCAATCTGATCGCCAACGATCTCGTTAGCGTTCAGCCGATGAGTCTCCCCAGTGGCCTCATCTTCTTCCTGGATTTCGTGTATTCGCCAAATCTAGGACCAAACGACACTATTACATCGCGCCTCGGCAACATTGCTGATGAGTCGATTTATGGTGGCGACGAAGTTGGTTCCCAAATCACCGGCGGCATTACGCTGACGGGCGTTTGGGCAGAGCGTGGACCGTATGCTCTTAACAACGGTTTCTCCTCTCCAACTGGATCAACCAATATTAACTTTAATCTTTCTGCTAAGGTTACTCCGCTGCAGAAGGGTACTTATGGTAATGGTGATGCAACTCTGGATCGTCTCTGCCAGTATGATCCGGGCCTTACGTCTGGTTCGTCTGTTGTGGCGTTCTATGAACTTCAGCGCACAGAGCTGACGGGTACGATTTCGAATACTCAGTTTAACTATGATGATTTGATTGCTCTTACTTTTGACACAAGCACTGTTTCTGGTTCGCAGCTGCGTCGTTTGACTCAGTTCTCCGGATCGGACCGCGATAACAACGTTATCGTTGGTTTCTTGGGTTCCAGTACTGCTGCTGTGTTGACTTCGTCGATCGAGCAGGGTACCATTGACGGTCACCCGGGCCAGACACATCCGTTGTCATTCCCGTCTGTTGACCGCTTCCAGGCTGGAGGCGCCGTTGGTTCGGTGGCTGCATCCACGACGTGGGGACTGGAAGGCAGTGAGCGAATCCCTGAGATCGACATCAAGGTCGACTCGGTGGCCGTCACCGCGATCACTAAGAAGCTCAAGGCCAAGTGGACCCCGGAGTTGGGACAAGATCTTAACGCCTACCACAACCTTGATGCCGAGGTCGAACTTACTCAGATTCTGTCTGAGCAGATCGCCCTTGAGATCGATCGTGAGATCCTTGACGACCTCGTCCGCGGCGCAACCGCTGGCGTTCGTTACTGGTCCCGCGCTGCTGGTCGCTTCGTTAATCGCGAAACTGGTGCAGAAATTGGTTCGTCCACTACGCCAGACTTCACGGGTAACGTGAGTGAGTGGTATGAGACTCTCATTGAGACCATCAATGACGTCTCCGCACAGATCCACCGCAAGACTCTCCGTGGTGCTGCTAACTTCGTGGTGTGTTCACCTGAAGTTGCCAACATCCTTGAGTTCACGGCTGGCTTCCGTGCCAATGTGACTGCTGATAGCGACCGCGGCGACGCGGGTGCTGTTAAGGTTGGTTCGCTTTCGAAGAAGTTCGACGTTATCGTCGATCCTTACTTCCCGCGTAATCTGCTCCTTGTGGGCCGACGTGGAAGTAGCTTCCTTGAGAGTGGCTATGTGTACGCACCTTATGTGCCGCTGCAGACCACGCCTACTATCTTCGGCGTCGAGGACTTCGTACCTCGCAAGGGTGTCATGACCCGTTACGCCAAGAAGATGGTGCGTCCAGATATGTATGGTCTCGTGATCGTTCGCGACATGAATGACTAGTCATACCTGACGTAAGGTCAAAATAGTTAAAGCCCCGTCTCTTTTGAGGCGGGGCTTTCTATTTAGTAATAGTATAATCGAGGCACTTTAATGGCAATCCCTAATCTTAATCCATCATCTACAACAAATTCAAATGTTTTAACATCCACCGGTTCTGTTTTAAATGTCGCTGCTACGTTGCCGTTTGGTATTTATGCGGGATCAGATGCCTTTCTCTCCGGCGCCTCCGATCAGGTTGCCTATACATATAAGAAGCTGGGCGGAGATGTGCTCGACATCGAGTTGGCCGAAGGAAATGTTTATGCGGCCTATGAAGAAGCAGTATTAGAATATTCTTACATCTTGAACATCCATCAGAGCAAAAACTCACTTTCGTCACTGATGGGCGCCCAAACAGCATCTTTTGACCAAGATGGTCAAATTCTAAGTACAGATCCATTGGCAGGAACCGATGTAAGCTTAAGGTATCCTCGGTTTGATTATGGCTTCGCTCGCCGCGTATCCGAACGCTCCATTACAGAAACGGGCCTCGGGGGCACACTTCCCATTTATTCGGCATCTATTGATCGGATTGCAGAACAACAGGATTATGACCTGCAATCAATCATCTCAGCCTCTTCTGCGAATATAAATAACACAGGAACCTTGAATTATTATGGGGAAGTGGATGATAAGCGAGTGGTGATTCGAAGGGTTTATTTTAAAACGCCCCGAGCAATGTGGCGCTTCTATGGCTATTATGGAGGCTTTTCGGTGGTCGGTAATCTGCGTACTTATGGACAATATGCAGATGATTCAACCTTTGAAATCGTTCCCACTTGGCAAAACAAGCTTCAGGCTCAAGCATACGAAGATGCTATTTGGACGCGTATTTCGCATTATTCATATGAGCTAAAAAACAATCAATTGCGTCTTTTTCCGCAACCGGACTCTACAAGCCCGGAGAAGTTTTGGGTTGAATTTACAATTGAAAATCAATTTAAACCATGGGAAGATGGAACAGGACAGCCCAAGAGCGGCATCGAAGGTATTAACAACATGAATACCCTTCCTTTCCAGAATCTACCTTATGAGAACATTAATGCCATAGGTAAGCAGTGGATCCGTCGGTTTGCGCTCGCTCTCACTAAGGAGATTTTGGGCCAAGTGCGCGGCAAGTTTTCTACGGTTCCCATTCCAGGTGAGAGTGTTACACTGAATGCGGCTGACCTTCTGGCCCAAGCTAAAGCCGAACAAGACGGCCTGCGAGAAGAGCTCAAAGCCACATTGGATGAGCTCACCTACTCTGAAATGGCGTCCACCGATTCTACTATGCAAGACTCTACTGCCAAAGTCTTACAAAATGTTCCCGCCGGCATCTTCGTAGGATAACGGAGAACATAAACAATGGCGCGCAGCAAAAGAACACAGCAACAGATTCTTGATACTAAAGCTTCTGAATTTGATTATGTCGGCGACAAAGAGGTAGAAGGCAAACTTCAAGAAATAGAAATAATGCCGTCTAGTTTGGAAACAATCGACCGCGCTATGATGAGGTTTATTAATGAAGACCTTAACATTTCTGCCGTAAGCAATGAAGGGTTTCGAAAAGTTCCGGTTTTATGGGTCAGCGCAGAGCGCTCCTATCAGATAAAGGGAGACGAGGCCAAGGAAAGATATAATGCCGAACAATTTTTAGAATTGCCTTTGATCACTGTTGATCGAGCATCTGTAAACAAGGATCCCAACATGAAAGGCACCGTGTACGCCAATCTCTATGCTATTCCGGATGCTCAAGGGGGTGTTATTACAGTCGCCCGGCAAATAAATCAAAAGAAAACGTCAGAGTTCCAAAATGCATATGCGGCGCGATCCTATGGTCCCAATAAGAATGTTGCAGGGAAGATGAAAAATTCAAATAAGCGCAACATGTCAACCCAGCGCACTGTTTATGAAACTATTTCAATGCCTATCCCGACGTGGGTAACTGTTAATTATGAAATTACGCTCCGCTCTGAGTACCAGCAACAAATGAATGAGATGCTCCGACCTTTTATTACGGTACCTGGCAACTCTCGCATGCCTGCTCGCATTAATTATGAAAATCATTTTTATGAAGTTTTTATTGACGGCTCTTTTAACAACGGATCAAATGTGAGCGACATGGGAATGGAAAGGCGAAATTATGCACAGACAGTCAACATCCAGGTTCTGGGATATTTAATTGGCGAAGGCGATAACCAGGAGAAGCCGGTCATTGTGAAGCGTCAAAATGCTGTAGAATTTAAACTTTCCCGCGAAAAGGTGATTTTTGGGGATATACCCGATAATATTAAGGGGGGATTTTATAGAGATTAGATTCTATTGCGCCATGCCAATACTATTTAATAACGATATCCCACGTTTAGGAGATTAAAACGAATGTCAATTAAAAATTATAAGTTTGTATCGCCCGGAGTTTTCGTAAATGAGATAGATAACTCCCAAGTTCCTGCATCTCCGGCCGGCATCGGTCCGGTTGTCATTGGAAGGGCAGAATCAGGGCCCGCCCTACGGCCCGTGACGGTGGACTCTTTTTCCGAATTTGTGCAAATTTTCGGTAATCCGTCCCCAGGCAACGCTAATGGCGATGTATGGCGCCTTGGTAGTTGGAACGTAACCGCTCCGACGTATGGTGTTTATGCAGCTCAGGCCTACCTGCGCAACAGTTCTCCTTTAACTTACATTCGACTTTTAGGCTCTCAAGATGGCGCCGCAACCTCTGCCGCCGGCAGTCAAGCTGGCTGGGATGGCGGCAGCAATGGTAACGCGTGGGGACTTGTGGTCTTTGAACCAGAGGATTGGGCGGTTTATGGAACCGGCTCATTGCAGGGTGTCCTGGCGGCAGTATTTTATACTACCGATTCTAGCACTATCTTAAATTTAAGTGGCACAGTGATGATGTCTGCGACCGCATCAGTGCCCGCATCTCCAACTCCGACTGTCTGGGCCGATGGTGACAACCACCAGGGGGCCAACCTTATTGTTAAAGATAACGGGAGTGCTTATAATTTTAAGATGGTTATCGATAATGTTGATGGTAACAGTAATTCACTTACGACCGATTTTAACTTTAATGTTTCAAGTACCAAATATTTACGCAAGGTTTTCAACACCACTCCTGCTCGTACTAATAGTTCTTTGGTCGACAACGAAAGTAATGTGTGGCTTGGAGAGAGTTTTGATAGGCACCTTAAAGCCAATTTAAGTGGTACCGCCGGTGAAACCTATGCCGCCATTGTTAACCTCAAAAACACAACCAATAGTAATACCGGTAACGATTTCCGGAGTGCCCTCCAGTCCGCACAAACACCTCAGATTATTGGATGCGACGTCGCCCAGCGTGCCACCTCGGCTAATAGTTTTGATGTGCAGGCGATGCCCTCCTTGTTCAAGGTTGTTGCTCTTAATGAGCCGGGCGACTGGTCTAATCGTAACCTCAAGGTTTCGATTCAAGACATCAAGGCGCCTACTAATGAATCTAATGATTATGGTACTTTCTCCTTGGTTGTTCGTTCCCTGCGCGACTCCGATAATGTCGTTCAAGTGGTGGAGCAGTTCAATGATTTGAATCTTAACCCTGAATCGGTTAACTATGTTGCGCGCAAGATTGGCGATAAATACCTGTCATGGAATGCTACCGAGCGTCGTTATGTGCAAGAAGGCGAATGGGGTAATGTTTCTGACTACATCCGCGTTGAGATGAATCAAGAAGTGGTTGGGGACAACCCTGCGCTGTTACCTTTTGGATTTAAGGGTATGGTAAAATATCTCGATGAATCAGGAAGCCTAGGCGATGGTCTCGCAGTGGAAGCTGGAGTGAGAGCGACTGGCAACTGGATTACCGGTTCGGCCGGCGGCGTCAGCGGCTCGGGTCGCCCTGTGGATCTGATTAACGATGCGACAGTGCATTATAACAGCGGGTCTGTGTTCATCTTTAGCGGCTCCTTCCTGAGCGCATCGATTCTTTATCCGGCGCCCGAACTGCGCGTTAATGCGAGCGATGGCAACCTCACCAATAAGACTGATGCTTACTTCGGTATGCAAACCAGTCGTACGGCAGGTTCCACCACTTTTGATGCGTCTAACATCGACTTGCTGCGTCCTCGCGGAGGTATGGTCGGGGATATGTTCGGCGGTGCTGTCGCTGGGGTAAGCGAGTTAAGCATGTTCTTTACTCTGGACGACGTTAGTGGTTCTGATGGAACGTGGGTTTCGGGCTCTCATGCTCTGGGAACTTCTCTTACTTGTGTTAACGGTGCAATTTCTGGCGTTCTGGATGCGGGTTTCGACCGCTTCACGGTTCCGTTGTACGCCGGCTTTGACGGTCTAGATATTCGAGAGTTGGATCCGTTCCGCAACTCGGCCTTCCCCGACAGTCCCACCGACGCGAATAGTTACATCTTTAATTCAGTACGTCAGTCAATTGACGCTGTGGCTGATCCTGAGGTGGTAGAAATGAATCTCGCCACCATTCCAGGTCTGAAGCAGTCTGGGTTGACAAACCAGTTAATTAATGTGTGCGAAGATCGTGCAGATGCCCTGGCAATTATTGACCTTGAAGGCGGCTTCCGCCCTCGGGCCGAAAGCACGACTTACGCTAGAAACAACACTGCTAGTGAATTAAACAGTATTATTAAGACATTGCGCGACCGCGCACTGAACACGTCATATGCGTGTACCTTCTATCCGTGGCTCCGTTGCCGCGATAGTATCAATGGTACGATGGTTTGGTTACCCCCGTCTGTTGCTGCCCTGGGAACTTTCTCAAGCTCTCAGAAGAAAACCCAGGTTTGGTTTGCTCCGGCCGGCTTTAACCGCGGCGGACTTACCGAGGGCGCGGCAGGAATCCCTGTTCAGGACGTATCTCACCAGTTACGTCGTAAGGACCGAGATGATCTTTATGCAGCCAACATTAATCCGATTGCTAAGTTCCCCGCAGAAGGCATAGTGATCTTTGGCCAGAAGACGCTGCAGATTACACCTTCCGCGTTGGATCGCATTAACGTGCGACGCTTGATGATCTTCCTCAAGAAGCGTATTTCTCAGGTGGCTGCAACCCTCTTGTTTGATCCTAATGTTCAGACAACATGGACACGCTTTGTTTCTCTGGTTACGCCTATCTTGGCTGATGTGAAGACAAACTTTGGCCTTTCGGACTACAAGTTGGTTCTTGATGAGACAACGACTACCCCGGATTTGGTGGATCGTAACATCATGTATGCTAAGATTTTCTTGAAGCCGACTCGTGCAATTGAATATATTGCTATCGACTTTAACATCACACGTACCGGAGCGTCATTTGATGATTAATAATGTGGGAGGTTTTAATCTCCCACACTATATAACTTAGGACTTATAAGGAGACACCATACAATGCCATTTTGGACCAGCGCTTTATCGGAGCCTAAACGAGCACATAGATTTATCTTAGACATTCCGGGACTTGTTGATCCCGACGAAGCGTTCACATACGCAAAGTACCTGGCTAAGTCGGTTACCAAGCCGAGCTATACAGTGGGCGAAGCATCCCATAAGTTCTTGGGTAATACGTATTATTATCCGGGATCTGTAGAGTGGGGCGACGTTACTATGGTTATAGTTAATGCTATCAATCCCGATAGTAATCAGCTTTTAATCAACGCATTGGCTGGTATGGGCTATTTGCGTCCGGACATTCAGGAAAACGTGGTATTGGCGGGCCAGGCCCCCGGTACCGTTAATAAAAAAGACGCTCTTAACGAGCTTGGGATTGTAACAATTCAAGAGGTTAATGGCGAAGGCGGTCTCGTTGGCGAATGGCAACTTATCAATGGTTGGGTTAAAAGCGCTACATTTGGTGATTTAAATTACGATCAAGATACAGAATTACTTAATGTTACGATCACAATGAAGTATGATTATGCTGTATACACTTCTGGCCCCGCCGTTAAATTTGCGACCGGAGTCTAGAGGAGCCAGAAAGAAGGTAATTAATGGCCCGAAAAAGAAATTCAGAACGGACGAGGGCGCCCGTACCTGAAGATAACTCATCTAGCGCCCCACTTGCAGCTACCTCTTCCCCTACAGACATTTTTTCATTTGTTACTCCTACAGAATTTGTAGATTTACCGAGCAAAGGACGTTTTTATACTGAAGATAGTCCCCTCGCTGGGGTGGAAACTGTTGAAATTCGTCACATGACGGCCAAGGAGGAAGACATTCTCACCAGCGAGTCGCTTCTTCGAAAAGGTCTTGCCATCGACCGCTTATTGCAGTCTTTATTAGTAGATAAGGGTCTTGATTTGGGCGCATTTTTGGTCGGAGATAAAAATGCTTTAGTCATCGCCTCGCGCATTACGGGTTTTGGCTCCGAATATGAGACAACCATTACGTGTCCGGCTTGTGCGAATGCTTCCGAGGCCACATTCGATCTAGAATCATTAACACTGAAGACCGCCGAGGAACTACCCGAAGAGGTAACAGCCACAGAGGGCGGCACATTTACATTTACGCTTCCTACTACACAGGTAATTGCTGAAGTGCGACTTTTAACTGCTGGAATGGAGTCTAAATTATCAGCCGAGACGGCGCGCAATAAGAAAATGAATCTCCCTGACTCACGCAGTACCGATTTGCTTAAAGCAGTGCTCGTATCTGTTAATGGAGTGACCGACGCTGCAATGCTGAAGAAATTTGCAACGTTTATGCCAACCAAAGATGCCCGGTACCTCCGTAAGGCATATGATCTTATTAAACCAGACGTAGACCTAAACCACGAGTTTACGTGCGAGACCTGTTCTCATAGTGGAAAGGTGGTAATGCCGTTGACGGCAGACTTTTTTTGGCCTAGCATCTAATTATCAGGCTGCCGTTTACGAAGAATTGTTTCTTCTCAAACATCATGGAGGTTGGTCCTTTTTTGAGGCCTATAATTTACCTATCCAATTAAGACGATGGTTTGTGGAAAGAATAATTAAAGAGTTTGAGCGGGAAGCTAAACAGTTTGATGAAGCGGTGAATCGCAAATAGATTCACCTTTTTGGTTGATGAACTAATTACTTTGTTGGGGCCGACATGTCGAAAAACATTCATTTATTGTTAGATCAAAGAGACACCACACCTCTGTGTGAAAACGTGTACAGTAAGTTCGCGTCTGACGTGCATTTTTTAATGCAAAGTCTTTATGGTGGACGCGCCCCAGACCTAAAAGTTTCGATGTCGGGGGATCAATCTCAGATTATGTCTTTTTTTACCGCCTTACAACGAGAAAAAAGATACATGGATTCATATTTGAAGCATGGTCTTGGCGATGCTCAGACAATGGCCTCTCGTTATCAGCTCGATGCCGCTGTCAAACAATTTGAATTTGAAACTGGCCTACGTTGGCCGTTTACTCATTAGGAGATCTTTAAGTGAGTAATTTAACTGATGAAACAGTTTCGAAACTTAATGACCTTTTAAAGGAGTTGGCCGCTGAACACCGCCGATCCAGACGCGGGCGGGAGAACCAGCAAGGTGCGGCCCCTGACTCTCCCTCTCCCGCACACCGCGGCCAGTCTGGTGATCTGTTTGCGGGAATGACGACCGCCGAAGCGCAAAGAGAGATAGAGAAGTTAGATAAAAGACTTATTGAGCTCCGCAAGTCTGCTGATAAGACCCAAAAGAGCTATTCGTCCCTCACAGAATCTATTGACAAGGCTTTTAAAACAGAGGAGATCCAGCAAGCGACGAAGCATGCTACAGAGTATAAAAAGATTCTCCAAGAGCTTAAAAACGACCTTGCAGCCGCCGGCGACGATACGACTAGATTGGCTGACGCCCAACGGAAGGCGGACAACGCGCTCGACGACCTAAGTGATGCGACCAAAGAAGCCTCCGCGGCTCTGGGAGCCGAGGAGGGCCTCTCTAAGGAGCTTGCCCAAGTAGGGCAGTCAATGTTTGGCCTCAATCTTACGACCGGTGGTACTACTGAAAAGCTTTTAAATTTGGGCAAAAAGATGGGCGATGTCGGCGCCGAGAGTGGGTCCATGATAAAAGCTTTTGGCTCCGCCGGCAAAGCAATGGGATTGGCGTTTGCTACCAAGATTGTTGACACATTTATGGAGTCGACAAAGCAGCTGATGAAAGAGCAGGATAAGGCCATTTCTTCTTTCCGACGCGCAACAGGCGCCGGAAAAGAATATAATCTCGAAATGGCCGCAATGGAGCGCCGCAACTTTGCAGCCGGGATCAGCGCAGAAGCTGTCTCGAAGGCGTACAACGTCTTATACACCTCATTCTCTCAGTTTACTCAACTAAACCAAACCGAGCGTGAAACCCTTAGCGAGACGACCACACTTTTAGAGACGCAAGGGGTTCAAATGGCAACTAGCGCCAAAATTATGGACCAATTATCTCGAAATTTAGGCCAGGGCCCCACTTCAATGAATGAGACAATGTTGCGCTTGGCAGGAAACGCGCAGTCCTTAGGGGTGTCGATGGATCAAATGGCTAGCGACTTTGCGGGCGCAATTACTGAATTGTCGAAGTACGGCGATCAAGCTATAGAGGTTTTTGAGGATCTTTCCAAGCAAGCTAAGGCAACCGGCTTGGCAGTTGGTGATTTAATGGGAATCGCTCAGCAGTTTGATCAATTTGATACGGCGGCAAAGTCGGTCGGGCGCCTTAATGCTATAATGGGTGGCCCGTATCTTAACTCGATCGACATGCTGAATGCTTCTGAAGCCGAACGGATAGAATTATTACGCCAATCGGTGGATGCCGCTGGAATACAGTTCGACTCGCTGGGACGATTTGAGCAACAAGCTATGGCCGCGGCCTTGGGCATGAAGGTTGGTGACGCCCGGCGCCTTATGAAGATGTCCACGGACGAAATGAAGCTTCAAGCCCTCCAGCAAGAGGAGTTGGCCGAGTTAGCCCGCAATTCTCAAGAAATTATGGATCAAATAAAAAATGCTATGAAAGCGTTAGCAGTTGATTTCCGTCCTCTTATAGAAAATTTAATTGTTCCTCTTATAGAGGCTATGGGTACATTTGCGCAGTGGCTAGGGAAGGCGGAGACAGGCTTAGGTCGATTTATTAAAATGGGACTTATAGCCGGCGGCATTGCGGCTCTTATTGCCGCGCCCTTTACGGGTGGCGCCACGCTTGCCATGTACGCCGCTTTGAGTGCTCTTGTCGGCGGCGGGATCGCTGCTGCTACCGTCGGTGCTGACACCGATACCCAAGAGATGGCCGCAACGCGTTATGCCGGATTCTCTGAAGGAACTGGCGTTAACCAAACTGTAGGCGACCGGTTTGGCTCAACACCCCGCATGCGCCGCATAAATGTAAGTGAAATTGGATCGGAAAAACTTACAGTCCCAGATCAGACAATAGTTCAAACACACCAGGATTTGCGCTTGGAAGTGCAAGGACGCAAAGAAATGCAAAAGTCGCTGAACGAGCAGACCAAGTTTCTAAAAGAAATGGCTGCCGGGAATCAAGGAGACACTTACATCAAGATCGACGACGGAAACAACTTCAGCACGACCGTTACACGTCAAGGGTCAAACGCTCTCTTCAGTCCCTTTGGCGGGAGGGGTAGATAAAAATGGCTATCACAGTTAAGAATCCCAATATTCCGGCGATCGACTGGGCTCTTCAGCGACCTGACGAATGGCGCACTAAGAAGTTTTTCTCAATTGTGATCGGCCATATCCCCACCAACAAAGAGGTGACATTTGAGGGATGGGTTACATCTTTTAGTGATGCTTACACATCTACGTGGGCAGAAGAAAACGTGTATGGTAGAATGGATCCTTTGGCGACGTTTGAAGGGACGCGTCGAGTTATAAGTGTAGAGTTCGCTGTGCCGAATGATTCTAAAACTCATGCCGCATATAACATGGGAAATTTACGACGTCTTATAAAGTTTATGTATCCCGTGTTTGAGCAGGGAGGACGCAGTATTCAAAATACCTTAAAGGCGCCCCCTCTTTTAACGATGAAATGGACAAATTTGGCTTCTAACGCTGATCCTTCTTTTCCTGAAGGGAAACTTGTTGGGTACATAAATGGCGGTGTTACTTATGCTCCAGAGGTGGGCGATGGTGGCTTCATTGCGGGCGGCATCATTGAGCATGGAGAGAAGTCAACTGATTCTGATCAGATAGCTGTTCGGAATTATTATCCGAAGACCTATTCCTTAGGCTTTTCTTTTAGTGTGTTGCATACTCATCTGCCGGGATGGGCTCCGGCCCCCGGTTCGGATCCTACGAAGACCACCTCTTATCTTTTCTCCGGAGATAAGCTCATCGATGCTCGCTATCCTAATGTTTTTGTAAACCCGGTTCCTGAGGATGTGATCCAGAGCCGCGCTAAATACGACGAAGAACGGCGCGCTAGGAGAGAAGATTCTTCATTTGAGGACGAGATTGAGCAGGACGAAATAGACGCAAGAGAGAACTTGCAGAGATCTGAGGCGGAACGGTGTGCTAACGAGATGGAGATGACCAATAATCCCGCATGGTCCTGCGGGGAGTGAGGGGCAAAGAGGAATTAAATAATGGGAAATCGCTATAGTAATAAAACAATTTTTAAGAATACCAACGAAATCTACGAGGAGATTTTTGAAAATCGAGACGTCCCCTACATTCGTCAATACGGCACCCCTATTTTAATGACTCCTAGCGCCCGCGAGCGCGCAGGTCTCACACGTATTCGTCACGTTTGGAGTGTGGGAGATAAATTTTATAAACTGGCCATAAAGTATTATAATAATGCTCAGTATTGGTGGGTGATTGCGCTCTATAATCAAGTGCCAACTGAAGCATCGGTGGCAATTGGAGATGTGGTTGTGATACCTCTTCCGCTTGATAGGGTGCTAAGAACGTTAAAGACCTAGAACTATGACTCTACAGGAAGCCAAATTTAAAGCCGCAGCGCTTGGAAACCCCAACAGTATTGTACAGCAGCAGGAAAGCGGCGCTCTCTCCGAAGCCGATTTTATAGTCGAGGTGCAGCGGCTCGCTGCCGAATCCGGCGATCCGGCCATCAACCCTGGCGCAGCTGGTGTAGACGAGATAGTAGCCCCTGAATTAAGCGAGGGCATAGAACATGCCTTAAAAATTTATGAAGACACACTAAGATTCGAGAAGGCTTATGAGCATTTCAAAGACCATTATGATGAGTTATATAAAGATGGTATTAAGGAGGCAACCAAGGACTGGGGCACCCGCTTCGCCGCAGATACTAACGACGCCGCCGGCGGCGCGTCTGGGATTGAAAACAAAGAAAAAGCTATTAAGTTTCTTACTGAGGATACAAATTTTGTAGCCTCAAAAACAACAATGAAACGGTTTGGCATGCTGACCGGTTATAACATGCAATACCAGCTCCCGACCGCGCTTGACGTCACAGTTGATCCACAAAAATGGTTTGAAAAAGGCTGGGGAAAGAGGTTCTGGACGGGAGCCCCCACTGAGGGAGACAGAGATAGAGCCCAGGACGCGGCGAACCTGAAATTTATCCAAAACCCCATATTGACCACCGGCCTGAGAGGAGTCAGTGACTACGTGCCCGATAACTTTGAAAATCTTCAGATGCCGGAGGGTACCCATTCATCCCTGGCCAACTTGGGCAGGTTGGCGGAAGGCTGGCTCACCCTCGGCGCCGATCCCGACTTTCACGATCGCAATGCCGTCACGAATGAGAATCGTGTGTTTGAATTAAGCGGAGAAGCAGGCATCGCCTCCGGCGTAGGCGGGTTATTTACTGCAACCAACATGGATTTTGAGCGCTCAGTTGTACTAGGTAAACATCCCTATTTGCAAAAGATGGGACGAGAAAAGTATAAAGTGGGCCAGCGCGGGTATGACGTCGAAGTGCGAAGCGGCCGCAGCGGACACTTGTTAGACCCAAATTATGTTTTTGCTTTGGGAAATCAGGGTGTCGCTGACTGGGATGCGTTGCGCGACGCTGCCAATGCGATAGGCAACGCCGCCACCACCCTGCTTAGTGAAGGTGGTCTGTTGAATCAGAAGCCCTTTAATTTGCTTCAAATGCGCGAGAGCGTCTTCAGTCCCTGGTTGGCTGACAACTGGTTCTATCCTAAAGAGACCGACCAGCCCGACGGAAGCGGATTGCGGAAGATCGATGGTGTTCCTGGTGGTGGGACGCCCCATCGTCTTTATCAATTTCCGGTTCTTCCGTATGATACCATGGTGTCGGATGCCTTAGCCAAGAAATATAACGACGCCTGGGACAGTCTTGAGGCGGATGAGGACGATAGGGAGGCGGCTAGACAAAAGGGTGTCGACATCGACGCGCTTCGGACTTCTTTTAGAGACACTTCTTACGACGCCGCCAAAGAGGCCGTTAAGGCTGCCTGGGGAGAATTGTATGAGGGGTTTGTTGCTAAGACCAACGAGCTTCATGGCCTTCATGTGCAAATACTTAGGTACCTGGAACTTCGGTGGGGGGGCAATGTTGATCTGTTGTTCAAGGACGAGGGCGGCGCCCTGTATGATGAGGGTTGGGAGAAGAACTTAGCGCGCGACGTGGAGCGTATTTTAGATGCTTTTGGCGCCGGCAAGCTTAAAGACAAAACCCCAGCACAGCGCCGTGAAGGAGTGCTCGGCGACACCGAGGAAAGGTTTGATAATCTCAGCGAGGAAGCCCAGAAAAAGGCAGTTAATTATAAAACCTTGCGGCCTCTTGACATGCAATGCTTTTTGATGGAAAACATCGACCTCATTAGTCACCTCAAAGAAAGTGAAAATCGAATCGGCGGCTATGATAATCTCATTCGTTTGCGTGGCGACCCGGGAACCACTATTTCTAAATTGCAAAGCGGCGGCCGAATTGATGCAGCTGAACAATTGCTGAACTTATCGCCGACAGTGTATGGAATGCTCGTACCCTACGTTAAAATTTATCGAGTAGATTACGAAAAAGAAGATGATGGTGAAGACTCTTCATTACGCCCAGTGGTTCAAACTGAGATGCCAATTCCTAATTTCCTAGACCCTCAGGATCCTTCGATCATGTTGGGGACAGCGAGTCGCCCTCGCGGCTGGGGCCTGCAGTCTTTAACCTGGCAGTTAGATGGCGTTCAGCCTGCCGAAGTAGATAATAATATATCGGCTACTTTGAATTTTTATTTTCAAACCATGGAAGACTTGTTTCGAGGCTCCGCAGCCACATGGCGCCATAAAAAAACAAGCGCAGAAATTAGTGGACGTGTTGCGGGGCAAATAGATGAGTATGGCCGCCCCCTTCTAAATCCCTTAGACTTGTTGCTCTCTTCCCGATCACAGCTGCGCAAAGAAACTGACGAGGACGCCCTGGAAGACGGAGACAGTCACCTCAGCGATGCCGAGAAGAAAGCTCTTGAAGCTGCCGAGGCGCGGGCCTACAAGGGCGCTGATTATCGTATAAAAGTTGTGGCAGGCTGGGCCACTCCACCCAATTTAGAGCTTCTTCTGGATACTCTGGAGAACCCCAACAACCTGCCGAGACCAAATTTGTTGGCCCAGCTGGAGCGCGCCATCGAATCGACACGTATTACCCTCTATTTGCAGCAGGTCCGACATAATTTGACTTTCAATGAAAATGGCTCCATTGTTCTTTCTATTGATTATCAGGCCGCACTCACTGGAATGCTTACTTCTAATAAATTAGACATACTTGGGAGCAACGATGTTAAATATAAGAGTCGCCTTCAAACCCTTAACAGTCGCATCAAAAAGCGGGAGTCGACCATCACCTCTATTAGGGAAACTGCGATCCGGGAGGCAGCTGCAGCAGATGCTAGTGATATTAGCGATAACCCAGCCGTTAAGGAGATAAAGAAATCGATTAAAAAGTTGATAGAAGAAAAGAAAAAAATCATTAATGCCAACAAGTCACAAAAATATAAGAGTTTTTTGTCACGCCTTTATGGTCGACCCTCCACAATCGACGATCCTTTCGGAATAAATGCGCCCTGCAAAGTGGCCCCTAAGATTTATGTAGTTGAGGTCGACCCTAATGAATTGCTCAGGCCGCCTCTGAGTGAGGAAGATGACCCCCAAGTCCGCGCCGACCGCGCAGCTCGACGAATGATGGCTGACTATACACAGCGAGGCTTTATGATCCGGGAGATGTTGAATTACAAGGACGTTGGCAATACTGATCTTGACATGGTGATCCGATCTGTAGAAGAGAAGGACACCGAGGACAAGGATAAGTGGGAGAAAAAATTAGCTGAACAGTGGGAGAAAAACGTTCGAGCGAATACTAACATTTTTATTCCTTATTTTTATTTAGGAGATTTGATCGATACGATTATTGAGAATAACGCAACGATTGGGTCAGCCAGCCGGAAGGGAGCGGTGGCAAACTATTTAACTTTTCTCGCTCAAATAGACGTTATAAATCCTTTACTTCTGCATTTGCTGGATAAGCCAGAGGAGCTGGTGAGAGCTAATAGCGTAGATGTGACAGAAGTGGTTCAACAACTCCGCAACCGTGGTCTTATTATAAGTCAAAAAACTGTTAAAAAGCGCATAAACATCGGGAGTATTCCTGTTTCAGTTGATCAATTTAACATTTGGTTTAAAAACAATGTTATTAAGAAGCAGCGCAACACGTATTATTTGATGCACTTTATTAAGGATATCTGCGCCCAGTTGATTACGGATTCCCTGCAGCACGCTTGCTTTAATGAGAATGTTATTAACGACATTCGGTTTGATACGAGCATCATTCATTTTAATAACAAAGACTCCGACTCCGGCGCGCCGAAGGTAAGGCCACTTCCGGGCTACGCCGAGTACGCTGTGGACGTTGATGAGCTTGCGGGGCACATAGGCGCTACTAAGCCCGATAACGACATTCCTTCTATACCGCCTCAGTCTATGCGCCCCGAAGATAAAAATAAGTACGATTTAACATCGGCCCTCGTTGTATATTCGACGGATTCGGTACCGAGTGCGCGCCATGGCCGCGATGGATATCGTGCCGATTTGCGGGATGGCATTTATCATAATTACATTGGCGCCCCAGCAGGTCTGCTCAAGCGAGTCAACTTCAGTCGTTATGACCAGCCTTATGTGAGAGAGGCCAAAATTCAAAAGTATGGCAACCTCGGCGCCGAACAGCTTCGAGAACTATTTTCTGCGCAACTGGAAATGGTGGGAAACACACTATTTAAAAATGGACAGTATACATTCATCGAACCAAGCGCGGTGGGGACCGACCCCGAACTTGCTCGTTTACTTGGCATAGGAGGCTATTTCTTGGTCACAGGCGTATCCCATACTATTGGCCCCAGCGGCTATAATGTTACGGTAGCGGCTCTCCAACAGGAGTTACCCATCGGCGACACTGCGCTGGGCACTCAGGTGGGGGCCCTTGCTTATGAAATTAGCCCAGAGCTCAACCCCGCTACCTTTGAAAGGGGAGACGACGGAAACCGGTTTGTTAAAGAAGAGCCTCCCACCGGCGTCGGCCTAGAGGATCAGTCTAGTCGCCAGGAGGCGGGTGTAGAGGAGCCCCCCACTTTGACCGACGAGCAAGTCGACACAGGGCGCCTCGTGAACCAGGCGTTAGCGCAGGAAGGGGCGAGTATTGGCGGCGAGGCGGGCACTGTGATAAGCACCAGCACAGGGCTCCCGAACAGGAGATAGACAATGCCGACTCCATACCAGTATACAGCCGAAGATCTTTTAAATCCTCAGGGATCAAACGGAAAGGGTTCCCGAACTACATTTCATCAACGCCTCCTTTATAAGGAGCACATCTATCCTGCCGATCGACCAGATCCGCTTGATACATGGTATGATAAGTTCTTATATGGTAGAATAGACAGGTCGCAAAATACTGTGGTTCCGGCGACGATTAATCTCGTGCCCATTCCTAGTGCCAAAGGCCCTAATTTAATGGCTTTAAACGCTGTGGTGACGGCATTTGAAAAGTTTTCGACTCACATGAAGAAGGGTGTTGCGATGAGTGCTGTGAATAAGTCTGGCAATCCACATCTTTTGGATGTAAAGGCGGTGGGTGCCTATCGTTCGCCTAATGCCAAATATGCAAATTATACACAAGGCCTTTATAACACATTTAAGGGGAATTTAAAAGGCGCCGAAAAGAGACAAATTAAAGATTTTGAATCATTTTTAAAATTTTACAAACGTTACTTGCTAGATGTCGCGGCCAACATCCCCATCACCAAAACCAACTATTTATTAACTTCCCATTGCAGCCTGTTCTCGACTGGCGCCTCGATTGCGATCGCTGGCGCCGATCCGAGCCTAGATGCTATTAAATACGCTGATTTTATTACTGATCCTAATTTTGAGTTTTATCGACAGTGCTCTAAAAAGTTTGGGTTTGTGTTGAACAAGAACGCCCCGTGGGTTTTGACGGCGGATCTTTTTTCACAGGCTTTCGAATTCGTGGCCCTCGGAAATTACGTTACTCCCAGCGGCCGCCGCATCTCTCGTGACAACTTTTTTGATACTTTTTATGATAGAACCTATAAAACGGATTTTGATGACTTAGTTAATTTATTAATTAATTCTTACACTACGCTTGTGAAAGCGGCACCTTTCTATGATGAGGAAAAGGGGACGATTGATGAGAAGTGCACCGTCGTAGCATCCCAACGGGAGGTTCTTATGCTTAAGCCAGCACAAGTATTAGACGGCACCGCGCCGGCCAACATGTTGTCTCACAAATCCTTAATTGATTTCTACATTGACTTGCGCCAAATTGAGATCCAGAGCCCTCTTACGGCCAAGGAGATTAGCAGCCTCAAAGTACAAGCTTATGAGGTTTATCAGGTGCACCCTGTGAAAACCATGACGGCCCTCCAGAATGTTGCCGACTTTGTTAATGGTGTCTTTAGGAACTACATTTATGGCAACGGCGCAATCGACTTACAATTTAAAAATGCAAAAGTTATTGACAATCGTGCCGCAGGTGGTAGAATACTGGTAGAGCGTGCTTCTGCGCGGCAACTTTATTAGGAAGACAATTGCTATTTCAGGTTCTTGATCGCAAGAAAGATTGCGTAGGGTTTTTCGCCCAAAACAAAATTCATTCTACCCCTCATTTGCCCCTTCAGGGAGACACATGGGAGTATTCACCTCATTTGCGCGGCCCTCACTATGAGATAGCACGCATTTATAGCCACGGAGCCACCCTCACAGACGTTTGTCCGCCTGAGTTGGTGGAAGAGTGGGGTGACATTAAGCAGACCCTTAGAGCGTGTCTGAAAGCTTTCAAGACATCGTGCCTTTCTTTAGAATCTAATTGCTTTTATGATGTATTGCCGGAATATTTTCTTTTTGAATACTTGAATGCTAAAAATAGGATTACTCAACATGTGTTGGAGACCTATGAGCGTCCTGAGAATTACGAACACATGTATCATGTAATAGAGATGGTGGCTGACATTCGAGAGCGCCCATTAAACGTGGCTATTGATCCAATTAAGCACCTTTTGAGTTCTGTGCGGGGTAAGAACTTTCATCGCTCTTTGCGGAGCATTAAGCATGTGTGTGATTATAACCCCTGGGGGACCATTACGGGACGGCTAGCGACGGCTCCCAATACTTTTCCAATTCTGACGATGAATCGGGAGTTTCGTCAATGTCTCCGGCCTCAAAATGACTGGTTTCTTGAGTTTGATTTTAATGCCGCCGAGTTGCGCACTTTGTTGGCCCTTTCTGGCCAAGAGCAGCCCCAAAATGACATTCATGATTGGAATGTGAAGAGTGTTTTTGGAGGGTCATTAACCCGAGAAGAAGCAAAGACAAAGACTTTTGCGTGGCTGTATTCTCGCAACGAAAACAAGGACTTAGAGCGCCTTTATGATAAGAATTTTGTACGAAATAAGTACTGGGATGGCTATAAAATTAAGACAGATTATGGTAGAATAATAGAGAACGTAGACGAGCACCATGCACTCAATTACATCGTTCAAAGTACCACAATTGACATGGTGCACGAGCAGGCTTATAAAGTCTACGAGCTTTTGAAGGGGAGAAAAAGTAACATCGCATTTCTTATTCACGACGCTGTGTATATCGACCTCGCCGAAGAGGATCGCTATGAAATTTTAAATTTGCTTGACACCTTCAAGAAAACGCGTTATGATATGTTCAAGGTTAACGTCTCCGCCGGAAAGAACCTCGGAGCAATGAAGGAATTAAAATTATGAAATATGACAAACCAGACTTAAGCTTATCCCGCTATCATGTGCCGGAAGTAAAAAGCAAGTATCAGCCCTATACCATTGATGGCGCCGCGGGACTCGTGTCCGACGGACTCATGCAAGCCATCGAGAGAACTGCGATCTCATACAACTGCGACATTGAAGATTTAACGATGGCGGATCTGTGGGAATATCTCGTGGCATCCGCAGAAGATGCCCAACCCCAGAAGAACCGCTTGAGGGGACTGAGCCTAGTGGAGAAGCAACGATGAACAATAAAGACAACGTAATAAGTATGGAGGAGTATAAGAAGAGGAAGGCTCGCGAAGCTGAAGACTGCGAGGCTTTCTTTGAGGGCATGCCCTGCTTCCCAGATATCTCGGTCGACAGCACCCCTTGTTTCCGCGACGCGCCCCATCCGACACGGGAGGAAATGATGCGGATGTTCGAGGATATCCCACCCCTCCGATTCCAGGTAAAGGCCCCACAGCCAAAGCCCTCACAGCCAAAGCCGTGGTATCATTGGTACACGCAGCAACGATGAAAAAGATCTATCAGAAGCTAGTAAGGGATCGTATCCCCGAGATCATCACCGAAGCCGGCAAGGATTTTGCGGTGTGCCAAGTAAAGGGCATCCGCCTCAAAGATTACGCCATGAGAAAGCTTCAAGAGGAAGTACAGGAGTTCGTGGAGAACCCGTGCGCCGAAGAAGCAGCAGACATTATGGAGATCTTCCATTTCGTGTGCAACCGCATGGGGATCAGAGATAGCGAGATCATGGCAGCGACCCACACCAAGCGCATTACTCGCGGCGGATTTGATATGGGCTACATTTTGGAGTGGGTCGAAGAAGGATGAAAATAATTGGCCTAGGTGCCGCTGGGTGTAATTTGGCCCGGGCATTCGCGAAATTCCCTCAGTATGATACGGTGGGGATTGACTCGGAGAAGGATTCAGACATTACTATTCGTAAGCGTGCCAACCATGAGGAATACGATGCTCACTTTCCCAATCTTAAAAAGAAACTAAAGTTTTCTAATGAGGAAGTGATTGTAATCGCCTCCGGAGCAGGAAAGGTTTCAGGGGGTATTTTGCGCCTCTTAGAGCAGCTGCAAAATAATTCCATAAAAGTGTTGTATATTCAGTCCGACCTGTCGCTGGCCAGCGAGACCCAACAGATACAAGAAAAAATTGTTTCTAATGTACTGCAAGAATATGCGCGATCCGGCGCTTTGGAGGAGATTTGGTTGGTCGATAATAATCGCCTTTCTGCTGGCTTGGGCGACATCCCCATAATGGGGTATTATGACGTGCTCAACCAGGCTATAGTTAACATGGTGCACATGATTAACGTTTTTAAAAATTCAGAACCAGTAATGGGGAACTTTATCAAACCCTCAACTGTGAGTCGGATTGCTACTTTCGGAATCCTAGACATGGAGACAGGGTATGAAAAGTGGTTTTATGACTTGACAACACCCCGTGATGTGGTATACTATTATGGTATCAATGAGGTTGAACTGAGGGAGGACGGATCATTGTTTAGGAACATTACCGAGTTCGTGAAATCAAAACTGAATGATAAAATTAATGTTTCTTATGGAGTGTTTCAAACCACCTATGATCAGAAATATTGTTATTGCATTAAATATTCATCTATGGTACAATCATATGGTGAACTACTAGACGATCAGGATATTGGCTGATCGTACTTTAACCCAACTATAAGGAGATAAAAAATGGGTATCAATTTAGACAAGATGAGAGAGAAGCTCTCGTCCCTGCGTGGAGATAATAACTCCAACGACACTTTCTGGCGACCAGAAGACGGCGACCAGGATATTCGCATCGTGCCGACACCAGACGGCGATCCCTTCAAGGAGATGCACTTTCATTACAACATCGAGAAGGGCGGTTTTCTCTGTCCCAAACGAAACTACGGGGAGGAATGCCCTGTGTGTGAGTTCGCCTCACAGCTCTGGCGCGAAGGCGTCGACAACAACGATGACCACAGCAAGAAGACTGCTAAGTCTTTGTTCGTGCGACAGCGTTTCTTCAGCCCCGTGATGGTTCGCGGTGAGGAAGAGAAGGGTGTTCGTGTGTGGGGCTATGGTAAAACCGCTTACGAGTCCCTGCTCAACCTGGTTCTAAACCCGGAGTATGGCGACATTACGGACACCGAAACTGGCACCGACCTTACCATGACCTATGGAAAGCCCCCGGGCGCCTCATTCCCGCAGACGAAGCTTGTCCCGCGGCGCCGTTCGTCTTCGCTGTGCGAGGACATGACTCCGGAAAAGTGTACCGAGCTGCTAGAGAGCATCCCGGATTTTACTGGATTGTTTGAGCGAAAGACGACTGCCGATGTACAGGCAATTCTCGATACGTTTATTAATTCTCAGGTCGAAGACGCTGAGACGGTGAGCAGCGAGACTACAAAGTATGGCAATAAGGACGGCGAAGCTAACGCTGTTGATGCCGCTTTCGCAGAGCTTGGCGCTCTTTAATTATCCCCCCCACAGGGAGGCACAGGGTTATCAGGTGCCTCACATAGAAAGGAAGAGTTATGACTACTGAAACTAATCGTCTAGAACAACTGATTACGCTACTTGAGGAAACTCGGGATGATCATGATAAGTTCTTCACCAACGGCAACAACGCCGCTGGCACGCGTGTTCGTAAGACCATGCAGGAAGTAAAGACGCTAGCGCAGGAACTCCGTGTTGAGGTCCAAGAGACTAAAAATTCGGGTTAAACTCTGACAGCCGCAGGGAGGCATGGGGATACAGATGCCTCAATTTATTACACTACAAGAAGGGATTTAAAATGAGTAATAATATTGTTGAGAAGCTCCAAGATCTTAATGTTGGTGAGGATGCACTGGTTAGTGTGAGCTACACCGAGGGAGCAGATGTGTGGCACATCAACGAAAGCCACGTTGAGGAAACGGCAGCCGAAACCGACACGGCTCAATGGTTCGCAGGGCTGCTGGCATCCGGCATTCCGGTATACTCTCAGTGGGGCTCTGCTGAGAAGGGAAGCGACATCCTCACTCAGATGCGCGATAACGGTGCACTCGAAGAGTACGAGCGCGATGGGTTTTTTGAAGACTTCATTCAAGGAGTTTTGACTGAAACCATTTATGATAACGAATATGACTTGGAATATTCCACGCAGCAGTATGACTACAAGCGTGGCCGCTGCGACATCTCGGTGACGGTTCGTTGTCGTGCGGGTGACCTGTTCGCCCAGGCTGAGCGCAATGGTACAGAGTTTGTCGACAGCGCGCTTAGCGTGTTTGATCTCACAGTTGAGACCAGCGCCGGTACCCTGACACTTAAGTAAATGGATACTTTGGATTTACATGGTGAGACATACGAACGTGTGCAACAGAGCGTGCATAGTTTTATTTACAACCACGAGTTGCCCGTACGTATTATCACCGGTAAATCCAATGCGATGAGAAAAATAGTGGTTGACACCGTGACATTGTTGGGGTATCATACACACTATGAGCGGCTAGTCAACGAAGGTTCGCTGATAGTTACGGAACAAGAAATTTAGACATGGGTTTATTGATTTTTATAATGGGGTTTAGCATAGTTTGGATAATGTGGCGATTGTATACTGACATCGCACACCTCCAAATGTGTATAGATAGGGTATGCAGAGAAATAGATGAACTTAGGGTTGAGATAATAGAGGGAGCACAAAGTGGCAAAGAGTAAATCCAAAGCAGGCAAGATTTCAATCGACGGCCTACGGTCTTTAATCAATAAAACATCGGGCGTGAATGTCGCCCACAATCTGAAGGAAGCAAATCCTACAGAGGTAAAAGAATGGATCCCCACCGGCTCGCGGTGGTTGGATTCTATTGTCTGTCGCGGACAACTTGCCGGCATACCAGTTGGCAAGTTCACGGAGATTGCAGGTCTTGAATCAACCGGCAAGTCTTTCATGGCCGCACAGTGTGCAGCCAATGCCCAGAAGATGGGCATGACGGTGGTATATATGGATTCAGAGTCAGCGATTGACCCAGGATTCCTGGAACGAACCGGATGTAATCTAGATGATCTGATCTATGTCCAGGCCCAATCGGTGGAACACGTTTTAGAAACAGTGGAAAGCGTCTTGAAATCAGGCGCCGAAAGAACTCTGTTTATCTGGGATTCGTTGGCTCTGACTCCTACCGTCTCTGATGTGGAGGGGGACTTCAATCCCCAATCCACGATGGCAATGAAGGCGCGCATTCTCTCAAAGGGAATGTCTAAACTAACCATCCCCATTGCGAATACGAGGTCTGCCTTCCTGGTTCTTAACCAGTTAAAGACCAATATTCCGCAGGGACCGAACGCACGGATCGTCGCAATGACGACACCCTTTATAACTCCAGGCGGCAAGGCTATGCACTATGTGTATTCTCTGCGCATCTGGCTGACGGGGCGTAAGGCGAAGTCTGCTTTCATCGAGGATGAGAGTGGTTTCCGCATCGGTTCCGAGGTGAAGGTTAAACTGGAGAAGTCTCGCTTCGGCACACAGGGACGCAACTGTGCGTTCAAGATCCTATGGGGCACCGACGACGTTGGTATCCAAGACCAAGAGAGTTGGTTGGAGGCCATCAAGGGCTCGGACAATCTAAAGCAAGCAGGCGCCTGGTTTGCGCTGGTCCATAAGGACGGAAAAGAAGAGAAGTTCCAGAGTGCTCATTGGGTTTCTAAACTTCAAGATGAGAAGTTCAGGAACCGAGTGTTCGAGATCATGGATGAAGAGATCATTCGTAAGTTCGATGTACGCGAAGGTAACGCGGCAGATTTCTACGACGTAGATAAAGAATGAAAGAGTTCATCAAGTTCTTCCTAATCTGGTATAGTCAGCAAATGGCTATACCTTTTTGGGTTTTGGGCCATGTGCATTTGCACTTTGTCAACTATCATGCCGCAGTGGAGTACGGTGCATCCATCCTAATGCATCTGATGGTGGCAGCCGGCTTCTGGCTCGACTGGAAACAAAGTAAAAAGAAGGCTTGACATCCAGCCCCGTATAACGTATACTCTATAGTGTTAGGGGATACACATGAAACGAGTTATGATCGTTGACGCTCTCAACGCCTACTTCAGGGCGTTTATCGTCAACCCAAGCCTGTCTACTCACGGACAGCCCATCGGTGGCTTAAAAGGCTTCCTAGGCATCTTACAGAAGCTCTGCCGCGACATCAAGCCGGACACGGTGATGATCATCTGGGATGGCCCGGGCGGAAGCCGTAAGAGGCGAGAGCAAAATAAGAATTACAAAGAGGGGCGCAAGCCTATTCGGGTCAATAGGCAGACTGATTTGACTCAGGAACAACAACAGGCTAACATGGCATGGCAACAGTTGCGCTTGATGGAGTATCTCAATGAGCTTCCCGTCATTCAATTGAGGTTTGACGAGGTAGAAGCAGACGATGTGATTGCCTACGCCACCCAGCTACAACACTTTCGAGGTTGGCAGAAGGTCATCATCTCCAGTGATAAGGATTTCCTCCAACTGTGTGATGACGAAACAGTTTTGTTTCGCCCGATTCAAAAGAAGGTGCATAACAAGCTAAACATTGTAGAAGATTTTGATATTCACCCTAGGAATTTTGCGGTAGCGCGGGCCATTGCTGGCGACCCTTCGGACAACCTGAGGGGAGTTCCTCGCGCAGGCCTAAAAAGTATTTCAAAAAACTTTAAATTTTTGAGAGAAGATAAAGATGCGACATTGCAGGAGATTTTCGATTTCTGTGTGGAGACCGACTCCAAAGCCAAGTTTTTCATCAACGTTTTGGACCACAGAGATGTAATTATAGAGAACTACAAGTTGATGCAATTATACGCCCCATCGCTCTCATTGCAGTGCCGAGACAAAGTGCATTACACCCTAGAAAATTTTGAATACGACTACAACAAAACTGAGATTATTCGTATGATGAACCAAGACGGCTTTGGGGTATTTAATTGGGACGATTTACACGCAACAATGAACCGCATTTGTCTTGACAAAGCGCTTAAAAATTGATAGGATAAGAACGTGAGGGAAGCAGTGGATTTTAATAAAGAAGGCGTTACTTTCTCTAAATACGGGAAATCTTTTCAAGAGAAGTTGTGCATGGTGATTCTGGATGACCGTGCATTTGCAGACCAGATTGAAGAAGTCTTGGATGTTGGTTTTTTGGAGTTAAATTATTTAAAACTATTTTTGAATAAGGTATTTGCTTATCGCAAGAAGTATGAGGTGCATCCCTCGCGGGACATCATGAAGACTATCTTACGTTCCGAGTTGGATAGTGAGAATGAACTCACAGTCAAACAGGTACGCGAGTATTACGTGAGAAGCCAGGTGTCGGACCCCACAGATTTAAAGTACATTAAAGACACAGCCTTGGACTTTTGCAAGAAACAAAACCTCAAGTCCGCGATGGTTAAATCTATTGGGTTACTCCAGAACTCTTCTTTCGATGAGATTTCTCAGGTTATTAATGACTCTCTCAAGCTTGGAGTCGATAATGATACGGGGTATGATTATAAGCGCGACTTTGAGGAACGATTTAAACCTCGATTCCGCAATCCCGTCACTACCGGCTGGGAATTGATCGATGCCGTGTGCAAAGGAGGCCTAGGCCAGAAGGAGTTGGGAGTAGTAATCGCTCCGACGGGGGCTGGAAAGTCCATGGCACTCGTTCATCTGGGAACACAAGCCCTTAAGGAGGGGAAGACGGTAGTACACTATACTCTGGAACTTCAGGATACTGTGGTAGCTTCGCGGTATGATTCGTGTCTCACTAAGATTCCCCTTGAGTCATTGTCCTCTTTTAAAGAAAAGATTTTTGAAGAGGTTAGTGATGTCCCTGGCCAATTAATTGTGAAGGAGTACCCGACCAAAACTGCAAGCACCCAAACCGTCCGGAATCATTTAGAAAAATTGCGCATGCGGAACATAGAAGTGGATATGATAATCATTGATTATGGAGATCTATTGCGCCCTGTTCGTTATCTTAAAGAGAAGAGAACCGAACTGGAATCTATTTATGAAGAGCTGCGTGGTATTGCAGCAGAGTACGAGGCCCCAGTGTGGACAGCATCCCAGACCAATCGGTCTGGACTTAACGCAGAAGTTATTACGATGGAGTCAATCTCCGAGGCATTTAACAAATGTTTCGTGGCAGATTTTATCTTTAGTATTTCAAGAACGATCGAAGATAAGGTCGCCAATAGTGGGCGTCTTTTCGTGGCCAAAAACCGCAATGGTCCAGACGGCATAATCTTCCCGCTGTTCATGGATACGTCTAATGTATGTATCAAGGTGCTTGAACCTTCCGAGGAAGATGAACTCGTGGAAGTAAGCGTGAAGAAACAAAAAGAAAATTTGGTTGAGAAGTATAAGAAATTTAAAAAGAATAGTGGAGGGTGATCATGTTTGAGGAAAGCGTAGTAAGAGAAGCCACTCTTGAATACTTTGGTGGAGATGAGCTGGCAACGAATGTCTTTATGACAAAATATTGTTTGCGTGATAAAAAGGGAAACTTTATGGAAAGAACCCCGGACGACATGCATAAGCGTATTGCTAAAGAGTTTGCTAAAATTGAAAAGAAGTTTGAGTCTGAGCGCAAAGGACCTATAGCTGGTAGCACTTATGCTCATCGAGCAGGCCCACACCTTACAGAAAAAGAGATTTATTCTTACCTAAAGGATTTTAAGTACGTTGTCCCGCAGGGCTCTCCGATGATGGGAATAGGAAATGATTATGTTAATGTATCTTTATCTAACTGTGTGGTTGTCGACAATCCACAGGATAGTGTTTCGTCCATTATGGACGCTGGCAAAGACCTTGCTAACTTGTTTAAACGTCGTTGTGGCGTTGGGCTTGATATTTCTGATCTGCGTCCCGAGGGTGCTCCCGTTAACAACTCTGCTCGGACTACTACTGGGGCTTGGAGTTTTGCTGATTTCTATTCCTATGTATGCAGGATGATTGGACAGAACGGTCGCCGCGGCGCGCTCATGATTTCAATGGATATCCGTCATCCGGACATTGAAGAGTTCGTAAAGATGAAACATGATTTGAGCAAGGTCACAGGCGCCAACGTTTCGGTGAAGATTACTGATGCCTTTATGGAGGCTGTCGAAAGTAACGAAACCTTTACTTTGCAATTCCCTGTCACCGCTGAGGAGCCGGACTACACCGTTGAGATTGATGCTGCAGAATTGTGGAACAGTATCATCGAGTCAGCCACAAAGACAGCCGAACCTGGGCTGCTGATGTGGGACAACATTATCAAGAACCTTCCTGCGCATGCTTATCCTGAGTTCGAGACTAAGACCACCAATCCCTGCGGGGAAATACCGCTTTCAGCCTATGATTCCTGTAGGCTTTTGTCTTTGAATTTAAAAAGTCTCGTGAAAAATTCTTTTGAAAAAAATGCAGACTTTGACTTTGAAAAGCTGAAGGAAGTAGCTGCCATTGGCATGCGCCTTTCTGATGACCTGGTAGAATTGGAGCTAGAGAAGCTTCAAAACATCCGCACGGTGGCCGACTCCGACGATGAAAAGGAACTATGGACAAAACTATATAACGCCGCCGCCAACGGCCGTCGAACCGGCCTCGGTACTCATGGCCTGGCCGATACTCTGGCGTGCCTCAATTTGGCATACGATAGCGATGAAGCCCTTGCGATTACAGAGAAAATCTACCGTACCTTGCGCGACGCTGCGTACGAAGAAAGTGCAAATCTCGCCCAAGAGCGCGGCGCCTTTCCTGCCTTTGATTGGAGCCTGGAAGAGAACAATGAGTTCATTCGGCGTCTTCCGGAGGACTTAAAGAAGCTTATTGCTACGCACGGGCGCCGCAACATTTCAATTCTTACGAATGCGCCCACTGGTTCTGTTTCTATCATGTCGCAGACCAGTTCGGGCTTGGAGCCCGTATTTAGGAACTCCTATGTGCGACGTCGCAAGTTGTCGCATGACGAACAACACCTAGAAGCCGACTTTGTAGATGACCTAGGTGACCGGTGGGTAGAATATGAGGTGTTCCACCATAACGCCCAACAGTGGCGCGCCCAGCATCCTTTCAAGGATCCTGGACCGCTCCCCGCCTTTTTTGTGGAGGCCGATAAGATCGACTGGACCAAGCGTGTCGCTATCCAGTCTGCAATCCAGCAGTCCATTGACCACAGCATTAGTTCGACCATCAATTTGCCGAAGGGCACACCCCCCGCATTGGTTGGAGAGCTCTACATGCAGGGCTGGAAGATGGGCTTGAAGGGTATCACGGTTTATGTGGACGGCTCTCGTTCCGGTGTTTTGGTTGACAAGGCGGAGGAGGAGAGAGGATTTCCCCAACATACTGCTCCAAAGCGCCCTATCGAGTTGGCGTGCAACATTCACCACACCACAATTCAGGGGGAAAAATGGGTTATTATGGTAGGTTTGATGGATGGTAAACCATATGAAGTTATGGGTGGCCTGTCTAATCTGATTGAGATCCCCCGCGGCAAAGCCGAAGGCGTCCTGGTCAAACATCCGCGTAAGACTATAAATTCCATTTATGATTTACAAGTGGGAACAAATGGCGATACAATTATCATTAAGGACTTGGTCAAAGCATTTGATAATCCAAATCATAGTGCATTCACGAGGATGATTTCGCTTGGATTGCGCCATGGCGCCAACATCCAATATGTGGTGGAGCAGCTACAGAAAGACCGCGATTCAGATATGTTTAGTTTTGCTAAATGTGTCGCCCGCGTTTTAAAGAATTATATTCCTGATGGCCAGACTGCTACAGAGAAGACCTGTGGCGAGTGTGGAACCGAAGGATTGGTATATGTGGAAGGCTGCGTGACTTGTAAGAACTGCGGCTTTGCCAAGTGCGGATAGAAAGGAAAAAAAATGAAAACTAGTTTAGTCGTCCCTTTGGGGGCTTTGATTGCAGTGACGGGGTGTGGTTACCGCGTCACAACGTATGGGGGCCCAGTTCCCGCCGAAGAAGAGGAAGAGATTGAGGTCACCGAAGAAACGCCGTCAGACGACGACGACTCCAGTGCGCCCGTAGAGGAGGAAGAGCCCCCGGAACAGCCTGAGGAGGAGCCCGAGGAGCCAGAGGAACCGGAAGAGCCCCAGGAACCAGAGCCGCTCGTCGACTTTGGACAACGAGGCCCCTACACGGTAGTTGAGCAAGGGAACTCCATCGCAGTGACAAACTGCGCAAGTTTTGAATACGCCATATACTCACCTCAGGGTATTGCTGATCCCGAGGTGGTAGTTTTAGGCCATGGCTTTGCCCGTGGCCCAGCAGTTATGGTTGGCTGGGCTGATCACTTTGCGTCCTGGGGGGTGGAGGTTTTGCTTCCTACCCTGTGTCACTACAACGTACTGTTTGGAGTGGACCATGAAATGAACGGACAGAACATGGTAGAGCTTGCAGACCTACACGGAGCCACCCAGACTACCTACGCTGGACACTCGGCTGGGGGACTAGCAGCTATTATAGCTTCTTCTATGGACGCCGATTCCCGAGGAGTGCTGGGGCTAGATACAACCGACACGCAGGACAGCCCGGGCGTCGCTGACTTTATAGGACAGGGGTATGCGCCTGGCGTGAGTCCCGGCTACCTTTTAATAGGGGAGCCATCGACTTGCAACGCCGACAACAACGGAATAGCTCTTTTCCAGCTGATGGGAACAGCCGACACTCTCAAGATTACCAACGCGGATCATTGTGATTTTGAAAATCCTACAGATTTTATGTGTACATTTACCTGTGAAAATGCTACTATAGAGTTTCCGGACGAGGAGATCAGGCCTGCTGCTCTGACTCTTGGAACTGCCGCCATTATGGCCCTTACTAACACGCACACGGATGGCGAGTTGGTGTGGGCAGCGCAGGGCACAGAAGAGTGGGCGAACATAGGATTAATACAGGAGTTATAAAATGAATTTATCACCAGTTAACAACTACCTTGTTGTAAAGACTGTCGAGGACACAGATACAGAAGATACTGGAATCACGGTCCTCCTACCCCAGGACTATCGCTCGGCCGAAAGTCCGTTTGCAGTAGTGGAAGTGATCAACTGCTCTGGCGAATCGGGAACCCTTTGGGGCACCGGATTGCAACTTGTTGTGGAAGCCCACATGCTCCGCGACATCCAGCACAACGGCGAGACCTTCACGGTTATCAAGGAAAACCACGTAATCGGTATTTTAACGGATAGTTAGACTATTTATAATACGCGGAGATATCGAGATGAAACTTATAATGGAAAACTGGAAGAGCTATGTCGCCGAAGGCACCGGCAACTCTGAGGCGGTTCTCAACTTGGTGAAGTTGCTTAACCAAGCCGGACTAGACACAGAGACACTTCTTGAACAGATCGCCCTAGGCGAGCAGGCGAGCGAGCAGATCATCAATATGATTATAGGACCCCGCACTCGCGACGAGCAGGACGAGTGGCCTGTTAATGCCGCTATGGTCGATGCTATCTCCGACGCCCATCAGAACACAGGGATGGGGTGGGACGATGTCCTGGATGCAATGGCTGAACTTGTCTCGGCGCCACAAGAAGAATAAATAAACCCTTGACCTAACCAATCATCGGTGCTATACTAGCACTATGATGGAACTGCCTCCTCTTGAATACACCTTCGACACTGTAGTCCTTGGGTGGCGAGAGGAGGCTGTTTCGTTTGCGCGAGAGCACGGCTATCACCTGATTGTGAATAGCGACCAGCGACCCTTCCACCACTTCGTCGGATACCAAGACATCAAAAGTAAATGGTACGAGGGTATCTTTGATCTCGGGATGAGGTCATTACTTCCTGTTCCCTTTGATGTGCAAACCATAGGCATGGAAGATGAGAAGCTCAAAGTGGTCACTGCCGGCAATACCAAGGTAATGATTAACTTTAATACGTTGCATATTTTTGATCTCGATAACTGTGGCTATTTGGGTGTAGAGGAAGTGGTGTCCGATTATTTAGTTCATGACATGTTTGACATCACCTCGGGTTCACGCCTGGGGGTGTCTTTCAGCATTCAGACCGGCAACAATTTTGTTAAAATGATTCGGTTTGTGCCATCGAACCGCATAGATAGGAATACAGCTGGTGATTTCAAGGACCTAGTTGTGATGAGTCTTATAAAGAGCGATGATCTAAAGAGCTTTGATTATTCTGAGACGGTTGTTCGAATTCTCGTCGGGCGCACGCTGAAGAGGCTTCAAATTAAGCAGCCGAACGGAAGAAGCTTAATAGTTCAGCACTCCTGCCGTCATGCGGTTAAAAACACCTTTAAATTTGAATCCACTGTAGACATGGATGAAAGAATAGTTTTACATGAGTAAATTGAATATGCCAGCCGTGGTTCCAATCGCCGGCATGAATACCGAGTTCGGGATGGAGTGGGATTCGTCTCTCGTACCGGTGGCGCCTAATTATACAGCGCTGGAGGCCACCATTTATGAGTGTTTACACGCTGGGTGCTCTTCTATTTGGATAGTGGCTAACGATGATATGGCCCCTCTCATCCGTTATCGTCTGGGGGAGTGGGCGACTGACATAGACAGTATCCAGCGTGGTCGTTATGTACGGTTCGGGAATGAGAAGCATTTAGAGGTACCGATTTATTATGTACCTATTCACCCGCGCCATCGGGACAAACTCGATAGTTACGGGTGGTCTGTGATTTATGGTGTTAACGTGGCGTATTGGGTGATGACCAAAATGGGCCGTTGGACGCAGCCCCACCAGTATTATATATCTTTTCCCATGGGGATGCTCGACCCCAAGGAGGTGTTGAAGCATCGTTCTAAGGTGCGCAAATCGGCGCCTTTTTATTTTTCCTATGAGGGAAAAACCGTGAAGGATGGAATACCTCTAAGTTTTGTGTTGGATCCTGATGAGTGGCGTCGAGCTAAACGAAAGATTGTTACTAACGCGGCAGTCTGGAGGGCACCACAAGAGGGTCCATACCCTACCGAAAAGTTGCCCCCTGACGAACAGCTTGTATCGCTGGGCTATGATTTGGCCGACATTTTTGGGAATGGCCCGGAAGCCCCCATACAGCAATTGGAAAGTTTTTATGACTTGACAACGTGGGAGGGATATGTTAAATTTGTATCATCGGAAGAGGGTAGAAAAACCAAACGTCCGAACACAAACACTATGTATAGAGGGAGAGATAAATGACAGAGAAAAAGATTCCTTTCGTAGGTCTGCATGCACACAGCGTAGCGGGCTCTATTTTTGATGCGATCGGGTACCCCGATGAGCACATGGATTTTTGCTATGAGAACGGGGGCGAAGCACTCGCTCTCACAGACCACGGGAACATGAATGGGTTCTCACACCAGTTTTTACACTGGCAAAAGATGAAAGCAGAAGGAAAGGAATTCAAGCCCATCTTTGGGGTGGAAGCATACTTCTTGCCGTCTATTGAAGAATGGCGCGAAGAGTATGAGCGCTCCAAGGAAGACAAGAAGCTCGCTAGAACCCTAGCCAAGCAGGGTGCCACCTCCGGCGCCACAGTTGAGGATGAGGGCGCGACCAAGACAGCGGGCAAGTCAGCCCTCAACCGACGGCGCCACCTTGTCCTCCTAGCCCAGAATCAGACCGGACTAAACAACCTATTCAAGCTGGTATCCGAGTCCTACAAGGAAGAGAACTTCTATCGCTATCCGCGTATGGATTACGCGATGTTATCAAGGTATAACGAAGGTATTATTGCTTCGTCTGCTTGTCTGGGAGGACCCCTCGCCGGCGACTTCTGGGCGAACAGCGAATACGAAGAGGATGAGGAGACAGGCAAGGATGTTTGGC
>Ga0208790_1000079_pt1 | contig 52833 bp, 82 predicted proteins | sample 10_taG_FD_184083 | JGI IMG/M metagenome (GOLD analysis project Ga0208790, IMG submission 184083) | Marine viral communities from the Subarctic Pacific Ocean - 10_ETSP_OMZ_AT15264 metaG (SPAdes) (version 2) | ecosystem: Environmental > Aquatic > Marine > Oceanic | place: Pacific Ocean | collected... | reverse complement strand
CCAGTTGCCACCGTTGCAATCACAGCCGTCGTCGAAGCAATCTGAGGAGTAGGTAAGAACTGTTCTACTGCACCAATATCTTCATAAAGAACTACACATATTTTTTTACCTTGATTAGCAGGGTCAGGTTGTAATTCAAATCCTGATACCTTTTCTGTCTGGTTCTGTGCTATATCTCCTATGCGTTGAGAATTGGGTCCAGGGCACGGAGGATCCTTTGGTCCTGTATCACCTGTGTCTGGTGTCTCTGGACTGTCTGGAGGGTCTGGTGGAGGTGAGGATGCAACTGGTGGTGCTTTCTGTTCTGTTACAATTGTCATCTGCTCTGGTTCATAATCCATAGCACTGTAACTAGGATACTGACCATTAGGACACAAAGTAGTTGTACCTTTAGGGTCCTGATTTACAAGGTCTCTATCAATACCTCCTCTATTCTCCCTGTGCATCTCTACACAACCAGGCATATCTACAATAGGAAACCCAAGATAATTTGTTACAGGATTAAAGTTAGGAACATAGGGTTGTCTTATCTGCCATGGACGTACATAAGGAATACTATTACTGTATATCTGGACAGTAGGAATATTAGGAATTGGATCCGTCATTCTTCTTACCCTTATCAATAAAGTCAGTCCACTGTTTGTTCTGTTGCTGGGTACGCAACACAGGTCCACTAACTTGTGGGAACCTAAGTCTTATCTCCTCATCTACTTGCTCTTGAATATATTTTTCTATCCTTTCCTCTTGTACTTTCTGTGCTCCGCCCTTATTAAAATAATCTAGAAGAGAAAACCCACCATTGATTACAGCATAGGCTAATCCTACTGCAGCAAAGATGGGTGCGAATTTATCAAGTGGACCCTTAGCATTAGGGTCCTTCAATTTCAATTTTTTCATCTATGCTTCTTCTTCCTTCTTAGTATTAGCATTGATGCCTTTCTCTGCAGCATAAAGTGCAAAGGTCTTGGTTGCTAATCCTTGCATCAACTCTTTGATGTTATCACTATCGTTCTCATCACAAGTGCCAGACTCAAAACATCCAACAACTGATCCTGCTACGATAGCAAGTTCTACTAGAACAACAGCAAAGACAAGTCTAAATGCCCACTGTCCTGTATTAAATCCTTTCTTTAAGAGTGATGCCATTATACTATACCGTGTCTTTGAAGTAGAGATTTAATCTTATCAATTTCTTCAGTATGTTCTCTAAGAGTGTTATCGCTAAAGAGTTCTTGAATAGATTCTTTATTATCAGATACAGATTTTTCAAGACGTGCAAGTGCTGGAAACACATCATTCATCTGAGCTGCCGCTACTTCCTGTTCGGTTGGTTCCATAATTACTTCCTCGATGTTGCTTGATAAAGTTTAGCACAGACTGCTGCTGCTACTATCACCAAAATAACAATACCTGCATCACGCAAATTATTATTAGGTGGTTCTACTATATCTGGTATTGGTGTAGAGATTGATTCAATCGCTACTGGTAATTCCTTAATCATTTCTTCCATTTTAATCCTCGTTTAGTGTACCAAATTTTCTACGAATCTCACGTAGTGCCTCAAGGTTCATATCCTTGGTGCCGCCATCATAAGCATGGGCATAACCCTCTTCAATCATCATTTCGTTGAGCGACACAGTGCTGTCGCCGATGTAACACCAGCCCAAAAGCCTACCGTACTTGCCAGTACCACCGACGAGCTCAGTCCTAATGACAAGATCATCGTCACCACTGATAGCTCCTTCCAGTTTGTCTTTAAGCCAGTCTGTAGCGTCAAGTCCAAGGGCTTTTTCTTCGAGGTTCCTTGTCCTCTTCTCAGGAGTGTCAACACCGGCTATCCTTACCCTCTCCTTCTTGTAAAGTTCGAAACCAAGATCGATAGTCACATCTATCGTATCCCCATCCAAAACTCTGTCTATCTTGGTCACTCGGAAATTGTAACAACTCTTTCTGCTCGGTGGCAACATCTTGCCCATCTTCTTCCTCCTCCCACAAATCTTCTAGTGCATTATTTATAGAGGCATCAACAGGAATCCTTTCTTGTTCAGACTTCCAATCCCTCATTCTCTGTATCCATTCACCAGGAGTAGGAGCTGCTTCTGCCTTAGGAGCAAAGTATCCTGCACCAATAACAGCAATAACCACTGTCCCCAATAGGGTAACAGCGGCTACTACTTTCTCATTTGCACGGACTCTTTCAGTCAGTTCTTTTTGTTTTTCAATTAAGGAATCAACCTTCGTTTGAAGGACTGCTATCTCCAATTGGGGATTCTCCATCATTCATTTCAAGATAAGCTAATCTCATTATATAGTAGATACTCCATGATACACCACCCATCAGCAAACCGATCATAATGTTAACACTTTGTACTACTTCTTGCATTAGGATACGTGAATAACGCCTTTCATACCAGCACCAGTATGAGGTTCACACTGGAACTCATAATCTCCTGCCTCTGTAAAAGTTACATCAAAACTCTCACCACCTACAAAAGAAAGGTCTGGGTGTGATAGTTCTGGATGATCTGCTACCACAAAGTTATGTGGTGGTAAATCTCCATTGATTACTGTAACCGTATCACCTGCAGCAATTGTAATCTCAGCAGGATCAAACACCAGGTTCCCATTAGAACCCATTTGTATTTCTGCAGCATATGCCATTCTTGGCATGAAAAGAACTGCGAGAGCAATCAATGCTACCCACACAGTTTGTATAAATGTTTTCATGATATCAAATATGAGAACTAAAGAGTGATCCTTCACTCATTATACAGTCTATCTTATTAGGATGGGAATGTAAATATGGTACGTCTTGAACTGCCTGATTTCTTGCTTCAAAAGCATTCTCTGCATACTCACAAATGCTTTGATGATGCCTAGTCTCGTCTAGGTATTGAACGGTATAATGAGACACAACTGGTAGCCGTGGGCTCGCATAAATTTCAATTAATATTTAGTTTAATTATAGGTAATATTAACTATTATTATTAGTGTTTCAAGACTATGTGTTATGCCACTAACAAACAAAGGAGCACAAGAAATCCAACAAAAGTCATCTGTGCAAACACTGTCATAAAAAACATACCAAAAGTATTATTAGACTTGGACAACCTCTACTACCTCTGGAAATTTTTCTTGTATGAGTTTCTCAATACCCATCTTCATTGTCTGAGCACTCATCACACAGGTACTACATGCGCCAAGTAATCTGACCATAACTACTGGTCCTTCCTTTAAGTAATCTATAGAAACAAACTCTAACATACCACCATCCGCCTCAATGTAAGGACGAATCTCATTCAGTACATTATGTACATTTAAATCAGTTAATTCCATAGGTTACTCCATTAATTTAGAACCGTCTAACATAACATTCCCCGAAACACTTATCCTTTCATCGTCACAATTATAAAAAGGATATACAGTATGCCTCATTTTTGAGGGGAAAAATAACATCGTTCCTTCCACCGCTGGATTCATTCGATAGATATGAAAATTAGTCTCTCCAAGAGTATTACTATAATACATCTCAAAATTAGATATAGTAGCAGAATTAGAAGTTAATGCAATTGAATTCTTCTTTTGTTCCTCATAGTATGTGGGAATTTTCATCCAAATTACAAAACTATAAACACCAGTATGTTTATGTGCAGGATTAAACTCAGTCTGGTTCTGATAATTTACCCACCATGTATTCATATAATATGGATGATATTGACTTACTGGAACAGTAGTTCCCAAATTATCAAACGCCTCTGCATATAAACTAGTCAGATTTTGAATAACATTTTTATAAAACCAATCTAATCTATCAACTAATGTATAACTACCGGAGATGTTTCCGGCAAGTTGATGTTTAGCATCCCCTTTCTTCTTATCAATACATCTCCATACATAATCCATCTCTTTATCAGAGAGTTTATATTCTAACCATCCATAATTTTTGGGGACAATAGGCGTCACATCAGCAATATTCATGTCCTATTTTCTGAACCTCCTAGATTCTCAGAACCTCCTAGCCAAGACCCTCCATTCTTAGTGGCAAGTCTATACATCTTTTCATGCATACTAATTTTTTCTTCTTCTATTATATCACTCTCATCAGGATTTTCAACTGAAGATGGTGCATACTCATCTGTTATAACTACAGGAATTTGTGTAGGGGATTCATCAAACCATTCATTAGGATCAAAACCGCGATCATCCTTTTCCATTACAATAAGATAGCACCAATAATAAATCCTTTAGCAAATGATACCACAAGCATCTGGTAATCTGTCAAGTTAAATCTATCCTGAAATTTCCGTGCAAGGTTTCTATCCCATGCTACAACTTTATCGAATGCTTTTTGTGCTTTGTCTGGTAGTCCCATTAATCTTTCCATGGTTGAGGGTCATTTATATTTATCCATCGCTTGATCCATTTTAGAATTTTTCTCATTCAATATCCTCAGGATCACAACCTGCAAAACTCTTTGCCATCTCACCACCTATTTCTCCTCCTTGTTCCATACCAAGCATGGTAGCAGCACCAGCGAGCACCCAACCCACATAAGGAATAGAGGCGACACCAGTAGTAGCAACAGAGGCACCGACTGCACCGCCGACCATCTTACCTGTTCCTTCGCCGCTACCTTCTGCTTTGATGCAAGCGATTTTAGCGGCGGACAACTTTCCCTCAGATCCTCCACGATCCAAGTGGTGAGCCCCATCCATCGTGTAGAGTTCTCTGGTCCGCATCTTTGCTCTGCTGAGACCGAGAAACCCACCAGGTTTATTAACCTCCTTTGTCACCTCCATTACCAAAGGATCATTAGCACGATAGTTAATTGTATACCCCTCCTTACCAGCATTTACCTGATAAGAAGTATAAGGTCCAACAGGGAGATTTACTACAGGAAATTTACTTTGCCTGGAAAGCATCCCAATCATACCTATATGTGAGATGCCTACCACTGCTCCTAAACTAATTCCAATCCACTTATTCATAATCTATCTCCTCATATTATGCAGTAGGTTCTTTAGGTGGATCGTTCTTTGGATCAATACTTGCAGGAATGTCAGCAGCAATTATTTTCAGTGGCATCTGTTCAATTCTAATTGTCTGAACTGTTCCACCATTACTACCTCCACCACCATTGGCAGCTGCCTTAGAAGCAGCATCCATCTTCATTGTCCCATCACCTTTCTTAGATGCTGTCTGAATTCCGAAGCTAGCAAGAACCCCAGTAAAAACTGAAGCTATAAATGTCGGATCAATTTTCTGCTGAGGAACCCCAGGAATAGAAACATAATTTAATGTTAATATTCCGCCCGACCACACCAGAACTCCAAGGCGAACAAATGTACTAATGATTGCTGCCTGTTCGTCTGCATCTGGAAGGAGAGCATCTTTAAGTTTCTTTAAAGCACCCTTCTTTTTAGGTGCCTCCTTCTGCTCTTCTATTACTTCCTTAACTTCATCGGGCATTTAGAATAAAGCAACTACTTATATATAGTATCTTTTAAAGGGAAGCAGAAGTAGGAGCAGTAACAGTAGGATTAGCTTGTGGAGCACTAGGCATCAAGTCATTAGAACCAGTAGGAAGTGATTCAGTACCGACAGATGGAACCCCACCGCCAAGACCTCCCATAACTGCTTCAAGAGCTTGAGACTTAACGTTATCAATAATTGAATCTCGGTTGACGTATACAGATAGGCCACCAATGACAACGGCAAGAGATACAACCCCAGACGCAACAGCGATGACGTTAACAACTTTTTGACACATGATTCTTGTTCGGGTTATCTATTTATCCCTAGTATAGTATGCTTTGTAATAACTGACAAGCCCTGACGTGGTTGATTGTTTTCTACACCATTCATCAGCGCATTCGTAGATAGATCTATTGGTATTATTATTTCCAAAATTTTTAAGAAGTACCACTAAGGTCTCTTCTCTTAATTTTAATTGCTGTTCAGTCATCAGATTAATCCTAAGGAACCAGCAGTTACACCCATACTAACAAAGAAACCAAACTCTAACAAGTCCCTAGCAGGAAGAATAGATATGAGTAAGTAGTTCATGTTCCTGCTGGTACTGTTACTGGCTGCATCTGCGTTACCCGTATCCCTTTACCTCCACTAAAATCATCATCGTCATCATCATTAAATCCACCACCAGCCGCAAACCAAAACCCTAAGAGGATAAGTACTGGAATGAAAGGAAATATTAATGCCCAAACTGGTGAGACTGATTCTGTTGCGTAAGCTAATTCGCCCATGGGAATAAGAGATACGAGTAATTATTTAGTTTTGTAACGATTTAGAATATGCCTGGAATTATTTGTCCAGTAGCAACATAAGAACCAATCGCTGCCCAGAAACCAATCATTGCCCAACGACCATTAGTAAGTTCTGCTTCCTTACTCTGATCAACATCCATAACTTCTATCTGAGGTTCTGTGGCGTATGCATTCTGTCTGCCGCCGTCTTCTGTAGTAACAGTCATAATAGTGTTAAGAAACATTACAATATTATATATCACAAATTAAACCTAGTCTAGTAATTTATACTCATTTCAATACATATTATCTTCTTTATACTCTATAAGTTCCTTTACCCATTCTTTCTGACCACAATATCCATGAGCATCTTTATTCATGTGACGATGATAATTGATGTGCATCACTTCAATCATAAGGAATATTCCAATAGAAAACATAGGTAACATCCATAAGGGATGTCCAAAGACTTCACAAAACTCTTTGTAGTAATCTTCGAATTTCATGTACCTTCCCAATAAAAAAGAGGACCCGAAGGTCCTCTCTTAATTATATCACTTTCTGAATCAGAATGTGAACTTGGCGCCGACCTTACCAGACCAGTCGATGATGTCATCGTTAGATGCTTCACCAGTGATGCCAGCAATCTCACCGTATACGGAAAGATCTTCGCTTACAGCAACAGATGCACCAACCTTACCAGAGATTTCACCCTCGGTGTCGTCAGTAGAATCAGTGTGAACGAATGCAGGACCTGCCTGAACGTAGTAGCTCACTTTCTCTGTACTTCCTTCGTAGCCTACGTGAAGATCAGTTGTTCCAGTGGTGTAATCGCCATCAGGATAAGAAACGTTGCTCTCTACGTTGACATATGGACCTGCAAAAGCAGCGCCAGCGAATAGAGGAGCAGCAGCCGCAGCTGCTATTAGAGGTTTAAACATTTTAGTAGTTAAGTGTCTCGCAGAAAAATCCTGCGGATGATAGAGCTCCCGACAGAGCTCAGGTTACATTCTACGCAGGGTTACGATTCTTTCGAGTCCTTTGTTATGTAAAGTTATTTATCAACTGTCACATTTTAAACTGTGACACTCTAAGTATACTTCAACACAAATCATTTGTCAACACTACTCCTGGGGTTTGTTTTCTTGAGCAGCACTATTCTCAGTGATCCTTCCAAGATAGGGATTCAAATCCATCAACTCTTCAATAGTAAACTTAGATCCTTGTGTCGTCCAGAAATTTCTGATAGCCTCTCTATTTCCTTGATGGAATACTCCAATATGTTCTGGATGAATACTAGATCCTAACTCAACCTTATAGTTAAAGAGAGGTATAGAATAAGTATTACCTGAATTATAAAGTAAATCATCTGCTACTGGACGTGGACGCACTCCATTATCTAACTTGAACTTATCTCCACGACAATGCAACCTCATCATCTTCTCTGCATGATGTCTTGTAATAACATAACAAGCAGTAGAAAAATTATTTACAAATCTCTTATGAATTTTAACATGAAGATCACCCGTGCAAATGATTGCCATCTGAACTACATCCCAATCATAAGGGAAGTGTGCATAGAAATCTTGCCAAGTAAAGTTCCAACACTGTGCCAAATCTAAATCACAATCATCTTCCATCATGATTGCATAAGGACTATCAGATGTTTCCATCCAATGTTTAATAGCTTTAAGATGAGAAGTGGTACATCCTATCTCACCACCCGTCATATTATCTGGGTATCTTCCACTAAGAATATGACCCAAATCATCTGCTCTACCATCATATGCAGAGACCCTTTCATAGTCAGTGATCTCCCAGTACTTAAACTGTTCCTCCATGTATTGCCAACGCTCAGGTTGAGCATCTAAATTAATACAGTAGATTGGACCAAACCCTTTAAGTTTGAATGCAGATTTATTCTTATCTCTAGGAACTACTATATTAAAGGAAGGTGGTGGGGACAACTCAGCATCCTCCCTATCCATAGTCTCACTTAATTTTACCATCAATAACCTTCTCTATGTTTGGCAAATAATAATCTGTTAACATTCTAGTCCATTCAAACTGTTTTGCATAGTCTAATATTTCTTTCCTATTATGTATAGAGTACTCTCTATTTTCAATAATCTTATGCTCAATATACTTAGTCTGATGGATCATATCTTCAGGGATTACTGTAATAAATTTCTTATTAAGATCCAAGTTAGCAGTTGCCCATTCGGAAAGCACTACACCAAGTCCAGCAGAGAAAGCTTCTGCAACTACAAGAGGATGGGCCTCACCATCACTAAGCAACACAAGATTAGCATACTCAGTTAAATTCTGAAAGAGAGTTTCCTTCTTCCACTCACCCAGATAATTTTTAGATTGATCAAACCTATCCTCTGCAATGTTACCAGCATAATATAAAGATTTAATCTTCTGAAAAAGAAACTGTCTCTTTCTATGGTCAATCTTAGCCAAATAGATACTCGCTTCTGAGTGCTTGGGATCATCAGTAACTCTAAAATTATCTGACATAACCCCATTAGGATTTAAAAAGAGTTTCTCTCGTGGAATTCCTGCAAGATATTGATATGCTTTATTAACTGTCTCAGACAAACCAAATACAACTGGCTTAATAAGAGAGAACATATCAAATACTCTCTCCTTATAAGGACCCATCATATCACGACGATCTATATTTAAATATGCAAAGTGAGTCGTACACGCACATGGATATTTAATATGAGGATAAAGAGGAACCCAGTCATCATAATTAATATGAACAAAATCCGGCTCAAACTCATGCATCTGATTAAGCATCTTATTCGGATTAGGATCATTCAGAATCTGAATATCATGCCCCATATTTTCCAGGGACACTTTCATATCCCATATCAAACTCTCTACCGCACCCCAGGCAGGAGGTGGGATGGGTAAAGGTGGTCCAATGATACTAATTCGCATTGCTTCTTGGTTCCATCTTCTCTATGTTCTCAGCATAAAGTTTAACCAGACCTTCCCAGGAGAAATTATCAATAGCAAACTCTCTAATCTCATCTCTTCTACCTAAGGATGCTTCCCTATTCTCCTGTATCTTCTCTTCAATATAAGGAATGTCTTCCAACTTATCATCAGGAACTACTGTGACATAAGGAAGGTCAGGCAAATCATGTGCAGCATACTTAGATATAACCACACCTAATCCTAAGATCATTGCTTCCTTAACAACCAAAGGAGTTCCATTCTCACCATCAGACAGAAGAACTAAGTTAGCAAAGTCTCCAAGGTGTTCTCTCTTATATTCATCACTCCACTCACCAAGATAGTTTTTCTTAGGATCAAAAGGAGTCTGACTCATAATCCTACCAACATAATCAATAGAATCAATACCTTGATATATCCACTGCTTCTTACGATCATTAATCTGTGCAAGATATAATGAACGGTCTGGTAATACTGCTTCCTTATGATAGGTAAATCTCTTATGGTTGGCTCCATTAGCAGAGAGAAGCAACTTACTTTCATCTGCTCCTGCTGCCTTAAAGCAGTCCATATCCTTCTGTGAGATGCAGAAAATATAGTAATGCTTATTATTAATAATCCAATCAAAAGTCCTGTCATACCCATCCCTACGGTGCATGTGAGGTTGATCTATGTAAGGATAGTGACTGCTCAATGCCAGCTTAGGAATGCTTGTCTCTGCCGCAATACGATCCATTATAGGATGGAACACATCATAATGTAGGTGAGCAAAATCAAATTGCTCTGCATTCAAATGCCCAATAATCTCATCCCAGTTAGGTGTATTAATAATAGTTCCTTCATGACCTAACTCATCCAACTCTAAGGCATAATCCCATATCAAACTTTCAACCGCACCCCAACCGTCAGGAGGGATGGGCATAATACCAGGTCCAATTAATGCAAGTCTCATTAGTATAATTCCTTATAAGCGTGGATAAGAGAGAAGTCTGTTTCCCTAAAGTTAGGAGTCTTCCAAACCTCAGTCAAGTTAGTGTTGATTGAGTAGTCTTTACCTAACATAAAATAGCATATTTGCATGTAAAGGTCCAGCCATCCAAATCTATCATCAAGATGTTTCAAAATAAAATCAAATTCAAAATCCATAAAGTCATATATTTTATGATAATTATCTAAGAAAGTATTAATATTATAAATGCTTCCTCCTCCTGCACCATACCAATCTACATTTGGTTTAGCACCATACTTTGCTACAAGAAATTGAAGAAGTTCTGGTTTAATCTTATTACCAGGAACATCAAACCCTGCAATCTCCCACTCAGTTGGAATCTTTACATACCCCTGTGTCAGAACATCATCCTCCATCATTATCATATGAGTTCCTCCACCTGCCTTCACAAACCGTGCTGCCTCACGTACCATATGAATCCAGTGAAGTGATTCATCCTTAGTAAAACCATAGATACCTGACTCATGACCAGTATTCCTACGCCCTATATGCATATAAGAATGAACATAATTGCAATTATATTTCTCTGCTACATCACTATAGTCTACACCACCATCACCACATAAAGTATAAGGTGCTTCTGGATGAAACTTTCTAAACTCTTGAAGTATAAATTCTGTTGCCTTTTTATTTTCATAGACTGTATGAAAACATCCAAATTTTATAGTAGGCATTACATCAGTCATAGGTTTTTAAGATAATGGGGATGGATATCATCACGATATAACCAGAACCAATGTGGTTCTCCTGGTGGAGGTGGTTGAACATCAGGACTCATATCTTTAAAGTCATAACTGAAAGGAGGGTTAAAGAAACTAAAAACTGATGGGTCTTTCATACCCACCCACTTCTCAAAGTTCATCCTTTCAATAGGTCCGAAGTCTTCCTTCTCTCTTTTAAATGATTCTTTAGTTGGGTGTTGAAGGGTAGCAATATAATCTCCTCTTGCCCACCAGAAGTTGCCACTCATATGTGGCCAGGGATCCAGACAGTAATTAACTCCCGACACCTGGTAACTATCTAGTTTCTCTATATTCTCTTTCCACTTATCAATACAACCCCACTCCATAAGGTGTCTCCAACTATTAACTGCACGAACCTTACGGTCAGAATAATGGTCTCTCACACCACAGAAATGACTCATACCCTTGGTATGGAAATACATTACCTTATGAGCACGTTCATTTACACAGTCATCATAGAGATGCTTTAAACAACACCCTTCATATTCACCATCACCATCCTGGCAATCAACAATATCAATCCAATCATAAAGAGATACAAATTGCTTAACTCTTAAGGCCTGTGCTCCATTGATGGTACATTTTACTGTAGCAATCTCTGGAAGACCTGATGCATAGAGTCTTTTAATCTGATCGTCCACCATGATCTTCCACAGATCACTGTCAGGTGGTGTCCAAATATGATAATAAACTGTTGTCTTCATCAATCCCACTCCGTGTTTTCTAATGCAGCATTATCTTTGGAAAGATGTACCATCCTAGCAGGGAACTCTGCATACTGCTGATACTTCTGAGGGAAAGCATATGATGGATGAAGAGTATGGGTATCCTTCCTATGGGTAAGGAACCACTTATTCATATAACTCTCTTCATAAAATCTACCATCAATACCTCGTGCAACATCATCCTTGGTCCAATCATCTATCTGTTGCATCATATCAAAAATGTAAGGAACTTTCCCACCCCATAGACATCCTTGATAATAGACTCTCATATCTAGTATACTATCATCAATATAAGCATTTGACAAGCGATTTCTATCATAAGCACCAGGCTTCTCATGGTGAGGTGCCATCTGCATAACATGACATGGATGATGAACTCCAAAGTATTTCTTCTTATCATTGAAGAAATCCTCATATGGTATTCCATCTATAGCATATAAGTCAGCGTCCACTGATACCAACCATTCAAACTGAGATGAAACTAAATCTCTAAGTTTCAACATCTCCTCAAATGTTTTATGAAAAGTTTCCGGAAATCCATAGTGAGGTATCTTTACCTCAGTAACATTACTAGGAGCACCTACTAATTCACCATCAGTAAAAGCAAAGTATTTCTTCTCAACATCAGGACAAAAAAACTTTTCTAATCTTTCGTGCCATTGAGGAAGAAAATTTAAATAATTTCCCGTTCCCCAAAAGGTTACTGCTATACGCTTACTCATAAGTTATAATTCCTCTTCCAATCAAAGGTATGCTGAGCTTTAAAAGGTTGAACATTTATAAAAGACTTATCTGCCTTCTGGTTTAGTTTAAGACTCAATGATCCTTTCTTCGATATTCTATTAATTATATCACCAATAGTTATACTTTGACCACCCACTAAAAATAATTCGTGATCCTTATCCAAATCATTATCAATCACCTTAATCAAAAGACTAATAAAATCATCCACATGAATTAAATCAACATGAGTATCTAGATTAGCAAAGATCTCAACTACCTTATCAGTATTTAATGCACTGAATAACTTATCCACCAACCCATTAACTCTATCCTCATCTACCCACTCAGATCCACCCCAGATATTAGAAGTTCTTAATACAACAGTTTTGCAAGGAAGAAGTTGAAGTATTTTCTCTACATGCAATTTACTTTGACCATATAAGGTACGTGGAGTAGGGTTCTCTAATCCAGAACAGAACATTCCCCCATGGTTCTGATGCATATCACCTGCACTGGATACAAAGATAATCTTTCCGTTAGGATTCTTATTAATATAATACTCAAATAACTTCCTACTATTCTCAACGTCTTTCTGCACCTTTTCCCGATCTTTATCACGAGTAGTAGAAGACCATCCCAAATGAACTAAGCAAGACTTCTCATGCGATTTAAAAACATCATACACAGTATCTCTATAAGAAATAGTTGCAATTGACTCATTACCACCAAGTTCAAATACTTCTTCCCAAGTTTTACTACATAACTTTCTAAACCTACGTCCAACTAATCCACCAGCACCTGTAAGATATATCATTTAACAATCACCCACTCATCAGGAAACATATCAGAAGTATCTAAGTGTGCGTTATTAGGACCGAACCATTTCTCAGGAGCACACACCAATTTATCTACCCCCTTGGATAACCATGCACCCCACCAAGAGAATGAAGAGTTTGCAATAATAAAATCAGAACATAAACTCATCAAACACAAATCAGTGTAACTATCATTACCCTCTGCCACGAGGAACCTATCAGCAGAGAACAATAACTGCTCCTTACACCATGCAGGATCATCAGAGAATATAATCACAGTCCTATCATTATCAAACTTCTTTAAACACTCAGCATAATAATCCAACCCCAGGTTATTATGATTAGCAGAGTTGACTAAGAAATCCCCTCTCCTTATATGTAAAGCAACAGGAGTATCAACAGTACTCATTGTATGCTTACAGTTAATAGATATCTCATTCTTAAAAGTAAAGTCTTGTCTTAACTCTTCCTCTACATTCTTAAAGTATTTCTCTGTCTGAAAAAATCCATGTAAGCTTACATTATCAGGACACGTATTAAATAAGGTCTCATTGAAACTATGTCCTCCCTCAGTGCGAGGATCTCCACTCTCAATCACTCCAATATTAGATTGCTTAACAGTGGACATCATAAAAGGATCAAACAATTCAATCCTTAATTTATTTCCTATTCCATCATCAAATACTTCCTGGTGATAGGGAATACAAAAATCAAATCCTCTATTCTTAGCAATACCCCGCAATGAAGCATACTGAAACATCTGGTTACCCAGTTGTCCCATCTTCCCAAGATAGTTAAATCCTATCATACTTATACCAAATAATAGTTTTCGTCAATCCATCTTCCAAAGTATGCCGAGGACGAAAGTTTAATGCCTTCTTAATTTTAGCATTGTCAATGGCGTATCGCAAGTCATGACCTGGACGATCCTCAACATACTCAATCAAATCCTCACTGGATCCCATCAATTTAATGATAGTCTTAACTAAATCAATATTCTTAACCTCACATTCCCCACCAATATTATACTTCTGTCCTACTCCACCACCATAGAATACATCTAAGATAGCTTTACAATGGTCCTCAACATAAATCCAATCCCTAATGTTCTGACCTTTAGCATACACAGGTATCTTTTTACCATCAAGAATATTTTTAATAGTCTTAGGAATTAACTTCTCACAATGCTGTCTAGGTCCATAGTTATTAGAACAGTTAGTAATGACAGTAGGGAGTCCATAAGTATTATTAAATGCTGTGACAAAGTGATCGCTCGCTGCCTTCGATGCGGAGTAAGGATTCTGAGGATCATAAGCAGTCTCCTCAGTGAATGGAGGATCATCATACCCCAATGAACCATAGACTTCATCTGTAGAAATGTGATGAAACTTCTCTACATCATACTTAAGGGAAAGGTTAAGGAGATTGACTGTTCCAATAACATTAGTATCTAAAAAAGGATAAACATTATCAATTGAATTATCTACATGAGTCTCTGCTGCAAAATTAAATACAAACCTGGGTTTATACTTAGCAAATAGTCTTCCAAGTTCATAATCATCTGCTATATCTACACCCTTAACAGGGAACCTCAAATCATATAGATTATCCATGTTCCCTGCATAGGTTAGTTTATCAAGGATAACTATATCCTCAAACCCTTTACTTGCAAGATAGTGAACGAAGTTACTTCCTATAAATCCAGCAGCACCAGTAATAAAAATCATATCTCTTCCAGAAACTCCTCTATCCTTTCTCTTGTAGCTAGATAAGAACTCATTGCTTTATCATCAATGAATAAATCATAACTTAGTTTTCCCATCACTAACCGATGGAACTTCACACCCCACCCAACCAAAGAACTATAAGTTAAATCATAAAGATTCTCATAGATTAAATTCACATTACCATTATAGATATCCATACCTCTTGCAGTATAGATTATAATCTTATAACCCTTATCATGATATTCATTAACAAGAGAAACTCCAGATTCAATAGGTTCACAGTGACGATACTTACCTATCCCTAATCTATCATAATCAGAATGATGCCAACAGATGACATCATCCAAGTCGAAGGCTATAGTTTTCATATGCCATTAATGATCTCTATGAGTCCGTTGCAACGGTTCATATATGTATGATCACGCTTAACTACTTCCCACAAATGTCTAGACCTTTCCTTATCATACTGGTGCTCTACACCAAGATCAAAGATTTCTTGTGCAGTCTCGCCACATAGAACTTCCTTGTCAATAAAGTCCTTTACATAAGCAGCATCAGCAACTACAGGACAACCATAACTAATTGCCTTCATAATCCTACAAGAAACATAGAGATTATCTTTCTGTTCTTGTGGTCTAAAGTCAGGAACAAAGAATGACTTCTGCATCAACTGAATGTTAGCTGTCTCATCTACTGCCTTATCTGCTGATGGAACATGAACCTTCTCTGCATCATAATGATTGAAGGTAATACCATTCTCCTTTACAATCTCAATGAATTGTTGATGTAATGGATCTACACCAGGTCTAGGAGCATGAACGGTTCCAATAAAGTTATATGCATTATCCCTCTCCATCTCAAGGTCAGTCTCTTCCATCTCCTCTGGCCAAATGTTTGTTGCCAGTGAGAAGTAAACTACCTCATAAGGATCCTCAGGTGTCTTGTCATAGATAACACCCTTATCCACCTCAATAAATCTCTCGCCATCAGGTTCAGGTCTCTTATACTCTGGAACCCTCATGTTAATAAGACGACCTACTTTATCAAGATACTTATTCAGATTAGTGAATCTATCCCAAGAAATATAAATCCCATCATCCATTACCGGACAATAGAAATCACTCCTTGACTGATTATCAATTACAAAAACTGCATTCTTATAATCAAACTCTTGTTGGGTAGGATACTCTCTATCATCAAACCAATAAACATCATACCCTAACTTCTGGAATGTCCTATAAAGACATACCAAATAGTAAGATGCTGTGTCAGTATAATGCTTATGACCCCACAGAATAATTTTACGCATACTCTTATCGAAGGTTTCCCTATATTCTAATGCGTATTATTTAACCTGTCAAGGATTACCTGTTTAAAGGTATCTTTCCTTTACCAATCTCATCTCTCCAATGATTCAAGAGGTCTAAAAGAGTTTGTCTTACAGGAATCTCTGGCTTCCAATCAATAGTATTACGTATCTTAGTGTTATCAAACATCTGATAGTCTGCATCAATAGGTCTCAGTCTCTGCACGTCTTCCATAATCTCAATATCAACAGTACTAAACCCTAAAAGTATATCAACTATCTCCGTCAATTTAAATGCTTCTTCTCCTGCAATATTAAAATACTCACCTGGTGCTACGTCTGCATTCATCAGTAACCAGTATGCTCTCACTGCATCCCTACAATCTTGGAAGGTGCGAGTGCAATCTAAGTTACCAACAAAAAGATATGGTCCTTGATGCCCTGCCTCTATAAGTGCAATCTGTTTAGCAACTGTACTCTCAAAGAACACATCACTTCTACGTGGCCCAGTATGAGTTCCCATACGAGTCATAAAAGTCTTTATACCATATGCCTCACCATAAAACCTTCCAAGATAATCAGTTCCTATCTTGCTTATACTGTAAGGACTAGCACCGTGAAGAGGTGTATCTTCCTTAAGGATTAATCCAGTAGGAGCACGTCCATACACCTCGCTAGAGGAGCATATATGAACCACTGGGTCATACTGTGATTCAGGACTCACTTGACGAATTGCTTCTAGTAGATGAGCAGTCCCAATAATATTAGTCTGTAAAGTCTCTATTGGAATATTAAAAGAAGTCTGAGGATATGATTGCGCTGCTAGATGGGAAATATAATCTGGTCTTACCTCATCTATCATCCTTGTAACAGACATTGCATCATTCAAATCTGCATAGTAAAGGGAGATGCGATCCTTCTTATTAATACGATCAGTTAAATGATATAGATTATCCAGTGGTTCTTGCCACCGCATCATACCCACTACATCATGCTCAGTATTCTCTAAAATATAATCAGCCAGTTGAGAACCTACCTGTCCTGTTATACCTGTAATAAGTACCTTCATATAGCTCCTATCTTATCATCAACTCTCGTAAGTGGCCTAGCAGCACTGTTTAATTGTATGTTCCCAGACACACTTACCCTAGTTTCATCACAATCATAAAAAGGATATACCTCATGTTTTAACTGTCCTGGAAAAAATAACATCTTCCCTTCATCTGCCGGACATAATTCATAAGGATAATTCCTAACCTTTCCTAGGATATCAGTGTATACAAATTGGAAAACAGAAGCTGCAGGTGAATTAGATGTTGCAGATCTCCTATGTTTATTCTGTTGAAAATATGAAGTAGGAATCTTCATCCAAATTACAAAACTATAAACTCCTCCATGATTATGCAGGGGATTAAATTCATTTTTCTTCTGGTAATTTACCCAGAAGGTATTCATATGATATGGAAATCTTTGATTGATTGGAAATTCATTTCCTAAACAACCAATTTTTGATTCATACTCATGTATTAATGGTCTAATAGTATTACGAAAAAACCACTCACTCCTATCCATAAGGAGATAACTACCATCTATATTTCCAGCCAGCTGCCCTTTATAATCTCCTTTCTTATTGTCTATACATCTCCATACATAATCAAGTTCTTGTTGGTCTAATTTATATTCTAACCAAGAATAATTAGGAGGAACCCGTACTCCTATCTCTGAACCTACTTTCATAAAAACTCCAATGTAGTTGCATCTTGAATAGACCGTGCTGGTCTACCCAACACTTCTTCTAAATGATTAGACCTCATTGAAACAATAGCAGGTCTATCCTGATAGAATTTTTCGTTAGGAGTAATCACTTTCATTTTAAGACCTGGGTAAACAGAATCCTTTAAGATTGTAGCAAACTCAACTCTAGATAAAGTTTCTGGTCCTCCGCAATTAATAACATTCTCTCCACATACATCCCAGTTATTATACAAAGCAATGATAGCATCAACAGTATCATCTCTATGCACTACTGACCGTGAAAAAGGATCAAATATCTCTGCGGTAGCACCCTCCTCAGCACAATTTCTAAGATATGTAGTAAATCTATCTTCCTTAAAGAAATTATATGACAACCTTAGTACTTTGAATAAAGGATACTCAAGGAATCTTTTCTCTACTAGTGCCTTCATCTCAGCATAGACACCCAAAGGATCTACTGTTTCCTCTTCATCAAACTCACCAAGAACATTTCCATACACCGCATCACTAGAAAGGAATATAACTTTACATCCCCTCTTCAATGCTTCATAAATGAAATCCCCTGTAGAAGTTACATTAACTCGCAACGACTCCTGAAATTGATTGGCACATACAGAAGGTTCTGATATAGCAGCACAGAATGCTACTACATCCCCCATCTTTAAAGTGTCAAAGTCATATCGGAAACCATCTTCAGCAAGGTTAATAACATGATACCCACTATCATGGGTAAACAAATGTGGTCGGGCAGGAGAAACTACTTTTCTAATATCATATTTTCCCTCAGTCTTCTCAACTAATCTACTGCCAATATTTCCTTTTGCTCCGATGATGTGGAGGGTAGCCATTTTTTAAATCTCTCTAAACGTTCAGGTGTACCAATGTCAAATCTTTCTGTATCTAAAACCTTATAAGATAAATCCATACCAGGAAGTATATCATACTCCATACTCAAAGGCAACCTCAGTGGTATGTTCATATCTTTCTTATAGAATTTATAAATGCCAAGACTTACCAATTCTCTACCAGAAGCCTCAGGGTTCTTCTCCACAAATTCTTCTACCTTTCCATTCTTCCCTTTAATATATCCTACATCGTCTGTTACGTTCTCTTCAGCCACAAACAAAGTAGAAGTATCACAGTCCAAGTTCAAATCTCCACTAAAAAAAGTATCACCATTCATTACATAAAATGATTCAGGAGCCTTTACCTTACACAAAAATCCTGCTGTTCCAGAAGGTTCTCCCTCATTAAATATATCAATCCCAAAGTCCCTATATTGCCGGAAATATCCATAGTTAAGATTAGAACATACCAATGTAATATCAAAACCCTTTAAATTATTAATCACATAATCTAAAAAAGGATTGTCATGAACATCCACTAAGGGCTTAGGCATTCCCTTAGTAATAGAAGCAAGACGAGTTCCTCTTCCCCCTACTAAAAGGTATAACTTAATCCCCTGTGATAACTCTGTTACTATCATGCTCAAAATGTTGGGTAGAGAATTCAAATAGGTCAGTATCTTCTAAGGCATACATCTGGTGTCTTAATCCCCTATAAATATGGAACTTATCACCACGATTGAGAATAATCTCTTTTGCCTTTTCTATATCATCATCCTCTGAATATTTTAACAATATTCTTCCTTCTTGTAAATAAAAAGTTTCATCTTTTAATGTATGATAATGCCATGAACATTTCTTCCCCTTGATCATGTGTAATAATTTACCACAATAATCTTCCTTGTTCACAATCCACTTCTCATATCCCCACCCTTTGGGATGAATCTCAATAGGAGCACCCTTCTCTACTGTCGCCATACATCAACCCCATGCTTAACAAACTTAAAAGGAACCACCCTACCCATACTTCTTTCTTTTAATGCTGTGATAAGTTCATGTCTCTTCTCAAATTCAGTAAAGAGAACCATATGACCTCCACCACCTGCTCCAGAAATCTTAGCAGCGGTTGCACCGTTACGCAATGCATAATTATATGTATCTATAATCTCAGGAGAAGCAACTTTCTCATTGGTTTCTAACTTCATCTTCCAATAAGTATTCATCAACGCAGATATCTTTTCAAAATCTCCTGTAAGTAATGCATTCTTATATTCTATACATGCTTCTTTAATCTTATGGGTTGCATCAATAACTTTCTTATTATCTACCAGATTCTTAGCAGTATTCTCAATGACTCTAGAATCTTTACGTGGCTTACCAACATAATAGAGTACAGTATTTAACTCCATCATATTCTGTGTCTTATAATTTAACCTCAATGGATTAACAACTGTTCTTCCATCCTTTAAACATTCAATATAATTAAACCCACCAAATGCTGCTGCAAATTGGTCCTGCTTCCCTCCAGGAAGGTCACATATCTTTCTCTCAATCTCAATAGCATCCTCTGCCACATCATATTCACCCACCGGCAGACCATAGTATTCACAAATAGCAGACACCAATGCCACCACAAGAGCACTAGAACTACCGAGTCCACTACCAGGAGGTGCCTCAACATACGTAGTAATCTTAACAGGTTCTCTCTCTAATTCGTAAGTAAGATGTTGATAGGTATTAATAAGAAGTTTTAAAGGACTCTGAGTATATGCATACTCCATGAAATCTGAACTATAAAAATCCTTTGCCTCTTCTATTCCTAAATCAACACTCTTGAAAACCCAATGTGTCTCACGCTTACAACAATTATAAGGTTCTATCTTACAGTAAGCATACTGATCTATGGTCCCATTAAGAACCACACCACCATACTTTTTCCAATAAGGTTCAAGATCGGTTCCCCCACCTGCCAATGCCATTCTTAATGGGGCTTTTGCAAATACTGTCTTCATAATTAATAATGAACCTGATAATCTCCACCAACTTTATTAATTCTATTGTTATCTAAGTGATGTTTAAGGAGCAATTCATTACACCAATATCCATCTGATTTATTAGACTGTCTTACCAATTGACCTAAACAATTAAACAACCCACAATATACATTCATAGCATTAGTAGAACCCATAGCATACCAATCACCCACCATACCGTCAGGATGGTCTGGATTATGCTGATAATAAACAGCACTATCATCCTCAGGAGGTTCAGTAAATTGTATCTGAACATGAGGACCATAATCCATACGATTACGAATTACCCAATCATAATGTGTATTAGTTTCCGTAGCAGATCTTTCCTTTATTAGGTTTGACATCATAACACTGTACCACATACAGTGAGTAGTATTATTAAGATATGATTCAGCCTTTTCTATATGATCCTCACCAGATATCTCATAAGCCCATGTATGTGCCTTCTGAAAAGTCTTTGCAGGATAATCAAACTGCCTATTCCAAGTCTTAGGTTTGTCTACCATCATTGCTCTAGGTTTATAGAGTTCACCTATTTTGTCTAGTGCCTGAGGATCTAATTGATGTCCTTCTCTACCAGGAATAACAGATTCTGTACTTAAATTATCAGGATCAAACCAAGTATGTACAAATACATCTACATCATTATAATCTAAAAGTGCAGACTTTAATTTCTGATACCCACCTTCAATTACTCTAGGTTGTCCTGACAAACATAATGCTACTTTCATAGGTCTTCTCCGTTAACAAACACAACATCACTCATAGGAGCCCTGTTATCCTGTATATATTCATAATCCATATCAAAAAATACATTAAAGTTTTTAGATTTCATATAATCAATACACTCTTTCTTAACTGATTCACCCTTAAATCTAGGGACTCTATTAGGACATTCAATAGTTATAAACTTCACCCTGCTCTTTAAAGTTTCATCATTTATAGACTTCACAATCTCAAGATCCTTTCCTTCAGCATCAATCTTTATAAAATGAACAATTCCTTCAGGAAGATGTTGATCAATTACTTCCTGTAAGGGATATACCATAACATCATGCACAACATGCTCAATATTTTTTATCTTATTAATAGTGTCTTCTGGATACCAAAACTTATCCTTTATACCCTCATGTGGTGAAAGATTATCCAATAATAAATTAGAAAAAGAACTAGTTTGATCATCACTATTCATATAGAATGTCCTAGAAGTTATTACCCCAACATTATCAACACCACATTGCATAAAAAAAGTATAATCTACTGATGTCTTATGAACAATGGGTCCTCCTGGTTTCTCCGAAGTGTGATGATTAATAGGATCAATTCCTATGGAGAAAATATTTTCACGAGGAAATACATGCCACAATTCCGTCATAAAAGATGCCCTAGCTGCCCCAACATCAATGACGTTTATACGTTCATAAGACTCCTTCAAAGAAGCAAACGCAGTGGCATTAACATAACTCATCCCGCCTTTCCTACATAATCGCTACAGATACCATAACAATCATACTCTTTAACATCTTCTACATTCTCTATAACCATAACAGTCTGAGAAGTAAAAGGTTTGCCTGGAGAAGACCAAATATAATTCTTACTAGTCAATGTATAATCATCACCTTGATGCCAGAAATAATTATATCCACTTGTATTAGTAGTAAATTCATGAAGGGTGGTAAAGTCTTTACAATGAATCCACAGATTGTCAGCTCTACCTGCTAACCACCACCAGGTAACCTCATACTGTCGTTCACAATGTCCCAACCACAATTTAGACTCCTTAGAATCCCACCAAAGATCAACCTCAACATCATATCCCTCAGCAATGCATTTATCTATTTGCTTAGGATGATTTTCAGTGACAGAATTAGGGCCATCAATATTGCCCTTATGTGCTATTAGTTTCATACTACGTATTTATCGGAAGGAATAGAAGGCCATCTTACTACAACAAGACTTACATCTGTTAAACATTCTACATCAGAAATCTCATTTTTACCATAGGTCCACATGTCACCCGCCTTCAAATGTTTACCAGAGACCATTAATTCACCCTCAATAATATAGGTTAACTCAATTGTAACCTTATGAGTATGACGTTGATGAGGAGATCCTTTCTTATGTTGATGGTGAGCTACCTCAAAGAAAGGATTCTTAAAGACGGATGGTTCAAAGTCTCCTACAAACCATCCACCCTTCATATCATTTATGTTGAAGGTCTGCATATTCATGCTCCAAAAAGTGACGACGCTCAGAAGGTGTTCCCATAGACCATAGATTTTCTATAGGATGAATAACAATCTTCATACCCTCCTCAATAAAAAGATTGTAAAGAGGAGCAACATAGAACTCATTCTTCACTCTAATATTCCTCTTCATCATCTCTCCAGCTAAACGAACAAAATCAGATCCTCTGGCAAAATGATACAACCCCGCATGGGCATAATTACTAATCACTTCTTTCTCTGCTGTCCGTCTAACATATCCATCTCTACCTAATTCAGAATAACTATAAGCACTATTATCAGCATGGAAAGTTACTACCACACCATCAGCATCCTCTCTAACCCCTGCAGGATTAAAATGAGGTTCAAAATACATGTCCAAAGTAGTGATAGTTAATGGTATATCATTATCAATATAATCTTCTGCATAGAGACAAGAACAAAGAGTACCTTCAGTCTCTCTATCTACAATAATGATCTCAATATCTTCACCAAATTTCTGACGAAGAACCTTATCCATTTGGTTATTAACTACAGTATCTTTACGAATAACAAAGATTAAATTACATTCATCGGTCTTAATACACGACAAACTCCAATCAATTATTTGCTTATGACCTACATCAATCAACTGTTTAGGAGTAGTAAATCCCTCATCCCTAAACCTTTGACCTTTACCTACCATAGGAATTAGTAGATTATACTTTTTCATAATAAATTTTCCTTCAATAAGTTAGTAGCAATACGATGAGACTTAATTACTGATTCCGTAAGACCACTTCCCATAATCATAGACCTAATAAATCCAGAAGCAAAGTAATCTCCTGCACCCAACACATTTATATCAGAAAGAAATAACTCTTCAGGAACATTATAATCTTCTATAGTATTCCCATCTGAAATAGAACTCCCTGTGGGATGATGCATAATAACATATCCTTTAACCAACTTACCCAACTCCAAGATATCCATAAACAAATCTTCTTTAGCAATAAAAAGATAGTCAAGATGTGGAAGTAAATCAATACACCTTTCAGGATTCTCCTTTGTAATATCAGCAGATACAATCCCTTTAAGTTTAGAGATAAAAGATGTATCACTTAACTGATTAATATAGGAAATATGATGCCAGTAGTCATCAGTAGGAGAAGCAGGATTCTCCTTAACATTAAAAGAACACCTGCCAACTCTATAATTATTTTCCTTATCTACCAACACTAGTGCATGACCAATAGAGAGGGGTTGAATAGAAACATTCAATCCCTGTCCCTGAGATACTAATCCAGACCATACATTAGCAATACCTCCAAGAGATGGTGTCTCTTTGAAGTCCACTAATATTCTATCGACTGTAAGATGCCCGTAGAGGGTAACACTTTTACACATTTATTTCATCGCTGCACTAGATGCTTCTGCCTTATCAAGATCGGCAACTGCTGCTTCAGGAGCATCCTGAACAATACCCTTACCAACAAGGAAATCATAAAGTTCCTGAACTACTCCTTGACCACCCTTTGATTTAAGAAGATACAAACAATTCTGTCTTATTATTCTTGGAGAATCTGATGGAGCAAATGTCCAGAACAAAGTCTTGAACATAGAGAGATCAAAGTAATCATCCCCAACAAATGCCATGTTCTCTTTCTTTACATCATATGTTGATTCAAGATGAGAAAGGTAAACACTCTTATCCAATCCCAGATCTGATCCGCGAGTACAATAGAATGGTATATTTCTTTGTCTTGCCATCTCAGCATTCCAATTATCACCTGAAAGCATGATAACCTGAACACCTGCTGCTATAAATCTTTTAATTGCAGTAAAGTCTTTACAACGAAACCTCTTATATACTGGTTCATGTTTCTCAGTATATACCTTGGTTCCATCAGTAAGAACACCATCAATATCAAGAATCAGTAATTTAATCTTTGACTTCTCACCTATACACTCACTTAATGTAGAGCTATAAGTTTCAGGATATGCAGACATAATTTTAAATGACTATACAGAAATGTTATCAGGGTTAAGGCAAAAAGTCAAGAATAAATCTTCTTACTAATTTGCCATCTAATCCATTCATAGGTTTTCTTAATCCCTTCTTCAAGGGGAATAGAATAATCCCATCCAAGCTCTTCACGAATAAGAGTGTTGTCAGAGTTCCGACCACGCACTCCTAACGGTCCTTCAATATGAACTTTCTCTACTTTCTTACCTGCAACCTTAGCAGCAATGTCTACCAACTCATTAATAGTTACCATCTCTTCAGAACCAATATTAACTGGTCCCATAAAGTCTGATTGCATTAATCGATAGGTTGCTTCGACGCATTCATTAACGAGCAAGAAGGAACGAGTCTGTAAGCCGTCTCCCCACACCTCGATGGATCCACCTTCCTGTGGGAGTTCAGCGACTTTGCGGCAGATTGCTGCTGGAGCTTTCTCTCTTCCACCTTCCCAGGTTCCTTCAGGTCCGAAGATATTATGATATCTGGCAATGCGAACAGGAATACCGTAGTTCCTATTAAAAGTAAGGTAGAGACGTTCGCTGAAAAGTTTTTCCCATCCATATTCTGAGTCCGGTGCTGCAGGGTATGCTGAATCTTCTTTGCAATTAGGATTGTCTGGTTCTAATTGATTGTACTCTGGATACATGCAAGCAGAACTAGAGTAAAATATCTTTGGTTGCTTCTTAGGATGATGTTCTGGTTCATACTTATCTAGTCTCTCATTCATTCTACGAACTTCATCAAGAACGTGAAGGTTAATAGACACTGAGTTGTGCATAATATCTGCATCATGTTCCCCAGTGAATACAAATCCCGCACCACCCATGTCAGCAGCAAACTGATAAATCTCATCAAAACAATCTACCATTCTATATGGTATGTCATTATAAAAATTACCTTGATATCCTTTAAACTCAAGGACTCTAGTAACCAACTCTACATTACGGAGATCACCAAACACAAATTCATGTGCTTTGGTCTCTGAAAATTCAGGTTCTTTTACATCCACACCTCGTACCCAGTATCCCTTATTCACGAGATACTGAACCATATGACTGCCGATCATTCCACCGGCACCTAAGACAAGTGCAGTCTTCTTATACTCACTCATGATCCATTCATTCCTATAGTATATAGTCTACCTTAAGAACATAAAGATTTCAACCCCTCATCAAAAGATATCTGTGGTTCAAATCCTAAATCCTTTAGTTTATCTCCATTAACAGAGTAATTATATGCCTGAGCAATCTTATTAAACTCAGGATAATCTACATATTTAAATTCACTTTTACTCCCCAAGTACTCTCTTGCCCTTTCCATAATAGTTTTAAATGGTAAAGGATTTCCTGCTGCAATATTATAGATAGAATTTATTTCTCCCTTCTCTATCACCAGTTTCATAGCACGACATATATCACTGACATGCATATAATCTCTGAGTTGCATACCATCATCATAAAGAGTAAGTGGTTTATCTTCCTTCATCAATCCAATGAGGAACTTAAGAACATTCTTCTGTGCTGAAACAGTCTTATCATCACCATAGACATTAGCAATCCTCATGATGCGATACTTCACCTTAAATGTTTTACAATATGAAATCAATAACCGTTCTGCACATCTCTTAGTAATAGAATAGAACCCTCCTGGTTCACATGGATCTCCTTCCTTCGCATCAATCACATCTGTTCCATATACAAAAGCACTACTTACAAAATTAAAAGTCAAATTCTCATCCTTACAGTGGTCTAATACATCTGTTAACACTGTTAGATTAGTATCAATATCAATATGCAAATCCTTAAAGACATGACTATTAGTAGTGGTACTAATGAAATAGATTATATCTTTTGATTCTGGTTTCCTTTCTTCCCGTGGGATTTTAATAACCTCATCGGCATATAGATCACAAAAAGTACCACCAATAAAACCAGTAGCACCATAGACAGAAAGCTTATTCATACTCATACTTGTGACAGTCTTTAAATGATTTGCCGACCTGATCCTTTAACGATAGAACAGGATTACCTTCAAAAGGCCATTCTATTCCCAACTCAGGATCATTCCACATCAATGTTTCCATAAACTCTGGGTAATAATAATCAGTGCATTTATATTCAAACTCTGCATAATCACTAAGAGTATAGAATGCATGAGCAAATCCTATAGGAACCCATAGCATAACATTATTCTCGGCAAGTTCAATACCAAATGATTTCCCAAAGGTAGGAGAACTCTTCCGAAGGTCCACAATCACATCGTAGACAGCACCCTGAGTGCATCTAACTAACTTTCCTTGTGGATATTCTGTTTGATAATGCAGACCCCGTAAGACACCCTTAGAGGACTTAGAATGATTGTCTTGAACGAAATCATCCATCGCTCCAGTAACATCCCTAAACCTCTGAAGACTAAAAGATTCTAAAAAGAATCCTCTCTCGTCATCAAAACGAGGAGTAGTGATGACATATGCATCCTTTAAATTAGTTTCCTTCGCTTTCATCAAAATACTTATTCAACAGTTCAGGAGAATACTGCTCAACATTTTCATCTACCCTTTCCTCTCTCTTGGCTTTCTCAAGTTCATAAACTCTGTTTCTGAGTTCGGTAGAAGAATATTGATGTCTTCTCATATGAAAGTATAACTCAATTCCATTATCAATGCAATACTGCTTACCAGTAAAGTCTCTATCCTTATACTCTTCACTCAGAAATCTAATATGAACAGTCTGGGTTTGAATCAAGTTAAGCAAGTCTGCTTCTGTCTCATACACCAAAATCTCATCAACATATTTACAACCTTGTAACTGAACGTAACGTTCATATACAGATTGAGTTGGTTTATTCTTTACACCAGGACGATCAATAGTTGGATCCACCTGCAGTGCGACTATCAAATAATCGCACAGCTGCTTCTCCATCTTCATCATGGTTACGTGGCCAGCATGAAATAAATCACAGGAACTACAATTAAATCCAATTTTCATAATAAATTATAAATTATTCGTCCCAATTTATAGGAACCGGTTGACCCTGTTCATCCTTAGCTGTCGGATGTAGTTCTGCATCTACTACTGCAATTAAGTTAGCGAGTTGTCTCTCTATTTTATCAAGTCTGTCTGGAGATACTGCATTATCAAAAATTGCTTTCTTCAAACCCTGCAATTCACCAGCATCTACACCATCATGTGTATGAGATTCTAATTTTTGCAGTCTTGATTCTACTTCAACATCATACTTAGACATTGATGCTCCACTAGAAGACTTCCCTGATGTACCTTTAAATGCCATTGTTCTTTACGTTTTTAGATATTTATTATAGGAACTGGCGTGGCTGGGCTCGAACCAGCGACATTCTGATTAACAGTCAGACGCTACTACCAACTGAGCTACACGCCACCGTGTGATCCTTAACATAACAAGGGACACCTGCCGGATCTAACCATTTAGTGTACTCAAAATCTTCAATAGCAGTGGTAAGTTGCATACTATTATCACAAAGATACATATCTCTATACCTCTTTGTATAATAATCTTCTTTTTGAATACGGTAGTCTGGTTTCCCATTCTCTAAGGTTCCCGTCTCCACATAACGGTAAGGATACCGTTCCATAATTACTTTCATTTTACTTCAACCTCTTGAAGATCCTGTCTAACACATTCCATTACATTTGCGTAATCGTATTCTGGATCTTCTCCTGTTAATTCCAACCCTTCCCCAACATAGTATCTCTTAAGTTTTTTATATAGTTTTGGATTTTTTACATCCAAATAAATTTCTTTGTTGGCGGCAGCACGTAATGTGCTGAGATCTTTACTGAACTTTGAAGTTAGAGTCATTGGTTTGAATGTGACTTTAAGATTATAGGAAAGATTGTAAACTAAGTCAAGCTGTCATACTTTTAGTTAATGATCCCCATTCTCCACATAAAGAATAATTAAAAGGGAGACAAATTCTTTGCTCACTACTATTATTTCTAGTAGCACTATGATGTAAATGAGATGGAAATAGATATAAGTCTCCAGGTCCGGGTCTAAACGTTATAGATGTGGAGTTTATCATATTATATTCTTCAATTTGTTTACTAGGATCCATATTACCCGCACACCAATTTGGAGGATCATGCTCAAATTCAAGATCTCCACTAGTCTCAGTTACATGAAAATAATATATTCCTGTTAACCAAGAATTGCTATGAAAATGTCTAGGAGAATATCCTCCTTTATCCGTAAGAAGTATCCAACTACATTGATGTTTTAATCCTACTGACTTATTAAGATGTAAATGATCCCGCAAATAATATTCTGTATGTCGATCTACCTCTTCTTTTAACTTCCTATTCTCCAACAAACAATCTTGGTCCCTAGAAATAAGACCACCATCCGCATCCACATACTGTCTCACAGTAGAGATTTCAAAATCCACACCAATATTATCCACGTATATTGGTGTAGGAAAAAGTAAATGCAACTGAGCACTCATGGACCATCACTATTGTTCATCTTATAAATGTATTCATCCGAAGGGACTAAGACTGCGCTGACCTCTCCATCGGTCACCGCAATCTTCTCACCTTTCTCTACTCGCTTAATGATTCCTGCAGAATCATCAACGAACTCTTTGATTGTTAAAGTCTTCATTCTTTAATACTAGCTTCGTAGTCTTTGTCGAACTGATCAAGACCTTTGTCTGTAAGAATATGATTATACATACCCTCAAAAACATTCGGTGGCATGGTAACAATGTCAGCACCATACTCAAATGCTCTACCAACATCTCTTACACCACGAAGAGATGCTGCTAGAACTTGAGTTGTTACCATGTGCTCTCGGTATACCTTAGCAATATCTTTAACTAAGCATAACCCACCAAATGAATTATCATCGACTCTTCCTACGAATGGAGACACATACTTTGCTCCTGCCTTTGCTGCAAGGATTGCTTGAGACTGTGAGAAAATAAGAGTTACATTTACTTTGATACCTTCTACACTCAAATTAGCACATGCAAGAAGACCATCATAAGTACAAGGAACTTTAATCGTAGCACACTTACCAAACTTCTTATGTAATCTCTTACCCTCAGAGATCATATTCTCCTTACTACCAATCACTTCCATACTAATATCAGTTAGTCCAATATCCTTAAACTCCTGATACACTTCCTCATGCTTTCTACCACTCTTTCTAATTAGGGAAGGGTTGGTGGTTAAACCGTCAATCAGTCCAGTCTTCCAATGCTTACTAACTATCTCAGTTTCAGCAGTATCTAAAAAGATTTTCATAGTTTATAATCTAATCACAGTTATATATACAAGTTTATCATACTCTGACGATAATGACATCCCCGCCATCATCTTCATCATCATCCTCATCATCACCTTCCAATTCTGCTCTCAACTCATCTATACGTGCTTGAAGATCCTTATATTCTTCTAAACTACACTCTGTTTTTGGCTCACTAAAATTTACTCCCATCAATTCTGTACCAGGTTCAACATCCCTCATCTCTGGATGTATTGGTCTCTTTACTTCTGTAGTCCATTCACCTGCTAGACGGCCAGAATTATAATCAATAACGGGTTTAGAACTGGTGGCACTATGCATCAGATAAAAAGCACCCACCAATGTGGATATACCCGCAATGGCAAACAAAAAAATGGAAAGATTGTCCACTAGATTCCTGGAAGGTAACGTTGATACTTCTGTATATATGGCATTATATCACTTTCAACCCTCTCTACTATATCATCTAAAATATTAACATCTAAATCCATAAAAGGTGGAATGATACCAAGGATTCTAAGCAGACCATCAAGGAATAATGCAAGGCAAATCAATCCTAAAATCATACTAATGATAGTAGCATTACGATTATGCTTTGCCATCAATTCAGCATCCATCTCCCGTGCTTCAGCAACAGCAGCTTGAACTAACATATTGACTTCTTTTTTAGTATAAAAGTGTGCCGTATTAGGGTAATCCATTAGCGGATTTCAAAATCAAGTTTGCGAACCTTACGCTTACGCCTTTCTTCTTGCCAGGCAAGTTCTGAGGGAGACAATGCAGTGGATTCTTCTCTTTTACTATTTGATTGTACCATCACAACATTACCAAGGTCAACTGCTGTTACAGTATCGCCCTTGACTGTCATCATATTAGGACAACCACATGACTGAGAACGCGAAGGATGGCTAGTGATTTCTTTACGACAATCCTTGCACTGCACTACTAACATTTTCTTTCATCCTGATCCATTTCCTAGTTTAAATATTTAGAGAAATTCATTATCTTCTAGACAAATATATTCTATCTCTTCTTTATCTTCCAATTCTATCCAGTCTTCAAACTCTTCATAGATAGCCGCCTTTGCCCCTATACTATCTGCTGTTTTTAATCTATCAATGGCCCAGTTCCTAATCTGTGCTACGGGTTCAGTCGGTTCCAAAGTAGTCTTTTCTGAAGTATCTTGAGAGGATGTTACTATTATAGTACTTTGGTGTGCCATCGTCAAGTTGTTCTGTAAGAACTCCATGGGCAAAGAGTTGGCGTGTTTCTTCGAAGTTTGTTTTGCCAGCTGTGTGATGTAAGCTGAGCATAACTCTGCTAAAGTTATGTCTACCCAATCGTTTAATTTCTTCCTTAAGTTCTGGACAAGACCCATAATAATTCTTCCAATCAGATTCAGATTTTACTTTGCGTTTCTTACCTCTCGGAGTTCTAAACTTCCAGAAATACTTACGCCCGATGTACTCGCGCCCGTCTTGGACATTAGTAATACAGTAGACGAAACCGAAGAGATTGTCAATATCGTTAGAAGTAAAAGTTGTATTCTTGTAGGTCCAGGGATTTTCATATAACCCTTCACCCAGTCCGGTCTTTGCGGTGGAGTCCACTTACCAATCTTTATAGTCATAATCTTATTTAGTTCAACTTCATTAGGGAAATCATTCAAAGGATATCCATCCCGTTACAATATATTTAAGACCCTTATTAGGTACTCCCCTATGAACATGAGTCCAAAATGCAGGCCAAATAACACACCTACCCATCTTAGCACGAACTGTAGGGTAGTTCTTAAACTCTGTACCAGATTTAGCATCATTCAAATAAAACATCCAAGCTAATATTCTCGTAGAACCTTCTCCGCTATTATGCTCACAGTGCCATGCTTTAAATCCATCCTCTTCTGTTTCATACTTCTGAACATTATAGTCATCATCATATTTCCATTTATAAGTATATCCTATTTGTGGGTACTCCTTCTTATACTTTTCAATAGATTTAATAAGTTGCTCCCTAATGATACAAGAAATTATACTACCATTGGAAAATTTAGTATCCACCAATTCAATCGCTTTCTTAACATCAGGTCTTAATAGAGAACGTGATTCACCATGAGACCAAACTGATCCTTCCTGTTGAGGAGATTTTTTAAACTGATTGATTAGTATCTCACATTCCTTTTTACTTAAAGCATTATCATAAATGCCAAAGTAATCAGAGTTTGAAACCAGAGAACGTATCTTTCTTAACATCCTGTTTAATACCACCCACAACATAAGACTCTACTTCAGTCTCCTGTGGTGCCACCTGAAGACCTTTAGAACTAATCCAATGTTGTGTCCAAGGTAATGGATTATTCTTTGCAGGAATATCATACTGAGGTTTAAGTCCTATCGCCTTTAATCTTTTATTAGCAATCCATTCTACATACTGCTGCAATAATTTCTCATTCAATCCTATCATACTACCATCTTTAAATAGATAATCTGCCCATGCCTTCTCTTCATTCACAGCACGATCAAACATCTTATAGGTCCACTCTTCCTCTTCCTTCATTATATCAACCAGGTCAGGGTCATCACCCTTACGCCAGAAATTTAATATGTTCTGAGTGAGAACTAGATGTTGATTCTCATCCCTTGCTATGAGCGAAATGATTTTCGCAGAGCCTTCCATAAGCTTAAGCTCACCAAAAGCGAAGGAACAAGCAAAACTAACATAGAAACGTATTCCTTCCAGTATGTTAACATTAGCTACTGCCCTATAAAGTTGTCTCTTTAAATCCTTTAAACACCATTGTGCAGTAGGTGAACCCTTTGCATCTGGTTGCCAATAATTTCCCTGACCCCATTGCTGTGCCAAATTAATAAACTCATCATAAGATTCTGTAACACTTGCGGCACGTTCTAATATACGTTCATCAGTTAGAATCTTATCAAATACAACAGCAGGATCTGAATATACATTTTTAATAATATATGTGTATGAACGACTATGAATCATCTCCATAAACTGCCACACTTCCATACATGCTTCCAGTTCAGGTAAAGAACAATAAGGAATGAATGCCATACCAGGTGCTCTACCCTGCACACTATCCAACATGATTTGATACTTCAAGTTGGAAGTATAGATATGCTTCTGCTCTGGACGAAGGAGTTGATAATCTCCACGATCTTTTTGAAGAGATACTTCTTCTGGTCTCCAAAAATATCCCAACTGTTGTGTAGTAAGTTTATCAAATTGAGGATACTTATAAGAATCATAACGTTGAACACCTAATGGTTTACCAAAAAACATTGGTTGCTTTTTAGTATCAACTGGGGCGGTATTAAATACCGTCATTCCTTTAATATTAGATTGCACAGGATTCACACTCCTCTTCATTTGCATTCTCTAGCTCACTTACCAAATTGTCAAGTTTTGATTTTTCTTCCGGAACATTGTCGTGCCATCCCATAGGATGTGCTGGTTCTTCAACCTCATCCGTCTTCATATCATTAGTATTCTGATAGTAAGAAGTCTTCCACCCATACTTATATGTGGTTAGTAAATCCTGTGCCATTACACTGACAGGAACTTCATTATCTGGATAGTGCTCTGGATTATAAGACCAGTTACCAGAGATTGCTTGATCAAAGAACTTCTGCATTACTGCTACTATATTAATATACCCAGTATTATTAGGCATATCCCAAAGCAAAGTATAATTATTTTTCAGACTAGCATAGGAGGGAACAATTTGCTTAAGAGGTCCTTTCTTTGATTTTTTAACGGACAGGTATCCTCTAGGTGGTTCGATTCCATTTGTTGCATTTGACACAACGGAGCTGCTCTCCGAAGGCATTTGTGCGGACAATGTTGAGTGCCTAAGACCGTATTCGGAGATAGATGCTCTAAGAGATTCCCAGTCATGTTGCAATTCCTGCTTGCTAATGTCATCTACATCACTCTTATATGTATCAATTGGAAGTATACTATCAGAATACTTAGTCCTCCCAAAGTTTTCACACCATCCTTTTTCTTTTGCTACCTGATTAGATGATTTCAATAAGAAATACTGGAAAGATTCAGCGAGTCCATGAACGGCATCCCATGCTTCCTGTGACTCATACTTGAACCCAAGCTTAGCAAGATAATGAGCAAGACCAATAAAACCTACTCCAAGGGATCTCCGTGCCTTTGTAGCTATCTCTGCTGCCTTAACAGGATACTGTTGATAATCTATTAACTCCTCTAACCCACGCACAGATAAGTCACAAAGATCTTCCAATTCCTTATCAGAATTAATCTTACCTACATTAACAGCACTCAAAATACAAAGGGCGATCTCCCCTAAATGGTCATCAATATGTTGAATAGGATATGTCGGTAGTGTAATCTCCTGACATAGGTTACTCATCTCCACCTTATCCTTAAAGGAAGAATGTTCATTACAATGATCAAGATTCATAATATAAATCCTACCCGTCTCTGCCCTCTCCTTAAGGAGATCAAGAATAAGTTCTTGTGCCTTTATAGTCTCCTTAGGAATAGATTCATCCTTCTCATAAGTTACGTATAGTTCGTCAAAAGATTTAGTACCAAAGCTATCATACAACCCTGGCACGTCATGAGGAGAAAAAAGCGTAATCTCTTCATCATTAATGAACCTCTCATAAAATAGTTTACTTAGTTGGATGGAGTAGTCGAGTTTTCTGACTCTGTTGTCTTCTGTTCCTTTGTTGTTTTTGAGGACAAGGATGTCACGAATTTCCTGGTGCCAGATAGGAAAGTGGACAGTTGCGCTACCCCCTCTGATCCCGTTTTGAGTACAACATCTGACAGTCGATTCAAATTTTTTGAGAAATGGTACGACTCCCGTGTGCTGGACTTCTCCTCCTCTGATTTTGGAGTTGATCCCTCTGATCCGTCCTGCGTTAATGCCGATACCAGCACGTTGTGCGACGTATTTGCCAATAGCCATATCACTGCTAAATATGCTGTCGAGGGTATCATCAATATCAACCAAAACACAAGATGCAAATTGACGAATAGGGGTCCGTACTCCCGCCATGATCGGGGTGGGGATGTTGAGTTTGTGTCTGGAGATTGCGTCGTAGTATCGTCTGACATAATTAAGCCTCGTTTCTTTAGGGTATTCTGCGAATATGGTTAGCGCGATCATGATATACATGAATTGTGGGGACTCATATACACCCCCACCACTCCTGTCTTGTACCAAGTATTTATCCACAACTTGCCGTAATCCAGCATATGTAAACAAAAAGTCACGTTCATGGTCTATATAACCATTAACTTTTTCAATCTCTTCTTTAGAATACTTGGTAAAAATATCCTTATCATACACATCCTGATTGGTACACTTCATAATGTGATGTTCAAGATGAGGAAGTTCTCTCATCTTTCCATAGATTTGCTTCCTTACTGCAAAGAGTAAGAGTCTAGCAGCAACGAACTGGTAATTAGGGTGATCCAAATCAATAAGATCACTAGCAGAACGGATGAGTATTTCTTGTATTTCAGCAGTTGTGATACCGTCATAAAATTGTATACCAGATTGAATTTCTACCTGACTAGCAGAGACGCCTGCGAGACCCTTACATGCCTCTTCAACCATCTTATGCATCTTTTCTAGGTCAAGGGATTCAGTTCCTCTTCCATTACGCTTTTTAACCTTGAGTCCGTTACTCATATTCTTTTCCAAGTGTTGAATTGAAGTTGTGCTTTTAAACCTGAATATACATTAGATTCTACCACAGATTGGACATCGTGCCCAGCTAATACCATATCATTTATATCCTTTTCAAAGATATTGGTAGGCCAAATCACAACCTTATCTCCTCTGTCAATTGTTTTGGAGATTCGATTGACGATTTCTCTGTTGCGTGGCTCATTATCATAAACGTAAATATAATCGCTCCAATTAAACGACCCAATATCAACATCGGAGCCGCACATAGCAACAGCGTTTTGGATAAAGGTCGAGTCGAACGGTCCTTCAACAATGTAAATGGGTTTTGAATCATTGATTTCATCGAGACCGTAGATTTTTGGTGCGTCATCAACAAATATGGTTGTGATATATTTAACAAGGCTAGGACCTAGCGATCTTCCCTGCATTCCTATAAGTTTTTTCTTATAGAATAAAGGAATAATTATTCTTGCTTCTTCTCTAAAAGGAGAATCAAAAGTTGGTTTATATCCATTAACAAACTCTTTAAACTTTTCTGCATAATAAAATTTAGTGGCATCAAGTCCACGATCTTCAAGGTATTTCTTAGCACTCTCTACTTCAGAGCATCGTGGAAGTAAAATCTTACTCTTAAAAGTAGGAGATTCAAAATTAAAGGTAGGTTTTTCAATAGCCGACCCTCCTTTTACTCCCGAAAATCCATCCTTAAACTTCTCCATCACATATTGTTTTTGGAGAACAGTATCTATCTGCTTCAGAAAATTGCTAAAAGACATTGAAGCACCACAATTATGGCACCTAAAATTTACGTTGGCTTTAATTGCATACAAATATCCTCTTGTCTTACTCTTATTCTTCTTTGAATCACCACAAATCGGACACCGAAAATTATAAAGATTGGGTTTAACTCTCTTAAATTTTAATAAGCGTGACGAGACTAATCCAATATATTTTGAATCAACGAGATCCATCCACAAGAGCCACTGGTAAACTTATCATACTCGTTTCTTCTTGTGCCGTCAAGACTTCCCCTACAATTCTTTGTCCAAGAGGAGATACAACCACACTAATTATGGCTAAACCACCAAAAATACTCCACATCTTCTTCTCCATCTGACGAAGACGATCATCTACTGCTTTAAAATCTCTAGAGTAATCTTCTCTAATAGATGCAGCATGGGCATGTAAATCTTTATGAAGATGCTCTACCTTTTCAAAAAGGACTGCATCAATTCTATCTTGCTTATCTAACTTCTCATCATGGACAGCAATCAACTTGCCCATTTGAATATTATTATCTACAAACTTCTCAACAATAGCGTCATTAACTCTCATCCTTCTTCATCCATCTCTTCCTAGATCCCGCAGGAAGTTTGATATACTTCTTCTTCTTTCTTCTCATCATCTTACCCATCACTGGATCAAACCCAGCTCTGGTCTTTTCAGTACTTGCAGGAGTTGGATTAGACCCGAACCCTCCTTGTCCACCAACAGGATTAGCGGTCATCATCTCCTCTCGAAGAATCCCAATTATTCGATTAAGTTTCTTCTTTTCCATTGTAAATGTGATGAAGTTCTTCTAAACAAACCTTATCAACTTCTACATCATGAATAAAACAGCGTGGATACTCTGGTAATTTATTTAGGAATAAAACAAAAGTTTTCATTACCGGCCACAAATCTTCTTCTATCTTATGGAACAACATAGGAGTTGTTGCATCACCAAAAATATTATAAAGAATAATAAAATGATTTAAAAGAAGATGGGTTTTTAATTCACCAGTATTCCTATACCTCTTCAGCAATCGTTTGATATATTTGAAGTGGTTTAGATCCTTCTGGAAATCATCCTGGGTAACTGCTTGTGGATTTTCATAATTTTTAATAGCAAACAGTTGGAAATTATCCTCATTCAATTCATTAAATCTCATATCATATTAGCGAGTTATCAAGAAACAGCAGGATCAGGTCCAAGAACAGGGTTGTTACCGGTAGCAATACCAGACAGAGCAACTAAAGTCTGACTCTGAACTCTTAGGTTACCTTCAGCATCTTGATAGGATGTAATACCAACCCATCCGCCGTGTGCAACTTCCCACTTAGTTCCTTGAGAAGAATCTGCACCATTGGTAGATATACCACCAATGTAAACCTGTTGAGCACCCGTTGACCTAGTAAGTCTTAGAGAAGTATCAGTAGCAGCAAGTGATACAACTGAAGCACTACCCGTTATAACGTTGCTAACTGTCCTAGAAATACCAATGACATTACCGGAAGTTAAACCGTATCCAATAGTAGCAGCAAAACCGACAGTTGCTAATCCAATTCTACTAATAGCAGTACAAAGGTTATTACCCTGGAAGATATCACCAACCAGTATTCCACCCGTACTAATAGCAACCGTATTAACACCAACTCCTGCGTTCTGTGTTAATGGTGCATTCCACACATTAATTTCTAAAGATTGTCCAGTGGCTGTTAGAGTTGTAACGTCACCCCATCCACCAGTTGAAACTGAAGTTGATAGACTATCTGCATTTACAACCTTGAAATCATTATAAGCATCGCTAGAAGGTATGTAAAGAGCATCACTATAAGCATTATCTAATGGGAAGTAAGTAGTTGAAGCAGCACTCACACTTACACTATAAGCAAGTCCTACGAATCCAACCTCACTTGTCTCTGCCTCCGACTCATTTTGTTGGGCATATTCGTTAGAGAGTCCACCAGAAACCCAGGTAGGCTGATTGTTAACAGTGTATTCAACACCATTTAAGTTAGCTTGTGTTAACCCAGTCTGTAAACCTTCAGTAGAAGCAATATAGCACAGAGTAGTACTTGCAATACCTACGACAATACCACTGCCGTAATAAGTACCACCAATAATTTGACCAAACTTTAAAATATCACCCGTTTGAGCGAATCCAGTTCCCTTACCGAAACTAGTTCCAGCACCTGCACCAATAGATCCAATAACCTCAAATACTAAAGCAGTATCTGCAGTGCCATCCGCCAAAGTCTTATTAACACCAGCAGATTTTTCTATAAGATCCCCATCGGCATAAAATGTATTAATACCTGGCAACTTAACACTTACCGTGCCAGCTGAAAACAGATCGTCTTTATCTCCCCAAAGTGCCATGTTACTACTTCCGTAATGATTTCTGTGCTAATGAATATTTATAACCTGGATATCTTAGAGATATGCTTTAGAAATGTTAGTGGCAAACCCTATAACAGTAGTGCCAGCAGCCAAAACAGCGGCTGCTCCAATCACCCATTTCTCCACAACTTTAAGACGGTCACGTAGTTCTTCTTGCTTTTCTTCTAGTCGCTCAACCTTTAGTTGCATCACAGTTATACGTGTTTCCTGTGAGGCATCAAGTGATAATTCAGTCATCTTTTAAAATCCAATTTCAACTAGCGAATGTTTTTCGTTATTAGTATATATAGCCCCTCGTGATGCCTTAGTGCTCTTAGTGTAAATAAGAACCCCAGTCAATCTCCAAAGTAATGCTCTTAAGAAATCACCTGTAGCATATGTAGCATCCTTTGGTCTACGAACTGTGCCATAAGGAACCATATAAAAAGGAATTCTACATCCCCAGACTGCCATAGTAATAAGGTTGGCGCGATAAGAATGGAACAAATCTGTCACAACATACACGCTCTTACAATTCATCTTCTTCAATAATTTATAAGTGTGTGTCAAGTTGGTGACTGTATCCCATGCCTCATCATCTATTATAAGACGTTCTCGATCAATACCAGCATCAGTATATCTCTGCAAACATGAGTGCTCACCAGTAGAAATAACCACTTTAGCATCAGGATATGCCTTGGCTAGTTCAATCCCAATCTCCGAACGAGCAGGATTACCACCCAATTGCAGAATAATATCCATCAGTTATATACTTTCTTGCCTTTAACTATTCTTCCAGAGCCTTTCTTATCAAAGAACTTCACCCCATGCTTCTTCGTATCAGCATATTGAGCATCACTCTTCTTACGTTCTTCTTGCTTTTTCTTTACTCGGTCTCTGGCAGCTTGTGCTTGTGCCATGTAACTTTTAAAATCTTCTTTTAATTTTTTATTTTTCTTAGGAGGTTTTGTCCCAGCATAAGCATTTCCAAAGAGATTATTATCCTGCATAGGAGTAATCTGCTTCTCTTCTTCTTGATACTTCTTATACTTCTTATCAGTACCAGGTTTATAATGTGGTTTACCTTTAGGTTTTCCACCCTTATTCTTCATCCACCACATCAATTTAAACATATCTGCTTTAGATCCTTTAAACCTACCCTCTTTACGGGCACGATCAAAAGCAGCAGCACTACCACCAATCTTTGACTTGGGTTTATCAGGCTTAGTCTTTTCTTTCTCTGCCTTAGTATGACCCCATCCAGGAGGTGCTACTTCCTTAACATCCTGTGCGAAATCCTTAGCAGCTTTTTTACTGATGCCCTTTTTCTTTCTCTCCTCAGGATTAGATAAGAGATATCCAAAAAATCTTTGTTGCTTCTTAGATACGGCAGGCATAACTAAGTTCCCAGACTTCCTTTCTTATTCCAAGGAGTCTTGCCATACTGAGCATCTACTTCTCTTTGGACAGCATTTCTATCATCCTTCCTCCAAATTTGTTTTGCATTAAGAGGTTTGGATTTAGGTTTTGGAGAGTCCTTTGTAATTACAGAACCCTCACCGTGCTTTTTTCGCAGCATACTCACTACATTATCAAATGCTTTGTCCTCTCTGTAAGACTGAATCACTTTCTTTTTGTCAGCAACAGTATAATTTTTACCACTATACTGACGTTTTCTCGCTGCTATTACATCTGCTGAGGGTTTCTTTGCTTCCCTCTCCTTAGCAGCTTTCATAGCCCTTTCTTTATTCAACCTATCATTCCTTGCAACAATAGGGTTCACCTCTTCCTTTTTCACCTTCTTAACTGCTTCTGCTTCTTTCTTTTGTAGTTTGGCTTCTTCTCTCGCTTTCTTCATTGCAGCAGAAGATGAGATACCTACCTCTTCTTTAGTAACCATTCCAAGAACAGAAGGTTTAGTTGCCTTTGTCTGTTTATCATACTTCTCTATACTCCTCACCATCTTACCAACATTCGTTCTTCCTGCCGAAGGAGATAATCTTTTTGAAGGATCACCCTGTTTCTTATGAGGATCACCTGGGACTCTCCTCTCAGCAGCCCGTTCTCTTCTATACTCAGTAGATTGACCTTTAACTTTTTCAAGAAGTTCAAGTTCTTCTTTGGTTAGTGCTTTCTTAACTGCACCACCTACACCCTTAGCGATTTTCTTTTCCCTTGCAGTAGGTGAAATACCACTAACAAAGTCCTTACGATGCTTAGAATGTTGCTTGGCAGTTGTCTTAACAGTCTTAACCACCTTTCCAACTTCTGTTTTTGCTTTACCTACAGATGCCTTATGACGTTCAACACCTTTCTTATAGGCACTGCGTATCTTATCACCTAAACGTTGCTTGGTTGCTTTCTTAGCAGGTTGAGCCTTCTTAACTTTAGTAACTGCCTTGACAATTGATGTAGGCTGAGCCTTAACTATTGCACCACCTTTTGCCTTAGGTGCTGTTTTCTTAACTGGTTGCTTTAATACTGCTTTCTTCCTAGCAACTGCCTTCTTCATTCCAGCAGGTGCTTTCTTAGCAGCAGCTTTCTTCTTAGCAGGTGCTTTGTCATCATAGACAGTTACATCTGTCTCTTTCTTAGCATATGAAGGAGCATATTCTCCTTTCTTTGCTTTCTTTTTAGCAGCATCTGACTTATCAACTGCAGCTTTTACATCTGCATAAGACTTTGCTTTAACATTTGCACGTCTTGCTGCTCTTGCTTCATTGAGTTCTACAGCAGACCCCTCAACAAACTCAACAAAACCATCGAGTCCAATCTCTTCAATAAGAAGATCAATACCCTCCTCATTAAGTCCTTCTTCATAAAGATAATCAACAGCAGCTTCTATCTGTTCTGTAACTCCACCTGCTCTTTTAATATCTTGTGCTTGTTTATCAGCAACCTGCTGTCTTGCTCTTTCTTTTTTAGCTTGTGCTACATTTTTACTCGCTGCTTGTTGACCAGCCGCAGCCATAGAACCAGCACCTTTAATCGCACCAGCAGCAACGCCACCTGCAGCTGCAAGAGCACCACCCCCAATAGCACCCAATGCTACACCAACACCTTCTTCTACTGAAATTAATTCACCACCAATCTCAGCAACTGCCTCAGGAAGAGTAGGATTAATCTTTACTATATTCTTTACTTTCTTTTCTGTAACTTCTTTGTCTGCTTTCTTTTCAGTCTCCGGTTCAGTAATGAAATCACTTATTTCACGTAGTTCATTTCTCCAATTAGATATACTTTCCTTTACACCACGCTTTGCAACATGTGCTTTTTGACGAGTTCTAGTACGAGCAGAATCAAGTGACTCACCAGGCTTTCTGGTTATAAAAACTGAAGTATCAAACTTAGAATCCTTACCTGCAGGTGTGTTTCTCTTGTTTCTTGCAGTTGCTTTCTCTTCAGCAGAACCAGTATCTACCTTAGCTTCATCAACAGATGCTGGATGCTTTCTCATAGTCCACTTAGCATAACTCTCACCTGCTTTCTTACTCTTTAAAGGATACTTACCTGCTCTTCTTTCAGCAGCATCATCTTTCCTATCCTGAGTAGGTACACCCTTCACTGCTTCCTGTTGTAATGCCTCCTTAGCAGGTTGAGACCACCTTTCAATGTCCTGTGCGGTTTCTTGCTTCCGAATTTCTCTAAAAGTATTAATCTGATCCAGATAGACTTTGCTTAGATCATTAAGCTTATTCGGTGATATTCCGTCAGACATGATGACACTACTTATTTTTTCTATATTTATTTATAAACTGCCGTCCCCACTCGGAACCTGGAACCATTGATTGAGCATACTTAAGATACCCTTTTGTACCTACTAAAGTGTTAGGTTTACCAGGTTCTCTATACATACTATCCATTTTCTTCTCATCATACTCCATAATATCACGAATCCACCCCTTAAACATGTACTCTTCCTTAGTTACACAGATTAAATGGTTGGTTCCACGACGAATTACACGACCAACTAACCCAGTATTAAGGTGTTGAACGGTATCACCAAGGTTAAAAATCTCTTCTTTAACATAATGTTCACGTAATCCTTTATGATCTAATCTTGGAGCAATCTCCCACAACCCATACTCCTCATTAGCTTCACCTGATACTGCAGCAGCATTTGCCTTGATGGCTGCCTTAGTTGCCTTGATTCCCATGCCCTGACGGGTGGCATTAAACAGTGCCATTGCGTCAGAATCCTTAAATTTCTTAGGTGTTCCACCCCTAAATGCCTTATAATCACCATCTGATGCTGCTTTTCTAAGTTTAGAAGCAGACATTCCCTCTAAACCAGGTGCATCTGCGTCCCTTACACCTGCAGATACTACCCTAATAAGGTCAAAATCATACAATTCTCCGTTATATTTCTGTGCTAAGCTCTCAAATTCTGATTGTCTGTCTGATCCTACGACGATATTAACATTCTGAAAACCATCTTCATTTGCAGTGGTTAGAACATCAAAAATCGACTTCATCTCAGGATCATTGATGATTTCTTCCTCAAAATCAGGGAACATCTTCCTCATATAAGAGGCTTTCATGTCTGGATCAAGGGGATTCTTCTTAGGATCCTGCGTTCTGGACGGATAAATCTTTAAACTACCACCAGCAGCAGTCTTTTTCGCCATCTGAAGCAGTTTTTCATGCCCTGATGTGGGTGGATTGAACCTTCCGAAGACAATTGTGAGGTCTTCAGTCTCTTCTGGAGCACCTTTTTCAGGTGGTTCTCCTGCCTTTGCTTTCTTTGGAGCAGGTGCAGGGGCGCCAGCCTTAGGTTTCTTAGGCATTGCTGCCACTGCTGCTCCTGGACGACGAGGTTCGTCTTTCTCACCTACTTTCTGATTCTTACCATAAAACTTGAGCTTACCACCCTCAGTTTTCGCAACAAATTCTCCACGACTGTCATACCAACCACCGTGACCGTCACTTTTTAAGTTTAACTTCAGTGCCTGTGCTGATGCAGCAGACGCTTCTGATAAAAATTGGGTTAAAGTCTTCTTCATACCTATATTTAGCTCACTGTTTTCTTAACTTTATTAAATTTAACTGCCAAATTAGTGAATTGACCCAATTTATGTTGAGCACCAACCTTATTAGTTCGAGTAGTAAAATCTAAAGTTAAATGAGATCCATCACTCAATTTAATATTCCATGCTTGTTTTGATTTACCTGTAGTTACAAGTTGTGCTTTTATTTTTGTAACTGAAGTAAGAGCTTCCACCAATAAATCACTTGCTTTATCCCTTCTTGCTCTAACATCTGTAGCCTTAACCACAACTACAGGGACATCTTGCTGTTGTTGTGCCACTTTTTCCAATAACCAACTCTTAGTTTTCTTAAAATCGCTGTTAAGAAGTTTAATTAATTGATCTTTTATAATTTCTAAATTCTTATCATACAATTCATCATATGCTTGAGGATCTATTTTTTCAAACTCATAAGTTTTTAATGCAAGATCATTCCTACCCCAAGCACTTTTATCAGATTCTTCTATTCCAGGAATCTGCATATACTGAGGCCAAAGAAGATCCTTTAACTTGTCATATTCATTCAATCTTCCATAGAACTCATAGATAGGTCTTACATACGTATTAAGTTTTGGTTCATCAGTTTTTTGACCACCTGCTTTAAGTGATACACCTAACAACTTTCCATTCTTAAATTGCAAGAATATATCTCCTGGATGATTGCCCATCACACCTTGAGGTTTAGCTCGATATCCCCAATAAATTTTTGCAATAGGATGAAATTTATTAACACCCTCAATCCACTTTAATATATGAATAGCATTCTGAACCTTCTCTTTAAACTTTCCAGTCTCTGCCTTATCGATAAATTGTCTTCCGGCAGCTGCATCTTTAGAATTTAAATAACAAGTTAAAGATGCATTATCTTTCTCTTTAACGAGATTATAAAACTGTTGAACATTCCGTATCTGATTCGATTTAATACCTGTCTCAAATGCTATGCAAGGAAAAAGTTCTGTAATAGAAGCATTTAAAGTGGTCTGAGACATTCCACCCTTAGTAGGCTTATACACAAACGTAAGCAGCGTATCACCCATTTTACACTGAGTGACTGCCATGGATGATATACTCATCTGTTTACGGGATACAGTTCCCACATTATTAGTCTTTAATGCTTTCTCAACATGATCTCTTGTCGTCTCACGATCTGTTGACTTAACATTATAAGTTACTGCTTTTGCACCAGCTTTTTTTACTTCAACATCAACATCATCCACCTCACGATCATTCTGGAATGATTGTAAAGCTTTATTTAACGACAAAAGTTGATTAGCCGTAGACATAATAAAGGTTTATCCTTCTAAAAGGACCTCTCCAAGAATCTCAATCATTTCATCCACATCTTCTTTCTTCATGGATGCAAATGTTTGTGCAAGATTTGCTTGTCTCTTGGTGCGAGTGTCAAACTTCTTAGGGTTGTCATCAACATACTTAGCAAATCCCTGAACACTCATGTCATGCTTATTTGCTTTTGCAGTGAATGCACCTGGACGCTTAACTGCTTTCTGAATCCAGTTCTTCTCTTCCTTACTCACCTTCTTCTTAGGTGATCCGAAGAGGTCATCTTCCTTACGCTTTTTCTTTTCAATGTCAACAGGATTTAAGGAGTCACCCTTCTTATCATACCCATACTTAGCATCCTCACCATATACTGCGAGATAAGCATTAGATAATCCTGCCTTAACTTTATCGGTTAGAGGTTGATAATCATCCTTTATGTGAGCATGTTTTTCACTCTTCTTACCTTCTTTCTCTCTGGTAGATCCCTTAGCATGTTCCCAAGGATGACCTGACTTCTGTGCGTCTTCTGCTCCCTTATCACGTTGCCACTTAGCATAATCTTTCTCTTTCTTAGCCTGCTTCTTCTTACCGTGCTCACTGTCATAGGTAGCATCATCAGTCCCTTTCCTTGCCTTATCAAAAGCAATAACTGCCTTTACCTGATCAGGAGTATCCTTTTCTTCAGTAGCATATACATCTTTATAAGCATTACCTATAGCAAGATATTCTTTGGAATCCATGGAAACTCACACAGTTTTTCTTTTATTTAGTCTGGCCGATAACCCACGATCTTAATCCATGACCCCATATTTTAACCTCAGTATCAATAGTGCTGTCCGGAGGAACTATCAAACAGAAACCAATACCAAGATTAAAAGTCTTTCTCATCTCTTCCTCCTCTATGTTCCCTGCCTTCTGAATAACATTAAAAATTTCAGGTCTTTCCCATGAATCATAATTAATATCCACAGTGATGCCTTCTGGTAAACATCTTGGTAGATTCTCTGGTATTCCTCCACCTGTTATATGTGCCATACCATGAATAAGTCTTTTCTTCCTAAGAAGATACATTATTAATGGTGCATAGATTGTAGTTGGAGTAAGAAGTTCTGGATGATCCTTATAATAAATCTTTTGTCTCCATAACATATCATTAATAAGACTAAACCCATTACTATGCAGTCCACTACTCTCTATACCAATAACTAAATGTCCTGGTTCTATCTTACTACCATCAATTATTTTATTCTCTTCTACTATACCAGTACAAAATCCTGCAAGATCAATATCCTTTGCTCTTGGATGTTCAGCAGTCTCTCCACCCAGCAGATCCATCTTAGAAATTTCACATCCCTTGATGATACCCTCCATGATTTCATCTAAAACAGGAGTTATCTTACCAGTAGAAATATAATCTAAAAAATATAATGGTCTAGCACCACATGTAATCACATCATTAACGCACATAGCAACAAGATCTTGTCCTATGGTTGTATAGTTATTAAAAATTCTGCATAGATTAATCTTAGTCCCTACTCCATCTGCACCAGAAACTAAAACAGGATTCTTATATCTTGATGGTACTTTCATCATACCATTAAAGCCCCCAATAGTGGGAGCTTTCTTTTTAATCTTCTCTACAAATTCATTTCCAGCTTCTATATCTACTGGATACTTCATACATCACCATCTACACGATTCTCTGATTTGTGAACATCAAACTCTCCACCAGGATAACGTGCTTTAAGTTTGTCTACATTCATTTCAATAATTTCATCGAAGGTAGTATCAAGTGCCATACATGCCTGAGCAAGATACCAACAGATATCACCCAATTCTCTCTTCAAATGAAATATATTCTCTTTATTATAGGGCTTACCCTGAAGAATAATCTTCTTTATTACCTCAGTAAACTCACCAGACTCAGCACTCAGTCCCAATGCAGCAGTTAAGAGGCGTGGAACATCAGCATCTTGCCCAACCTCCAAGTCAGTCATCCTTCTAAAAAGTTGTGCAATATCTTTACTTGGTGCGCTTGTAACTTCAGAAACAAACTCCAAATACTTTTCGGTGTCTACAGTCATGAGAATTTAAATTGATTAAATTTATCTTTAAAGGGCTTCTCTTGAGGAGTATACTCCTCTTCATGGCCACTGTCAACAATATCTTCTTGAGCACTCTGTTCACAATCATACAATCTCATCTTTGCCCTATCAATACCAACCACAAATCTCTTAAAGATTGTAGGATCATTATACCTATTCTTTAATTGCTTAACTAGTATCTGATTTAATCCTTCAAGTTCATCCGTAGAAATAAGGGCGAACATAAGATCAGCAGTAGCAGGGAGTCCAAAAGATTCACTTGTGTCAGTAAGTTCAACATCGCTACTACCGAAACCACTCCGAGTAGTTTGAGTAGCAGAGACGATTGGAAGATTGGCTTCGACTGCCAACCCTCGAAGTTCTTCTGCAATTGCTTTAATATAGGAATAGGAGTTGACTGTTGAGTTTCCACGGTATCTTGAAGAGGCACAAATATTTAAGTAATCTATGAATATTATATCAGGTCTAAACGATTTCTTCAAGGCAAGTTCCTGAAGTAATGCTTTAAAATGTCCAGAATGAGCAGATGCAGTAGGGTACTCCTTAATAATTAGGGTTCCTTGTGTCTTCTCAGCAAGGTTGGTTACCTTACTTGTATACATTTGCTTAGGAAGATCTATTATATCTTGTATTGAAACATTAAGTAAATTAGCATCGATCCTCTCCGCAATCTTTTCCTCTGCCATTTCGAGAGTGATGTATAAGACGTTCTTTCCCTGGAGCAAAGCTGAGCTTGCCACATGACACATGAATAAAGATTTTCCAACCCCTGTGCCAGCGAGAGCAATGTTGAGAGTTTTGTTCGGTAGACCACCTTTCGTAATCTTGTTAAAGTATTCGAGATCAAATGCGATCTTGTCTTCCTTCCTGTGGTACGATTCATAACGTTCTTCATAATCAATTAAATAATCATGTCCAATGTGCGTATCAAAAGATACTGCAAGAGCCTCGGACAATATAGTAGGTATCGCATCTCTTCCTTTCTCTTCATCACTCTTGCCATCAGCAAGACTAATAGACTCCATCAATGCCAAATAGATAGCACGATCCCTACACCACTTCTCAGTAGTATTAACCAACCAATTAAACTCTGAAGGTTCATCCTCCAGGTAACTGATCAGTTTAGTAACCTCTTGAAAAGAAGTATCATTAATATCGTGACGTTTCTCAGTCTCAATACACAACACTTCCTTAGTAGCAGGTTCATTGTACTCAACAACAAACTTTGATATCTCTTCAAAGACTACCTTCTGATTATAATCCTCAAAATACTCACCCTTAATAAAAGGAAGTACTTTACGAACATACTCTTCATTATGAATAAGATTCCTGAGTATAAGAAATTCAACTTTATCCATCATTCATAATTAAAGTTTACAATTACCTTTCTCTGCTCATCAGTACAACTGAATCCCGAATGTTCTAAGTCAGAAGGAAAGATAACCATTCTATTCTCAACACACTTTATCTTACCACCTTTCTTAAATCTTGTATACCCATTATTAGTATTGATATAAAGGATAGAAGTTTTAGCAACTAATGGTTCATCCTCCAAATCACAATGCCATCCCCCGTTTCTATGAAAAACTGTTCTATGATTTAGATTGGCTTTAATTCTACGTACACGATTAACTCCCAATTTTTTTAAAGTGGGTTCCCACATAGGATAATACTCACTATGAACCTTACCATGCATATGAAATCCATGGACGAATTGATACCTCCCATCTCCTGTGCGAGACAATCCATCTCCATTAAAAAACCACGGGAACTGATCCTCCATCAACACAGATTGAATGTGTTTAAACTGATATGGATTTAAGAAGTTATCAGTTACACTAACTTCCATTTTATCCATCATTCGTAATTAAAATTAATAACAATTCTGAAATTTTTATCTGTACAAGATGCTCCCGCATGTTCCATATGTGAGGGAAAAATCACCACCCTATTAGCAACACTCTTTACTTTACCACCTTTCCTGAATTTCGTATATCCATTACAGGTATTCAGATAAAATACAGCAGTCTTTTGTGCGGAAGGACCATTCGTTATATCAACATGGTAAGGAGTAAGTTGACGAAAAAAAGTTTTAGGTCTTAAATTAACTTTAGCCTTAAGTAAATTTCTCACCCCCAATTTATGTTGGAAAGCACCAATAGAACTAAAATGATCACTCTTTCTTTCCTGACCTGGGTAAGGATCTATACTCGCACTTTTATAGAATGCATGAATGAATTGATGTAAACCATCATCCTCATTAACTATTCCATTAACACCATACCATGGAAATGTACTACTTAATATTATAGAGGAAAGTTGTTTAAATTGATACTCTGTTAAAAAATTATCAATTATTTCAACGTTCTCCATAACTAAACTCCTTCTGAGCACATTCATCCAATGCTTGCATTATTTCTGGAGTGAAATAATCTTTAGGATTTTCGTAAATATTCTTCGGATATACTTTCTTCTCTCCGATCTCATATCGGTTTCCCACTTTTGTAAATACTCCATATTTTTCTCCCAATTCGAGGAGTCCGTAATAGGGGTCCAACCCTCTTTCATCGTAGTAGAGGCGGATTTCCACCTGCTTATTTTCTTTACTTAAACGCGACTTTGCTGTCTTAGCTTTGATAATGTTTCCAACGACTTGCGTTCCATCCTTTTCCTTTTTCTTTCCGAGATAAATGATTGTACTTGCTGCGTACTTGAGTCCCGAACCTCCTCCCATCTCTTTAGTTGGAACATAAGCTCCGATGACATCGTATGTATGATTTGTGACAATGAGGGGGACATTCGCTTGACCAAGTTTAAGGGTTAACATTCTGAACGCACCTTTGACCAATTGAGATTTGGTCATATCACGGACTTGCTTATCGTTCAGAGCATCCGTAATTTCTTTTTCGGTGGAAAGCATACCTAGAGAATCTAACACAAACATACATGGTTTGCGCTCATCTATGGGCATTTGAAGATATTTATCAACTGCCTTCAATGCCTTGGTACGGAATTCCTCAATGGTTACTACATTAATAACAACAAACCTTTTAGTGTCAATCTTACGACTCTCTAAAAGTGCCTTAGTAATGCTACTCTCAGTATCAAAATAGAGTACATAAGCATCGGGATTATTATCCAAAAAGTTCTTGGCAACGGCGAGAGCGAAAAAAGTTTTGCCAGTACTAGACTCTCCAGCAATGGCAGTAATTTTATTGCTAGATACGCCCCCAAAAATACTACCTGAGACAAGTCCGTTAAAAATGTAACTCCCGGTATCGACATGATTCTCTGTCTCATCGATATCAGCAGCGAGTTTTGTGTACTCATCTCCAATTTCTTTTACTATGTCCTTAAGAAAATCCATATTTAAATACTCTACTAAACAAATCAGATGAAGTCTCTTCAGTGAGAATCTCCATATTAACAGAATACCTATACTTTTGTAAAGTACAAGGTTGCGGTGAATGAACTAAATCGGCAGGGAAAATTATTAATTCATTATTCTTAGGTAAGTAATCCTGCACTTGACCATCTAACCCTATGAAAGATACCCCATCATTAAATACTTGCAAATAATATACCGCATTTATAGTAGATGATGTGGAATGATTATGCCACCACTTCTCTGTACGGTTACCCCTATCAATTTTGTTTCCTCTATAAACCCAACATGTTGATAGATTCCTATCCGATAAGGTAAACTTACCAAACATCTCTCGACTAATATCCAAGAATTTATTATATAATTCAGAGAAAATCGTAGGTTCTGATATCATAGGAACATTCATATTTGAAGATTTACCCTGCCAAGGAAAATATTGTTCATAATTATCATCTATGATCCTTTTCAATCTCCTCTTTTGTATAAAATTAGGATTATAAAAGTCCGGAATAGTTACAATAGGAACTTGTATTTTTGTAGGACCAATATAACGTCTCACCATTAAATACTAACCCCTTGTTCACGTAAAATACTTTTATAAGGTCCACCTGGATTCTCATCTCTTACGTTTTTTACTTCCTTTAATAAATGATAAAGTCTAGCATCCCCTCCTAGTGCAAGAGCACTTACGATAGTTGATAAATCTTTGTCGTTAATAGGTAAGTCCATTTAGGAAAAAAACATTTCTAGGTTTACAGTTTTCTCAACATTCCACCCAATAGCATCTAAGATAGTTTTGAGTGGTTCTAAGAAGGCTTTATTAAATTGTAAGTCGTAATCAATATACTGGTCAAGACCAATCTCATGCGGAAAATCTTGAATGAAAGAAATAATATTCTCGTGAATAATATTTGGTTTCTTCAAGTAACAGAACTTGATCTTTTCGCCATTTTGAATCAGCGAATACTTATTATCCAACTTATGTTTTTTAACATAATGGTTGAACAACAATGCACCCCGTATATGTATAGGAGTTCCTTTCGAATATATTGTAGAATGTGCTTGATACTTAACAACATCCGATGCTGAACGTGGAAACGATATTTCTTCTGGAGGAAGGGTCTTAAATTTCTTACGTGACTCCTCAATAAAATCAATCACCTCATCTTCTGTGCCATTCATCATCAACTTAAGAGCATCCTTAATCATTGCCCTACACGGAGCCGGAGTGGACGATTTAACCGCCTCTATGCCCATCATTTTAAGTTTAGGTTCTTCATACCTAACTCCTTCACTGTCCCACACATTAAGAATATATCGCTTCTTCGCAGTCCATATACCCCTATCAGCAATATTCTCTCTTGCCATAACCATCTTCTGGTCATATGCATTTACGTAGGATGCCAGTTCTTGGTAAGAACTTTCAATAAAAGGCTCGAATTCCATTTCACAGACCTTATTAAGGAACGTGACAACGCCCTCATTAGTTTTCTCTCTCCCCTCGTATACAGTTTCGACCAGAGGACCCAAGTTAAGATAAATGGAATCGGTATCAGAAGCAATAACATAATCAACACCCTCAGTTTTTAAAATTTTATTAATCTTTTGATTCATCTTATTCTCTATCCAGCGAATGGATACTTGTCCAGACAGAGTAATAGCCTCAGCATTTGCTAATTTATAATACCTAAAGTACTGATTGCCGATAGCACCATAAGCACTGTTAAGAGAAATCTTCTTTGCCATCTGAATATTGTTACACCTTGCT
>Ga0208790_1000078_pt1 | contig 52900 bp, 41 predicted proteins | sample 10_taG_FD_184083 | JGI IMG/M metagenome (GOLD analysis project Ga0208790, IMG submission 184083) | Marine viral communities from the Subarctic Pacific Ocean - 10_ETSP_OMZ_AT15264 metaG (SPAdes) (version 2) | ecosystem: Environmental > Aquatic > Marine > Oceanic | place: Pacific Ocean | collected... | reverse complement strand
GAGGCACGAATACAGATACCGCCAATACTAATTTGGGTGTTTATTATAAGTTTAATGAAGGGATAACCGGAAAGACTGGTATTGATTCGGTGGTTTTGGATTATTCTGGTCGAATCAGCAATGGTACATGGGTAGGGTATGAATCTGCTTCTAGATCAACTGAGTCTGCTATGGTGTTGGCTGGCTCAGCGGAAACCGAATTCAAGGACCCAATCATTTACTCCACCCACCCAGATGTAGTTTCGTTGTTGTCAAAAAAGAGGAAAGAAGGAAAAAACTATGATGATACCAACAATTCTTCGATTTATAGTTCATATCCCGGTTGGATTATAGAAGAAGATAGTGAGCGGAGAGAGGGGGGCGAACTCCGCAAGTTAACACAGATAATGGCGAGTTATTTAGACACTCTCCACCTTCAGGTTGAATCACTTGCAACCCTGAAGGATGTAGAATACATTTCTGGAAGTATCAATGATGCTCACCGGCCAACGCCATTGGCACAACGCCTACTAACTTCACGCGGATTTATTGCACCGGAGATATTTACGCAGGCCAATATTCTGGAATTTTTCTTGAACCGCGACGAGAAAAGAGAATATGACCTAACCTTATCCGATGTTAAAAATTTCATATATCAGAATATAAATAATAATCTTGTTGGCATTTACAAAAAGAAAGGCACCGAACAGGCTTTCCGTAATTTGATTAGGTGTTTTGGTATTGATGATGAATTAATAAAAGTAAACCTCTATGCAAGCAACTACACGTACACGCTAGAAGATAACTATAAAGAAAAAACCACAAGAAAAACTTTTGTTGATTTTGCGGATACTGACCGATACTCCGCCACGGTACATCAGTTTAGAAATACGTTAAATTCGAATACGGTGTCTTTCATTAGCGGCAGCGAAGGGTCACCAGCAGACCTTGAAGCAGGGGTCGGCCTCACCGTGGAGACGGAGATATTCTTCCCCAGAAAACGAGACATTTCTGAGTCTCAGTACATGGAAACCCCATTCACCCAAGCTAGCTTGTTTGGAATGCACACGGCTGACTCAACGTTATCTGATAATGATTTAACGTGGGCCGCCGCGGATGTTGCAAACTTTCAAGTATCAACAGAAAGAAGCGATATATTTTCTCGTCATGCAAAATTTAGGCTTACTGGCTCAGCAGGCGGATTTCTCCCCGAACTCACAAGTAGCCTTATCCAAGATGTATACAATAACGAGAGATGGCTCGTCGCCTTAAGATTGAAGAGAAGCAAATATCCATTTGTCGGCGCCGTTGATGGCACCGAAGACGACACTTACACAGTTAATTTTTATGGTATAAATACAAAGTTTAAAGAAACAATAAACGAATTTGAACTTACCGGAAGCGTCACCCTGAGTCAGGGCCTTGATATTTTAAAGAATCCGAAGAGAATATTCGCGGGTGCTCATCGACAGAATTTTACCGGTAGTGTTCTTGGCAGGTCGGATGTGAAGGTGGGTGCAGTTCGAGTTTGGTATGATTATCTTTCAAACGATACTCTCAAAGCACACGCGGTAGATCCTTTGAATTACGGCGCTGATGGTGCGTATAAGAAGGCCTATCTTTTTGAAGACCACCTTACAACAACCGACATTAAAAAAATTGAGACGTTGGCCCTTAACTGGGATTTCCAGACTGTCACCGGGTCAAGTGCGAGTGGTCAATTCAATGTTATAGACTTTTCTTCTGGGTCCGTTGCAAATTCAAATAGGCACGGATGGATAAGTAATATTGTTAATTTACAACACTCAGGTCGAGGATTTGGGTTTGTGGCCAGCGATACGAATTCAGTAGACAATCGGTATGTGTATACATATAAACCTCAACTTCCTGAAGTCTTAACAAACAATGATACGGTTCAAATCCTAGAAAGAGACGACGAAGTTTTTACGAGAGACACGAGACCAGTTGATTTTTATTATGCGGTAGAAAAAAGTTTGTATCAAGACATCTCAAGGGAGATGTTGGATATGTTCTCGACAGTTAAAGATTTTAATAATCTTATTGGAGAACCAGTAAACCGATATAGAAAAGATTACAAGGATCTTGGAAAATTACGACAACTTTTCTTTGAAAGGGTCAGGAATAATCCTGATTTTGAAAAATTTACAGATTTTTATAAATGGTTTGATAATGCGCTGAATCAAATGATCGTTCAGCTAATCCCGGCCTCAGCAAAAATTTCAGAAAAATTAAGAAATGTTGTTGAAAGCCACATTCTTGAAAGAAACAAATATCAAACAAAATATCCATTTTTTAAAAGTGCCCTACCGGGGGAGATCGACGGGACTGTTAATTCGGGGGACGCCTCGACGCCGTGGCGCATGGACCCGGTTGGAACCGAAGACATCGATCCCGATTGGTGGCACTGCGCAGTAGATCGCCGAGAATCAGGAATCGCGACTGGTAATTCTATAATTGATGCTCAGAGAGAAGTATATCGTCTTCAACAAACAACATGTCCACGTCGACTTATCAATCTGGATGCGACCCCTGGAGATGAAAAGCAAACCAACACCCAGGACAGGCTCACGCCAGAAGAAAATACAATATCAATTAGAGAGCCTGGATATGCAAATGAAATTACTATCGCCCCTCTTAAAATAAACCCACCGGCTTTAACAAATATAAAAAAGGGCCTTACTCAAAAAGTAAAATTACCACTTAATATTGTTGGAACCGAAATTCAGTCCGGGCGCCTGCCCCTTGATGCTTATAGTTCTTCTTACGCCAATCCGTATTCAGCGATTGTTGGCAATCATGATCTTTTTGTTGACCACCAAGATGATGGGGGAACCTTGTATACAACACTACAGGGGCCATTTACAGAAAAGTATGTCGGCGGACGACAGCATAGGCATGTTGACTTAGCCACGCCAGTCCTTACCGGTGTTCCCGCAGGGTTTGCAACCGCTGATTATAGTCAACCAATGAGCGTTGGGGATAGAACTGCGACCATTACAGTTACTTATTCGCCGCCCTCGGGAGATCCCAATCAGTTGTTGGGAGATCCCCCATCGCCGCTTGTTAATGCACAGGGCGTGGGTGTAACTTATTTTCTTGGTTCGGCACCGCCCCCGGGAATAACGCCTCTTGCTGGGTCTTACATCAGATTTGATTTTGGGGCTGGGAATGAGCAGCACATCACAGAGCTTCGGTGGACGCAGACCGACACACACGCGCAGGGTAATTGGAAAGTTCAAGGGTCCAATGATGCCGTAGCTTGGACTGACGTAAGTACCGTTCAAGTCTTGGCCGGTGGCGCAGACAACTCTGTTTATGGTGGTACTTTTTATTCGACGCCCTTTAGTCTAGATTTGATCGGTGCAGCAGCTTCGTATCGTTATTATCAACTTTTATATGATAGCGGGAATGTTGTTGACGATTTCCCGCCGGGAAGTAATATTAATCCGATTGATTTTAAGATTGGGGCACCAACCGCCGCAACAACAGCTTATTTGCTTCCAACCCAAGCAGATCGACCCGAAGGATTTAGGGTAAATATCACACCAGCGCAAGAGAAAGTTTCTCTGTATTCCGCTTACAAGGATTTGGGCGGAAATACTAACTTTAATTTGCCCCGAGCAGTCTATTTTCGTGATGAGGTAGCCAAGCGACCGCTCAACATAAGAAATATTCATCACACCACCGGATCAACAAAGCTGGGGAATTATGATGAGTTATATCAGGTTATTCAAACCTCTAACAGAAGAGCGAATAACCGATGGTGGGTAAAATATAATAATTCGGAAGAAATCACCCCAGAGGTTATCTTAGATGATTCTAACTCGTTTTTGCTTGGAAGCGGGTTTGCTTCGCCACATGTTTCTGGGGTGTTGGAATATATAAAGCCCGTTCGTGGAAAAAGCCCTCACGTTTTTGTTGAGCGCTTTGGAGCGCCGGGTGGCCCGAATAGTTCTGGAGATGTCGATGGTGGTCCGGGCCTCGATGCGCTATCAGCTGAATATTCCATATACAGCACTGTGAATTATCGCAACAATTTTGTGAGGCGTTTCGGAATAGATGAGTGGTCAAAGATTCACTCTGCACAATTTGGTATTGATCCGAATAACTCTCTGCGTGCGTCTTTCCACAAAACAAACCGTAACCCAATTAAGAAAATGGAGGAGAGTGGCAGCAGCACAATCACTGCTTCCATGTATGATAATTATTTTGTTCAACATCCAATTCCACAAAGTGATTTACAATACGCGTGGATCACCGCGTCGGCGATCAGTTCTCCGTTTGGATATTCTATTGATGCGCGAAGATTTCCGGCTGCAGATGAGGTTATCACTTTTCTAAGTGCGAGCCAGTTTGGAAGCCAGTTGTCGGTGTCCTCGTCGGGTCCGTATGTTAATGCGTTTGATACTTTATCGATTGAGTTTGATGGGGTGGATGAATACATTGACTGCGGCGCACAGTCGTCCTGGCCAGAACTTGAAGTGGGGGAAGCTTTTACGGTTTCGGCTTGGTTCAAAAATGAAGTGGGTAGTGGTGAATTTGTTCTTGTGTCGGTCAGCAACGGCCTCCCTGGTGTCGCCGAGGTGCAGCTTGCGATAGAATTAGATTGTGATGTGGGTGGCAGATTGAAAGCTTGGGTCGGCGACGACGGCACAGGGGCCTTTGAATTAACATCAGTTACTTCTGGTTTGAATGATGGAAATTGGCATCATGTTTTGGTGTCGAACGACGGCAGCGCGGGAAATTTTTATCTCTATGTTGACGGGGCCCTAGAGGGTACTAAGGGAGCTGGAGCAGATGATGCTGACCCTGGCCGCCGCCTTTATCTTGGCGCCATCAACGATAGTGCTTTTGGTTTGGAGCGCTTCTTTAGTGGGAGATTGGACGAAATAAGTTTTTGGACCACCAGCTTTACTGTCTATGATGTGTCCGAGATTTATAATAATGGTTGTCCCGCTGATCTGCATCAGCACTCACAATATGCCGGGGGCAAACTTGAAACTTGGTATCGCATGGGGGAAATTGATAGTGTTGTTGGTATAAACAGTATTAAGGATGTTGAAAACAATAACAACGGTGACCCAAACAACTTTGATGGCGATGAAATTGCAGCCGACGTTCCTGACGCACCTTGCTCTTATCAATCTTGTTGTACTGGCTCTCTCGTGCGATGCTGGGGAGCAGAATATTCAGCTTCTTCGGGTTGGTTGCCAACGGATTTTGCTGGGATGAACTATCATATTTATGAGCCGGTTGGTCCGAGCGATAATCTGTTGGGGTATAGTCCCACAACTCCTTTGATTACTGGGTCGGTTTATTGTCCTTCGGGGTCGAATATTCTGGTAGAACAATATCTTAACAGAACCTTTGTTCCAAATATCTGTTGTCTTACCGAGGTGCCCGCGCCAGAAACATTTAATGCTCTTATGCTTCACCGCAATGGTCCATATCAATACCCGACGTGGAAGCAAACAAGAACCGGCGAACACCCAATTTCAAGGTTATTGAGGGCAGAAAATAAACTCCAATATATTGCAAGAGCGCCCGCGGTTGAAATTAAAAGTGCAAATGGTTCATCTTATGTTAAACCAGCAAGGTTTACTCGAAGAAGAACCTATGTTGAACCAGTCGCAACTTCCGTGTTTAAGCCAATCGTTCATGGCTTGGCCATAAAATGTGATGACGGCGATGAACTGTTCACCCTTAAGCACTCTTATGGAAATAATATTTCTCATTTTTCCAATTTAATATTGGATGATAATTTTCAAAATGGCTATGGCGCTATCATCGCCTCGTCGCCAACTCCCAATCAAATCTATGACGATCTTCTTGAATTTTATGTCGGAGGATCTTTGGAAAACAGTCCAGTTGAATCTTTAATTTATTTAAATTATGCTGAGTCAATTTACCCTCGGGCAATAAATCGTTTCCTCGATAGGACAAGAAGTAGAACAGAGTATGATGTGAAAACGGAGGTGAAGTGGAGATCGGCGAGGGTGGACAGGGATGTGGCATCTGCAACAAATTCGCAAGGGAGTACGAACCCACCATCTAACGAAAGCTGCTGGTCTTTGGATGCAAGAACTCTTTTTGCTGCCGGCGACACATTGGTTATTGGACCCCCGGGAATGGGTGGCATAACAAACCAGAATGACGGCACAGGCGAACTTTTAAATGCGTATACTCAATTTCACATGGGCAGCCCAAGCCTTATTAATCCCGGCGCTCTATACGCGAGGAGAGAACCGGAGTATACTGCCGCAGCCGTTCTCGGAGCCGGCGATACACTTTGGGAAACTGCCACACAATCTGGATATGAGCCCTTTGACGACACATATGATGATTATTCCGAGTTCATCAGGTTAAAGGGGCAAGACTATTCAATCGTCCCAGAGTTTAGAATAAGTGATCATATTGATTATTATGTGGAGCAAAATAATGGTGACTTCTTTGGGGCCGACCTTCCAGACGATTGGCTCCGTATCGACGGCGCTGAAGTAAGTTCAAGTGCCGATCCCACTGCAACCTTGCCCGAGTCTATTGCCGGTGGAAATAATAAATTTTATAGCCTGTATACTCATTCTGATTTTCTTAGATATTTTAAACAAATCGACGATGATCATGAAAAGTACAAAGGAGAGCTAGATCATCGGTTGACCCTGGAGTGTAAGTCAATTATAAAGTTTAGGCCGAGGGACGGCTTTTATCCGGTCCAAAGAACTTTACAGTTGGCAACTTTGTTTTCTCAATCGTGCGCTTCGGCAGTATCTCTAGGCGGATCGGATGCTTCTTGGAGAACTGCGTTGGCACCGTTTTATGCTCCTGGCATAATGTACAATACCATTAAGTCTGGCATTGCTGTTGATTACCCCCTGATTCAAAGCTCATCTGCTGCGTGGAATAGTTTTGTTACAGCTAGTGCGAACATGGCCCTCGGTGATGATATCGGGTATTTTCCTGAGATGTATCAGCCGTCAGCAAGAACATATCCATCCTGGCAATCGCTATCAGGAAGTGGAGAGCCGTACTATTTTATAAGTTCAAGCTTTTCCCACAGGTTGCCGTTTGAGGCGATATTGGATCCAATCGGATTATCGCCAAATAAAATTCCGTTTATTGATGCTGAACCACACAGATCTGCATCTTTATCAAGCAGTTTTTCGATAGAGGGCTATTCTGGAGAATCATATAAGCGAGCAATTGATAATTTCTTGGCTGAGACAATTAATTTTTATTTGCGCGACGGCGAGATGACTTCTTATCGATCAAAGGAGTTCGATAGTGCCGGCGTCGCCCTGGAAACTTCAAAAGAATATATAATGGATATTGTTCTTACACGGGACACGGCAACTTTACAATCAACTTCGCTTACACCGGTGGCGCTAAGTTCAAGTGCACTCACCTCCATCACTAGCTCGCTTTTTGATAAGAGCATTGAAATTTATGAAAGGGAGGCGGCGTTTGGACCACCGGTGTTAGAATTGAGTGGGGCCTTCCTCATTCCCGGCGGCGGCCCCACCGCGGCAAAGCATGGCCGCGTTGTTTGTTGTTCAACTGCCCCTTACACACCATCATATTTTGATGGAAGGGGAAGAGTTAGAGTATCATTTAAGCCCACGTCCGCTTCCACTCTATTGAGTGAGATATTGAAGGACGCAACGTATACGTATCACCGCACCGGCGTTTTAACTGGCAGCTTTGCCTACGGCAGTGCAATGCAGATATCAGCTTCTATCAAATTTGACACTGTTTTGAATACGAGATCTGTTACAAGAGACCAAAAGGGTAATGTTATTTCTGTAACTGACCAACCTGGAAATCGTGGTGAGCAGTGGGTTATTGAGCCGAGATTTGAGACGCCGATTTTAGATTTCTCAGATGTTTCAATAACAACGCCGGTCTCGGGCGCAGCCTCTATATCAAAGGGCATTTGGCATCAGTATGGAACACTTCCTCAAGGTTCTGTTACGAACGCTACTGCTAGGGGTGGTTTATTTCTTAATTTAGAATACCCATCGGTGGATGTTGTAGATACAGCAACAACGGCAAGCTTATTAACGGCCCTCGGCTTTGATCAAACAAGCGGCGGCCTCTCAAAACGATTAGGCAACACTTCAACCTCTACAATCGTTTCCGAGGCAGTTGTGGCTATACCTTTTTATTCGAAGACTGAGACCGTAAATAACTTCGATGAATTACATTTCTTGCCGTTGGTTTCTGAGGGGCCACGCATATCGGGCCTCAGCCCTTCTCGATCAGCTGTTTATGAAGCTATGGTAATGATTGCTCTTGAGGGTTCCGATGTGCCCACAGGTCTGGAGGACTACACACCACAGGCCGCTACGCCAGCAATCATTGACATGGTTAGGAAGATGAATAAATATATTCTGCCTCCAAAGTTTGATTTTTTAAGGTTCTTCGCGGAAAGAGAGCCACTTGCTATGTATATCTTCGATTTTGAACATGAGTTCAACAGACTCGATCTCACTAACATGTGGCAAAATGTTTCCCCTCCATCCGGGAAGGATTTTAAAATAATGACCTCAACCGTTTCGCACATGATAGATCCGGGAGAACTAGGTGGGGATTTCACAGATAAGCAACTTCGATGGCTTGTGTTTAAGGTTAAGCAGAAAGCTGAAAAGTTCTATTTGAATAAAACTCTTTCTGCTTTCGACGACCCCAAAATTGTTAAGGCGTTTTCTGCGCAAAACAAAGCAGATCTTGAAAAGAGAGTACCCTATAGCTACAACTGGCCTTACGACTATTTTTCTCTGATTGAGCTAATTAAGATTGACGCTGATATCAATATCGAAGCCCCCCACGAAAAGGGGCGCGGGAAGACAAAAGCCTTGAATATTAAAACATCAGATAATAATAAACTGGCGCAGGCAAGCACCACCTCAACAAAAAAGTTGACTTTGCTGGAATAGTGATAGGAAAAAGAGATGACCTTTTTTAATCGAAAAGAAGAAGTTTTAGATGTTGAGCTAACACAATACGGCAAGTCTCTATTGTCCAAGGGGAAGTGGAAGCCGGAATATTATGCTTTTTTTGATGATGACGTAATATATGATGTTTCTTGGGCTTCGGGAAGTGTGGGCGAACTTCAAAATGAATCGGAAGGGCGGATTAAAGAGGCCGTAAGGCTTCGCACTCAGCACGTTTTTCATAGTGTTACAAAACCCTTCATCCAGCTGGCTAATTCGCTGTGGTCACGCCCTGAAAAGTATTTTTTGAATCATGCTCCTCTTGGAACTGCCCAAGTTGGCAATCAACAGGCACCCGCATGGAATATTACTTTTTTAAAAGGTTTTGTATCCAGTTCTGCTCTCTCTGAGATGAGTTCTTACCGTCCAATGGCGAGTATTCCTCAGATAAATGTTGAGATTAAGTATGAAACATCGGTCGAGGGCCCAGAAAATTCTCCTGGTGGATATAGGGACCAGGAGGCCATAGTAAATGTTGGGGGGGAAGAAGAGGGAACAGCCAACATCGGAGGGCTTACTTTTCCAGATGGAACATCCATACGAACAAAGAAAGATTTTATTCTCTTGGATGTTGAAGAGATTAATGGTTTGACAAAAAATAAAGATTTTGAAGTGGAAGTGTTCAAGGTTGAAAAATGGCTCCGGACCGACGAAGAATTGCTGCTTCCTTTGGATTTTGCTGGAGAGCAGCAGTCCTCTTTTTATGAAATAACAGAAGACGATGTGTTGAAGAGAAAAACGACACAATCAATTCGATATAGTTCTGAGATCACGGATGAGCGTGTTGATTATTTTTTGGATATAAATACTGATTCTGGAATAGCTGATGAGATTATTTGTTCTCTAGATCCATCGAGCAAGAAGAGAAGTATCTTCTCTACGAAGTTTGCCGATTGCGAAGACACTGGAGATCGAGAACGAATCGATATCTATGGACCCGAAGAAGAGTATGAGGATCCCTGCGAAGAATGAATTTTTTGAATATAGATAGGGCTTCCGTAAATAGCGCGGTGATTCCAAATGTTTTTGTGGACGATGTTGTTCTTGACAAAGCTGACGAAGGGCAGATAAATGTTCATGCAACCTTGTCCCTTAAGCATGTTTCGGTTGGAAAAAGGCCACCTCCGTGGGAATCTCGTCCAATCGGGATAAGGGCGATATTGGTTTCTGATAGGGGTGTATACAACAGGTTGGTCCGAGCGGCCACGGGAAGAATATCAAAATTCATCTTTAATGATATCGGGATTCACAAAATTCTCAATGATAAGTGTCAGGTGCTACATGTTTGTCCTGGAGATAAATTAAAAACTCTTAAAAGAGGTGATTATCAAACTTATCCTCTTGGTTCATCGGGGCAGGAGGAGATGGTAAATATTCCATTTCAAATTAAATTTGATCCCATGGCTTCTCTCGACACGGGGCACTTATCGCTTTTTGTATATTCTTACGTGGAATTTAAAGGTACCTCCTCTAGCGCGACAGAGCATCAAAATACAAACATAATCACTGCCGCAGCCTCGGTCGGAAATGTTAGAATAAAGCCAATAATTCAAAATTCAAAAGTTGTGCAAGAATCTTATTTGCTGAGAAGGTCCGATAACAATGAAATTTATTTGGGTGGTTTTCACTCCATGGGCAATGGCGTTATTATGTCGGGGGCCAAGCACACCGACACATCCGTGTCCTTAACAAAAGAAAAGGTCCCAGATTTGTCCATAAAGGATTATAGAAATTTATCTCATTATGGAGACTTGATTACGAACTTAACAATCCCAAAGAATGTATTCGTACCAGAATTAAATAAAACATTTGTTCGAGAAGTCAAGAAGAACCTAGATGATAAGAATAAGACAGCTTGGTTTTCAGATATTTGGATTTCGAGAAGTCAGTTTGGAGATTGTAATTTTACTTTTTCAATAGATTTTAAGAAGATCGTTCTTGAAAATACAAAATTTTCAAAGTTATTGGAGATATATCCTCAGCTAATTAATACTCATTTCAATGTGCTTTCTTTGAAAATTTGGCGTCAGCGAATTGAAAACCCAAAACCTATCGGATTTCAGAATATAAATGAAACAGTATTTTTTGGATTTGAATCTTCTGCGTTTGACAGGGGTCCTTATGGAAATTCGATTGGAGCCAAGCTGGATGGATCTGTCACTGAAAAAGAATTAATCATTATTTCGAGAAATCTAAATAAGAATATTACCAACGCAGCACAGAATTCTATGAGAAAATTAAGCTTAAGGGGCTCAGAAAAATCTGGGATAATAATGCTGGCAGTTAAGGATCATTCGGTTTCCCAAGAAACGGCAGGCCTGTATAGATACGAAGTTGAGTTGGAGATTGAAGACAATTTAGATTCCTTTATTCAAAAGAAGGCGGACCGGATGAACGGTCCCTTGAAGGCGATGGAAGATTATTATGCAATAGCCAGTCAACAACAAATTCAAAATAATAAAAAGTTGAATTCAAGCTCGGGTACTAAAAATTATGATCCTGTATCAAGAAAGTTTTCAAAAGAATTTGTGAAAGAAATGGATCGCAAATATAATAAAGTATATGATACTCCCTGGTGGCACGCTGCTGAAGTTATTGTGGATGCAGTCAAAATGTTATCAGTTGGAAATGCCAAGGCTTTAACTAAAACCTTTTTAGTTCAAATGTGTGATCCAAGAACTGCGACTGTCGAGAGCATCAAAAGTGTTATCTTGCTGATGCAAAAATTAAAAACAGAATTGTCAAGACTCGTTGACCCAGCCCCAGAGCCTCTTACGGATCAGTCAAAGGGCACGGCTCCCAAAAATAAATTAAGTGGGCACTCTAGCGGGCTTGCTTCTGCCGAACCAATAAAAGATATGGTTAAGATATCTCATATCTTTTCCAATGACTGTTTTGATGCTTCGGTGGTGAATCACGTGGGCTATGACTTTCTCTTGAGGAAGGATCAGGGGTTTGATGATATCGGACAAACGTCTACACTAAGAACCCTCGACGCTGCAGAATTTCGAGATCGGGTTAGACAAGAGCAAGAAAAGTACTTTACCGGGAAAACGACTCCCTCCGTGACGGGGCTGAGTCAACAAATTCGAAGTTTTCTCAATCTTTCACTTTATGAGTTTTCTTTTCTTTCACCATCCCGAGTGAGAGTGAGGGACAAGTTAGATCTTTCTTTCCTCTGCCTCGGGTTGCCTGTGGGGGAGAAATACCCTTTTAAAAAGTTGGCGCACGCAGCTTCAGAAATAAAAATAGCAAGGCTTATTCCAGGGTATCCGTTAACACAGGCTCCTGCGACCACTGCTGCGGGGTCGATAGAAAAAGGGTCGAGCAATCCAAAAAGTGACTTGCCCACAAATCAGAATCAAGCAATAAGGCAGGCCATTAGCAAAAACCTTGTTAATATTCTGGACAATAAAAACTGTACGGTGGAAAAATATGTTAGAGCTGAAAAAAGCAGACCCGAAGGCAAAGAGGTCACAAAAGAATTTTCTAAAAATTTAAGTTTTAAAACATTCTTCTCTGATACGTCCACGCTTCGCAATCAGATTGGAGGGCTGAACCCCTTTGAAGAGCAGGGCTTCAGGAAAATATTTGGAGTAGATTCAACCACAGAAAAAGAAGAATTTGAATGTGATAAGGTATTTTTAGCTTTGTTGTATAATTTTATTCTCGTGGATCAGGAACATTGCGGAGGCGGAACTAACATAAATCCCCGCAGTACGACTTCTTTTGAGCGATTTGATTTGGACAATGAAGACAATTTTTTAAATTGTATTCCGACATCCTCGCAGACCACGACCGAAAGTAGCCTTTCTCCCGTAGGGTTGAGTAAATTACCAAATCAAATAAAGGCACTTTTTCTGTCTTTCGCGAGTGATTTTATTAATTTTGTAAACTTTTCGGTGTTTCAGGACAAGGGAGATGTTCTCAAGGATCCCCTGAAGGCCTATACTTATTTCTTTAACTTTTTTCACTTAGTGAGAATTGAAGTATTCGATGGTTTTGAAATGACAACGATGCCAACCTTCTCAAAAAACATGTCAGGGGTTCCGTCCAAATCTCTAATGCAGAAGCAAAGCATTGAATTTAATAGAAGTCTAAGTGTTAGGATGCCTAAATGGAAACTCTTAACAAAAAAAGAATTCGATAATTCTGTGATTAATGGTCATGAGTTATTGTGTAGAGCATCATATTATGAAAATTCAACGCTGGGAGTAAAATCTCCTCCAGGATTAAGGTTGCCCATCTTTGATAAATACTTTTTGGTTAAACCGCCAACATATCAGCGCCCTGGTGCTTCTACTCCCGTATCGAGTGGCGCCAATGATGGTCCCGTGGTTAACTTGGATAGAGTACTGAGTCAAATAAAACCTGAATTTTTAGTTTCAAGCGCGATGATTGATGAAGCGCCCACCGCGTCAGGACAGGCTTCTACAACGCGCGCCGCGACTGCGACAACAAGTATGACGAGGGGCGCTGGAACTGGAGGCGGTTACTGATGCCTAATTGGGACCAGATCGCCGCTGACGCTCGTGAAGAGCGAGAAAGACGAGAAACAGAAGGAACAGAAGATTCTGGTGGAGGCGGCTCTGTCACCATCGGCAACGACTTCGACTTCCGCCAACGCGCCCGCATCGTTGGTGTGGATTACGTCGCCGCCATAAGATTGGGGATGGGTTCGTCCGCAGGGTCGGACCAGGGACATCGAGCCGAAGCAACTGATTGCCCACCACCCGGTGGCAGAGGCGATGAGACTGACCCCGCAGCTCCCCCACCTCCCCAAGTTGTTGACGTAGGGCCTACGGGAGATTTAATTGGAAAAGAAATAGTTGTGGTGGAGCAAAACGACTATCAAACACTGCCCCCAGAATATTACGAACAGGGAGTAACTCCGTTTCAACACCTGGGAGACACCGGTCTTGGCCAGGACTTTATAGGGAGGCCTTGGGAGGATTTTTCAGAAGTATCTGATAGATTCCGTTTCTATTGTAGATCCTTTTGGACAGGGAGGGTTGAAAGTGATATTGTGTCTGTATCGGGTCGAGGCGAGCTTGAGTTGCGAAGGCATTTTTTACAACATGCGTCTAGGAGAGCCCTCGCTATAGAAGAACACCTCGGATATAGTGGCATTATTGCGCGCCCTGGCCACGCAGGTCCTCTGGGTGCCCCCGGCGCTTGGCAGGCCTTGGAGCCCGAAGAGTGGCGCCGCGACATAGCCAATCAAAATAGTCAATCGCCATTTATTATTTCTGGCTACGAGCGCAAAAATATTGCCCACAATGGTTATGCACAGGCCAGCCAAGATTTTCTTTATCAACAATACTTCAGAGACAAAATAACCCTAACGGCGAAAGAATTATATTTTACCGATATGGGTTTTAGCGCCCTCCACTGGGAAGAATTTGTAAAAGGTACCCACAAGGTAATTCCTCCTCGCCGCCTTCGTGATCGGCAAGAAAGCCACTCCCTAGGCGTATATCCGTACGCAACCCTCGAACCCCTTATTCGTGGCAAGACGTGGTATTCCGATTTTTCATTCAGGCTCACGCTCCCACTGCTCCCGGATGAAATACCTAATGTCGGACTTAATAATATTAGCATCGCGAGATGGGAACCAAAATATAATTTCTATATTGAAAAATATGAATCTGTTTTGAAAGAATTTTTTAGATTGGCGCCGGTCGGACGCGGCCATAATCTAGAATTTTTTCTACCAAACATGTATATTTTTATAGCCGAACGGCTAAACGAAACTCGAATCGATCCTGATTTTATAAACTTTTTAACCCTGGGGGGTACAATACCCAATACTGTGGTTGAGGGTGTTTTTAGGAATGGAGATCTGGTCGGGGAAAGAAGCAGGGGCGCCTATTTCAATGATTGGGCTAAGGGATTTGAACCATTTCTCTATGAAGACGATGATGGAACCCTTCGTGATTTTTATTATAAATATATAAGAACTTTATTTTCTAGCGCAAAGATAGAAAATGTCTACCTGCTCACCCCAGCCGAGCCACTGTGGATGACCGCCGCTGATGCAGACGCGTTTCCTTTGCAGAGGCACAATGCATATAAAACTTTTTTCCCGATGTATGTTAATTTAGAATTCTCGACAGATCGTCGAACTGGTGGAGTGGCGGATATGCTTGCGGGAAGATATCAATTAATGAATTCGTTGATGAAAGATACCTTTAGAACAGATTTGCCTCCTATATCTGGCCGCCCATGGCATCTGAACGGAGCCGAAATTGTCGGAACTGAAAACTTTGTATATGCCATAGATCGTATTACAGATGATACTACCTTCACAGAGATCCGGCTCAACCAGCCAACAAAGGTTTTTGAATTTAGTGCGTGGATTAATAAGTATCTTGAAGGCGCCTACCCTGAAAATGTTGGAGATAATGTGGGGGAGATCGATTCACAAGACTTTGGACAAGTCGTTGTAAACGAGGTAACACCCCCAGCACGCGGCGACTCCACCGATAATTTTGTGGATATTTATGATGGATACCCGGAGCAACCTCTCATAAACGTTGGGCTTCGATATGATGAAATCACAAGATTTTCCAATCAGCTAGCAGATCATGCCAACAGGTTTGAAAAATTCAGATCTTTTTCACAAATAATGAGAGGAGAGTTAGCTAAGTCTGAAACGCTATTCTATAAAATAGCCAAACACCAAATTCGTGTAAATGGTAGTATTTCCACAGCCCCCGATCAAGAGATCTTTCTTCCAAACGCCTCGCACATTGATGTGTTAAAGTACATTGATACCCAGGTGGTAAACGAGAAGAGATATAAATATATTGTCTATGCATACGAATTGGTGTGGGGGTCATCCTATAGATATATGAAGCCCCACGAAGTCGCCACCACCGAGGTTGATCTTCAAATTCACGGCATCGATGGCACTCCCCACTCTCAGTACCTCGACGACACCGCCGAGGGGGCACGCGCGGAAATTGAAGACCAGGGCGACGTCGTCGTCGCGGGGGGTGCTCCGGGAGAAATTAATCCGGTGCCCACTCAGGATGCCCCCTCCATGGGCGGAGAACTCGGCACCGGCGTGCGGGAGCATATGCTCGCACAGGACTCGCCCGTGATCGTAGATGGAGAAGCTGCGACCTTTGAAGTGGAGGTTCTTCCACATCTAAAAATATTAGAAATTCCATTTTTTGAGTTTAATACTTTGGTTGTGGACAAGCCACCGCTGCCACCCAGTGTGGAGATTATCCCCTTCAAGGGGGTTAATAATCGGATGTTATTCTTGTTCCAGTCAATGACGGGCCGTATGCAAGCCCATCCTATTATCATGGTGGCGGATGATGTAGAGAGGTTTAATATTATTCGTGAAGGCCAGAGCCTTGATCCCGGCGAAATGTTGAATTGGGAGGGTGATGACCCGGCATCCGCTTATGAAGTTTTTAGAATTACGACCCCTCCCAGTTCTTATCGAGATTTCTTTGGAAGCCCACATCGTCGAATTTCAGCAGCGGAATCTGTGGGGTGTGGTAGAGTATTGTCAACTGCTGTTTTTGAAGACGACCTACGACCCAACAGAAAATATTATTATACCTTCAGGGAAATCGACGTTCACGAGAAGCCCTCGAATCCAACCGAGGTGTTCGAGGTGGAACTTGTTGACGACAATGGCTTGATTTTTCCGAGAATAAAACCATATTATTTCCCAGAAATTAAGGAAGGGGAGTCTTCTACCACTTTTAAAAGATATTTATTAATTGCACCGGCCCTTGGACAAGATGAGGTAATTTTGACAAACCGGGGAAGTCAGCCGCCATCTGCCGCCGATGCGCAAATTCGCCTTGGTGATGCAGAGAAAACAATTTTCCCACCGCCAGTTCCGAACAATGAGGCGCCCGATGATGAAAATAAGCTGAAGTTTAAAATAAGGATAACTTCGAAACAAACTGGGAAGAAGATAGATATAAATGTTAGATTTCGGCACCTTCATGATAAAGAATTAAAATGCTCATAAAGGAAAAACTAACTAATTACTATCTAGATAAGGAGACAGAATATGGCTTTTCTTGATAATGGTGGAGATATTATATTAGATGCGGTTTTAACCGATGCCGGCCGAGAAAGACTGGCTAGGGGTGATGGTTCTTTCGATTGCAAGTATTTTGCTCTTGGCGATGATGAGATAAATTATCAGCTTTATCAAAATAATAATCATCCCGACGGCGCAAATCCGAGCGGCTCAGCCTACTATGATTTAGAGATTCTGCAAACTCCTATCCTCGAAGCTTTTACTAATGGGAGTTCTCTCATGAAATCTAAGCTTATTTCCATCGCGAATACAAATAAACTTTATCTACCAGTAATAAAAAAGAACAACCAAGATAGTTCCGATGATTCTAATGATTTTAGTGATGGCGTGGGCGTATCGGGAGTATACATCATAACGGTTGATGAAGCCACAACCGGCGTTAGCGATGCCTTGCTGAAGGTTGGAAATATTCAGGCCTTTAAGAATACTGCGGAGGATTATGGCCGCTCTAAAACGCCAAATAGTGGAGTGATTAGTGGATGGGGTATCGACGCAAATCCAAACAATATCGTGGTACACCAGGGTCTAGACACTTCTGATATCCCCACAAGTCAGCAACTCGATCTCGGTCTCACAGAAAATACTTTTATTATTGAGATGGATGATCGATTTGGAAAACTGGCTCACCCTCGCACCCTCTCTGAGCAGACGCCATCTTTTGTGGATAGTGCCTCTACTGCAACGTATTATGTATATTATGGAGGCGGCACCACCGGCACTACAAGCGCAGCCAGGGCAGGAGCAGGCTTCATCACCAGACTTTTGCCCAACGATTCTTCAATGCTGGCAGGCCCACGAGCGGTGAGACTTTCTTTTAAGGTAAAATCTTCACTTGCTCTTGCAACCAGTGTAGACTTGATGGAGAAGACGGGAGGCACATACGTGTATCAAGGTAGGACCTTTTATTATGTTGATAGTATAATCCGTATTACCGGCGCAACTACCGGGTACCGTATTGATATTCCCGTTCGATATGTTAAATTCAAATCAAACTAACAAAGGTATAAAAAATGGCGACAATTCTTAAACCCCTCACCAACAATGATATAGCAACGACAAAGACGTTATTACATGAAGCAATCCCTCTTACGGGAACTATTGTATCCGGGACATATGCGAGCGACGGAAATATTAAAAACTATTCTCACGGAATGTTCCAGGCCGTTTATGATTATCCCTTTTTAAGTTCTTCTGCCAATCACATTTTTGATCTCACGGTGGGGTATTCTTCGAATTCCAGCTTGGCAGGTGCAGCCAGCGTTCAAAATTCTAAAAAAATCAATATCTACAATCAAATGTCTCAGGTGCTCGTGGGGTATGATGCTTCGGGACAAATACAAGATTTTGATAGAGATGGAGATATTGTTGCCGGCGGTACAAAGCATACCGAGTGTATATTCATAAATCTTGCTCGACTTTTGACCAAGGACGAAATTAAAAAACAATCGTTTGTTTTTCAGTTTTTCTCAGATGGAACTCCCGTTGCCCCGACGACCCCTTTAACCATTAGCGACTATGGCGCCGCCAACGAGTATAGAACTAGCTCCCCAGCGGGTGATTATGGTATTCTGTATACTGGCTCTGCTGCTGTTGAAGGAACTGGCGTTGGGCTACTTTATTATCAAGCGGGTATTGCTGTTTTAACTGCTTCTATAGTGGCCGGTGCTTTTGGTCCTCCTGCCGCAACATTCGACACGAGTTCAATCGCCGCCGTCTTAACGGGTTCCGCTATTTCTGCAAGCTGCGATGGAATACGAAACAAATGGCAGGACTTAGATTTTAATAATACGACAGAATTGAACTCGACAATTTATTTCTGCAGAGCTAATCACAGTGAGTTTAATTATAGCGCAAACCCAACTTATTTGAGTGCTAGCAAGATTTTTGTCAAAGAAACAATGCTTGACGCTCCGATTACTTATGTTACTTCTGTCGGGCTTTACGGCGCCGATAATGAACTATTGGCAACGGCAAAGCTTTCGGAGCCCTTGAAGAAAACCCCACAAACAGAGTTAACCATTAGAGTTCGGCTGGACTATTGATCCACAAACTAGTTAATAGTTAGTGGAGAAGGGAAATGTCTTATTATAAATTTGGAAAAGATGATGTATTTTACAATACGATTAAGGCATACCCAAAAGTAAATTTTATAATTTATAGCGGCTCGGCATACTATAATAATAAAAATTATGAATCTGGTGCTTTTTCTAATCCGGTTTTAAACGTCCCCGATGGACATATAAGTCTGTATGAGCTTAATGTTGATCGATCATCCGAAAGTTTAATTTATCCGTGGATTGTAAAAGGCTCTGATCGAATCTCCTTTAAAACAGTTACTGCGGAAACTTACGATGCACTCGATGCGGGCGACGAAATAAGGGGCACGTATCCCCTCTCATCGTCTTTTCTCAGAGAATATATTGTTCCGTCGCCAGCAACCGTACAGGAGATAACAAGTTCACGTCGTCTCAAGGCGCTTAGAAATACAATTGATTTTTATAGAATCCTAAGTAACGAATTTCAATATTCAAATTCTCTTAGAGATCTTGATGATGGCGATGTTAATTTAATAAGTATACCCTCCATTTTTTATGGATCTTCGATAAAAAAAGGATCTGTTGATTTAAAGTTTTATGTTTCTGGAACCTTGGTGGGCCAAGCCAAGGATGAATTACAAAATGGTGAACTGATACAAACGGGCCCCGTCGGCGCCGGTACTACCGTTGGGTTGGTTTTGTATAATGAGGGATTTTTAATTTTAACTGGGTCGAACCCCCTCAGTGCCCATACAGAAATTTACCCACCGACTGTCGGCGCGACAAATCCGGCCTGGGTTCACTTTGGAACATTCGGCTCGGGGTCAAATTCGGCAGCATCCTCAAGTTTTTCAATTGATTTCCAGGGCACAAGTTATACAACGACAACAACAATGATGGCTCACGCACCAGCCGTTGCGTTCAATCACTCAAACAATCCAACCTTTCTTGATAAGTCATCCGTTGATTCAATGCTGCCAACCGTTGAAAATTATAAAAATACAACTATAGTTAAAGAAACAACTTATAATATTAAAAATATTGTTGAAAGCCCGTATAATGATTACTCAGCGAGTTTTCAGAAGCAAACTTATATTTCAAGAATTGGACTTTATGATAAAGACAAAAACCTTATTGCGATTGCCAAAGTCGCCACCCCCGTTAGAAAAAGAGAAACCGACTCTTACACCTTCAAACTTAAGCTTGATATCTAATGATTCTAGGACTTGATATCTCAACCTCTATTACTGGAATAACGGTGATAGACGAAGAGGGAAGTATTATTCTTTGTGAGGCCGTTGATACGAGGAATAAAAATAAATTCCCATCTTTGCTTTCCAAAGCAACGTTCATTAAAAACAAACTGTGGGAAATAGAGGATACCCACTCCATAGATAAGGTCTATATTGAAGAAAGCTTACAGTCGTTTAGATCAGGCTTCTCTTCTGCAAAAACACTCTCGACATTATCCAAGATTAATGGTATAGTAAGTTATCTCGTTTGGGAGATCTTTGAGATGGAGCCTGAGTTCATTGCCTCAACGTCGGCCAGAAAGCTCTGTGGGATCAAGGTCCCCAGGGGAACAAAGGCTAAGAAGGTGGTTCTTCAACATTTACTTGACAACGACCCCCAGTTTGGTATAAGATACACAAAGCAGAATAATCCATCACCCGATTCTTATGATCGGGCTGATTCACTAATAATTGCGAGAGCAGGATTAGAGCTTTGCAGGCGAAAAAACTTAAAATCTTAAGAGATGTTCTTGGAGAATACAGAAGGGAAAGAAAGGAATTTCTATTTTATTGTCCCAAGTGTGATCATCACAAGCCAAAACTTTCAGTTAATTTAAGTAACGGATGTTTTAAGTGTTGGGTCTGCGACTATTCGGGGAGAAAAATCCGAAGCCTCGTTCGAAAGCACGGGTCTTATCTCGATTACAAAGCGTGGGGTGAGTTCGAAGAGCAAGTTGATATTTCAGAATTCGATCTGCTTTTCGATCCATTCAATGAGATTGAGAGGGAGGAGAGGCTAGAGCTACCAGCAGAGTTTGTTTCACTCGTCAACAAAAATCTACCCCTCTCTTCTCTTGCTGCTCGACAATATTTAAGAGATCGCGGAATAACAAAGTTAGATATCTGTCGGTGGAAAATAGGGTTTTGTGGCAAGGGCGAGTACGAAGGCTACGTTGTTATTCCATCATTCAATTTGGAAGGAAACATTAACTTTTTCGTCGCCAGGAGTTATAATGGAGATTGGAAAAAATATAAGAATCCCAAAGTTTCACGCAATACCATTATTTTTGATGAACTTTTTTTAAACTTTCAAGAAGATTTAATTGTTGTGGAAGGGGTATTCGACGCAATTGTTGCGGGGCATAACACTGTGCCTCTTCTTGGATCAACTTTATCTGAAAAATCAAAGCTGATGCACGAAATCATAAAGAATGATACAACTGTTTATCTTGCTTTGGATTTTGATGCTGAAAGGAAATCGATGAAGATTATAAACAAGCTTCTTGAATACGGTGTTGAAGTTTATAAAATTGATACTTCGGGGGTTGATGATGTTGGAGAGATGTATCGCGAAGAGTTCTTGAAAAGAAAACGGAATGCAACCCTAATGACCGAGGAGGTTTGCCTGTTTCATCAGGCGATGAGTGTATAATGAAGATAGCACACCTAGCAGACATTCACATTCGTAATCTTAAATATCACACGGAATACAAGGAGGTTTTCAATCAACTTTATAAAAAGCTATTTGAAGAAAAAGTTGACGCTATAGTTGTTGTCGGAGATGTGGCACACACAAAGACACAGCTAAGCCCAGAATATTTTGATATGTGTGCGCTATTTCTGATAAGCCTCGGGGACATCGCCCCGACATTTGTAACTCTGGGCAACCACGATGGCAACTTACGAACGATTCATCGACAGGATGCAGTCTCGCCGATAGTAGAGGCGATAGATGATCCAAACATCAAACTGCTCAAAAACTCAGGTGAGTGGGAAGTTGGTGAGGGGGTTATTTTTAATAATCTTTCAATTTTTGATACAGATAGCTGGGCTGAACCAGCAGACCCAGAAAAAATAAACATTGCCCTTTACCATGGATCTGTAAGTGGGTGCCAAACAGATGCCGGTTGGGTGATGGAGCACGGTGAGAACGATATTTCGATCTTCGAAGAATTTGATTTTGCGATGCTTGGAGACATCCATAAGACAAATCAAATTCTCGACAAAGAAGGGCGGATTAGATATTGTGGGTCGCTTGTTCAACAAAACCACGGCGAGACCAATGATAAGGGATTTTTGATTTGGGAGATCGAAGACAAAGATAATTTTAATGTTCGGCACATTGAACTTGAAAACCCGAAACCGTTCATTACAATCGAACTAACAAAGAAAGGCAGAATGCCAAGGGGGCTCGAAATTCCCGAAGGTTCGCGCCTACGCCTTGTATCTAACAACAATCTGCCCCTCAACAGGATGAAGCGAGCAGTTGATGTTGCAAAAGCAAAATTTAAGCCGAGCAGCATTACTTTTCTTAACCGCGCCCTCGGAGATCGTGCAGACTTAGATGATTTGACGATTAACATTGGAGAAGAAGATCTTCGAGATATCGTGGTGCAGGAAAATCTCATTAAAGAATATTTGCAAGATTACGAAGCACCCGAGGACCTATTAAAGAAGATTTATGAACTCAACAGCAAGTACAACACGATTGTGGAAGAGAGCGAAGAAATCTCCAGAAATATTAATTGGAAGCTGAAATCACTGGAATGGGATAATCTATTCAACTATGGTGAAGGGAATTATATTGATTTCGAAAAATTGGTCGGAACAGTCGGGATCTTCGGAAAGAATTATTCTGGAAAATCCAGTATCATTGATAGCATCCTTTATACAATTTTTAACTCAACCTCCAAGAACGAGAGGAAAAATTTAAATGTTATCAACCAGAACAAAGAATATGGTCAAGGCCAAGCGAAGATAGAGATCGACAATAAAATCTATACGATTACACGTCAATCAGAGAAGTATATTAAAAAGCTAAAGGGATCCGAAACTGTCGAAGCAAAGACCGATTTGGATTTTAAAGTTTATGATCCCGTTTTGGATGTTGAGACAGATTTAAATGGAGTGTCGAGGAACGATACGGATAAACGTATTCGTAAAATCTTTGGAACTCTTGAAGATTTTCTCGCAACCTCCATGACATCTCAGCTTGGAGCCTTGCACTTTATCAAAGAGGGCTCCACGAAGAGAAAGGAAATTCTTGCTAAGTTTTTGGATCTTGAGATTTTTGAAAGAAAATATAAAATGGCCAAAGAGGATGCAGCTGATTTGCGCGGCGCCTTGAGGAGGCTGGAGGGCAAAGAGTTTGGCGAAGAAATAGAAGATGCAAAGTTGAAACTGCAAGAAAACGAAGAAGCCACAGAAGAACAAAAGTATGCCTGTGATCAAATGAACACTGCTCTTGGTTTATTCGAGAATCATCTTCAAGAAACTGAAAAGATAATAGAATCAATCCCCACAGAGATTATCGATGTCGTTGTGGTAAAAAAGAAATTGTTGGATAAGCAAGCTGAAATGCGATCTCTCAAAAGCAGTAACGAATTTTTAACAGTTGCGTTGCTAAGGGATGAAGCAAGCCTCATTAAAGTGAATGAGTTTGTGGATACATTTGATATTGTTTCTTTGGAGGAGGAGAAAGAGTCAGCAGACCGGATAAAAAAAGAGGCAGATGCCCTATTATTCGACCTCGACAGCAAGAAAGAAGAAATCGAGAGAAAAGAAAAAAAGATCTCTCGACTCGATGAAGTCCCATGTGGAGATTCATTTCCGAATTGTAAATTCATTTCCGATGCCCACTTGGCAAAGGTTTCCATTGGGGCCGATAAGGATCAGCTTGCGGTTTTAAAGGTCGAGGACGAGAAACTAAAAGAAGAGTTGGAGAACATAAACCCAGAAACAGTTCAGGAACAACTGAACAAATATAATTTGATTCTTCAAAAACAAAAGAACCTCATCAGTGAAATTAGAAACCGTGAACTTAACATCGAAAAGAATGAAGCACTCATCGCTTCTCTCTTGCACGAGATAAGCTTTTGCGAAAATAAAATAAAAACCTATGAAGAAAATAAAGATGCCATTGAGAACTTTGAAGATCTCTTGCTTCGAAAAAAGAGAACTGAAAATAATATTTCCTGCTGTCAACACGAGCTAGAACAGTGCAAAGAAAACGTCTTGAATCTCTACAAACTTCACGGCTCACTGGAACAAAAGTTGGAGAATCTAAAATCGACCAGAGAAGAGCTTGAAGATCTCAGAAGTCGATTCACGGCATATGATCTCTTTATGAAGTGTATGCACTCAAACGGTATCTCATACGACATCATCAAGAAGAGATTACCAGTGATCAATAACGAGATTGCGAAAGTGCTTGCGAACATTGTTGACTTTGAGATCTTTTTTGAGGAAGACGATAAGAGATTAAATATTCTTATCAAGCACCCGTCTCATGATGCTCGACCGCTTGAAATGGGCTCGGGAGCAGAAAAGACAGTTGCGGCAACCGCAATAAGACTTTCGTTGCTTTCGGTTTCGAATCTTCCAAAGCCGAATCTATTTATTCTCGATGAGCCGGGGACTTCACTAGACGAAGGAAATATGGAAGGGTTTGTTCAAATACTCGATCTGGTAAAGTCTTATTTCGGAACTGTGCTTCTCATTTCTCATTTGGATTCTCTTAAGGATAGCGTGGATCAACAAATAACCATTGAGAGGGAAGGGGAATATGCCCACGTCAACCATCGAAATTGAAGATAACATTGTCGACTTTCAGGAAAGAAGGCGAGAAAAAGTAATAAGAAGTATAATCAGAATGGGGGGTTTCCCTAAAGAACAGATCGAAAATATTATTAAGATGCATGCATTTCTCACTCAAATAGACCATGGAACCAGGGAGGGTGCAATGTCCGATGAACAAATAAAGAAGATTGAGGAAGAGGTTGAGGTCGTAAGAGAAAAGTTCGAAGAACTGTTTGAAATGGTAAAGAGTGAACTATTTATAAGAAGATAGTGGAGGGGCATTAATGAAAATTACCAAAGGTAAATTAAAACAAATCATCTCGGAAGAAGTTCAAAGATTTGTCGAAACGATGCAAAAGGATATTTTGCAAGAAGGACAAGTAACTCCTGACGATTTGAAAAATCTCCTTGAGCAATTAGATCAGAAAGATGACAACTGACAGAAATGATGATTTTACCCTAACACACTATTTAAATTTAACGGCCCAAAGAGGCACTCTCCTTGATCAAGTGCCCTTTTTTTTGGGTTTAAAAGATAATCCCCCTGTCATAAGGCGGATCTTTTTGGAGGCAATCTTGGCAGCAGTAAATTGGACAGTAAATTGTGTAACACACGTGGGTACTCCACACTCCCCCGTTGCTGACGACGTTGTATTTTTGGCTAATTCGACTGGCGGTATATTAACCATAGACTTGCCAACCGTGGCAGCAAATGAAGGTAGGGTCTTTGTGATCAAGGACGCAGGTGGCCTATCTGCAACCAATCCAATTACTATCGCTGCAAATGTTGCGGATACTATTGATGGATCAAATACTTCTTTTAGCTTGTCTGCAAATTATGGTGCAGTAATACTTATTGCTGGTTGTGCTGCGAGTAATGAATGGCACTCCATCGCTATCGTATAGGAATTTAATAAATGGCTGATTATCAAACTGAATTATCACAAAGCGGAACAACGTTATATTTGAAGCCCGCTGACGGCTTTCAGAGATCGACCGTTATGGGTAATTCCGTAGCGAATGATCATCAGTTCACGGGTTCTGTGCTTATTTCGGGATCAGCTGCCAACGAAGTTAATATCATTGCAGGGCAGTTTGAAGCCTGGGTTGAAACAGGCACTCTATCAGATGGCACAGGATCACTTCGTATTGGGCTCGACTCCCTCGGCCAACCCGCAGACCCCGGTACAATTTCGCTGACTGACGGCAACTCATCTTTTTCTCTATCTAACGGCTGTGGGCTCGTGTACGGCGCCCCCCAGAACCCAGCTATGCCCGTGGAGCCATTGATTACTTTTGAAGTGCACTATACGGGATCAGGAAGCCCCGTTCATATGGGCACAGCCGGGTCGGTTCCGTTCGGCGGGGGCGGCGGCGAAGTCGTCTTTTTTGGAACTGGCTCCACAACATACGGGTCTTTATATTATCTCAATACAGATGGTGGTTGGGAGATGGTGAATGCCAATGCCACGGGGTCTTTGGGGACAACTGGCGCAGGCAACGCTTCTCTCTTGGGGATTGCGCAGGGCCTCGCCGCGACGGGCAGCGGGATGCTTGTTCGTGGATATCAGGAAGTGTACTCTGGATCCCCGATCCCCGGTATGGTTTCGCCTGCGTGGACCGGTTCGTGGGCCACAGGCTCGGCAGTTTATATTTATTCGGGATCCTACTCGGGGATGATGACTTGCACACCCCCGGAAGCATCAGATTCTTATGTAAGAATTGTTGGTCATTGTACTGACACACCAAACGTAATTTATTTCAATCCAGATTCAACCTGGGTAGAGAACTCATGATGGCTAGGCAAGTAGTCGATAAGTGGCTCGCCAAGCTGATCAGCCGCAAGCTTTTCGTTTGGCTCGTCTCGACTGGTTTTTTGGTTGCAGACTTAATCACCAGCGAACAATGGGTTGCCGTCGCCCTCGCGTACGTAGGCGTTGAAGGTTTCGCTGACATCGCAGTTCGCTGGAAGGCAGCGGGGAAGAACACGCCCCAGGACTAGAAATGACATGGCTATCCATAAAAACAATTTTTAAAAAAGTCTGGTATTTTTTCAAGACTTACTGGTACATCCCCCTCCTTATATCCTGGGCTATTATCGCTTGGCTGGTATTCAGAAACTCGGGAACGAGCATTGCCGATATTCTCTTCGCAGCAGAAGAAAGTTATCGAGGCCAAATCGATGTTCTCAATGAAGCCCATGAGATCGAGATCAAAAAAAGAGATAAAATTTTAAAAAGGTATCAAGAAACCATCGAAAAGCTCGAAGAAGAACGGAAGCGAAAAAACGAAGAACTACTTACTAAGGAAAAGCGGCTGATTAAGGAATTAGCTGAAAAGTACCATTCAGATCCAGAAGCGTATGCCAGAGAGATCGCTGATAAATTTGGATTTGAATATGTGGAGAACGAACAGTGAGTTTTAGTAGTGGTTTTATAACCGGCCAGAGCATCAGCAGAAGAACTGGAGGCGGCGGCGGCTTTGGTGGTGCAGCTTTATCAATAGCAACCATGACTCAAGAAGCCCGCTCGGTGATAACTGGTGGCGGCGGAGGAGGAGCCCCCCCTGAACCTGCAGACCCATTTAAAACTGCACTAAGAGATATAATTGACCCCATCCTGGAATATACTTTTTCCGAGGGGGACGGCACAAGCACTGGCACGTCCGTGAACGCTGGCAGGGACTTGATCCCAACTAATCAGACTGCAACCATATCTGCTGACTCAGTAGGCGGATTTGATGGTTATTTTGAAGTTGCCGCTGGAAATGATCACCTGCTCGCCGGTTATACTGATTCTGACATTATAATGGATGTAGATCGAACTTACATTTTTGTGTTTGATGTAGATGTCGCCGATGTGGGAAGTAGATATGTTAATTTTGGCAATACCGCAGGAACTCAAAATGCTTGGGGGTGGTTTTTTGCGGGAGCGAAGTCCCCAGGTGGTTTAGCCGGCGTCTTTTCTTCCCGATATTTGTACCACTCTACTGCTGCAGCTGTTAATTTATCTGCGGCCACCGGGACACACTCAGGAGCCGGCCTCGCCACTGATTGTGTAACAACATATATTGATGCGCTAACCCCCCGCCGAACTGTTTTATTTATTTCTTACGATGAGGCTGCAAACGAAGCAACCATCAGGTGGAAACAAACCTTAGATGGCTCGGGGCATACATTTTATACTGCCTCCTGCTCGAATAAGCCGGATACAGGAATAGTCTGGACATATTTTTGGGGCTACGTCACAGCCGGTCCCATCGGGACAAAACTTAAGTATGGCGCCGTCGTGAATTCAAATCTCACCGCAGCCAACTTCGATACACTGGCCGACATCGCACTCGGCAATTAACCAATGAGGAAAAATGAAACAATTAATCTCGATACTTCTTTCCATCACAATCATACTCGCACCCACGGCAATCTTAGCCCAACAAGACCCACAATCTAAACCCGAAATCACCAATCTTAAAAGAGGAGATATTGCCCCGTTTGACGGCCTCCTCTTAGATCCGTATGCTTTCGCACAGATGATGGCAAAAATGGAAATAGATTCCGAGCGCTTCAAGCTTGAACTAGACTATTTAGGTAAGAAGAAAGACGCAGAGTGGGGACTTAAATATGACAGCTTACAGGCAAGCTTTGATAGCTTGCAATTTAAATATGATAACATACTTGAAATTAAGGATAATGAGATTCAGGTTTTAAGAGAAATTGCGATTGATAAGAAAGACTATTCAATCTGGTGGTATGCTGGGGGTTTTTTATCTGGTGTCGTGCTCTGTCTTGGAGTCCTATATGCGGCATCGGATGCACTTGGTAAGTGAGGAGAATAAAAAATGGGTATAAAAAAAATAATGACAACCGGTGCTTCGAATTTGAAGTCGTTTATCAATGTTGTCTCGGCAGGTGCTCAATCTTATGCAAATTATAGTTCATTACCCCGCACAGGCGTAACAACCGGGGATTGGGCAGAAACAGCCGACGCCGGCGAAGCGTGGCGTGCTTATTTAGATGCTACTGTGGGTCGGCCCGTATGGGTGCCGGCTCACCTGTATGGCCAAATTGTAGGGTATCTTTCTCATACCGCCGGAAAAAAATCCGCCATTCTTCTTGCCGATGCCAACGTCACTGCCGTCACGGATCGAGGTTGGATTACATCTAATACGTCCGGGGCCGGAACCGTAACCAAGACCGGGGCAGGCAGCCCACTGATCTTAAACAGCGGCGCAGCTCACCCTGGTCGAGCAGAGATTGATTTTTGGACCTCGGGTTATACGGGACCCAACATCCAACTAGCTGTTGCCGAAGTTAAAGTGACGGCGGGCACGCAAGCAGACGGGATCAGGGGTTATACGGGCGGCGAGGCACGACACGGGACGATTGATTTCTGTTCCAGCGCAACGCTTGGTAAAACTATATTTGCGGTCGGTGGTAATGGCACCATAGATTTAAGCACCAAAAAATGGATCTGGTGGGTTTACAATGAGACGAGCGCAACTTCACTTAACATAGTACAGGAGATCCCCTACCCTGACGAGGTCTCGGGACGCATCTTCGACGACAGGAACTCTGGCACTTCGCCCTACGCCTCCGGCTGGCGCCCAGAGTTTCAGGCCGATTACACATCAGGCGAAGAACACGAGCTTGAAATTTATGAATGTCACTTTTTGGAGTTGAGCGACGGATCATAAATAATGACTGAAAAAGATTACAATTTTATCGCCAAAGTCGAACAAGCCATCGGAGACAAGTATGGCGAAGAGGCAATCCAAAACCCAAAGGCCAATTGGTCCGAGGAAAAAGAAAAAGAATACCTTGAACAAATAAAGAAAATCCAGCAAAAGCAACGCAAAATAAGTGAGGCCAAAGACAAGATAGAAGTTAATGGCTTTTTTATATCTAAAAAACTACTTAATAAGGATTCGAAACGGGCTTGTCCTGTCTGCGAGACTTATTCTTTTGAGATGAAAGACGATCTCTATATGAATAAATTTGAATGTTGCTATACTTGCTACATTCAATGGGTCGAGGGCAGAGAAGAACGTTGGGAATCGGGCTGGCGCCCGGAGAAGCAAGATGCTTCAAGGAGAATTTGGTAAAAATGTCAACAACACTTGAAATTATTAATGGCATCGCGCAAGCAGCCGCAAATGTTTATGATGGAGCCCTCGACGACAAAGGCGAACCGATTAAGGTTGGTTTGAAGAGAGAGGAAGGAAACCCTATTCTCGATAAGCGAGTGATGGACGGATTCAGCGTGAGGTTTTATGGGCCGCTTCTTTGTATCCATTATCATTCTGAAATCAATATCAGGGACGTAAAGGGCGACAAGCTCGAAGGTGAGATTGAGCAGATGATTGCTGACATTGCCAAGTTTCTTAAAAAAGAATATAAACGTATTACAGGAAATACCCTCACCCTGACAAAGGATAGTGAGTTGGAAGCAAGAATGGAATATATGAATCGTATTCGTTGCTGGGTCATGGCTCATCAATATTTTAAGATTGGTGGAATTAAGGATGTCGGGGGTGTAAAAGAACCATCCGAGGACAGGCTCGAAAAGAATTTTAAAGATTGGTTGGAGCAGGACACCACCAAGAGGCCGAAGAATGATACCTCGAAGGATAAAGAGCCGCCCACCTTTATGCCTTGGAATCTGAAACGATGAAAATAAATAAAAGTAGCTTAGAGAACCTCGTCAGAAAAGAAATAAAGCGGGCGATCAATGAAAACTTTTCCCCAGGCCAACCGGGGATGACCATCCACCCCTTTGATAACGAACTGGCGAACCGGCCCGATGCCCTTCCAATAGAAAACATCTACGAACAAATTATGAAAGCCACACTGATGGAAATGCTGTCCATCTATGATGAAAAGAAGATTCGTAAAATTATAAGATTTTTTGGGAATAAGGCGACACAGGGACCCGGCGGTATTGGTGGCAGACTTACTGACGAGCAAGTTGAAGAAATTCTTCTTCTGGTTTTCGACGAGGTTAAAGAGAAGATTGGCATAAACCTCGCTTCTTATATGCCTCAAGATCGTGAACACCCCAATTATATGGACTTGGATTAAAATGGCATGCTCACAAAAAAAGAAATTGTCGCAGAAATACTTAAGTCCGGAAAGAACCCTGATTATTTTGTAAATAATTATGTAAAGATCTCTCACCCCATTGAGGGACTGATTCCATTTAAAACTTACGATTTTCAAGCACAACTGTTAGGCGATTTTAACGATTACCGCTTTAATGTTATCTTGAAAGCGCGACAGCTCGGCATTTCAACAATCACCGCTGCTTATGCTGCGTGGTTGATGTTGTTCTACCGTGATAAAAATATTATTGTTATGGCAACCAAGTTTGGCACCGCATCCAACTTGGTCAAGAAAGTGAAAGCCATAATGAAAAATTTACCTAATTGGATTCGCGTCGCAGATATCTCCGTGGATAACCGGGCAAGTTTTGAGCTTTCGAACGGCTCCCAGATAAAAGCAATCTCCACCAGCGGCGATGCCGGTCGCTCAGAAGCGTTGTCTCTTTTAATTGTCGATGAGGCCGCGCACGTTGAAAATATGAGTGAGTTGTGGACTGGTCTATATCCAACTCTTTCTACTGGCGGTCGATGTATAGCTCTTTCAACTCCGAATGGTGTTGGCAATTGGTTTCATAAAGCATATGCCGAATCGGAAGCCGGGGAGAATGATTTTTATCCCACGATGCTCAAGTGGGATGCTCACCCTGACCGCGACAAAGCGTGGTATGATAAAGAAACTAGAAATATGTCTCGCAGGCAAATTGCACAGGAATTAGAGTGTAATTTCAATACTTCCGGTGAGACAGTCTTCCATGCGGATGATATTGACCGCGTCCGCGATAGGGTCCAAGATCCAAAATATAGAACGGGGGTGGATAGAAATCTTTGGATCTGGGAAGAACACCAATCAACTAATTCTTATATGATTTCCGCAGATGTTGCGAGAGGTGACGCTAATGACTATTCTGCTTTTCTTGTTTTTAAATTAGAAACGATGGAGATCGTAGCCGAATATCATGGGAAGATCACATTAGACTTTTTTAGTGAAATACTTTATAACACGGGCAAAGAGTATGGGAACTGCCTGATGGTCGTAGAAAACAATTCTGTTGGATTTGCCGTCTTGGAAAAGCTGCGAGACAAGGAATATCCAAATATTTATTATTCTGTTAAATCCACTCATGAATTCATAGACCCAATCTCTGCACAAAACAATAACAGTGCAGTGGCTGGCTTCTCAACCACAAACAAAACAAGACCTCTTATCATCGCTAAACTTGAAGAATTCGTTAGAAACCAACTAATTACCATATATTCTAAACGAATGTTGAGCGAGATGACAACGTTCATTTGGAACAATGGAAAACCGCAGGCACAAAGAAGTTATCATGACGACTTAATTATGTCTTGCGCAATTGGTTGTTGGGTGAGGGATACTGCATTGGTTGCTAATAAACAAGAGATCGAGTATTCAAAAGCGACTCTTCGATCAGTATTCAAGTCAAATTCAACATTTAATGCGACGATTCCGGGCCAGAAAGGCTATAAATCTACTCAAATATCTGATAGTATGAGTGAACACCAAAAACAAGTAAAAGAGTTTTTTTGGCTTTACAAGGGATAAAAAATGGCTGGCTATTACAACAACAGGCGAAGAATAAATCGGGACAACAATCCAAGAAATTCAAAATCTGAACTTTTTAAAAAATTAACAAAGTTATTTTCTGGTCCGATAGTAAATTATCGTACACAGACAGAGAGGGATTTGACAAGACGGAAGATGGATAAATACCGCTTTCGTTCTATGAGCGGACAGCAGTTTAAGAAAACAACCTACAATCCACTTGATCATCTTCACGCAAACATTCTTGCCACTCAGAACCGCTCTGAAAGATATGCGGACTTTAATCAGATGGAGTACACTCCTGAGATTGCGAGCGCAATGGATATTTATGCCGACGAGATGACAACATCGAGCGAGTTGCAGCCCCTTCTTAAAATTGAGTGCCCGAACCAAGAGCTTAAATCAATTTTATATGCTCTTTACGAAAATATATTGAATCTTGAATTTAATCTTTTTGGCTGGTGTCGGTCTTTGTGCAAGTTCGGGGACTTCTTTCTTTATCTTGATATTGATGAGGAGCACGGCGTTAAAAATGCCATTGGCCTCCCAGCCCACGAAATTGAGAGGCTCGAAGGCGAAGATCCAACGAACCCAAACTACGTCCAGTACCAGTGGAACTCTGGTGGGATGACTTTTGAAAATTGGCAAGTCGCTCATTTTCGTATTTTAGGAAATGATAAATTCGCCCCGTATGGAACTTCGGTCCTGGACCCCGCAAGGAGAATCTGGCGACAGTTAACCCTCCTTGAAGATGCGATGATGGCATATCGCATTGTGAGATCCCCAGAACGACGTGTGTTTTATATTGATGTTGGTGCCATTCCGCCAAATGAAATTGAACAATACATGCAGAAAGTTGTTACGCAGATGAAGCGAAATCAGGTTGTTAACCAAGACACGGGCCGTGTTGACTTACGATATAATCCTCTGAGTATTGAAGAAGATTATTATATTCCAACGAGAGGTGGCAATACTTCAAGGATTGAAACACTTGCGGGGGGTTCTTGGACAGGGGACGTTGATGATGTAAAATACCTGAGAGATAAACTCTTTTCAGCGTTAAAGATTCCCGCATCTTATCTTTCGAACTCCGCCGAGAGCGAAGAGGACAAAACAACCTTGGCACAAAAAGATATTCGCTTTGCAAGGACGATTCAAAGATTGCAGAGATCGATTATAACTGAGCTAGAGAAGGTTGGTATTATTCATTTATATATTCTTGGCTATAGGGCGAAAGATTTAATTTCTTTTAGCCTGTCCCTTAACAATCCTTCAAAAATTGCAGCAATGCAAGAGCTTGAACACTGGAAACTTAAATTTGATATTGCCGCCGGCGCAACAGAGGGTTATTTTAGTAGACAGTGGGTTGCAAAAAACATCTTTAATCTCTCAGATGAAGAAATCTTACGTAATCAGCGCGAAATGTTCTATGATCGCAAGCTCGAAGCCGCCCTTGAAGCTGCTGCTGACGAGGCATCGGAAGCGTTGGCCGGGGCGACAGGAGAGGGTGGTCTTGAGGGAGAGCTTGGTGGTGAAGAGGGTCTTGAGGGAGAGCTTGGTGGCGAAGAACTCGAAGGTGAAGAGGGTCTTGAGGGTCTTGAGGGCCTTGAGGGTGAAGAGGAGGAAATTCCCGGCGATGATCTTCTCTTGGCCGAACCACCAAAGCGAGATGAAGAAGGAAGGCATAAAATTAAAAAGAAGGGCGCATTTGGGAGGTCTGAGCAAACTACAACCTCTAAATCAAAGGGCAAGTGGTACAAACCAGTAACAAGTGATGGCCGCGAGAGTACGGGCCCGAGAAAGAAGAATATTAAAGCGAAATGGGGCAACGAAAAAACAAAATCAACCCCCAGAACACTCTACCCGGGTTATTCACCTCTCAAGCAGATGACAAAGGGTATAACAGAAGAACAAGAGACTATTTATAATGAAGAAAAAATACTTTTTGAAGTAAACAAAGAGATTAGAGATTTGATTTCTAAAATGGAGAAAAGAGATGAAGCTCAGACACAATAAAAAGCGGAACACTGCTTTTTTGTATGAAGTTTTAGTAAGACATCTTACAAAGAGTGTTCTTAACAAAGACGCCGAGAAGAAGAAAAAAATCATTGATGTTATTAAGGAACACTTTTGTGGGGGCTCGGCCCTACGAGAAGAATTAGAAATCTATAATGCTGTTATTGGTGAAGAAAAGTATGATTACCCCACAGCTGAAAGAATTCTGTTCGAAGCAAAAAGAGCCTTTTTGAAAGTAGACAAGGGTCAGCTGTTTGTTGAACAGAGTAACTTGATTAAGTCAATTAATCAGGTTCTTTCAAAGGACGCATATTCTATTTTCGTCCCAAACTATAAAAGTTTAGCTTCGCTTCAGCAAATCTTTAATGATCAGGTCCCAGTTAAAACAAAGGTGTTGTTAGAGACGAAAATCATTCGTGGTCTTGCGGGCAGGCGAAACAGTATAAAGAATAATATGCCAACAGTTGATAACATTGTTTATCAAACCTTTGTTAAAAAGTTTAATAAGCAATATAGTGGTGATCTCTTGGAAGAACAGAAGAACCTTTTAAATAAATATATTGGTTCTTTTTCTGATAATGGCCTTGAGCTTAAAGTTTTTCTCAATGAGGAGATTCGGCGCCTAAGAGTCTTGGTGGAGAGTCTTCTAAAGAAAGATGAAGTCCTGTTACAAGAAGAAACTTCCAAAAAGGTTAAAGAGGTGCTTATTGTTATTGAAGACTTTAAAAATCAAGAAGTTAACCAAGAAATGGTTGAAAAAGTCCTGAAAATTCAAAGCTTGGTAAACGAGATTTAAAGCAATGGCGTTGACTATCAAAATAGGTGACACCGAGGAGGAGGTCGAGCAGCAACAGGCAGCGACGACCCACGACCCTATCCCGGTTCGGCTCAATATAAGAAAAACAGTTGATGGCGACATTCTTATTTTTGATCACCCGGATGTAGACATTTCGATTTCATCAAAAAATAGCAAAATTGTTGTCTTTCCCAAAACTAGAATAACTGATAAGATCTATGATATTCAAGATAGGTTTTTTAAGGCACTTTTTGAAAAAGGTCTTGTTAGGCAGGATTCTGTGCAGGGGGGCAATGTATATGGTTCGATGGAAGCAGCATATCCTGGCAGTGGAGAAGTCGATGTATTACAACTGCTCATTCTTACAATCAGTAAGTTTATTGAAGAAGAAAAGAGATTTGTAGATTTCGACGATCAGGTTGAAGAAGAGTGGGAAGAGGGCCTTCTTGAGCCGGATGAAGACGAGACTACCGAGCTTGGCGAAGTTCCCCAGTCAACACAAAAGGGATCTGTGCGTCCTGGATATATTTATAGCCCCTATGGCATTTCCTCAATTTATAGATACGAATAGGTGAGTAATGGATTTAATTTACTTTGTCTTAACTGCGTTTGGCTTAACCCAAATTCTTGTTTATAGCAAACTCTTTGATCGCTTCCGACCATCCAAAAAAAAGTGGAAAGGTTTTTTTCATTGTCCAATGTGCATTGGCTTTTGGGTTGGCTCGCTTTTGTTTGGAATAAATGATTACACAGAACTATTTAACTTTGATTATAGTTTGGCCAATTTCTTTATTTTAAGCTGCCTGTCATCAGGGACCACATATCTGTTGACACAGTTTTTGAGCGATTTTGGTTTTAGGTTGGAGGTAAGAAAAAGTAATGATTAGATGGCAGCTACAGCCTGTTAGACGATGCCGAAACGGATGTATGTCCGTGCCACGGTGAGCGTGGCTTGGAGTTAAGAGATGGCAGATACAAATAAATATCTTATTCGAGAATACTTTGAACTTTGCGAGGGAGGGGAGTGTCAAGACTTTTTAACCGAGGACGAGAAGAAAAGAGTTCGCGATGGCAATATAGTTATTCTTACCGGGAAGCTTCAAGAAGCAGACCGCCAGAACGGAAATGGTAGGGAATATCCAGTAGACATCCTCAGACGAGAGATCGAGAAGTATCAAGGTACCGTGAATGATCGCAGGGCAATGGGCGAATTAGATCACCCGGATAGTTCTGTTGTTAATCTCCAAAATGTTTCCCACCTCGTAACTGAAATCTGGTGGGATGGGAACAACGTGATGGGTAAAATTGAGATCTTGCCAACACCGGCTGGTGATATTCTTAAGTCTCTTGTTGGGGCTGGCGTTAAGATGGGTATTTCTTCGAGGGCGCTCGGGTCTGTGAAAAACCAACAGGGGCGTACCATCGTTGAGCCCGATTTACAGCTTATTTGTTTTGATATGGTGTCAGAGCCTTCCACTCCCGACGCTTTCATGTTGAAGGAACACAAGGAAGTTTTCTCGAAGCAAGACAAAATTAATAATCTTTTGGATGATATTATTAAAAAATGAAAACAAGTGAATTAAAAAAGATGTTAAAGCCCCTCATCAAAGAGTGTATTAAAGAAGTCGTCTTTGAAGAAGGGATTCTTTCGAATTTAATTTCAGAAGTGCTCAAAGGAACGGGTACTGTTGAAATTCAACGCACGCGACCCGTAGACGAAAATTTAATTGTTGAGCAGCAAGAAAGAAAGGACAACTATAAAGAAAAAATCAGAGAAACAAAAAAGAAAATGTTAAATGCCATTGGAAATGAAAACTATAATGGCGTTAATCTTTTTGAGGGAACAGAACCCCTAAGAAAGGGGGGCTCTCAAGGTGCTCCCGGGGCCACTTCTCCCTTGGAGATGTATGCGCCAGAAGATCCAGGCGTTGATATTAGTTCACTGTTTTCTTCAAAGTGGAAGAATCTAATTTAGGAAGTACGATGGCAGGAAAACCAATTAATGTTGAAATTTATGTCAGAAGGGGAGATTCAATCGATAGGGCGATTCGTCGTTTCAGCAAAAAAGTAAAAAAATCTGGTGTTCTTGAAAACTTGATTAAAGGAAAATATTATGAAAAGCCCTCGGTGGTCAGAAACAGAAGAAACAGAATGAGAAAGAGGGTCATCGAGCGAGAAAATCAGGCGAGAAAAGAAGAAGAAAGTAATTTATATAAACCAAAACCCAAAAGGAGAAGGAAAAGGAGATAGACAATGCCAAATTATTTAGTTTACAAAGCAGGGATGGCTAGTGTTGGTCAGTACCAAATGAGTGCAATCCCGTATGCGACTGCATCTTTAACAGTTCCGGCTCTGGGCTCGGCACCACAAGAAATTTCTTTTCCGAGAATATCAAAATTTGTAACGGTTAGAAATATTGTTCCAACTGGCTCAGATGACCGTACGTTCAGGGTAGGGTTTTCGTCGCAGGGTACATCGGGTTCGGTGCCGGGAAGTCAAAACTTCTTTACCTTAGCGAACGGCGAATCGTATACTGGCGAGTGGAGAATTCAAAGTGTGTTTTTGTTGTGTGATACCGGCAATCAATCGTCCGCTTCTATCATTGCGGGCCTGACGGCAATCTCTACTGCATCCCTTGGGTTTGACAACTGGTCTGGTTCCTTGGGCGTTGGATAAAATATTTTTCCGTTGTGAGCAACTATTACTATTTATCTTGATAAATATTGTATGCAACAGGAGTATTTTAAATGAGTTCCATGCTTGATCAAGCTATTGTCGACGCCACGGCCCTTAAAGAGGCGGCAATAAAAAACGCCGAACAAGAAATCTTGGAAAAGTATTCACAAGATATCAAGGAAGCGGTTAACACCCTCTTAGAACAGGATGATCTCTTGGGATTAGAAGAGCCCGAAGAGGAGGAGGCCGTACTTGATAGTATCCCTCTGGCGGCAGCTGGTGGTGAAGAACTGTGCGGGTGCCCCGAAGATGATGAAGTCATCACAGTAGATCTTGTCAATCTTATGAAACAGGCTGGCGAAGAAGAGCCCGAGGTGGGCGAACTATCTGACCGCGATGAGCTTGCGGGAGAAATTGATGATGAAGTCGAGCTTCGAGAGGAAAAAACAAAAGATAAAGACGACGACGAAGAAGAAGACGAAGATGTCGATCTTGATGAGGGCGAGCTAAAAGAACTAGCCGAAGAATTAACCTTTGAATATAATGCTTTATCTTCGGGCTATTCTAGTGGAATTCCCGGTCCTAACCTTGAGCAAGAGCAGCTCGTGCAGCAGGTTCAAAGGGATATTGCGGAAGCCAATAAAGAAAAAAAGAATCTTAAAGAAAATTTACATAAACTAAATAAACAAAATCAAAAATTTAGAAAAATTATCCTTCAACTTAAGGATAAACTTGATGAAGTATCGGTCTCCAACGCGAGGCTTTTATATACTAACCGTGTCTTAGAGAACCCCTCCTTGAATGAGCGACAAAAATCTAAAATTGTCGAAACGATTTCTAAAGCACAAACGATTGAGAAGGCACAGATGATCTATGAAGCCCTTCAAAGTGCAGTGGAAGGCGCGATCTCCCAGAGAGAGAAGCCAGAATCGCTGAACGAAGTTGTCTCCAAAAAATCAACTATGGTCTTTTCTGGTCGACGTGAAGAAAGACAACAGTCTGATCACGTCTTAACACGGATGCAGCGTTTAGCTGGAATCAAAAAATCATAGGAGGATTTAAAAAAAATGTCAGTGTTACAAAAATTAACAGAAGGCATCGTTAATCGTAATCTTCAAAACGAGGGTGATGCTCTCCTCTCCAAGTGGGAGAAGACAGGCCTTCTTGAGGGTCTCGATAGCGATCAAGCGAAGAGCGGCATGGCCGTTCTTCTCGAAAACCAAGCCAAGGAGCTTCTCCGCGAAGCTTCCTCGATGGCTGGTGGCGATGTTGAGGGTTTCGCAGCTGTTGCGTTCCCCATCGTTCGTCGTGTCTTTGGTGGGCTAATTGCCAACCAACTGGTCTCAGTGCAGCCGATGAGTCTACCAAGTGGACTTATCTTCTTCCTGGACTTTACTTATACTCATACGCGTGCTGGAATTACCGGTAACGATGCTCAATCACTTTACGGTGGAGGGGCAATCGGTAGTCAGATCGCTGGTGGTGTGACAGATGTAACTGAGAATGGCGGTGGGTTCTACAACCTCCAGTCCGGTTATGCGTCTCCAACCGGCAGTGCGGTGACGGGGCTTACTGCTTCACTCGCCTCCACTCGTATTGATGCACTTACTGATGCTCAACGACGACTTATCCGTTTTGACCCGGATCTTCTTGCGGGTGATGACTCAGATACGGTTGCACAGTTTACTTTTGCGCAAGCACTTCTTCCTAACTTTAATGCGGACGAGCTTGTAAGCTTAACAGTGACAACCTTGGCTGCGGGTGATTCTGTTGTTCGTCGTCTAACTTCGACGGATGGCACCACCGTAACTGTAACCCTCACGCATGATCAAGGTGCCATTGGAACAGTTGCTGGTGCAAACTTTACTGCATCGTATAACCGAGCAGACAACTTCCAGCAATCTGGTCTTGGTTCTGTTGTTGGTGCGGATCCCTGGGGGCTTGAAGGCTCGAATGATGTTACTCCGGGTTCATTCAATAACACCAGCACTGACGTTATGCCAGAAATCGACATCAAGGTCGATAGTGTGGCTGTCACCGCGGTTACCAAGAAGCTCAAGGCTAAGTGGACTCCGGAACTTGCGCAAGATCTCAATGCATATCATAATATGGATGCTGAGGTTGAGCTTACAAGTATCCTTTCAGAGCAGATTGCTCTTGAAATCGACCGCGAGATCCTCAATGACCTTGTAGAGGGAGCAGATCCTCTTGGTGATGCTACTCTGTTCTGGTCTCGACGCCCTGGTCGTTTCGTAGATCGAGGCACAGGCAATGATATTAGTATTCTTGCCAACGAGAATCTTCTCGGTGCAGACTTTACCGGTACTGTCTCTGAGTGGTACGAGACTCTCATTGAAACAATTAATGATGTGTCGGCCCGTATCCATGTGAAGACACTGCGCGGCGGAGCGAATTTCATTGTTTGTAGCCCAGAGGCTGCTAACATTCTTGAATTCACCGCTGGCTTCCGAGCTTCTGTAACTGCAGACGCGGAAGTGGGTCAGGCTGGTGCCATGAAGATTGGCGCCATTAGCAAGAAGTGGGATGTGTATGTTGATCCATACTTCCTACGTAATGTTATTCTTGTGGGTCGTAAGGGTAGTTCATTCCTTGAGAGTGGCTATGTTTATGCTCCGTATGTACCTCTCCAAGTAACCCCGACTATCTTTGGTGTCGAGGACTTCGTGCCCCGTAAGGGCGTGATGACCAGGTATGCCAAGCAGATGGTTCGACCGGATGCTTATGGTTTGGTTATTATCAAGGACTTCCTTGGCTAGAATAGTCTGGTAGTTTAAAAAGAGCCCCCACACCTTTGGTGTGGGGGTTTTTGTTTGTGCTTAACTATTTAGGATGTATTAAAGGAGGTCTCATGAATGGCCGTTCCCACACTAACACCCGTAAGCCAGACAAGCGCAATCGTACTACCGGTAACCGGAACCTATGCTAGCGTAAATTCTGTAACCAGTCCGCTGCCTTTTGGGGTTTATACGGGGCCTGCAGGCTCACAGGCTTCAACTGACTTTGTATCTGGCGCCGTCGATCAAGTTGCGTATGTTTATAAAAAGCTAGGCGGCGATGTTTTAGATATTGAAATAACTGAATATCAAGTTTATGCTGCTTATGAAGAGGCAGTTTTAGAATATTCGTACATTGTTAATATTCATCAATCAAAAAATGTTCTTTCTGATGTTATTGGAGCAACCACTGGGACCTTTGACCACGACGGCGAAATAATAACAGGTCCGGTTGGGGTTGCGACCAAGCTTCCACGCTTTACTTTTGCTTATTCTAAAAGAGTGTCTGATGGAGCAGCAGCCGAAGCCGGTATCGGTGGAAACCGAACTGTTTATTCTGCAAGCTTTGACACAACAAGTGGCGTGCAGGATTATGATTTACAGTCGATTATTAGTGCATCGGCAGCAACCAACACGTCAAGCTCTTATTACGGACTCGTGGGAAATAAAAAGGTTTCTATTAAAAAAGTTTATTATAAATCACCGTATGTTATGTGGAGATTTTTCGGATATTATGGTGGCCTAAGTGTTGTTGGAAACCTCCATAATTATGGCCAGTGGAGCGACGATTCGACATTCGAATTGGTCCCCACATGGCAAAATAAACTGCAGGCAATGGCGTTTGACGACTCGATATACACCAGGATTTCTCAATATTCTTATGAGCTGAGAAATAATAAACTCAGAGTTTTTCCAGAAGTCACAAACGCTGGTCCCACAAAGATCTGGTTTGAATTTATGGTCTCAGAAGACCCCTGGGATCAAGATGCGGATAAAGATAACGGAACCTTGGGTGTGAACAACATGAACACTGTTCCGTTTGCGAATATTCCCTATGCCAACATCAATTCCATAGGAAAACAGTGGATTCGAAGGTTTTGCTTGGCCCTGTGTAAGGAGATGCTTGGTCAAATTCGAGGGAAGTTTACGACTGTCCCCATTCCAGGCGAATCAGTAACTCTTAATCATGCCGATCTCTTGGCACAAGCGCAAAATGAGCAGGAAAAGCTGAGAGAGGAACTAAAAGCCGTTCTTGATGAACTAACTTATGCTAGATTGGCAGAGATTGATGCCGCGAAGCTTGAAGCGGCAAACAAGACGCAACAGAATGTGCCATTAACTATTTTTGTGGGGTAATGAGAGATGTCTAACGAATGGTCACAGCCCCCTCAGCCCCCACCTCCAATGTTTCTGGGGGAGAAAGAAAGAAATCTTGTTAAACAGGTTAATGATGAGTTAATCGAACGAGTTATTGGTCAACAGGTTCTTTATTATCCGATAAGTGTAAAACATACTGATTATCATGATGTTTATGGAGAGGCCATAAAAAAAACATTCTTACCACCCATCAGAGTTTACGCTCTTGTCGAGTGGGGAGGGATAGAAACAACGACCGATACGAGCTATGGTGCTGATAAAAATTCAGAAATAACTGTTCATTTTCATAAACGTAGATTAACAGAGGATCAGGACCTATTTGTTAGAGAGGGCGACTTTGTTCTTTATGGTAGCCTTTATTATGAGATTGTGATACTCAGTGAGCCCAAACAACTATTTGGGCAAATCGATCATCGCATTGAGATTTCAGCTAAATGTGTGAAGGCGAGGAAGGGACTGTTCGATGCCACTTAAGAAAAATGAAAATCCGGGGTTAGCACCCCTTAGAGAAGAAACCTTTTTACCCTCCACGGTTGAGACCATTGATACGGCCCTTACAGAATATATAAAAGAATTAAATATATTCTGCACGACCAACGAGGGGTGGAAACAAGCTCCTGTTATTTGGACTTCTGCCGAAAGATCTTTTCAGATTAAGGATAATAAAAACCTTCGTGATGAGAATGGTGTGTTGATTAAGCCCATAATTACGATTGAAAGAACTGCCATGACAAAGGATCTAACACGCAAGGCGATGGTCTATGCAAATATCCCGCCAGTGTCGGATAGTAAAGGCGGCTCAATCACTATAGCGAGAGAAATAAATCAAGAAAAAACAGCAAACTTTTCGAATGCCGATTCGAAAAGAATTTATAAGAATGAAAACTACAGAACCAGAAAGCCGGGGAAAGTTGTGTATGAAACAATTACTATTCCATTGCCCATCTATATTGAAGTTAATTACAATATCGTTCTGTATGCCGAATATCAACAACAGATTAATGAAATGATAACTCCATTTATAACTCGCCCAGGGGGGATAAACTTGGTGAACATTTATAAAGATGGTCATAAGTATGAAGCTTTCATCGAGGCCAGCTTTGCAAGTAGTAATAATCTCTCAACTTTGGCAGCAGATGAAAGAAAGTTCCAGACAAATGTACAAATAAGAGTATTGGGATATATCATTGGCGATGACAAAAACCAAGACCAGCCAAAGATTGTAAGGAGACAAAATGCTGTTGAGGTGAAGATTCCTCGCGAGCACGTCATTGTTGGCGACATAAACGAATTTATTAAGAAGGGTTTTTACCGAGAGTAATTAATTCTTTTTGGAAATCTTCCAACTATTTACAAAGACAAAAATGTTTTTTGAAAGGAGACCCTCATAATGTCCGAAAAAAAATTCCAATTTGTTTCTCCTGGGGTATTTGTTGAAGAAATTGACAGATCTTTCCTAGCGGATGAAACAACAGTTCGCGGACCTCTCGTTGTTGGCCGATCTGATAGAGGCCCAACGATGACCCCAACTAAAGTACAATCGTTTTCCGAATTTGCTGAAACTTTTGGAACACCTATTCCTGGAGGACGGGGCGGCGACGTTTGGAGGGATGGAAATTATACGTCCCCTACGTATGCATCGTATGCAGCCCAAGCTTATTTGAGAAATAATGCTCCTGTCACCTTTGTAAGGCTTGTTGGATCTGAGCATGTTTCTAACAATGGTTCATCGGGAGTTCCTGGGTATAATCTGGGACTTTATGATGGTTCGCCTAATGGCGGCGGCGGCGCACAGGGCCTCTTCGTATTCGATTCGGGATCTTTGGGCGAATTCGCTTCAGGTAGTATTATTCTTTCTGCCTCAGCTGATCACGGCTCAGACTTTGGTCAAATGACTGGCAGTTTAGATGGCGGCACTTTCCAAATTACCGGTACTCTAGGAAATGCTCTTTTCACTTTTGATGAGGCGAGCGCTTTAGTAACCACGACAGTTGGACTGCTTGGAACAACAAACGTTCAGGGCATCGCCGAGCGGGTCACTGCCTCGATTAATAGCCAAACCCTTGGCGTAACGGTAACTTATGCTGTCAACGGCCTCGGTCCGGATGAAGACCAAACAGTTTCAATTCGAAGAAATGCAGTGGGCGCGAACACTGATGTTATTGTGGACAATTTTGAGTCTGGGTCTACACTTGGATTCGATGGCGGAAGTGCCACGGAAACACTTGTTAATGGTACTCTAGCCGCGGTGTGGTATTTTGATGCTGTCAGCGGAGCTGTTGACTTGGTCGGCACCCAGTATGCTGGGTCAGGCGAAACGTCTGGGGCAGGAATTCTAATAGGAAGCGTTGGCGATTCCAACGAAATCGCCTTTAAGGCGAAGATTACCAATAACAATGGCTCAACTAGCGTAGTAAGCACTACGGCGTTTGATTTCAACCCAGCTTCAAACAGATTTATCCGTAAGGTTTTTAATACTAATCCTACTTTGGCGAACGATGACACCAACACTGCTACGGACGCTCAAATTTATTGGCTTGGTGAAACTTTCGAAGGAAATCTCAGGAGCGGTGATGACGAACAGGGAGTTCTGGGAGCTGGTAAATATTATGGTGTGATTTTGCCCCTTGCAGACTATACCAACACTGCCGGCGGCGGAAACTTTAAGAAAGATAGTGAACGCGCATCGTCAGGGTGGGTTTTCCACCAAGATTTTGGATTGGCGTCTGCTTTCGACCCCTCTGTAGCTGACTTAAGGTTGTTCCGTTTGGTCGCTCGTGCCAAGGATGGTTGGACAGCAAAGAATATTAAAGTTTCTATTAGAGATCTTAAATATTCAAATAATGAATATGACAAGTGGGGAACCTTCTCAATTGAAGTTCGCTCGGTACGAGACACTGATGCGAATAAGGTTGTTTTGGAGAGATTTGAAGATATTTCTCTTAATCCCAACTCAGCAGATTTTATTGCTCGTGTAATCGGTGACCAGCGTGTGGAGTGGGACGAAGTTAGTCGAAGAAATCGCACATATGGTTTTTATGAGAATAGATCAAAGTATCTCTATGTTGAAGTTACAGATGCCGTAAGAGATGGGGCGATTAATGAGAGGGCACTTCCAACTGGATTCTATGGACCGCCTCGATATAATACCTTCTTCATTCAAAGCGGCAGCGCTAACACATTTGGGAACAGTGCCTACACGGTGGTGAACACGGCTTCGGTCTTTGTGACGGGGTATGACGAAATCAAGGGTGGTCTCGCCGGTGAATTCATTAGGACCACCTCTTCGGGTGCGTTCTCTGGTACCGTTCAGTATCCAAAAATTAATTTAAGAGTCACGGCTGATGACAGAACGCTCAGTGACGCGAGAAATGCGTACTTTGGTCTTGAAACACGAACACTGGAGGGTGGCCGATTATTCCAAGAATCCTACCTAGACCTCGTTCGAACACAGCCAATAAGCGTTAGTGATTTGTCTGATACCTCTGTATACTTTACCTTGGATGATCTTAGCGCAAGTGGACCTATCACCGCAAATGACAAGATGGTTGTCGCGGTGTATAATTCTGGCTCACGAGTGAATGGTACATCCTTAACGGTTAATGCAACCACGTTGAACGGTATCAACTATACGGCTGATTTGGATGGATTGACTAAGCTTGGATACGATAAGTTCACATTACCACTGTTTGGTGGCTTTGATGGATTCGATGTTCGTGAGCGGGAACCACTAGCCAATAGGCTAATGACTGGCGCCGTAACTGAAGCGAACAACTTCGTGTATAATACTTATCGTAGGGCCATTGATATGGTACAGGACGCAGAAGGCCTTGATATTAATCTGGCCGCTGTCCCTGGGCTAACAAAAGACCTCTTAACCGACCGCCTCATTGATAACTGTGAGGAACGAGGGGATGTTCTCGCGATTATCGATCTGGAAAATGGGTATACGCCTCGTTCTGAGCGTACGACCCCCTTCTCAGAAGGCGATAATCTCGGAGATGTAACAAACACAGTTAATGCGCTAAAGGATAGAAATATTAATTCTAGCTACGGCTGTGCTTATTATCCCTGGGTGCTGGTTAGGGATACTGCGACCACTGGTCAAACCCTTTGGGTGCCGCCCTCGGTTGTCGCCCTCGGTGTAATGGGCAACAGTGCAACACAAAGTGAGCTTTGGTTCGCACCTGCCGGATTTAACCGGGGAGGTTTGAGCGAGGGAGATTCTGGGCTCGCGGTTGTTGCTGTCCGAGAAAGACTCTCATCGAAAGATCGAGACGACCTTTATGAACACAACGTTAACCCGATCGCCACTTTCCCAGCAGAGGGGATTGTGATCTTCGGACAGAAGACGTTGCAGGTCACACGATCCGCATTGGATAGGATTAATGTTCGTAGGTTGTTGATTTTCCTTAAAAAGGAAATTTCATTTGCAGCATCGCGAATCCTGTTCGATCAAAATGTTGAAGCTACGTGGGCTCGCTTTAGGGGACAGGTCACGCCGCTTCTTGCAACAGTTCAAGCAAGGTTTGGTTTAACCGATTATAAGTTGGTTCTTGATAGAACCACAACCACCCCTGAGCTAGTTGATAGAAACATCATGTATGCTAAGATTTTCTTGAAACCAGCGCGAGCAATCGAATTTATTGCTCTTGACTTTATCATTACGTCAACAGGAGCTTCTTTTGAAGAATAAATTTGTTCAAAGGCTATTTAGTGTGGTTATTCTTGAAGGAGGAATAAGATAATGCCGACAGCACCTTTTTGGGGCTCACAATTCTCAGACCCTAAGCGAAAATTTCGGTGGATAGTTAGATTCACCAATACCGATCATGGAGCCTTACAGTTGGCTGCAAAAAACGTAAGGAAGCCAAGTTTTGAAATTGGTTCCGTTGCACACAAGTGGCTCAACCATACCTTTCATTTTCCTGCTCGTTTGGAATGGAAAGAAGTTAGCCTCTCTTTGGTTGACATTGGTGGTGAAAGAGATATTGTCACAATTATCGATGAGATGATGACAAAATCAGGCTATACAATTCCTGAAGACCCACAATCGAGTAAGAGAGCAATCACGAAGGGGGCATCGGTCAGCGCGTTCGGGAATGAATTCCAGATTGTACAACTTGATCACAAGGGAAATGATATTGAAGCCTGGATTCTTGTTAATCCCTGGATCAAGATGGTGGACTATGGCGATTTGGATTATGGTGCTGATGACTTGGTCGAAATTGGCCTAACAATTCAGTATGACTATGCCAGGAAAGATCCAGACATTAGAGTCATTACGGGCGGTGATCTCACAGACCTCGCCGCCGCCTGGGCAGGCGGCAAATGATTGGATAACCCCCGCTAAATTTATATTATATTCAAACCTAAGAGGAGAAAATGTCAAGAAATAATCAAGACCGGGTAACATCAAACCCGGTCCACGCAGAAGTTAGTCCAGCAATTCAAGATTTAATTTCAGAAAACCAAAACAGTTTATCGTTCGTCGCCCCCACGGAGTTCGTTGATCTTCCGTCCGGGGGCCAATTCTATCCTCCCGCTCACCCCCTACACAATGAAGAGTGCGTAGAAATTAAGTATATGACCGCCAAGGAAGAAGATATCCTTGCGGACAAATCTTTATTAAAAAAGGGGCTGGCCATCGACCGCTTGATCAGGAGCGTTCTTGTAGACAGGTCTATTGATCCCAACACCCTTTTGCTTGGAGATAAGAATGCAATTCTTATTTCTTGTCGAATTAACGGATATGGGAGTGAATACGATACAAAGATTATTTGCCCAATTTGTTTTTCCCACGGAAGACACGAGTTCAACCTGGAAGCGGCCGATAGAAGAACTTCCGGAGATCTAGAGGAATTAAATGTCCAACAAACCGAGGTAGGGACTTTCATCATGAGAACCCCCAAACTTGGTGTCGCTGTCGAATGTCGTCTCTTGTCGGGTGCCGACGAAAAAAGCTTGCTAAAGCTTTCCGAAAGACAAAAGAAACTAAAACTTCCTGAAAGTGCGCTTACAAATCAGCTGAGAACCATCATTGTTTCCATTAACGGACAAACCGATAAGCAAGTGATTGAGTCATTTATTGGAGCATGCCCTGCAGGCGATTCAAGATATATCAGAACGACATATCAAGAGTGTGCCCCGGCAGTTGAACTGAAGGAGGAATATGTCTGTGGCGAATGTGGCGCTTCAACGATGGTTGATGTCCCGTTTACCACAGACTTTTTTTGGCCTCAGTGATGAATACTTAAAAAGCGTTTATGAAGAGTTTTTTCTTTTAAAATACCATGGCGGGTGGAGTTTTTTTGAAGCGTACAATCTTCCTGTTGGACTCAGGAGGTGGTTTCTTACACGTTTAGGAAAACAGTTCGAAGAAGAAAGAAAACAGATGGAAGAGGCCCGTCGAAAATCAAAGTCTCCTTAAAAAATAACAAGCCGGCCCACGCCGGCTTTATTTTTATCTTATAACTATTTACAAAGCATTGGAGGGATTTATTGTGGACGACCTTAAACAAGAAATCGTTATTGACCTAACTGTTGATAAAGAACAATTAAATGAAAGTTTTTTACGGCAAATGGGAACCGCGATTGAGCTACTTCTTAAAAGAATGTTTGGGCTGAATAACTTGGGGTTTCAAGTTCGAGGATCAAAATCCAGTATTCGGGATTTTGCAGCAACGGTTGCACAAGAGTCTTCTTATATGAAGGCCCTACAAAGACACGGGCTTAGTGACCCATCAACATTTAGAAGTAAGGCGGATCTTGACAGGGCTGTCTCAAAATTTGAGACCTCTACCGGAATTAAATGGCCCCTCAAATAGGATTTTAATTAATGGCTGCTGACGAAGAAGGACCTATAAAAAAAATACAATCAGAGATAGAGCTTCAAGGGGAGCTTAATGCTCTCTATGAACAAGATCTTGAACTCAGGCGTAGAAAAGAGAATGTAGAGCTACGCATTCGTCAACTATCTGGCGAGCAAATAAAACAATCAGAATTAATCCAAACCCAAGCAGAGATTCGTATTCAAGCTGCTGAAAGAATGCGAGAATATCTTAGTCTGAGTAATGTTGAACTTGACACGCAAGTCGGCTACCTTACCCGCATTAAGGACACCGCCGCCGGCTTAACAGGAGAACAAGCACAAAGATTAAGATTATTAAGGGAAGTAAAAACCGCAATAGAGAGCGGCCAAGTCCCAGCAATGAAGAAGGCCTTGGACCTTGAAACAGCGGGAATGGCGCAGCTTAAAAAGAGAACTCAACTTGCTGGCAATCTCTCTGGCACGATGGGAGGCCTCCTCGGCGTTACTGACGCGTGGGTAAACACGACAGAGGGCCAAATTCTTCAGTTGGCCACGATGCGAGGGAGCATGGGCTCCTTAACGGCGGCAATGAGAGAGCAGTTTTCCGTATCCAACATGGGTGGCGGACTCATTACCAAGGTTACAGAAGCAACCGTGGCTCTCCTTAAGGAACAAGATGCAGCCATCGCAAGCTTCAAGCAAGCAACCGGCGCAGGCGGCGCTTATAATGATATCATCATTGATTCACACATTAATTTAAGAACATATGGCGTTTCAACGGCACAGGCTGCGAGAGCGACTGGTGATTTGTTCTCAAACATGGCTGGATTCTCGGAGATGAATAAATCAGCCCAGATGAATCTCGTTCAGACGACCGCCCTTCTTGATCGATTTGGGGTGGGATCGAGACAAGCCGCTCAAGCCTTGGACTTTATGACCAAGGGCCTCAAAATGTCATCGTCGCAAGCGGTCTCTACAACGCGGAACCTTGTTGGACTGGGGCAGGCACTCAAGGTGCCACCCGAAGTTATTTTTACACAGTTTACGCAAGCTTCTTCTCAACTGGCCGCACACGGCGGAAATATGATTAACGTTTTCCAGGGCCTCGCTGCCGCCGCAAAAGCAAGCGGCGCCGAGATGGCCGCGCTGCTTAGCTATGCTGGCCAGTTTGATGTGTTTGCCACTGGTGCAACTGCCGTTGGTAAGTTGAACGCCCTATTGGGTGGTCCATACCTGAACACAGTTCAGATGATAAATGCAGAAGAACACGAAAGAATTGGATTAACGATTGCGGCCATAGAAGCATCAGGTAGACAATTTTCGACGATGGGGAAATTTCAACAGATTGCGATTGCAAACGCCGCCGGCATCAAAGATATGGCCCAAGCGAATAAACTTCTTGGAATGAGTTCCTCTGAATATAGAGTGATGCAGTCTCGTGTAGAATCTGCGACGATGTCAGAAGAAAAATTTAAAAAGGTTACACAAGATGCAATGTCTGTTGTCCAGAAGTTCTCAGCGATTGCAAAGAGCTTTGCTATGAATATGTCATTCCTTTTGAAACCTCTTGGCTGGCTCGCGGATCAAATTCTGTCCCTTCAGAAAACCATGGGCGATTGGTTTGGAGTATTTGCCCTTGGAACTGGGATCATTGTCTTCTTTACTGGAAAGGTTCTTGGCTTGGGAGCCGCCTTATCTTCTGTATTATCAAGTAGTCTTGCCGCCACCGGGCCTGCTATTCAAGCAGTCGGCGTGAGCGCGGGCACAGCAGGAAAGGCAGCACAGGGAGGCGCCGTTGGTCTTCTTGCCTTTGGCGCTGCCGTGTTGGGAGTCGGCGCGGGTATTTGGTTGGCCACTACCGGTATTGTTAATCTGGTTGATGCCCTCGGAAGACTATCGGGACCAGAAATGCAGGCCGTTGTACCCCTTCTCATGTCAATGACTTTGGCTTTTGGGGTTTTGACTGTTGGTTTAGTCGCGGTGGCATCTGTGGGCTGGGCTGCGGTTCCACCCCTTCTGGCAATGGGAGCAGCATTCTTGGGGATTGGCGCAGGCGTTTGGATGGCTTCCGAAGGGATGGCTTCTTTGGCCGATTCACTTGGAAGGAATGCTTCTGGGATTGAGAAAGTGCTGGCATCAACAACGCTGCTCGTTCCGTTGGTCGCCACGCTGGCATCCGTTTCAGCTGCTGCTGGGCACGCGATGCTTTCGCTGGGCGCTGGATTTGCTGCCCTTGCGGTTGGATTATTGTTGTTGCCCCTCGAAAAGCTTGAAGCGATGGCCGAAATAGCCAAGATGATAAACGAGGCCAATGCTGCAGGGGGCCCAGATGCCAGTCCAGCCGCCAACGCATTTGGTAATACAATCCATGCAGTAAATAATCTTGATGCGAATAACGTTAATTTGGCACAATCCGTTGCTGCTACGGCAGCGGCTTATAACTCGGAAGCTGCAACTTCCACTGCCGGGGGTTCATCAGTAACAAATGGTTTGTTAAGGGGGATTTTGAATAAGCTTGGGCAGACTGGGCATGATACCGCGCTGGCTATTGCAACTTCTATTGGGGAAATAAACCTCGTACAAAATGGTGTAGTTACAGCACGATCAGCAAAGAGAACAAGTTTAGATAACAGGAGGGCTTCACCGGGATCAGCAGCGCGTATATACTAGCGCTAATCTTGGGTTGTAAACAATAAAATGCCGCACCATTTTCTACCAGATGAAATAATTCAACAGAAAAAAAGAGCATCGCCATCAAAACCGAGACCCGATTGGGCCCCAGATCTCGACGACTTCAACAAAGATGGCCCACGCCAGCTGGCCAAGTGGCGGAAGTCTCACTCGCGACCTTCTTTGGAGCCGGCGGGGCTTGAGAAGAATGAACAAGCCCATATTTTGATCCGTCAGGTTTTTGGTAACCAAAAGAAAGTAGCAAGGTTCCGGGCAATGATAACTGGTTTTTCTGATTCCTTTGGTTCAAGCTGGAACGAAGAGGCCGTTTTTGCAAGGATGGATCCCATTCCCACATTTCAGAGAACTTCGAGGAAAATAGCGCTATCGTTTAAGGTTGTTTCGGCCAGCAAATCAGAGGGACGATTCAACATAGCGCAGATTGGAAGGTTGGTGAACTTCCTATACCCAGTGTGGATGCAGCCTCCTGGCGGCGCACCCCCCGTTCCCCAAGCAGCCCCCGTTGTCGAGATTAAATTCGCGAATCTAATCTCGGGAGCTAGCAAGGGATCAAATTGGTTATCTGGGTTCATAGGAAGTTTAAACATCACCCACGAAGTGGAGGTTGGTTTCTTGTGGGACGACGACGGCAACATGATACCAAAGGAAATATCAATTGGGTTTGATTTCACGGTGCTTCACGGTGAAGTGTTGGGGTCTGATCCTGATGGTAAGTTTCTGGTTAATGAATTCCCGTATGGTATCAACTCAAACGCCCAGAAAACTGGAGTGACCGGCGGGGAGAAGAAGCCCAAGAAGGAACTCAAAGGTGCCGACGACCCACAGGCGAGCCCGGCGGATGGCCCCCCTCCATCCGCCGCCCTGCGCGACACCGGCACCGATGGCAGCAGCGCCTGGGTCAGTACCCACCCCGCTGAGCTCGACGACGCTGGGCAGGATGCGCACGGCCGCGCCCTCGCCAGCGAGCGAGCTTGGAATGCGGATCGCGAACGTGTCATGAAAGAAGCTTCTCGGGAGATCCGAGAATTCCAGGATGCAGCCTCTACGCGCGAGGCCGGCTCGTGGCACGAGGCGCACAGCCGCGCCGGAGATGTAACTTGAGATACGACGAAAGACGAATAATATCAAATAACAGTTCTTTATACCAACAGAAATTAAGAAAATTGGG